>VFQT010001835.1_pt1 | contig 23836 bp, 18 predicted proteins | sample 3512381 | NCBI WGS metagenome assembly VFQT01 (sample SAMN10412376, study PRJNA504923) | tailings metagenome | isolation source: Relicate 2 Philex TSF3 active mining site | place: Philippines: Tuba, Benguet | collected 2017-08-29
GGTTGATGTAGCCAAGGATTCGCGCGGTATTGCCGTCGGCACGAGTTATGCGATTGATACCAAGCACGTAAAAACGAATGTGCAGGTAGAAAATGGCGGCACCGTGGTGCTCGGCGGTATTTTTACGCAGGAGGAGCGCAGTAACATTTACAAGGTGCCCTTCTTCGGTGACATTCCACTACTGGGGCAACTGTTCAGGCAAACCAGCCAACTCCGTAGCCAGAAAGAGCTACTGATTTTCATCACGCCACGTATCGTCGCTGACCTCGCCGCTGCGGGACACTACCCACTACGCTGAGCTACGCCGTCGCGTGGATCGGCTACACTGTTGCTTTTCAGGGGGAAACTTCCCTAGCAATAGTCACTATGTCGACTCCGCAAGCCAATATCTTTCTGGTTGGGCTGATGGGCTCGGGCAAGACAACGATAGGACGCGCGCTTGCCAAGCGGCTGAATTTGCGATTTGTCGACGCCGACCACGAAATTGAATCACGCACCGGCGCCTCGATTACGCTGATTTTCGAGATCGAGGGTGAAGCCAGCTTTCGGCAGCGTGAGGCAGATGTCATCAGCGACCTGACCCAGCAACAGGGCATCGTGCTTGCAACCGGTGGCGGCGCCATCCTCAACCAGGAGAGTCGTCGTAGCCTGCGTGAGCGTGGCACCGTTGTGTATTTGCGGGCCTCGGTGGGCAGCCTGGTACAGCGCACCAGTCATGATCGGCAGCGGCCGCTACTGCAAACTGCCGATCCGCGTGCACGCATTGAAGAGCTCATGCGCCAGCGCGCGCCGCTGTATGAAGAGGTGGCGCATATCACCGTCGAAACCGGGCGTCCGAATGTGCAGTCGGTTGTCCAAAACATTCTTGTGCAGCTTGAACAGTCGGGCTGGCCGGTTAATACCGCCACGCCCGCGAATTCACTATGAGTCCTATTCCAGCTACCGTCTTTGCACGACTTAGTGTTGATCTTGGTGAGCGTAGCTACCCCATCATCATCGGCGATCATTTGCTGACCGATGTGGAGCTGTTCCGTGGCATACCCGGTCAACGCATCGCGGTGGTGACGAACACCGTTGTGGCACCTTTGTATCTTGAGCGATTGTCAGCGACGCTGAACGCTGCAGGCAAGCAGTGCATTCCGATTGTTCTGCCAGATGGCGAAGAAGAAAAGAACGTCACAAATCTGATGGCGATTTTCACTGCATTGCTCGAACAAAAGTGCGATCGCAAGACGACGCTATTGGCGCTAGGTGGTGGCGTAATTGGTGACATGACGGGTTTCGCAGCGGCGACCTATATGCGTGGCGTGCCATTTGTACAGGTACCGACCACCTTGCTGGCGCAGGTCGATTCCTCGGTGGGTGGCAAGACTGCAATCAATCATCCGCTCGGCAAAAACATGATAGGTGCGTTTTATCAGCCGCAGTGGGTGTTCGCCGATACGGACACCCTGGCAACTCTGCCTGACCGCGAGCTCTCAGCGGGTCTCGCTGAGGTAATCAAGCATGGTGCCATCATTGATATTGAATTTTTCGAATGGCTTGAGCGAAACATCTATGCGCTACGTGCGCGTGACCGTGAAGCATTAGCGTATGCGATTCGTCGCTCTTGCGAGATCAAGGCGGAGGTGGTGCGTCAAGATGAGCGTGAGAGTGGTCTGCGCGCGATTCTGAACTTTGGTCACACTTTTGGCCATGCGATTGAAGCAGGCCTGGGTTACGGCGAGTGGCTGCATGGTGAAGCGGTGGGTTGCGGCATGACGATGGCAGCCGATCTGTCGGTCAGGTTGGGTTATCTGTCGGAATCAGAGCAAGCCCGCTTACAGTCACTCATCAAGGCCGCCGGCTTGCCAACCGTGGCGCCTGATCTTGGCGAGTTGCGCTGGCTCGATCTGATGGAGGTCGACAAGAAAAACGAAGGCGGTCAGATAAAATTCATTTTGCTCAAGCCACTTGGCTCGACCAGTATTACCGCGGTGCCTGCAGATCAATTGAGTGCCACGCTACATGCTTGTACTCGCACGTGATTATAAAGGCCATTAGCAGGTGAGCATGATCGACAGCTACGAGACGCAGTTGGCAAGCTATGCTGCGCGCACCGACAACTCGATCGGTCGTCAAACGCCAGAGCCAAGCCCGCAAACGCGCACCGAGTTCCAGCGTGACCGTGATCGAATTATTCACTGCACTGCATTTCGTCGCCTCGAGTACAAGACACAAGTATTCGTTAATCACGAAGGCGACTTGTTTCGTACCCGACTCACGCACAGCATTGAGGTGGCACAGATTGCACGATCACTCGCGCGCAATCTGCAACTGAACGAAGATTTGGTGGAGGCTATTTCCCTTGCCCATGATCTTGGTCACACTCCGTTCGGCCATGCTGGCCAGGACGCGCTCAACGCCTGCATGAAAGACTACGGTGGTTTTGAGCATAACCTGCAAAGCTTGCGCGTGGTCGATACCTTGGAGCAGCGCTACGGCGCTTTCGATGGCCTGAACCTCAGCTTCGAAACACGCGAAGGTATCTTGAAGCATTGTTCTTTACCCAATGCGCAGTTACTGGGGGAGGTCGGACTCCGTTTCATCGAGAAAAAGCAGCCGAGCCTGGAGGCGCAGCTAACCAACCTCGCCGATGAAATTGCCTACAACAATCATGATATTGATGATGGCTTACGCTCAGGCTTGCTGAGCTTGGATCAGCTGCAAGATGTTGGTCTTTTTGCGCGCTTTTATGCTGAAGTTCAGAAAGAGTTTGTGGGCATCGCCGGGCGCCGCGCAATTAATGAAACTGTCCGGCGCATGATCAATGCCTTGGTCGTTGATCTGATCGAGACATCGAAATCAAATATACAGCGGGCCGGTGTTAACACCATTACTGATGTTCGTAATGCACCGCCACTGATTGGCTTCTCGGAAACGATGAAGTTGGAAGCGCAGACCTTGAAGCGTTTCCTGCGCAAGAATCTTTATCAACACTACCAAGTCAGCCGCATGACCAGCAAGGCACGGCGTATTGTGACCGACTTGTTCGACATCTTCCTGTCGGGCCCGCAGCTGCTGCCGCCCGATTATCACGTGGCGGGTGGCGATCCGGTAGCGCAGGCGCGGCGTGTTGCCGATTACATCGCCGGGATGACTGACCGCTACGCAATGCGCGAATACCGGAAGCTATTTGCGGTCGACGAGATTTAACGACGGTCTGGTACTGTTGCAGCCGATACGACTGGCGAAAACAAAAAAAGGGCGCTGCCGCGCCCCGGTGTGACCCTTGATGAAGGATCACGCTACTTCGGTTGCCCCGTTGTAGCCACGCACTGCTGTGCGGTGGTGATCTTGAATTCGATCTTTGTGCCTGAGGACTTGGCGATCGAGTTTATCCATCAACAGGTCGATCGCCGCGTACATGTCCTGCGCCTCACTTTCAACATGCAGGTCTTTACCTCGCATGTGTACATTGATTTCAGCGCGCTGACGCTTATCTTTTTCGGTATTGTCGTCGACGGCGAGGATAACGGTGACATCAATCACGTTATCAAAGTGACGCTTGATACGCTCGAGTTTATTTTGCACATACTCCCTGAGCGGGGGGGTGAGTTCCAGATGGTGACCGCTGATCTTAAGATTCATACACAGCACTCCTTGGATGGCGTTGCTGGAGGTTCCGCCGAGTCGACCGGCAGGTGAACCGGACAGAGCACAGCAACGGTTGAAAACTCGGGATTGTGTGACTTAGACCTCGCTCGACTTGGAAAGTCAGCGCCGCACAGCACACACGCTATGCCAACGATTCTAACCAAACAGTATCCGCGCGATTCTCAGTCAGCCGATAGAGATCAGAGGGATTTACGAAGATTAACAGGCGGTATCTTCAAGGCCTCGCGGTATTTCGCTACCGTTCGGCGGGCGACTACCATGCCCTGCTCTGCCAACATATCCGTGATCTTGCTATCGGAAAATGGATTTTTTGGGTCTTCGGCTCCTATCAGTTGCTTGATCAATGCCCGTATGGCAGTTGAGGAGGCTTCACCGCCCGCCTCGGTGGCTACGTGGCTGCCAAAGAAATATTTCAATTCGAACATGCCATGTGGCGTGAGCATGTATTTCTGCGTGGTGACGCGAGAAATCGTGCTCTCGTGCAGACCCAGTGTATCAGCAATTTCACGCAGCACAAGAGGCCGCATCGCTACTTCCCCGTGCGAGAAGAAATTGCGCTGCCGGTCAACAATGGCCTCGGCCACCCGCAGGATGGTATCGAAGCGCTGCCGCATGTTTTTGATAAGCCACTTGGCTTCCTGCAGTTGTGACGATAGCGAGCCTTCACCTTTGCTCTGCTTGAGGATATTCGCGTACATGGCATTAACGCGCAGCTTTGGCATCACCTCGCGGTTGAGGCTGACCTGCCAGCCATGCTTTGCGCGTTTGACAATCACATCCGGCACCACGTAATCCGATGCATCGCCTGCAAAGGCCGCGCCCGGGTGCGGGTTGCAGCGTTTGATCACGACCTGCGCCTCGCGCAGATCTTCGTCGTCGCAGTCGAGAATTTTTTTCAGCTTGTTGAATTCGCGTTGCGCAAACAGCTCGAGATGATTTTCTACTAACGTCAGCGCCATACGGCGTGTGACGAAGGGCACTTTGTCCATGCGCCGTATCTGAATGGCAAGACACTCAGAGGCATCGCGCGCACCAACCCCAGCAGGATCAAAACTTTGCAGTAGCTTTAGCGCTACCAGCAACTCGTCCATTTCGATCTCGAGCTCTTCGGGCAGCCGCGCCAGAATGTCGCCGAGGGATTCTTCCAGATAGCCGTTGTCGTCCAGCGCATCAATCAGTAGCTCGACCAGAGCGCGATCACGCCGGTTATCGACAGTGACTGACAGCTGTTCCAGTAAATGCTCGCGTAGCGTGGTTTCATGCGCTTCGAGCTGCGGGCGGGCGTTATCATCTTCCGGCGCTTTGGAGGTGCGCGCGACATCGTCAAAGCTCCAGTCCGCATCACCCGCAGGCGCCGCATCTTCAGCGGAACCGGCACCCGCAAGTTCATCCGGCGCATCATTACGCACTTCACCATCGCCTTCCGTGCTGCTCGAGGGCGAGCTTGGCGCTGAGCTGATCGCGCCATCGCTAAGCAGGCGCACCGAGTGATCCAGCGGATCGTCCAGGCGTTCCAGCAGCGGGTTATCACTCAGCATCTGCTCCAGCTCTTGGTGCAGCTCCAGCGTCGACAGCTGCAGCAGCCGTATCGATTGCTGTAACTGCGGCGTTAGCGCAAGATGCTGAGAAACCCGGAGCTGAAGTGTCTGCTTCATCGCGGTCAGCGCCTACATGCGGAAATGTTCACCGAGATACACGCGGCGTACAGATTCGTTCGCGATGATCTCATCCGGGCTGCCGGAGGCGAGCACAGCGCCTTGGTTGATGATGTAGGCGCGATCGCAAATGCCCAGGGTTTCTCGAACATTGTGGTCAGTGATGAGTACACCGATGCCGCGCGCCTTCAGGAACCGTACGATGCGCTGTATCTCGATCACCGCGATAGGATCAACGCCAGCAAACGGCTCATCCAGCAAGATGAAACGTGGTCGGGTGGCCAATGCGCGTGCGATCTCTACGCGGCGACGCTCACCACCCGAGAGCGACAGCGCGGGGTTGTCACGCAGGTTTTCAATCTGCAGTTCCGCCAGCAGGGTATTCAAGCGCTGCTCGACTTCCGCGTCGGGCAGTGGTTTACCGTTATCTTTTTGTAGCTCGAGCACGGCGCGGATATTGTCTGCCACCGACAGCTTGCGAAAAACCGATGCCTCTTGCGGCAAATAGGAAAGCCCGCGTTGCGCGCGACGATGAATGGGCAACTCCGCGATGCTTTCCCCATCGAGCAAAATCTGGCCGCCCTCGGACGGTACCAAGCCGACAATCATGTAAAAAGAAGTCGTCTTGCCCGCACCATTCGGACCAAGAAGGCCAACCACCTCGCCACTCTCCAGATCTAGCGAGACATTATGCACTACCTGTCGCGCGCCATAGCTTTTCTGCAGGCCGCGAACATGCAATCGGCTGTCTACTCTATCTATCATCGCCTTTGGTTTCTTTTTCGCGCGGCTGAATAATCGCGCGTACTCGACCCGCACCTGGCTTGCTCTCACCTACCGCGGTATTGTTGGCGGTATAAAACTCTGCGCGGGTATCGTAAGAGATGAATTCGCCCTCAACTTCATCCGTGACTTTGCTGCCATCAAGCATGCGCACTTTGGATCGTTTGAAAAGCTTTGCAATTTCGTTTTTGGTGTCGTACTCGATTCGATCTGCGGCCTGGCCTTCCATCCACAGATCTTTACCACCATCTCGTTTTTGACGAAAGGTCGCCAAGCCGCCGGAGGGCGCGAATAGCGTTCCGAACTGATACCCGGCGCTGTCTTTTTTCAAGATCAGTTTTTCGCCGTGCATCACCAGCGTACCGCGCGTCACTACGACATTACCCACAAACGTATTCAGTTGCTTGGAATCGTCGTAAAACATCTGGTTTGCTTCAATATTCGTGGGCTTGTCGCGATCCGCGCGTTCGGCAAAAGCCGCAGTGCTCAGCGCCGCGAGCGCGGTAGAGATCAACAATGCATGTCGGATAAAAGAAGAGGTCGGCTTCATCTGCGTACCCGGTCAGGAGGTAAATAAGTGGCGCTGACGGCGCTATGGAGTGTCAGTGTCTGCTGCTTGCTGTCAGCGGTCATGCCAGTACCCTTGAGCGTTGTTCCACCTTGCTGTGCCTGCACCGGGCGATGACTTTTAACGATATCCTTATTGGCCAGCACGAGCATGTAATCCGATGTCACCAGCAGCGCGTCGTTATTAGTCTCTGAAGGGCGGCGCAGAACTACATGGTCATGCAAATGAAACTCGCTATGGTCGGCGTTGGTTTTTGCAGTATCCGAGCTGACGAACATGCTTGGGCGTTTATCGCTGTAGCGGGTCATGCGGAAACCTTGAATACGGGTTTCGTCCCGGTCAGGGAAGTGGGAAAGCTGATCGCCTTCCACCAGATAGCCAGCACGCCCATCGCTGCGCGTCGTGGTAAAGCGAAATTGATGCATGGTGTAATCGGGCAGGTCTTGTGCCGATCGACGATAGGGTCCTTGCGCTGTTTGCTGGGCTTGTTTCAGTAGCCAGAAACTACCGCCAGCGAGTAGCAGCATGAAACTCAAAGTCAGCACCGCACCTCTGCGCGGACGAAACTCATCGATCATGTTAGATACGGCGCCAGCGCCGCCTCGTAGTTTCCTTGTGCACGCAGAATAAAGTCGCATACCTCGCGCACCGCGCCGTGACCGCCATGTGCGTGTGTCAGCAGATGCGCGCGCGTTCTGACTTCCGGGTGGGCGTTGGGTACGCTGGCACAGAACCCGACCCGCATCATGACGGGTAAATCGATCACGTCATCACCCATATAGCCGCACTGCACGGGGTCGAGATCCAGGTCGCCGATGAGCTGCTCAAATGCTGCATGTTTGTCGTGCACACCTTGATGCAGAAGATTGATCCCCAGGTCGGTCGCACGGCGCCTGACAATATCCGAATCGCGCGCGCTGATGATGGCAGCTTTGACATTGAACTGTTGCAGCAGCTTGATGCCGTGCCCGTCCAGCACATGAAATGTTTTAATCGCCTCGCCATGCGCACCGTAGCGCAGGCCGCCATCTGTGAGTACGCCATCGACATCGAACATCATCAATCGGACTTTCTGCGCACGTTCCATCGCCAGTTGCTCTGCACGGGTATCCATTAGATGACCTTTGCCCGCGTCAGATCATGAATATGCAGAGCGCCAATCAAACTGCCGTCAGCTTCAGTGACCAGTACCTGATTGATGCGAAACGATTCCATCAGCTCGACTGCTTCTACTGCCAGCTGCTCGGGGCTAACCGTGCGGGGCGTTGCGTTCATGACTTCGTGCACTGGCGTGCGAGAAAAATCTTTGCCAAGCTCGATCAGTCGACGCAAGTCACCGTCAGTGAAGATGCCAAGTACCTTGCCGTGCTGATCAACGATGGCGGTCATCGCCATGCCTTTGCGCGTGACTTCCAATAAAGCTTTGGGAAGCAACACATCCGGCATAACGCTCGGGATAGCATCGCCCTTGCGCATCACATCGCGCACATGCGTCAGCAGACGGCGGCCCAGCGCGCCGCCCGGGTGTGAGCGAGCAAAGTCTTCTTCACGAAAACCGCGCGCGTCGAGTAATGCAACCGCAAGCGCATCACCCAGCGCGAGCGTGGCGGTGGTGCTGGCGGTTGGAGCGAGGTTGAGCGGGCAGGCCTCGCGTGCCACGGCAACATCGAGGTGAACATCAGCCAGCGTGGCCAGCGTTGATTGCGGCCTGCCAGTCATGGAGATTAATTTGGCGCCGATGCGCTTGATCACCGGCACGATCGCCAGCAGCTCTTCTGATTCACCCGAGTTCGAGATGGCAATTACGGCGTCGGCCTGAGTGACCATGCCCAGGTCACCATGCGCCGCTTCAGCCGGGTGCACGAACAGTGCCGGGGTGCCGGTGGAGGCGAGCGTGGCGGCGATCTTGCGTGCGATGTGGCCGGATTTACCCATGCCTGAAACCACCACCCGGCCAGTGCATGCGAGCAGCAGAGCAACCGCACGCGCAAATGCGTCATCGGGACGATCGGACAAGCGTGATTTCAGCGCGAGAATGGCCTCGGCCTCGATTTCGAGGGTCTGGCGCGCCAGCTGCAACGAGCGTAATGCAGCGACGTTATCAAAATGTTTCGACGAATTTTTCTGATGCGTTACACTCATGCTCGGAGTATAGCCCATTAAACAAAGCAAAAAACCTGCCAGACGTAAGATTTCTGCACGTCGCTGCGCAGGCGCTTCCACCCCACACTGGCCCGCCACTGATGCACTCTGCGCTTGAACTGACGCTCATCTTGCTGATTGCCGCAGTGCTTGGCGTGGTGGCGTTTCGCATGTTGCATCTGCCGCCGATGTTGGGCTACCTGACGGTCGGAGTTTTGATTGGACCGCATGCGCTAGGGCTGGCTTCGCAAAGTGCAGCTACCCATACACTCGCCGAATTTGGCGTGGTGTTTCTGATGTTCTCGATCGGCCTCGAGTTCTCGCTGCCGAAACTGAAAGCGATGCGTCGTAATGTATTCGGCCTTGGCACGGCACAAGTGGGTTTAACTATTCTGATGTCGATGGCAGGCGTTGCCCTGCTGGCGCCTTTGCTACCGCGTTACTTTGACATGAGTTGGGGTGCGGCATTCGCTATTGGTGGCGCTTTGTCGATGTCATCAACCGCGATTGTGCTCAAGCTTCTGACAGAAAAACTCGAGCTCGAAAGTGAACACGGCCGGCGTATTACTGCAATCCTGCTGTTTCAAGATTTGGCTGTCGTTCCCTTGCTGATCTTGATTCCTGCGCTGGGTAATCCTGGCGCAGATATTGTTGAAGACCTTGGTATGGCAGCGCTTAAAGCGGTGTTTGTACTCGCGCTACTGCTGTCATTTGGCCAGGTATTGTTAAGGCGCTGGTTTCAGATCGTGGTGCAGCGCCGCTCGCATGAGCTATTCATGCTGAATCTATTGTTAATCACGCTTGGCGCGGCGTGGATTACCGAGGTCGCTGGCTTGTCACTTGCGCTTGGCGCGTTCATCGCCGGTATGCTGATTTCGGAGACCGAGTACCGCCTGCAGGTTGAAGAAGATATTAAGCCTTTTCGTGATGTGTTGCTCGGATTATTTTTCATTAGCGTCGGCATGATGCTCGACATGGCGCTGGTGTTTAACAATTTACTTCTCGTGCTGGCGCTCTTAGTTATCCCGTTCGCGCTCAAGTTTGGTTTGATCGCAGTTGTTGCGCGATGGTTCGGGGCCTCACCCGGGGTCGCGATTCGTACCGGTTTGGGCTTGGCGCAGGGCGGTGAATTTGGCTTTGTTCTGTTGAACGAGGCAGGTGCGTTGAATTTGATTGACCCCGGATTCGTACAGCTGATTCTTGCAGCCATGGTGCTGTCGATGTTGGCGACACCGTTTATCTTGGCCAATGCAGATCGAATCGTCATGCGCATGTCTCGCAATGAATGGATGCAGCAATCGCTGGCGCTAACCACACTAGCCTCGCGCACCATGAGCGACGAGAAGCATGTAATTATTGCGGGCTTCGGTCGCACCGGTCAGAGTATTGCCAAGGTACTCGAGGAAGAAAATATTCCCTATCACGCACTCGACCTGGATCCACAGCGTGTACAGGAGGCGCAAGCAGCGGGTGCTAATGTCTCTTACGGCGACACCTCGCGTCGTGAGAGTTTGCTTGCGGCGGGCATCCATCGCGCTGCCGCACTCGTCGTGACTTATGCCGACACTCAGGCGGCGTTGAAGACGCTGCATTTCGCCAATGAGCTGGCGCCAACCTTGCCGGCGATTGTGCGGAGCATTGATGACACCGATCTCGAGCTGCTGCGCGCAGGTGGCGCTGATGAAGTGGTACCCGAAACCATCGAGAGCAGTCTGATGCTGGCATCGCAAGCGCTGTTGATGATGGGCGTGCCGCTGAATCAGGTAGTGCAGCGCGTGCAACGCGTACGCGGAGAGCGCTACGCCTCATTGCGGGGCTATTTTCATGGCCTGGGTGATGTACCGGATGACGAGCATCATCTGCAAGTGCGGCTGCACTCGGTACCGATCCGCGAACATGCTGCCGCGATCGGCAGAGTGTTCTCGGAACTGGCGCTGTCTGATTTCGGGGCGGAGGTCACTGCGGTCAGGCGTGGCAAGAGCCGGCTGTCATTTGCGCCTGATCTGCGTTTGGAAGCGGGTGATGTGGTGGTTCTGCGCGGTACTGCAGAAGCGATCGAGCGCGCCGAGCAGCGATTGCTCTGATTCTCAAGAGCACTATGGACGTTCTTAGCCGAATCGCCGGCATCATTCTCCCGGTTTTTCTGATTACCGCTGCCGGTTACTGCTATGCGCGCATGCGCGGCGAGCAGGTGACCGAGGATATGGCGGGGCTGAGTCGCGTCAATGTTGAGCTATTGTCGCCGGTACTGTTGTTCTCTGCGTTGGCATCCAAAGATTTTGATTTAGTGGCTAACTTGCCGCTGATTCTGGCAGGTTTATTGATCTCGCTTGGCTCTGGCTTGCTGGCGTGGCCGATTGCGCGCGTGCTTGGGTATGACCCGCGCACATTCGTGCCACCGATGATCTACAACAACTGCGGCAATATGGGCGTACCGCTTGCCGTACTTGCGTTTGGTGCATCAGCGCTGTCTGAAGCGGTTGCGATGTTTGTCGCCAGTACCCTGGTGTATTTCTCGGTTGGCGTTTGGATTATCGAGAGCGCGGGCAAGGGGCCGCGCTTATCGATGCGCCGAACGCTTGCCAACCCCATGATCCTGAGCGTGCTGCTCGGCACGCTGTTTGCAGCCTTGCGTATTCCTTTGCCGGAGGTACTGCTACAAGCCATGCGCATGCTGGGCGAGGCATCGATACCGATCATGCTGATCGCGCTCGGCGTGCGTATGGTCGATGTGCGCTTCACCCATTGGCGTATCGGTGTGCTGGGCGCTATCGTCTGTCCTTTGTCAGGGCTTGTGGTGGCTTGGGCTATTGATCACTGGCTGAGCTTGAGCGCTATGCAGCGTGGCCAGATGTATCTGTTCGCTTCGCTACCGCCTGCAGTGTTCAGTTTCATGATCGCCAACGCCTACAAGCAAGAGCCTGACAAGGTTGCGGCCATTGTCATGCTCGGCAATTTAGCAGCAGTCGTGTTTGTGCCGCTCGGGCTCTGGATTGGCATCCAATAACAGGTGCATGCTACAACTGCGGCTTGCCATCGGTATGCGTTGATTACTGTTGCAATCCACTGCTGTAGCCTGCTGCCTCACGCGCGCTTGCGTTCTTTTTTCTGAAACAACATGTTGCTGAGGTAGCGACCGGTAAAGCTGGCCGAATTTTTTGCGACATCTTCTGGCGTGCCCGCTGCAATGATTTGTCCACCACCAGCGCCACCTTCCGGACCAAGATCAATTACCCAGTCAGCAGTTTTTATCACATCCAGATTGTGCTCAATGATCACAATGGTATTGCCTTGGTCGCGCAGGCGATGAATCACCTTCAGCAGCAACGCGATATCATGGAAATGTAGTCCGGTAGTAGGCTCGTCCAAGATGTACAGCGTGCGTCCTGTGTCGCGCTTGGACAGTTCAAGTGACAACTTGACGCGTTGCGCCTCACCACCAGAAAGCGTGGTCGCGCTCTGCCCGAGTCGAATGTAACCCAAGCCCACATCCAGCAAGGTTTGCAGTTTACGCGCTACCAGTGGCACCGGCTTGAAGAAATCAAAAGCATCTTCGACCGTCATGTCGAGTATCTCGGAAATATTTTTTCCTTTGTACTGAACCTCCAGAGTCTCGCGGTTGTAGCGTTTACCGTGACAGACATCGCACGGCACATACACATCGGGCAGAAAGTGCATCTCAACTTTCAATACCCCATCACCTTGGCAAGCCTCGCAGCGACCGCCTTTCACATTGAACGAGAAACGCCCTGCGGAGTAGCCTCGCTCGCGCGCCTGCGGCACGGTCGAGAATAATTCACGGATCGGTGTGAATACGCCAGTGTAGGTAGCCGGGTTGGAGCGCGGCGTGCGCCCGATCGGCGCCTGGTCTACCGCAATGACTTTATCGAAGTGCTCCAGACCAGAGATACTGTCATGCGCTGCGGGCTCTGCTTGCGAACCATATAAATGTCGCGCCAGCGCGTGATACAGCGTGTCATTGACCAGGGTTGATTTGCCTGAGCCTGAGACACCCGTGACGCAGGTCAACAAACCGACCGGACAATGAAGATCAACCTGCTTGAGGTTGTTACCGGATGCGCCACGAATCACCAGCTGTCGCTTGGGATCAGAAACCGTGCGCTGCGGCGGAACTGCGATTGCAAGGCTGCCATTGAGGTATTGCGCGGTAAGCGAGTCGCGGTTGCGCAGGATGTCCTGCAGGCTGCCCTGGGCGATCACCTCGCCGCCATGCACGCCCGCGCCTAAGCCCATATCGATAATGTGATCGGCGCAGCGAATCGCGTCTTCGTCGTGCTCGACCACCAATACCGTGTTACCTAGGTCGCGCAGGTGTTTCAAGGTCGAGATCAGGCGATCATTATCACGCTGATGCAGACCAATCGACGGTTCGTCGAGTACGTACATGACCCCGGTGAGTCCGGAGCCAATCTGCGACGCCAGCCGGATCCGCTGTGCCTCGCCACCGGAGAGCGTGTCGGCGCTGCGCGCCAGTGAGAGGTAATCAAGGCCCACGTTGTTCAGGAAGCGCAGGCGTGCGACGATTTCTTTGATGATGCGATCGGCGATTTCTTTTTTTGCGCCCTTGAGTGCCAAGCGCTCAAAAAAATCGAGCGCATCCCGTAACGGGAGTTCAGCGATCTGAAAGATGGCGCGGCGTTGCGGGCCGTTACCCACCATCACGTGCCGCGCCTCGACACGCAAGCGTGCGCCGTGACACTCCGGGCATTGTTTTTCGTTGATGAACTTGGACAGTTCCTCTTTCACTGCCATTGAATCCGTTTCATGATAACGGCGCTCAAGGTTATTCACCACACCTTCGAAGCTGTGCTCGCGAATCACCGTTCGGCCGCGCTCATTGATGTATGCGAAGGGAATTTTCCCTTTACCCGAGCCATACAGCACCACGCGCTGTGCATCTTTCGGCAAATCTTCAAATGGCGCGTCAATATCGAATTCATAGTATTTCGCCAATGAGGAGAGCATGGTGAAATAAAACTGATTGCGACGATCCCATCCTTTGACTGCACCCGAGGCCAGCGACAAATTGGGAAAGGCAACAATTCGTTTCGGGTCGAAGAATTCAATATGACCGAGGCCGTCACATTCAGGGCACGCGCCCATCGGGTTATTGAACGAGAACAGCCGCGGCTCGAGTTCCTGCAGCGAGTAGCCGCAGGTAGAGCAAGCAAATTTATTCGAGAAGATCTGCTCTTTACCGCTATCCATTTCAAGTGCGATTGCTCGCCCTTCGGCCAGACGTAGCGCAGTCTCGAAACTTTCAGCCAGGCGTTGCTTCAGGTCGGTACGCAGCTTAAGCCGATCAACCACCACATCAATACTGTGCTTCTCGTTTTTCTTGAGCTTAGGCAGCGCGTCAGCTTCATAAATACGCGCCTCAGCAGTGCCGCTTTGAATACGAAAGCGCACAAAACCCTGCGACTGCATCTGCTCAAACAGATCCAGGTGCTCGCCTTTGCGGTTGGCAACCACAGGTGCCAATATCATCAACTTGGTGTCTTCCGGCATTGCCAATGCGGTATCGACCATTTGCGACACCGATTGCGCTGCGAGCGGATTTTCCGGGTGCTCGGGGCAGTGCGGCGTGCCAACGCGTGCATACAACAGCCGCAAGTAATCATGAATCTCGGTGACCGTGCCCACGGTCGAGCGCGGGTTATGCGAAGTGGCCTTCTGCTCGATCGATATCGCCGGAGACAAGCCCTCGATCAGATCGACATCCGGCTTTTCCATCAGCTGTAAGAACTGCCGTGCGTACGCCGACAGCGACTCAACATAGCGGCGCTGACCCTCAGCGTACAAGGTGTCGAATGCGAGCGATGACTTGCCCGAGCCAGACAGGCCGGTAATGACAATCAGCTTGTCGCGCGGAAGATCAAGGCTGATGTTTTTCAAGTTGTGGGTGCGTGCACCCCGAATGCGAATTTCGTCCATCTGGCCTGTGTTTTGGTGACCGAGTGCTGTGTTTTTTGCAAGCGCTTGCGTCGGTCGGTGCGGGTCAACCTGTTACTATAGCTGGTTTTCAATTCTCGCTGATGATGCGTCTGCGAAGCGCCGCAAACGGCACCCCTGCTGGCCCTTCATGTCAGTTAATCCCGAAATCACAACTAGCCGCATGAGCCCGACCGAGATCCGGGCATCGGTCTCGCTCGCCTCGATTTTCGGCTTGCGTATGCTGGGCCTGTTCTTGATCTTGCCGGTATTCGCGGTGCACGCCAAATCACTGCCGGGCGGCGAGGACGCGATGTTGGTGGGGTTGGCCATGGGTATGTATGGGCTGACGCAAGCGATCGGACAAATCCCATTCGGTATCGCCTCTGATCGTTTTGGTCGCAAGCGGATCATCGTGATCGGGTTACTGCTCTTCATCGCGGGTTCATTGATTGCGGCGATCGATACTCACGTGATCTGGGTCATCATCGGTCGCGCAGTGCAGGGTGCTGGTGCGGTGTCTGCCGCAGTGACGGCGTTAATCGCTGACTCGACGCGTGAAGAGCACCGCACCAAGGCAATGGCGTTGGTCGGTGCATCTATCGGATTGACCTATGCCGCCTCGTTGGTTATCGCGCCGCTGATGTATGCGGCGATAGGCATGAGCGGTATGTTCTTGTTTGTGGCGATACTGGCGGCGATTGCGATAGCAGTCGTGCTGTTTATTACGCCCGAGGCGCCGCCGCGCTCACCGGAGCGCGCCTCGTTTATGCAGGTGTTGACCGACCCCGAATTAATGCGCATGAACTTTGGTGTGTTTGCGCTACACGGCATACAAATGTCGATGTTTGTGGTGCTGCCAAACGCGCTGGTAGAGGCTGGCGGTTTGCCGATTGATCAGCACTGGAAGATATACCTGCCTGTGGTGCTGCTATCGTTCGTTTTGATGTTGCCGCCGATTTTTCTGGGTGAGAAGCGTGGCAGGATGAAGCAGGTATTTGTGTTGTCGATCGGCTTGCTGTTGCTGGTTGAAATTGGTCTGCGAGCTGCAATTGCAGAGACGCACTTATCATTCGAGATGTTGGTCGCTTTATTACTCGCTTTTTTTGTTGCCTTTAACATTCTGGAGGCGAGTCAGCCCTCACTCGTATCACGTTTAGCGCCGGCGTCCGGACGCGGTGCAGCTCTTGGCGTGTACAACACCATGCAAGCGATTGGTTTATTCGCGGGCGGCGCCGGCGGCGGATGGTTAGCGAAGTACTTCGGTGCGCCAGCGGTGTTCACTGCAGGCTGTGTTGTCACAGTAGCCTGGCTTATAATCGCGTCATCAATGAAGCACATGCCGCGGCGTTCACAACGCGCAGTGGCGACCGCCTGATTTTCATTTTTCGTTTCTTCTTGGGAGAGTCGCATGGCATCCGTCAATAAGGTCATCATCGTCGGCAATCTCGGACGCGATCCCGAGACACGTTATATGCCCAGCGGTGATGCGATCACCAACATCGCAGTCGCGACCACCGACAAGTGGAAAGACAAAAGCACCGGCGAACAAAAAGAAGCGACCGAGTGGCATAGAATTTCTTTTTTCGGCAGGTTGGCAGAGGTGGCGGGCCAATATCTGAAGAAAGGCTCTCAGGTCTATATCGAAGGCAAACTGCGTACACGCAAATACACCGACAAAGACGGTGTCGAAAAATACTCCACGGAGATTGTCGCCGACGTTATGCAGATGCTGGGCAGTCGTCAGGGTGGTGGCGCTGCGCCCATGGATGATCATGGCGGTAGTCGCGGTGGCTCACAGCCGCCTGCGCAGGTGAGTGGGCGTCAGCCAGCGAACATCAATCTTGAGGATGACGACATCCCATTCTGATTTGCCATTGCGCCTGGTTGCCGGCTAACGCCATGGCGAGACTGCCGCGCTTGGTGGTTGCGAATCACCTGCATCATCTGATAGCGCAGTCACATCATCAGCAGGCCTTGTTTGTCGATGCGCTCGACTATCAGAAATTTCTGAATGTCCTGGCCGAAACCGCCAAGCAGCATGCAGTTGCGGTGCACGCTTTCGTGTTGTTACCGGATAGAGTTCATCTGCTCGCAACACCAAGCGACGCGCTTGGCCTGAGCAAAATGATGCAGGCAATAGGCCGCAGCTATGTACCGTACTTCAACGGCCGTCATCAGCGCAGCGGCAGCCTGTGGGGTGGCCGCTTTCGCGCCACCGTAATTGATGCTGCCAGCTACTTCAACGATTGCGCCCAGTACATCGAGTACCTGCCGGTGCAGGCGGGCGTCAGTCAGGAAATACGCGATTACCCTTGGTCGAGCTACGCGCACCATGCGGGGTTGCACAGGCAATCCTGGCTGACCGACCACCCCAGTTACTGGGCAATGGGCAACACGCCCTTCGACCGCGAGGCCGCCTACCAGAGGCGGTGCGCGCAGCCACCAGAACCCGACTTTACAGCTGCGATTGAAGCGGCAACGTACAAAGGATGGGCGCTTGGGCCGGAGGCATTTCAGACCGGGCTGGCCAAGCTCACGCCGCGGCGGCTGCAGCCGGCCCGGCGCGGCCGCCCGCCGCGACTGGTTCCGGAGCAATCGGGCAACGGGCCTTGAAACTAGCGCCCGAGCTTCGATCTGTCCCCAATTAATGCAGGCGCTCACGGCCCGCAGAGAAAATTAGGTTTTGACCCTAATTATTTCGGTTGAACCGTTTATTGCATTGCACTATGCTCTTCGACCCCAAGCAATTTTTCGGAGTGCTGCCATGCAAGCGCAAGGCCTTTACGACCCTAAAAACGAGCATGATGCCTGCGGCGTCGGGTTTATTGCTCAGATAAAAGGCCAAAAGAGCCATTCGATTATCGAACAAGGCCTCTTGATTCTGAAGAATCTTGATCACCGCGGCGCGGTCGGCGCTGATGCCTTGATGGGCGACGGTGCTGGCATCCTAATTCAGATACCGGATGCTTTTTACCGCGAAGAAATGTCGAAGCAGGGCGTGGTACTGCCGCCGCCGGGTGAATACGGCGTTGGCATGGTCTTCCTGCCGAAGGAGCAGGCATCACGCATTGCTTGCGAGCAAGAAATCGAACGCTCAGTGCACGCCGAAGGACAGGTGGTTCTGGGTTGGCGTGACGTGCCGGTCAATCGCGATATGCCGATGTCGCCAACTGTACGCGACAAAGAGCCGGTGATCCGTCAGATCTTTATCGGTCGCGGCCAGGACATCATGGTGACTGATGCGCTGGAGCGCAAACTGTATGTCATTCGAAAGTCGTCCGGGCATGCGATTCAAGGGCTGGACCTGCTGCACGGTAAAGAATTCTTCGTCCCATCCATGTCGGCACGCACGGTGGTTTACAAGGGCTTGCTGCTGGCCGATCAGGTGGGCGTGTATTTCAAAGACCTGCAAGATCCGCGCTGCATCTCCGCGCTGGCGCTGGTCCATCAACGCTTCTCGACCAATACCTTCCCCGAATGGCCGCTGGCTCACCCGTATCGTTTGATCGCCCACAACGGCGAGATCAACACCGTCAAGGGCAACTTCAACGGGATGCGCGCGCGTGAAGGCGTCATGAAGTCTGCCGTACTCGGCGACGATTTGAAGAAGCTTTTTCCATTGATCTACGAAGGTCAATCCGACACCGCATGTTTTGACAATGCGCTCGAGTTATTGGTGATGGCGGGTTATCCCATTGCACAAGCAATGATGATGATGATTCCTGAAGCATGGGAAAACCATACGCTGATGGACGATAACCGCCGCGCGTTTTATGAGTACCACGCTGCGATGATGGAGCCGTGGGATGGCCCGGCAGCGATGGCATTTACCGATGGGCGTCATATCGGTGGCACACTGGATCGCAATGGCTTGCGCCCGGCACGCTATCTGGTGACAGATGATGATTATGTGGTGATGGCATCAGAATCGGGTGTGCTGCCTATTCCCGATTCCAAGATCGTCAAGAAGTGGCGTCTGCAGCCCGGCAAGATGTTCCTGATCGACCTTGAAGCGGGTCGCATCATCGACGACAAGGAACTGAAAGATACCTATGCAAACGCCAAGCCCTACAAGCAGTGGATTGAATCAGTACGCATCAAGCTTGACGAATTAAACACCGAGCCCGAGACCCGCTTCGAAAAAGCCTCGCTGCTCGATCGTCAGCAAGCCTTTGGCTATACGCAGGAAGATTTGAAATTCCTGATGGCGCCGATGGCGGTGGGCGCCGAAGAGGCCACCGGCTCCATGGGTAATGATTCACCGCTGGCGGTGATGTCGAATAAAAACAAGCCGATCTACACGTATTTCAAGCAGCTATTCGCGCAGGTGACCAATCCGCCGATCGACCCGATTCGTGAGGCGATGGTGATGTCGCTGGTGTCGTTCATCGGCCCCAAGCCGAACCCACTCGACACCAATAACATTAATCCGCCGATGCGACTCGAGGTGGCGCAGCCTATCCTCGATTACAAAGATATCACGCGGCTACGCCATATCAGCGCGCACACTGGCGGGAAGTTTCGCTCGTATGAAATCGACATTTGCTATCCCGTCGATTGGGGCAAGGAAGGCATCGAGGCGCGCCTTGCTTCATTGTGCGCGCAGGCGGTAGACGCGGTGCGCTCCGGCCATAACATTCTGATTTTGTCCGACCGCGCTGTCGACAAAAACAACGTACCGATTCCGGCCTTGCTCGCGACATCAGCAGTTCACCAGCATCTGGTCAGCAAAGGCATGCGTACATCTACCGGTTTGGTGATAGAAACTGGCTCCGCGCGTGAAACGCACCACTTCGCACTGCTTGCCGGCTATGGTGCAGAGGCAGTACACCCCTATCTTGCGCTGGATACCTTGGTCGACATGGCCAAAGATTTGTCGGGCGATTTATCGGCCGATAAGGCGATCTACAACTTCCAGAAAGCCGTTGGCAAAGGTTTGCTGAAAGTGTTCTCGAAGATGGGTATCTCGACCTACATGTCGTACTGCGGGGCGCAGATTTTCGAGGCGATCGGCCTGAATAAGGCGATGGTCGATAAATACTTCAAGGGCACAGCTTCCAACGTCGAGGGCATTGGTGTGTTCGAGATCGCTGAAGAAGCGTTGCGCTTGCACCGCGAAGCTTTCGGACATGATCCGGTACTCGCTAACGCCCTCGATGCGGGCGGTGAGTACGCGTATCGGGTGCGTGGCGAAGAGCATATGTGGACGCCGGATGCAATCGCCAAGCTTCAGCACTCCACGCGTGCAAATAACTTCAGTACTTACAAAGAGTACGCACAGATCATCAATGATCAATCAACGCGTCATATGACGCTGCGTGGTCTGTTCGAATTCAAGATTGATCCTGCCAAAGCGATTCCGCTGGACGAGGTCGAGCCGGCAAAAGATATCGTCAAGCGATTTGCAACCGGCGCCATGTCGCTTGGCTCGATTTCAACCGAGGCGCATTCCACGCTCGCCATCGCTATGAATCGAATCGGCGGCAAATCGAACACCGGCGAAGGCGGTGAGGACGAAGCCCGGTATCGCAATGAGCTGCGCGGCATCAAGATCAAGAAGGGCGACACCTTGGCCACGATTATCGGCAAGGATCGTGTTGAAAAAGACATCCCGCTGCAAGAGGGTGATTCCTTACGCTCAAAGATTAAACAAGTTGCCTCTGGCCGCTTTGGCGTCACCACCGAGTACCTTACTTCGGCGGATCAGATTCAGATCAAGATGGCGCAAGGTGCCAAGCCAGGCGAGGGCGGTCAGCTACCCGGACACAAAGTATCGGAATACATCGCCAAGCTGCGTTTCTCGGTGCCTGGTGTTGGCTTGATCTCGCCGCCGCCACACCACGATATATATTCGATCGAAGACTTGGCGCAGCTGATTCACGATCTCAAGAACGTTAATCCGAAAGCAGACATCTCGGTGAAGCTGGTGTCCGAGGTGGGTGTAGGTACGGTGGCTGCTGGCGTCTCGAAGGCAAAGGCGGATCATCTGGTGATCGCTGGCTATGATGGTGGTACGGGTGCTTCACCGCTATCATCGATCAAACATGCCGGTACACCGTGGGAGTTGGGCCTGGCCGAAACACAGCAGACTTTGGTGCTGAACGGCTTGCGCGGTCGTATTCGTGTACAAACCGACGGCCAACTCAAAACCGGACGCGATGTTGTGATTGGCGCCTTGTTGGGTGCCGATGAATTCGGTTTCGCGACTGCGCCGCTGGTGGTGGAGGGCTGCATCATGATGCGCAAGTGCCACCTCAACACGTGCCCGGTCGGTGTGGCAACACAAGACCCGGTACTGCGCGCGAAATTCCAAGGCAAGCCTGAGCATGTGGTGAATTACTTCTTCTTCGTTGCGGAAGAAGCGCGTCAGATCATGGCGCAGCTGGGTATTCGTCGTGTTGACGAATTAATTGGTCGTGCCGATTTACTTGATAAATCCAAAGCGATCAGCCACTGGAAAGCCAAAGGGCTGGACTTCAGCAAGATTTTCTACTTGCCTGAAGCGAGTGACCAGCCGCGCCACCACGCAGAAGTTCAGGATCACGGCCTGGAAAAAGCGCTCGATCACAAATTGATCGCACAAGCAAAGCCAGCCATTGAGCGCGGTGAGAAAGTATCTTTCATTTCACCGATTCGTAACTTGAACCGAACAGCGGGTGCGATGTTGTCGGGCGAGGTGGCCAAGCGCTATGGCCATGAAGGCTTGCCCGACGACACGATTCATATTCAGCTGCAAGGCACTGCTGGTCAATCTTTTGGTGCTTTCCTCGCTCACGGTGTGACGTTTGATTTGGTTGGCGAAGGTAACGACTACGTTGGCAAAGGTTTGTCGGGTGGTCGCATTATCGTTCGCCCGAACACCGAGTTTCGTGGCTGGGCGGTTGATAACATCATCGTGGGCAACACTGTTTTGTACGGTGCGATTGCTGGTGAAGCCTTTTTCAACGGCGTTGCCGGTGAGCGTTTTGCCGTGCGTAACTCGGGCGCGGTTACCGTGGTTGAGGGCACCGGTGATCACGGTTGCGAGTACATGACCGGTGGTACCGTGGTCGTACTCGGTAATACCGGCCGTAACTTTGCTGCGGGTATGTCTGGTGGCATTGCGTATGTCTACGATGAAGATGGCAGCTTCAGCGCCAAGTGTAATTTGGCGATGGTTGCGCTCGAGAGCGTGCTGTCGAGCGCTGAACAAGAGAGCACCATCAGTAAAGCGGCGTGGCATAGTGTGACGCGTGGTGGTGAATGTCAGGCGGATGAAGCTATTTTGAAGAGCCTGATCGAGCGCCACTTCAAGTACACCGGCTCTACACGCGCACGCACCTTGCTCGATGACTGGTCGAATGCCCGCGGCAAGTTCGTCAAGGTGTTCCCGACGGAGTACAAGCGCGCGCTGGGCGAGATGTTCGCCGCGGCGGGCAAGGCCAAAGAAAAAACACCTGCTTAATCGTAAAGAAGAACATCATGGGAAAAGTCACGGGTTTTCTGGAATTTCAGCGATTGCAAGAGGCCAGCGAAGCGCCAGATGCACGACTGAAGCATTACAAGGAATTTGTACTGCACTTATCCGATGCGGATGCAAAAACGCAGGGCGCGCGTTGTATGGATTGCGGTATTCCGTTTTGCAATACGGGCTGCCCTGTCAATAACATCATCCCGGATTGGAATGACTTGGTGTATCGCGGTAATTACCGCGAAGCACTCGATGTGCTGCACTCCACCAATAACTTCCCGGAATTTACGGGCCGTATTTGCCCTGCGCCGTGCGAGTCTGCATGTACGCTGGGCATTAATGATGATCCGGTAGGTATCAAGTCGATTGAGCATTTCATCATCGATAAAGGTTGGGAGAACGGCTGGGTAGTTCCGCAGCCGTCGTCCGTGAAGACCGGCAAGAAGGTTGCGGTCGTTGGTGCAGGCCCTGCCGGTCTCGCCGCTGCGCAGCAGTTGGCGCGTGTCGGCCATGATGTGACAGTGTTCGAAAAGAATGATCGTGTTGGTGGACTACTGCGTTACGGTATTCCCGACTTCAAAATGGAGAAGTCGCATATCGACCGTCGGGTGGAGCAGATGCAGGCCGAGGGCGTGTATTTCCGCACCAGCGTTCTGGTCGGCAAGGACTTCCCGCAGACTATTTTGAGCTTGGCGAAAGAAACCATCTCGCCGGAGCAATTACAGCAGGAATTTGATGCAGTCATCATTTCTGGTGGTGCCGAGCAGCCGCGTGACTTGCCAGTGCCGGGCCGCGAGTTGGATGGTGTGCATTTTGCGATGGATTTTTTACCGCAGCAAAATCGTGTTAACGCTGGCGACAAACTTTCTCAACAAATCAAGGCCACGGGTAAGCATGTAGTGGTGATTGGCGGTGGTGATACCGGCTCGGACTGCGTCGGTACATCAAACCGTCACGGCGCTGCGTCGGTAACACAGTTCGAGTTATTGCCGATGCCTCCGGAGCAAGAAAACAAACCGCTGGTCTGGCCGTATTGGCCAACCAAGCTACGCACGTCGTCGTCGCATGAAGAAGGATGCGAGCGTGACTGGGCAGTGGCGACCAAGCGTCTCGAAGGTAAAAATGGCAAAGTCGAGAAGCTGATCGCGGCGCGTGTTGAATGGAAAGACGGCAAGATGGTTGAAGTGCCTGATTCCGAATTCGAATTGAAAGCCGACTTAGTGCTGCTGGCGATGGGTTTTGTCTCACCGGTCAGTCCGGTGCTCGATGCTTTTGGTATAGACAAAGATGCACGCGGTAACGCCAAAGCAACGACTGACGGTGACGGCTGCTACCAGACCTCAGTGCCGAAGGTATTCGCCGCAGGCGATATGCGTCGTGGGCAATCGCTGGTGGTGTGGGCGATTCGCGAGGGCCGCCAATGCGCGCGCGCGGTAGATGAATTCCTGATGGGCGAATCTGTATTGCCGCGTTAATCTGCACACTAATCTACACGCTATGAAAAAGGCCGGCCAAAACACATCGCATTGCAGGGTGTGCTGACCGGCCTTTTTTATTGGGGGTCAATTGTCGCAGTTTGCTCAACGCGGCCCGAGAGGCGCGGCACACCCTTGGCGTCAATACTGA
>VFQT010001836.1_pt1 | contig 23829 bp, 24 predicted proteins | sample 3512381 | NCBI WGS metagenome assembly VFQT01 (sample SAMN10412376, study PRJNA504923) | tailings metagenome | isolation source: Relicate 2 Philex TSF3 active mining site | place: Philippines: Tuba, Benguet | collected 2017-08-29
TTTTAAAAGACTTTAAAGCACTATTATCTGCTTTAGATTTAGAGGTAACCGTAACAGTTGTTGTACAAAGAACACCAGATACAAGGTTATCAATAGAAACAGTGTTTTTTGCATTATTACTTGCTACACTACTAGAAGACACGGTACTTCCATCACTATCCTTTGTTGTTTTCACATCAATAGTTACACCTGTAGTTGGAAGTTTAGATGATATATTTACTGCAATAGATTGAGATGCACCCAAAGAGGCAAATATAGTAGTTCCTGGATCTGGGTCTATTGAAAATTCAATTGTAGCTTCTGGTGTTGCAACAGGGGGTGGAGCTGGCGCTGCAGTATTTCCAGATTTACTACAAGCAATCAATACTAATGAAGCGAAAACGAAAGAGATAAAACCTTTTTTCATATTACGATTTTTAATCATTTTTCAAATGTAGTACAAAATTGCATTGCTTGCTTTTTTTTCCTGAATTTTTGATATGACTGATTTATAACTTTTCACCTTGCAACAATAATGGCGCAATTAGTTTCTGCCAAATTGAATACCCTTTAGCATTCATGTGGAGCTTGTCTGCAATAAAAATATCGTTTAAAGGCAGCCCATCTGCACCAAGCATTGCACTATACACGTCTAAGAATTGAATATTTTTTTGAGTACTGATAAAATTTTTAATCAAGTTATTAGCGCCTTCCATTCTTTCATGCATGGACCATCTAGCGATACTTGGCTTCAAGGATAAAAATACAATAGGTGTTGACGCGGGAAGCTGTGTTCTTAAAATGGAATATAATTTCTTAAAGCGATTGAAAACATCCTTTGGTTTTACGGTATCATTATCCGCAATATCATTTTCGCCACAGTAAATAAAAATTTGCTTTGGATGATACTGTATGATGGTCTCCTTTGAATATTGAATAAGATCCAATAAGGTTGCCCCACCGAATCCTCTATTTAATATTGGCTTACCAGGAAAATAATCATTCACATCTTTCCATAATCTAAATGAAGAACTTCCAGCAAAAAGAATCTTACCCTCGTCGGGCATATTGATTTTATCTGCTTTAGCAAATGCATCTATTTCAGGCTGAAATGGATTAGGCTTGATAGCATCTTGGGCAAAGATAAAATTTGAAATAAAACAAAACCCTATCATTAATAGTTTCCATTTCATATTCATCTGATTTTAACGATCTAAGCTTTTTTAAAATTTATTTTTTCTGGTGTAATAGGTAAATCACGAAGTCTCTTTCCGGTTGCATTATATACCGCATTGGCAACAGCAGCCGAAAAGCCAATTAAAGCAATTTCACCTAAACCTTTTGCTCCGATAGAATTCACATTATAATCAGGTTTGTCAACAAACCAAACATCAATGGGTGGAATCATGCTATGAAGTGGTACTTGATAAGTGCCAAAACTTGAATTGATGATTTGACCAGTTGTATGATCTATTTGAACCTGCTCCGTCAATGCCATTCCAATACCACCTACCACTCCACCAAGCATTTGACTTCTTGCTGTTTTTGGACTAATTACTTTTCCATTATCTCCGGTTGTTACTACTTTTAAAAGTTTTACCTTCCCTGTTTTTGGATCTACCCCTAATTTTACAAAATGTGCAGAAAAAGAATTACTAGTATACTTCATCTGTGAAGGATTATTACCATTAGAAGTAATCGTAATGTCAATAACTTCTTTATTAGATAATTTCATTAAATCTGTCACACTAATTTTTACAGAAGCATCAGTTGTTAAATAGATATACTCATTTTTAACTTCCATTTCTGTAATTAACTTATTGGCAAATGATGGAGCAAACTGAATGGCCAACTCTTTTAAATTTTGTTGTAAAGTTTTACAAGCCATATCTACTGCAGAACCAACAGTTGATGTAGTTCCAGAGCCCCCTTGTGAAGGACCAGCTGGAAAATCAGAATCTCCTAATTTGAACTTAATTTTTTCTAAAGGCATTTGCATAGATGTTGAAGCAATCTTAGTCATTGAAGTAGTTATTCCTGGCCCCATATCACTTACGGCACATTCTAAAACCAATCTGCCATCTTTGCTAAATATTGCTCTCACAGAGGCAGTTCCTTTTCCTGCACCAAATACTCCAACTGCCATTCCATAACCAATATTCATTCCATTCTCTTTCAAGGTACCTGGTTTAGTCGGTCTATTTTTCCATCCAATTTTTTCTTTACCATACGCATAACAATCTTTTAAATTGATAGCAGAAAATGGCATTTTATTTTCTGGATTGACATCAGTGAAATTTTTAATTCTCAAATCAATTGGATCCATATTCAATTGATAAGATAGCTCATCAATAGCAGACTCTAAAGCAAAACATCCAGATGCTTCACCTGGTCCTCTCATCCAAATTGGCGTACTTAAATCTAAAGGCAATACATTGTATTTTGTATCAACGTTATCTACAGCATATAAAAATCTAGAAACATTCACAATGCCTTCTCTAAAATCCTCATACTTTGAAGTATTACTAATGGCTTCATGCGTTATGCCAATGAATTTACCAGATGCATCAGCACCAATGCCTATCTTTTGCCAAGATTGCGGTCTATAACCAGCCAAATTAAACATTTGAGGTCTAGTTAAAACAATTTTAACTGGACGATTCAATTTCTTGGAAGCTATACATGCAGCAGGAACATTGGCCCAACTTCTTAAACCACTTCCAAATCCACCTCCTACATTTTCAGCAATAACTCTTACGTTTTTTTCTTGTAAACCAAAAGTTCTAGCAACTGTACTCTGTGTGCTTTTAGGCCCTTGAGTTTTATCATATAAAGTGATCTTGTCTTCTCCTTCCCAATAAGCAATGGTTGCGTGCATCTCCATAGGTAAATGCACTTCGATTGGAATATTATATTCTGCTTCAATAAATTTATGAGCAGTAGCAAATACTCTTTCTTGACCTCTTTTATAGGTAACCGCTGGCTTCAATTTAGTGGGGTCTTTTCTCAATAAATCAAAATTAGTCTCATGTGGTTCTACATCATACACAGCTTTGACTAGTCTAATGGCGGCATTGGCATTTTCAAAACTATCTGCAACTATCAATGCAATGGGTTGTCCAAAGAAACGAACCTTGTTGTCATATAAAACCTTATGCCCTCTCCACTCGCTCACATTTTTTGGTCTTTCAGAAGCATTTGGATGATACCCAGGAACTGCAGGGCAATTGGCATAATAAATTACATCTAAAACTCCTGGCGCAGCAATCGCTTTTGAAATATCTAATTCTTTAATGGTGCCTTTTGCAATATTGCTTGTCACAAAAACGCCATACGCTAAATTAGGCAATTGATATTCGGCAGTATACTTAGCCTTGCCGTTTGTTTTATCTGCCCCATCTACTCTTTCGTCTTGTAATATGGTCGTATTAATATTATTATACATGATGATAGATTAAAATTGTTTTAAATTTTTGTTCCAGATTTTGCAACTTCTTCAATAGCGTCTACAATATTTTGGTAAGCACCACATCTGCATATATTGGTATCCATATATGCTTTAATCATATCTCTATTTTTTGTTTGTCCTTCTCTAACACATGCTACTGCAGACATTATCTGACCTGAAGTGCAATACCCACATTGAAATGCATCATGTTTTAAAAATGCTTTTTGCATTGGGTGTAAATCATCTCCTTTTGATAATCCCTCTATGGTGGTAATTTGATTGTTTTGATGATTTAAAGCCAATTGCATACAAGATTTAGTTCTCTTACCATTTATATGAATGGTACATGCACCACATTGACCCATCTCACAACCCTTCTTGGTGCCAGTGTAACCAATTTGCTCTCGCAATAAATTTAATAAAGTGGTTCTTGCATCAATCTCCAAATCAAATACTTTACCATTAATACTTAGATGTAGTTTTTCTTTGGGGATAGGTGCAGGAACAATTGCTTCTGCCGCAACTGCATTCACCAAAATAGAAGGAGTTAAATACAAGGCAGCCAATGAAGCGGTCTTTTTTAAAAAGCCTCTTCTAGCATCTGAAAAATGACAAGGATTCATATACGTCGATTTGACGTAAGTTACTAAATTTTGAACTTATACCCCACACCTCTTATTGAAATAAAGAATTCAGGATTTTTAGAGTCTTTTTCAAAATACTTCCTAAAAGCAGTGATAAAATTATCAATCGTACGGGTATTTGGGAAAACCTGATAGCCCCATACTGTTTGTAAGATTTTCTCTCTAGAAACTACGGTATTTTTGTTTTCTATTAACAAACGTAAAAGCAAAGCTTCGGTTTTAGTTAATTGAATACTGGAGCCATTCGCTAAAATCACTTCCAAGGATTCAAAATTTATTTTATGTCCTGCAAATTCAAATATAGACAAAGTCTCTGAAGCACTGTAATTTGGAATAGCTTTCTGAATTAACTTGGCAACTCTTAAAAGGAGTTCTTCCAAATTAAATGGCTTATTCAAATAATCATCCGCTCCTAACTTAAGTCCCTGTACCCTATTAAAACTTGAATTTTTAGCGCTTAATACTAAAATGGGTGTTTGATTATTGTTTAATCTTAACTTTTCAATAATCGTAAATCCATCTACACTAGGCAACATAATATCCAAAATAATCAAATCAAAAACTGCATTTTGAAGCATATCCAATGCCTTCTTTCCATCCATTGCAGAACTCACTTCATAGCCTTCTAACTCTAGATTCAGCTTTAGTGCTTCATGAAGATGCTCTTCATCCTCCACCAATAATATTTGATACTTTCTTTCACTCATAAATACTCAACGAAGTTAGCGTTTCTGTATAATTTTTAATCTTAAATATCATTTATATCCTTAAAATTAAACAAGAAAAATATAGGCCAATTTAAATGTCATGATAGTGTCATTTTATCTAATTATTGGTCTATAAATATCCTTTAAATCAAGGCTAAGAAAAGAGCTATTGTGACCTTTGTGCCTCAATGAAAAAAAGGGCTTTCTATATTATCTGGGCATGTATTATTTTGATCAATTTCAAAGGTAAAGCTCAAATGAATTTTAGTAAGGACAGCCTTGGTTTATATAGTGATACGGTTTTTGTAACTGCTAATAAATCAGAAAGACAATTAAAAAATATTTCTGTTCCTATTAGTATGATAAGCGGAAAAAGTATTGTTCAAGCCGGAAATACAAGACTTGCAGATGTATTAAGAGAGCAAAATGGGATTACGATGACTTCAGGATTTGGTGCAGGAGTGCAACTACAAGGGTTGAATCCAGATTATACTATTATTTTAATTGATGGAGAGCCCTTGATTGGAAGAACTGCTGGGGTATTAGATTTAAATAGAATAGCAGTTGGCAATATTAAAAAAATAGAAATTGTAAAAGGTCCTTCATCTAGTTTATATGGGAGTGAAGCAATGGCTGGGGTAATCAATATTATAACAGATAAGAAAAATACTGATGCCTTTGCAGCCAATATTAGATACGGAAGTTATAATACAAAAGATGGTAATATTAGTATAACAAAAAGATTAAATAAGCTACATGCTCAAACATTTTATAATTACTTCAGTACAGATGGCTTTAGTGTAAGACCAAATAGCAACAATAGATTTATCACACCTATTTCTAGGTCAACCTTCACTCAAAATATTCAGTATAAATTAACAAACAAGACAAGTATTGATGGAAGTATAAGATATAATACAGAAAATATTAAAAGTATCATTGCAGTAGCCAATAATGGAACCACTATTTATTCTAATGGAAATGAAAATAATAATGATTTAAACGGATCTATAGTTGTTAATCATCAATTAAATGATAAAGTAAAAACAAGATTAAATACTTATTATACAAAATTTCAGTCTAAGCAAGATCTTTTAACAATTTCAGGAAATCCATACAATGATTTATTTCAACAAAATTTTAAGAGACTAGAAAATCAAACTGAATGGAAGATTAATACATCTTTAGTTAGTATTGTGGGATTTGGAATAGTATCAGAAAATGTAAATAGTTCTAGATACGATAATATAGATAGTGCAAAAACGAATAATATCCAATACGCATTTAATCAATGGGAATGGAATAATGGGAAAAAATGGGTTGCCAACGCAGGATTTAGATATGATAAAAATCAAAATTTCGCATCTGCTTTTAGTCCTAAGTTTTCTTTAATGTATAAAGTAAACACACAACTTAGATTCAAGTTAAGTGCTGGTAGAGGATTTAAGGCACCTGATTTTAGACAATTGTACCTGAATTTCACCAATGCAGCAGCTGGTAGTTACAGTGTTTTTGGGGCAGTGGAAGCACAAAAAGTAATCGGTAGATTAATGGATTTAGGCCAGATTGGTAATTTATTTAATAACTATTACCAATTAAAGAAATTAGAACCAGAATATGCAACTGGTATACATCTGTCTGCTGAATGGGAGCCTAATTCGAATAATGAAATTCAAGTGCAATTTTTTAGAAACGATATTAATAATTTGATTGATGTACAGCAAGTAGGAAATTATATCAGTGGAAGTCAGATATACAGCTACTTAAATATAAAAAATGCTTTTACAACAGGTTTTGAAATTGAAACAAAACAAAAATTTGCAAAAGGATGGACTAGTGCTATTGGATATCAATTTTTAATTACTGGAGACAAAGACCAAATTGCAAGTATTAAAAGCGGAACAGTATATACAAAAAATGATAATGGTACAAGTAGACTACTTAAGTTAAGCGATTATGTTGGCTTACCAAATACCAGTAAGCACAGATTACAAGCAAAATTAAATTACGAAAATACGAAAGGCTTTTATGCAAATATAAGAGCCATCTATAGAAGTAAATGGGCTGTAGCCAATACAAATGGCAATGAAGTATTTGATGAGGGAGATCAGTTTGGTGCTGGCTATATTACTTTAAACTACTCTATGGGTAAACCCTTGAAAAAAGGATGGGCTGTACAAGCTGGTATCGATAATATCAATAACTATATAGATGGCTTGAACCTTCCCAATTTAGCAGGTAGAAATTTTTATATGACTTTAAAATATTCAACACAAAAATAAAAAATAGCAAAATGAAAAACGTAATCGGAAAATGTTTAGTGGTAGTAATTACAAGTATTTTTTTATTCTCCTGTTCAAAATCCACAACAACTGTAGTTGCACCATTAGCTGCAACGACAGTGAAAGATTTACCTGCAGATACCATTATTGGAGTGACTCCTCAAGGTCAACCATTTGGTGCAGGTAAGTATACCTTTTTTAGTTTAGAAAAGAACACTGTTGTACCTAATTCAGATAGTGCTACAACAAAATGGGACCTTGCATTTAGCGGAACAAAAATTTTAACGAATAGCGGAAACAGTGGAAATGGATTAGGTGGTGCATTTGTTCAAATAGGATTATTTGATGAATTAAAAACAATTTCTAGTGATTCAGTTTTTAAAGTTGATAATGGACCTTCAAGTTATGCTATTACTTTTGGAAGTGGTAGAGGATGGTACACTTACGATCCAATTAAAAATTTAGTGACTCCACTAGCAGGAAGAGTTTTAGTGATTAGAACTGCAAGCGGTAAATATGCTAAAGTAGAGATTATTGCATATTATAAGGGAGGTGCCACATTAGCAGCAACAGCTCCTGATGCTGAAAAAATCACCAAACAACGATATTATACTTTTAGATACATCTACCAACCAAATGGAACAAAAAACTTCTAAAGAATTGTTCTTCCCCCCTAAAACTAAAAAGGTCTCGATTTATCGGGACCTTTTTTATATTGAATTTCTTGGTTTACTATTTCTAAATTTTAACCGTGTGTATTTACAAACTCAAAACAAAAATGCTTAATCAACTCTCTTACTCTTAAAAACTCAGCATGAATTTCTTCTTCTGTTCCTTTTAATTTGGATGGATCTGGAAAATTATAATGAAACTTTTCTGCATTAGATGGAAAATAAGGACACACTTCTTTTGCATGATCACAAACTGTAATCACATAATCAAAATCAATATGTTTATATTCAAGTACGTTATTTGAAGTATGATGACTTATGTCAATACCATCTTCTTTCATTATAGCAATAGCCTTAGGATTAACCCCATGTGTTTCGACGCCAGCGCTATAGACGTTTCCTCTCTCTGCATAAAATTTTTTTAAATATCCATGTGCTATCTGACTTCTACAACTATTTCCCGTGCATAAAACCAAAACATTCTTCATTAATAAAACATATTAAATTTTAATCAATTATTTTACTTTAACAACAACCTCCACCTGGTATACAAGCTTTCTTTTCTGTCAATGGCTTTTGAGCAAACACCGTTACAGAAAAAATGCCTGTTGATCCACAATTAAATTTAGTAATCTCCTCAGCAGACAAGTAATTGACTAATATATCATTTGGAATGATGATAGGTTTTTCTTTTTGAATAGTTACATTTTCAAAGCCATTTGCATGAATGAGTTCCAAATAAACTTCTTTTTGAATAGCACCAGATACACATCCAGCATACATTTCGGCATCTTTTCTTAAACCTTCAGGCAAAGCACCAACAAGTACCACATCAGAGATACTAAAGTGACCTCCAGGCTTTAACACTCTGTAAATATCTTTCATTACAGCATCTTTATTAGGCACTAAATTTAAAACACAATTACTAACAATTACATCAGCGCTATTTGCAGTTATGGGCATGTTTTCAATATCTCCTTGTCTAAATTCAACATTATTAAAACCTCTTGCTTCAGCATTTGCTCTTGCCTTATCAATCATGGCAGGAGTAAAATCAATACCAATTACTTTACCTGTTTCTCCAGTTTCATGTCTAGCAACAAAACAATCATTTCCTGCTCCACTTCCCAAATCAACGACTACATCTCCTTTTTTAATTTTTGCAAATTGAGTGGGCAAACCACAACCTAAGCCTAAATCCGCATCTGCATTGTATCCTTCTAGTGTTGAATAGTCATCCGACATAATATTGTATACTTCAGTTGAACATCCACCAGCATCACAACATGAAGACATATTGGTTTCTTTATCTTGTAAAGCAATTTCACTATATTTTTTTCTTACGATTTCTTTTAACTGTTCTTCTGTTTGCATAATTATTATTTAAAAAAAATTTAGATTGACTCATTTAACAACATTTATTAGGTATCATATGTACTTCCTGAAATAAATTATTCAAAACTTGGTTTGCTTTATTCCATTCATTCACATCTATACAATAGCATACAGACGCTCCATCAATATCCCCTTTAATCAGGCCCGCTTCTTTCAACTCTTTTAAGTGCTGGGAAACTGTACTTTGTGCAATGGGCAACACATCTACAATATCTCCGCAAACACAAGCTTGTTTTTTCAATAAAACATTTAAAATAGCCACCCTAGCTGGATGCGACAAAGCTTTCGCATATTTGGCAATGGTTAGCGCTGATTGCTGATATTCATTTATTTTACTAATACCCATATTAATCGCAATATTACGATTAAACTTTGTATAAAAAAAGGGGTCTTAAAATAAATAAGCAATTTTATGGGTTTATAGACTCTAAGTCGCTGATTTTTAATCATCTTTTTATAACTTGTCCTTATCAAACCAACCAATATGAAGAAAAAGAACATTATTAGCTTATCTATTGCATTTGCTTTTGTAGTACTAGGAACCACAGGGATACTACTGTATATTAAACAAAAGCCCCATTTTGTTGAAATGACCCATACTATTTTTGGCTTAATCTTTTTTGGATTTGCCGTATTCCACATTGTAAATAACTGGGGATCTTTAAAGAACTACTCGAAGGATAAAAATACTGGTGCATTCAAGAAAGAACTACTTGTTGCAGGGACAATAGGAATCATAGTTCTAGTGCTTGCATTAACAGAAGTGTTGGAACCAGTTGCTGAATTTGGAAGAATTTTTGCTCCTAAAAGAGGACCAAAACCAGATGCAGGAATTAGCTTCCAAGAAAAAACAACATTAGATTCAACGAATGGACAAGCAACTACATTTATTTTGCAAAAAACAAAAGAGCATGAAGCGGCTTCATTAAGTATTGAAGTTGCAGATAGCACAGGCAAGGTTATTGAAACATTATTTGCAGCTGATAAAGAAGCTAAAGGACCAGCTACTAATTTAATTTTATCTACAAAAATTTCTACCGCAGCACCATTTACATTAGTCGTTACAGCAACCACTAATAAAAGAACTGAAGAAGAGGAAGAAGAAGGTAAGCCTGGTATTGAAATAAAAACTCAAGAAAACTTTAAAATTCAAACACTTGCTCCGGGGGTACAATTACTTAACTTAACTGATTCTAAATTATTAAAAAGAGGGATCATTGAGATAAAATAAATATACTCTCAAATAAAAAAGCCTCTTCGATATTTGAAGAGGCTTTTTTATTTTAATTAGATTTTCGTCTCGAAGAATAATTTCTTTTTTTGCCAGAATTAGTAGACTTTGGAGTGTATAATGGTGTTTCCCCAAACTCTGCAGGTACTATTCCTTTAAGAACTGGTGCGCCAAGAAGATCTTCAATTTGCGCAAATTTTGATTGCTCCTTTTGCCCAACTAATGTAAAAGCAGTTCCTGAACTAGCAGCTCTAGCAGTTCTTCCAATTCTATGTATATAATCTTCGCCATCATTAGGTACATCATAATTAATCACCAAATCAATATCATCAATATCTATACCTCTACTCAATATGTCGGTAGCAACAATAATAGAAATTTTCTCATTTCTGAAATCTTGTAAAGCTTGTTCTCGTTCTTTTTGTTCTAAATCGGAATGCACTTCTGCAACAGACAATTTAGCTTGTTTTAAATCTGCAGTTAATTTCTTTACGTTTTGTTTTTTAGAGCAAAAGACAACCACTTTTTTAAAATGCTTAGAGCCCAGCATATCTTTAATGATAGCATCTTTTTGTGCATCATATACAATGAATGCTTTTTGAGTAATATTTTCAGAGGCTTTAGAAATCGCAATATTAATCTCTACTGGATTTACCAATAAATTTCTAGCCAATGCACGCATTTTAGCAGGCATGGTTGCAGAAAATAAAAGATTTTGTCTTTCCTTAGGTAAATAGGTTATAATCTTATTAATATCATCATTAAAACCCATATCTAGCATACGATCAGCTTCATCTAAGACTAAGTACTTTAAGCCATTAAGTTTTACATAACCCATATTTAAATGAGCAATCATTCTTCCTGGAGTACATACCACTATATCTACTCCGCTGGTTAAAGCTTTTTTCTCTATAGCAAATGAATTACCATCTCCGCCACCATAAACTGCAATGGCACTTACATCAGTAAAATAAGAAAGGCCTTCAATGCTCTCTGCAATTTGAATAGCCAATTCTCTAGTAGGCACAATAATCATAGCATTGATATCAGATGCCTGATGTGGTGATGTAATTAATCTATGTAAAAGTGGTAACAAAAAAGCAGCTGTTTTACCTGTTCCAGTTTGTGCTGCTGCAATAATATCTTTTCCTTCTAATATGGGTACCATCACTTGTTCTTGAACAGGTGTAGCATTTTCATAACCCATTGAATCAATCCCATCCAAAATTCTTGGATCTAATCCTAAATCAATAAACTTCAAAATACACTGTTTTTAATAATAGCTACAAAGGTACAACTAAAAAGCCCGATAGCATATTAACTTTCGGGCTTTATGAATAAGTAAAATAAAATCTTTAGAATATATATTTTGTGCTTAAGAAATTAGAATGATGAGATGAAACAATTTCATTAATGATTTCTTTGTTATCGTCAGTTAATTTAGCTGCTACTAAAGATCTAATGGAAAATGATCTCAAAGCGTCCACAACCGATAAAGTACCTTCCGCACTGTCTTTACGGCCAGTGAATGGGAAAGTATCAGGACCTCTTTGACACTGACTATTAATATTCACTCTGCTCACTTGATTTACCAATGGATCAATTAAACTAGCTAATTCTTCTTTATTCTTAGAGAACAAGCTTACTTGTTGGCCATGGGTTGAATCAATTACATATTGAATAGGCTCTTCAATATCATCAAATGGAATCACAGGTATAATTGGACCAAACTGCTCTTCGCTGTATACTTTCATTTTATTATTCACGGGATATAGTACTGCTGGATAAAAGAATGATTCTTTAATAGTACCGCCGTGTTCGTTCATTACTTTAGCACCATGCTTCTTAGCATCTTCAATTAAATCATTTAAATAAGCAGGCTTGCCTGGTTCTGGAAGTGGGGTTAATGTTACACCCTTCTCCCAAGGTAAACCAAATTGCAATTTACCCACTGCTTCATTCAATAAGCTAATGAATTGATCAGCAATAGATTTATGAACATACACAATCTTTAAAGCGGTACATCTTTGACCATTGAAAGATAATGAACCCAATACCGTTTCCTGAACCGCTAACTTGATATCAGCGTCTTTGGTAATGATAGCAGCATTTTTTGCATCTAAACCTAAGATGGCTCTTAATCTATTTACTTTAGGGTGTAATTTTTTTAATTGGTTGGCTACTTTACTGGAACCAATCAAAGTAAGTACATTGATTTTGCCAGATTCCATTAAAGCTGGGACAATGGCATTACCTCTACCATAAATAGTATTTACAACTCCTTTAGGGAAACAAGATTTAAACGCTTCCAATAGAGGATAGTGCAATAAAGTACCATGTTTTGGAGGTTTGAATAACAAAGTATTCCCCATGATGATCGCTGGGATCAAAGTAGTAAATGTTTCATTTAAAGGATAATTGAATGGCCCCATACACAAAACTACACCCAAAGGCGATCTTCTGATTTGTGCAGCAATACCCTGTTCAATAGTGAATCTTGAAGAATCTCTATCTACATCTTTTAAAGCATCTATCGTTGCATAGATATATTCAACCGTTCTATCAAACTCTTTTTCAGAATCTGCATAGGTTTTACCAATCTCCCACATAATTAGTTTAACCACAATGTCTTTTTGCGCCAACATTTTTTGGACAAATAGCTCTACACAGTTTATTCTTTGAGCAACACTCATAGTAGGCCACTCACCTCTACCTTCATTATATGCAGCACAAGCGGCATCCAAAGCAATCATTGCTTCTTTTTCTGTACAAATTGGATAAGATCCAATCTTTACCCTTTCTATACCATTTGCAGTTTGAATACAGATAGGCGAGAACACTTCATGAGTAGCTCCCACCCATTCAATCATTTGACCATCAGACAAATAGCTTGTTTGATGAATCAACTCTTGTAATGCATACTCAGTAGGAATTGCTTCTTTTGTAGTGATTAAATGATCTAGTTTATCTTGAAATGACATGGTAAACATTTTTGATTTTAACTAAGATACAAAATATATAATATCTTAACTTTAATAGTAACTAACGTAATTAAGCTAAAATTGTTCAAATGACACAGGAATTAGGTCCCAATTTGATGACAACTACTATGAAAAAGAAATTAATATATTGTCTATCATTGGTACTATTCATATCAGTGAACTCTATTGCTCAAGTAGAAAATGTAGATTCAGCTATTCAACAAATCTTGAAAGAAGAGAAAGTAGTTGGCTTATCTATAGCTGTAGTAAAAAATAATAAAATAATTTATACCAGTTCATTTGGCAAAAGTAATCTTGAGTCTGGAGCTCCACTTAATAATAACAATATTTTCAGAATAGCATCCATCTCAAAATCATTTTCCGCAACAGCTATTATGCAATTAATTGAATCTGGAAAGCTTGATCTAGATGAAGATGTTAGTAATTTAGTTGGTTTCCCTATTCGTCATCCAAAATATCCAGAAACCATTATCACATTGAGATTATTAATGTCTCACATGTCATCCATCAATGATAGTGAAGGATATTTTAGTTTAGATAATATTAACCCAGCCAAGAATCCAAATTGGCAAAAATGCTACAATGATTATGAGCCAGGCAAAGGATACCAATATTGTAATTTAAATTTCAATATGATAGGTACAATTATTGAAAGAACCTCTGGAGAGCGATTTGATCAATATATAAAACACCATATTTTAGACCCGTTAGGATTATATGGCGGATATTGTGTTGACTCTTTAGATAAATCAAAGTTTGCGAACATCTACGACTATAATGCAGATTCTGCAAAATTTATATTGTCCCCCAATGCATATGCTCCAAGATCTGAGGAGATCATTCGTTATAATATGGGGTATTCTACACCCATATTTTCACCCACAGGTGGTATGAAAATTTCTGCGACTGATTTAGCCAAATACATGACCATGCATATGAATTATGGTGTTTATAAAAATGGAAGAATCATTACAAGAAAAAGTGCCAAACAAATGCAAACACCATACTCTAATGTAGAAAATTATGGTTTCGCATTAGAAAGTACCAATACAATGATTGATGGCGTTCAGCTAATAGGTCACACTGGATCTGCTTATGGCTTATTTAGTGCAATGTTTTTTGACCCAAAGAAAAAATTTGGAATTGTTGTGATAAGCAATGGTTGTGATCCAAGTTATTCATCTGGATATAACAAAGTCATCAAAAGAACTATGAATATTCTTTACGATCTAATGATTGTCAATATTATAAAGACTGAATATAAAAAACGCTGATTATATTATTTACTCTTTGATGATTTGCTTATAGAAGCCTACAGTTCTATTAAGATCCGAAATCCCAACGCGTTCATCTATACCATGAAAACCTTTTACATTTTGCATTGGAGTGAAATTTAACACTGCTTCACTAAAGTCTCTGAAATATCTAGAATCTGTAGCACCAATTAATAAGAAAGGTGCAACAATTACATTCGGAACCGACTTATACAATACAGTTTCTAATTTTTTAAAGGCTGGATTTTCAAATGAAGTAACTGCTGATGGTTCCATTAAAGAAATGGTTTGCTTTTTTATAACCACTCTGTCATCATTCACCGCTTTTTTTACAAAAGCAACTACATCATCGCTTGTTTGACCAGGTAGAATACGACTATTAAAAGTTGCTTTTGCAATAGAAGGGATAACATTGTCTTTGATGCCAGAATGAACAATAGTAGGCACTAAAGTAGTATGGGTCATCGCATTGGTCTCTTTAGTTTTGCTTAATTCATTTAAAACAGCACCATTAAATAACCATAAATTACTTAACACCATTCTTTTAGTGAAAGATTCCGCAGACTTAGTTCTGTTCAACATTTCAATTATCGTTGGCGGAATTGAACCAGGCATTTGATTTTCTCTGATTTTTACGATTGCTTTATTTAACACATCAATTGCTGTTTCCTTACTTGGCATTGAAGAGTGGCCACCTGGAATTTCAACTGTTAAATCAATATTCACATAACCCTTCTCGCTAGTTCCAATTAATGCCATTGGTCTTTTTAAATGTTCAAAATGTTTTGTATCTATTTGACCACCTTCATCTAATACTAGAGCTGGCTTAATATTATTATCTTTAAACCATTTACTATAAATTTTAGCGCCACGCTTTCCCGAAATTTCTTCATCATGTCCAAAGCATAAATAAATGGTTCTATTAGGTGTATAATTTTCTTTTAATAATTGTTCTGTGGCTTCTAAAATGGCAATTACTGAAATTTTATCATCTACTGCACCTCTTCCCCAAATGGTATCATTTTTTATTGCACCGCTAAAAGAAGGAACAGTCCATTTACTTTCTGCTACTGCTTCTACTGGCACAACATCCATATGTCCCATTAAAACATAAGGCGCTAAACCTGTATCCTTCCCAGTCCATTTATATACATAACTAAACTCGTTAAATGTTTGTTTAGGAAGCTTAGCGGTGATATTTGGATATGTGGTTTCAATGAACTTTCTAAATTTCAAAAACTCTGCGGTATCTATTGCTAAAGTATCTCCAAAAGAAACTGTTTTGATTTGAATAGCTTGACTAAGGTGTTGAGCCGCTGAATCACCACTTGTTTCAAAAGATTGATCAACTGCATAAGTAGGCAGTGCCTTATTATTTCTATAAGTATTTATAACTAATACTATAACTAATAAAATAAAAGCAGCTCCTAATAATGTCAACAATCTTTTCATAGATAATTTTTTATGAATGTACGTTTATTTTTTCTTTCCAGTGTATTTTTGGGTTCTCGCATCTTTGATAACGCCCTTCCAATTCAATCCAAATCCAAAATCGTAGACATTTCCTTGTGTGTCTTTATAAGGAGTCATGTCGTGTGGTACATCTTCGAATTGTTTTTCCACTGAAGACATGTTTATAGGCATTTGTAAAGGCAACAATCCAGATGGTTCTACTTTACCAGAGATAATATCTAATTGAGCTTCTATTTGAACACCAAACTCTCCAATAATTGCATCTACTTCTTTTTCAAATTCGCCAAACACCATTGGATTAGTAATGGATACAGAAACAATGACAGGTTTACCATTCATTGCCTTCTTAGTTTCTAAAATAGTATTTAAATCGGGATATGAGTTTGACTTAGAGGTTTTCCCTTTGTATGATCTATTGGTAATTGTTGGATCTATTACTGGATCACCTGATGCTATACTCTGATCTCTAGCTTCTGATGCAGTATAGTCTTTTAATTGTAAACTAATTGGCATATAACCATTACCGCCCGCTTCTCTATCTGCTTTGCTATAACCATTACTTATAGGACTTTTGATAAAGACAATAGCAAAATCTGCTTTGGATGGATCATCAGTTACATTATAATATCTATTAATCAGTTCAAGATTCACCGGATATTCAATTCTTTCTGGAGAGGGCATGCCAAAGAAATTGATACCTGCAGGTGTTATTCTTTTTGGAACATACACTGTTTTGCCTTTGATAATTGGCAATGTATTATTTTGATTCTTTATTAACACAATGGATTTTAATTGTGCGTCATAACCAGCTTTCATATATTCTGGCTTACCGACTTCTAGCTTAGATACATTAGGATCTAAATAAGGATTTTCAAACAAACCCACTCTGAAAATATTTAACAATAATCTTACGGCAGATTGTTCAAAACGCTTACGCATGAAAGATTCTCCAAATTCATTAACCCCCATTTGATAGGCTTCTAAAACTGGCTTAATATCATTGTTGCCACCAAATTGATCCGCACCAGCTAATAAAACTTTATAGTGTCTTTGTGCAATACTTAAATTTTCAGCACCCCATGGTTTCCCCATAAATACATCTGGTCTTGGACCTTCATCTCCTGTCACTAACCAATCTGTACACACTACTCCATCATATCCATACTTATTCCTTAATAAATCTGTGATCAAATATTTACTATAAGCATTCCCTACGTTTTCACGATGCTTGATATCTTGATTATATGAAATGGTATAATATGGCATCACTGCAGAAGCACTTTTAGTACCACCACTTAATTTAAACGCACCTTCGGTAAATGTTTGTAGATGTGTTTGAAAATTATTTCCAGGATAAACTGCAAATTTTCCATAAGCAAAATGTCCATCTCTACCTCCTTCTTCTGGACCACCACTAGGCCAATGTTTCACCATAGCATTCACACTCTTATTACCCCAGCCATTATAGGTTTTTATTGCTTGAGGAGATGTTTGAAAACCATCTACATAGGCTCTTGCCATATCTGTTGCCAATGTAGGATCTTCACCAAATGTTCCTATAAATCTATTCCATCTTGGTTCTGTTGCTAAATCAATTTGTGGAGATAAAGCAGTTGTAATACCTAAGGCTCTATATTCTTTAGAAGCTATCGCTCCAAATTGTAAAGTAATATTGGGATCGAAGGTTGCTGATAATCCAAGTTCTTCTGGCCATTGTGAAATTGTACCACCTGAACCAGCGTTATATTCAGCATCTTTATTTGCTCCATTTCTTGGATCAGAGCTATTGTTAGCAGGAATGCCCATACCAACACCTTCTACTAATTGTTGTACATTATTATTCCATGTTGCAGCTACTTCAGGATTTTTTACAGAAGTCACTAGTACATGTCGTACATTATCTTTCGTTAAAAAATTGATTTGCTGATCAGATAAATTTGAAGCTTCAACGCCACTTTGGCTAAATGGTTTTCCCCCATAGGTCCCTACAAACATACCAGCTTCTTGAGCAGGTACAGCTTGATGTCTACTATATAGCATTAATCCTGCTATTTGATCCACTGTCATTTTAGAAGCAAGATCTTTTGCCCTATCGACTACATTGACTCTCCAGTCTTCGTATTGATCTAATTGGCCATTTTTATTTAAATCTTTGAAAGGCAAGTTATCTTTATAAATAATTTTAATTCCTGATTGAGTAGAATAACCTAAACTAATTTGATCATTTACTTTTATAATACTTATGGAGCCAGTGATTGGAATTTCTTTAAAGTTGGTTTGAGCCTTTAAAGCAATAGGTGCTAAAAAAAATAACGCAATAAACTTTTTCATAAAGTAGACTGATTTAAAGTAAATACTAAGATGTGTAATGGAGACTAAAAGTAAAAAAATATTGTGTCATTTCAACACAATAGGAGATAATTCTTCGATTTTCTAAGGACAATAATCGCCTACAACGGATTATTTGGTTGTCATACAATAAAACTCATAATACACTTCTATCTCTATGCGGTCATCAAAAAAATACATAATTTTATTAAAATTGAAAGTATGATCTCAAAGCCAAGTAGTGTAGACGAATATATTAAGTCTTTCCCAAAATCCACAGAAGCCCTCTTAAAACAATTAAGAAAAGCCATCAAGGAAACAGCGCCAGCAGCTGAAGAATTAATTAGTTATTGCATGCCTGCATATAAATTAAATAAAAAGCCATTGGTTTACTTTGCTGGTTATGAAAAACATATTGGATTTTATGCAACAGCTAGTGGTCATCAAAAATTTTCAAAAGAATTGGCTAGATATAAACAAGGTAAGGGATCGGTGCAATTTCCATTAGATGAACCACTACCTATAGATTTGATTATTAGAATGGTGAAATTTAGAGTAAAAGAAAATTTAAATAAAGTTAAATGATGAAAAATTCGGTAGAATTATATATTGAAAAAGCTGATCTATGGAAAGATGAAATGACATTATTAAGAAAAATATTGTTAGAATGTTCATTAACAGAGACCATTAAATGGAGTATCCCCTGCTATATGTTTGAAGGGAAAAATATTTTAGCAATACAATCATTTAAAACGCATTGTGATATAGGGTTTTTTAAGGGGGCTTTATTGAAAGATCCTAAGAATTTGTTAGAGAAAGCTGGAGAAAATACACAAAGTTCTAGGCAATTAAGATTTACAAACATTGATGAGATACAAAAGAAAAAGAATATTATTAAGTCTTTTGTCAAGGAAGCCATTCAAATTGAAAAAGAAGGAATACAATTAGTCATAGAAGAGAAGCCAGGTAGTGAACTCATTGAAGAGTTAGAGATTGAATTCAAAAAAAATAAAAAATTTGAAAGGGCATTTAAAAAATTAACACCCGGTAGACAGAGAGGTTACCTTATATATTTTTCTGGCACCAAAAATAGTGATACTAGAATGAATAGAATTGAAAAAAATATTTCAAGAATAATGAATGGATTTGGAATACATGATTGTACTTGCGGCCTTTCTAAAAGAATGCCCAATTGCGATGGTTCACATAAATTCTTAAAAACAAAGTAGAATGTCATTATTTGTAATTGAAAAAGTAAATGAGAGTGAAGTGGAGGAGTTGCAATCAATTAGCAGACAAACCTTCTATGAAACCTATTGCACAATGAATACCAAAGAAAATATGGATAAGTACTTAAATGAAAATTTATCTATATCTACTTTAGAAAAAGAATTAAAAAATCCAAATTCGGAATTTTACATTATTAAAGATCTAGATAAAAATATTGGTTATTTGAAATTAAACATGGGACCTGCACAAACAGATATTAAAGATGCTAGTGCACTTGAGATAGAAAGAATCTATGTTATTAAAGAATATCAAGGTAAAAAAGCAGGTCAGCAACTATATGAAAAAACAATTCAAGTAGCAAAAGAAAAAATGTTAAAATATATTTGGCTAGGCGTTTGGCAAGAAAATTCAAAAGCCATCCAATTTTATGTTAAAAATGGTTTTGAAATATTTGATCAACACGTTTTTAAATTAGGGGATGAAGAGCAAACTGATTTCTTAATGAGATTATTCATATAATTTTTTGAAAAATAAATTATATAAAGAAATCCCCCGAAAATTCGAGGGATTTCTTTTTTTCAAAGTAGCTTTTTAGTTAAAGCCAATATTCATTAATCCCTTATGGCTAATAACAATAGCCTCTAAAGGAGTTTCATTAAAACTAGCATCTTGTTCAACAAAGTAATATTGCATTCCAGATAATTTCTTATTGGCTAAGATTCGCTTAAAATCAATTTTCCCATTACCCACTGGTGCAAAACGACCTTGATCATCCATGTCTTTTACATGCCATATTTTAAATCTTCCTGGATAACGCTTAAAGTAGTCAACTGGATCGGCGCCAGCTTTTGTTACCCAATATAAATCCATTTGAAAGTTTACAGTACTTGCATCACAATTTTCCAACAAATAATCAATCACTACATTACCGTCTGCATCTTTTTTAAATTCAAAATCATGATTATGATACAATAGTTCTAAACCAGCTGCCTTACATTTTGCACCTAAGATATTTAAAGTTTCCGCTAAAGCTTTAGCACCCCCTTTCATACCCATGCCTTTTTTAACAGGGTCATAAACAAAGGTACCCATTGGTGGTACTGGTACGACAAAGTATTTAAACCCTGCAGTTTTTAGATCCGCAATTTGTTGATCTATATTGGCAAAGGTTACAGAACCCTGATGTGCGGATATAGGTGTTAATTTCATTTCATCTAATAAAGCCTTAAAATCTGTTGGAGATAAATTATAAAACTTACCGTTGTTGTAACCAGCAGATTCAATATTTACATATCCCGCTTGTGCTACTTTTTCTAAGGTAGCTCTTGCATCTTTCATCATTGCATCACGAACTGTATATAATGCTAAACCTCCGAAAGGCTTATCTGGTTGAACTGTTTTGTTAATTGGTTTAAAAGCCATTAAGGCAATAGCAAAGAAGGCAGATAATGCCAATCCAGCTTTAAAAAGATTCTTCATTTTCATAACAAGCAATTGTACTGTTTAATTAATTGATGTTACAATTTAATAAAAAAATGAATATAAAGATCCAAATAGAAGACTTTCATTGTGTCAAACAGACACTTAATTTATTATTTATCTATAAATTCTAATATATCAGCTGGTTGACAATCCAATGCCTTGCAAATAGCTTCTAAAGTGCTAAATCTAATAGCCCTAGCTTTGCCAGTTTTAAGTATAGATAAATTAGACAATGTCAACCCCACTTTTTCAGACAATTCGTTTAATGACATTTTTCGCTTTGCCATCATCACATCTAAGTTTACAATAATGGGCATAGCTTATACAGTTAAATCGTTATCTGATTGTAATTCAATTCCTTTCTTAAAAATGATTGCAAAGACCAGCATAACAAAACCCATTAATAACCAAATATCTGCTCCTGCTAATTTCAAATTTTCAATTAGTGGCATATTTATATTTTGATTAGCAATCCATTTTAACAAATCTCCACCCCATTTTGAAAATAAACCAATACCTAATGCACAATAAGTTATGCCATATAGATACTTCCCTAGTGCTTGTGTAAAAGGATTTGACAGATTTATTTTTTTATCTGTAAATATTTTTATGATGATATAAAATAATACTGCTTTTAAAACAGTTACTATACTCATAATAGAAGTTAATATCACAAAAAGGACTTGATTAGATTGATACAATTTTGATAAATCAATATATCCCCAAAAATGACTAGAAAGTTCTTTTTGAGAACAATTCAAACTAGTTCTTATCTCTTTTAATCTTTCACCAATTTCCATTTGCAAATATGATATGTATTTATAAATAAATGCTTGACAAATAGGCGTCATTTATACGACATCTAATCTATATTATAGTAATAATTCAAACAGTATATTAGAAATTTAGTTAAAACTGGAATTTATCTGAAATCAAAAGATGTAAATAAATTGGTAGATTGAGTATGTAATAATCAAGAAATTGAAATACTGAACTTGATCTAATTTTTCAGGAAAGACTTTATTACATCTCTGAAAATCAAGACGAGAAGCACAATTATTCCCACGATCACTTCATTTCGGTACTTTTTAAGGAATTGAGCTAGCTTATTATTCATAAAAAATTAAAAAGGTTACACTATAAAAGTATAACCTTTTTTCATTGAGACGTTATTTTTTCTCGAAAAATTGAGCTATAATTTGATAGCGGGTATGTTATATTTGTAAATTTAAAAATTGAACTTTGTGCAAGTTTACAAGAAATCTATTTGTCATTCAATCCAATTCCAAATCCAAACATTGCTGCAACTAAGGCAAGGTGTATAATCAAAACAACCTTTTGCCAAGTAGGTCTATCATTCCATTTTTGTTCTGGATTGAATGGGTCAAATGCCAAACCAATACCCAGAGAAGCTGCAGCTTGCATATAGTCTTTAGAAATAACTGATTGGAATAAGCCTAATAATAAAAAGCCTATGTAGAGATACTTGCTGAAAGGTGCGTTCATTTGAATCTGTTTAATTTAAAACAAATTTAAAAAATATACATTGAATTAAAAAGCCATCATTTCTGATGGCTTGTCCAGTGTGGCTCCCCTTACAGACGAAAGATGCAGCTATAATGCGATGATTGAGTATGTGACTATCAAGTAATTAAAGGCTTAAACTTATTTCTTTTCAGCACTTAATTTTTTAGCAACACTATCATAATATTCCTGAGTTAAGGTTTCTGTCCAAACAGTTGGTTTTGTTCCATCATATAAAGCTAAATAAGTAATCATATTTTCCTTACTGGCAGTATGCCAGTGCTCGGTATCTTTAGCACATCTTATTACATCTCCTTTTCTTATATTGATGGCATCCTTGCCTCTTTCTTGATAGTATCCTTCACCTTCTACAACTATAAGAACTTGTGGTGTTGAATGTTTATGCCAATCAAGTGTGGAGTTTTTTCTAAAAGTTGCTTTTGTAATATTAAAATTCAATTCGGCATCTCCTTGAAGTACACTGTTTAACCAGGCTTCGCCAATATAATGTGTATTAGGCGCTTTTGGTCCTTCAATCAAATAAGAAGTTACAACGTAGTCTGCCTTTTGTGAAAAGGATAAAAAAGGAATCAAAACAAACAATAGTACTATTGATTTTTTCATTTTAACATTAATTTGAAATAAATATAACATAAAAAAGGGGAAAGATGCAACTAGCCCAACTCACTGATGGACAACAAATAAGACGACATTTCTGTCGCCTTTTGCACTCTTGCCCCCCTTCGCACCAAAATTGCAGCTTTTTCAAAATAGATTGAATTTAGAAAGTTTTCTATTAGTAAACTTATTATCTTTGTGTTGTGTTTAATATTATCACCCGAAGAACGCTTCTAGCATATGCCAAAAAATACCCTATGGCAAGGGTTGCTTTATTTGAATGGTATCATGAATTAGTGATATCGGATTTTAAAAGTTTTAATGAGCCTAAAAAGGTTTATGGAAATGTAAGTTTAGTGAGTGATGATAGAGTTGTATTTAATATAATGGGTAATAAATATAGACTAGTAGTTAGAATGGTGTTTGAGTTTAAATCGATACAGATCAAATGGTTTGGAACACATAGTGACTATGATAAAATAGATGTAACAACAATACAATATAAAAAGTAAGGATATGGAATTGAAAATTATAAAGACTA
>VFQT010001837.1_pt1 | contig 23806 bp, 22 predicted proteins | sample 3512381 | NCBI WGS metagenome assembly VFQT01 (sample SAMN10412376, study PRJNA504923) | tailings metagenome | isolation source: Relicate 2 Philex TSF3 active mining site | place: Philippines: Tuba, Benguet | collected 2017-08-29
CCACCATCATGAAGATCACGTAGAGCAGAACCAGCGTGGCAGTGAACGCGAACGACTGGACGGAGGCGAGCAGGCCCGCCGCCACGCGCGAGAGCTGAAGCCTGGAGACGACCTCCATCGCCTTGGCCGAGATGTCCGGCCCGGCCCAGGTGCTGACGTCGGCAATCCGCGTGCGCAGCCGCATCTCGTAGCGGGGCCAAGCCTCGTTGATGGCGTCGGCCTGGCCGGAGACGACGACTCCGATCGAGTAGACGGCGAGGGCGATGACCGCGAGCGCCAAGGCGGCGGAAACGCCGCGAGAAAGGCGAAGCGGGCCGAGCGATAGCGTCTGCAATCCGTCGATCAGCGCCTCGAGGAGGTTCCAGAGGAGGACGGCGATGGCCAGGGGCACGAGGAAATCGCGGCCCATGACGAGGCCGTACAACACGACGCCGGCCGCCATGATCGGCAGGCATACGCCGACGCTCTGCGCGTGAGCAGGGGACTGCGGACCGGGCGTCGTCATCTGCATGGAAGCGGTCTCGCCCTCCTTGTCGCCGATGGGCGGTGATTAGCGTCCTGAGCACCCGGCACGGGACGCCATGATGCCGCCCGGTTCAGGCCGCGGCGGGAATGAGACCGCCCAGGCGGGCGAGTTCGCGCAGGTGATGATCGGTGTTGCCGTAGGCGAGCTCGATCATGGTCAGCCGCTTGAAGTAGTGGCCGGCCTTGTATTCCTGCGTCATGCCGATGCCGCCGTGCAGCTGGACCGCATCCTGGCCGATGTGACGCGCCGACTTGCCGATCTGCACCTTGACCGCGTGCATGGCACGCGCACGCTCCGTGGCGTCGTCCTCGGCGGCCATCATGGCCGCGAAGTACATCATGCTCTTGGACTGCTCGAGATGCGTGAACATGTCGACGAGGCGATGCTGGATCACCTGGAAGGAGCCGATGGCGACGCCGAACTGCTTGCGCGTCTTGACGTATTCGAGCGTCATCGCCTGCAGGCTGTCCATCGCGCCAACCGCCTCGGCCGCAAGGAACGCGATCGCCTCGTGGACCGTGCGTTCGATGGCGGGAAGCGCACCACCCGGGGTGCCGATGACGTCCTCAGGGGCGGCCTTGACGCCCGACAGGGTGATATCGGCACCGCGCTGGCCGTCCTGCGTCGGGTAGCCACGCCGGGAGAGGCCTGCCGCCTTCGCGTCCACGAGGAAGAGACCGATGCCACCGTGGGCACGGCGGTCGCCGGATATGCGAGCTGAGACGATCAGCTTGTCGGCGCTGTCGCCGTGCAGGACGACTTTCTTCTCGCCTTCGAGGACGTAGCCGTTCTTGGCATCGCCCTTCGCCGTCACCGAGACATCGGCCAGATCGAAACGCGATTGCGCCTCCTGATGCGCGAAAGCGAGCGTGGTGTCGCCCGAGATGACGCCGGGGAGGATGCGGGCGCGCTGCTCGGCGGTCGCCGCATGGCGCAGAAGTCCACCCCCGAGGACGACCGTGGCCATATAGGGTTCCAGCGCCAGGGATCGACCGATGGCTTCTCCGACGATCATCAGCTCCACCGCGCCGCCGCCGATGCCGCCGTCCTCCTCCGCAAAGGGGATGGCGAGAAGGCCCTGGTCGCCGAGTTCCTTCCAGATCGCCGTTCCATAGCCTTTCGGCTCCTTGGCGAGTGTCTGGCGTGCCTTGAGGTCGGGATAGCGGCGGTTCAAGAGACCGTCGACGCTGTCTTTGAGAAGACGTTGCTCGTCGGAAAGATCGAGATCCATGGGATATGTTTCCTCGGACTGTTCTTTGTCGATCGCGTTCAATTTGCGCCGCGCAAGCTGACGGCAGCGATGCCGGCGCCGATGAGTAGAGTGCCGCCTGCCAGATTGAGTGCGCGGACGACGCCGTCGCTCGACAGCGAGGCGCGGGCGCGCGAGGCAAGCAGCGCGTAGCCGAAGGCATTGGCGAAGGCGAGAGTGACGAAGGTCGTTTCGAAAACGGCCATCTGGTGGAGAAAGTCCGCTGCCGGGTCCAGAAACTGCGGCAGGAAGGCGACGAAGAACGTGATGCTCTTCGGGTTGAGCGCGGTGACGATCCAGGCGTGTGCGATCATACGCGCAGGCCGGGCCGTTTCGGTGCTCGGCTTTGCATGGAGCGAGCCGCCCGCACGCCACAGCTTGATGCCGAGCCACACTAGATATGCGGCGCCAACCCACTTCAAGGCCACGAACAGCGTGGCCGACGTGGCGAGCAAGGCACCGACACCCAGCATCGACAGCGTCATTGCCGTCAGATCGCCGAACGCGACACCCACCGCCAGCGGCCATGCCGCGCGCCAACCCTGGCCGAGCGCATAGGAGACGACCAGCAGGATCGTCGGCCCCGGGATCACCAGGAGGATGGCGGAGGCCGCGACGAATGCAGCCCAGGTTTCGAGCGTCATGGCCCCTTCCTCCTCGCCAGGTTATGCCGTCAGAAGCCCAGTACGGCCTTGGCGATGATGTTGTGCTGGATCTCGTTGGTGCCGCCGTAGATCGAGACCTTGCGGTTGTTGAAGTAGACCGGGGCCGTGGGACCGGCCCAGTCGGCGCCTCCGGGTGCCTCGTTGTGGCCCGTCATGTCGTCCTCGTCGACGAAGGGCAGGGCGAGCGGGCCAGCGACTTCCATCAGCAGCTCGGTGGTCATCTGCTGGATCTCGCTCCCCTTGATCTTCAGGATCGAAGAGGCCGGGTTGGGCTTGCCGCCGCGGCCCGATTTGGCGTCTTCAGAGACGACACGGAGCTGCGTCATCTCGAGCGCCTTCAATTCCACCTCGACCGCAGCCACCTTCTCGGCGAAGCGAGGGTCGTCCATCAGCGAGCCGTTGCCGGCGTCCACCTTGCGGGCGAGTTCCTTGATGCGCGCGACGCGCATCTTCGACAGGCCGACACGGGCGATGCCGGTGCGCTCGTTGCCGAGCAGGTACTTCGCGCAATCCCAGCCGCGGTTCTCCTCGCCCACGAGGTTCTCGACGGGGATCTTCACGTTGTCGAAGAAGACTTCGTTCACCTCCTTGCCGCCGTCGATGGTGACGATGGGGCGGATGGTGATGCCAGGCGTCTTCATGTCGAGCATCAGGTAGGAGATGCCGAGCTGCTTCTTGGCGTTGGGGTCCGTGCGCACGAGCAGGAACATCCAGTCGGCATGCTGGGCGAGCGTCGTCCAGATCTTCTGGCCGTTCACGATGTAATGGTCGCCCTGGCGTACGGCGGAGGTCTTGAGCGAGGCGAGATCGGACCCCGAGCCCGGTTCCGAGAAGCCCTGGCACCACCAGTCGTCGCAGGCCGCGATGCGCGGCAGATGGTGTTTCTTCTGCGCCTCGGTTCCGAACTGGATGAGCACAGGGCCGTGCATGGAGACGTTGAAGCCGACGGGCGGCGGTACGCCGTTCGTCTGCATTTCTTCGCCGAACATGTAGAACTGAACGGGGCTCCAGCCCGTGCCGCCCCATTCGACCGGCCATCCCGGGGTCGCCCAGCCGCGCTTGTGCAATGTCTTGTGGGAGGTGACGATATCGTTCTTGGTCAACTCGCGGCCCTCGATCACCTTGCGGCGGATGGACAGCGGGATCTCCGTCTGGAAGAACTTGCGCACCTCGGCGCGAAACGCGTTCTCTTCTGGCGTGAAGCGCAGGTCCATGGTGTCCCTCCATCTGGTGGCTCTAGGCATTGCGCCCGTCCTTCGGACGCATTCAAATCCAGGCCGGTGGGAAGTGCAATCGGGGATTGGGCCGCAGGGCGGGCCGTTCTCCGTCGATCAAGGGAGGTCGGATATGCTCATGCTGAAGCCCAACTGCGAGTGCTGCGACAAGGACCTGCCGCCCGAGGCCAGCGATGCGGTGATCTGCTCGTTCGAGTGCACGTTCTGCCGTGATTGCGCCGACAACCGTTTGCCGGAGGGGCTCTGCCCGAATTGTGGAGGCGAACTGGTCAAGCGGCCCGTGCGGCCGGCCGGCAAGCTCGCCCGGTTTCCCGCGTCAGCAGAGCGGGTTCGGAAGACGCACGCGTTCTGCGCGTGACCGCGGCCCGGGAGGGGGAGCGATCTCGAGTGTAGCGCATTTGACGTTGGGTCCCGGTAACGGCTGGGCTCGCAACCAACAGTAAAATTAAAAAAACGATAGTTTAATCATTGGTTTATTGGTGTTTGTTCTGGCCCCGACTCTTGGTCCAGAGTACGACGCACGGGGAACGAAGTCTCGGAGCCGGAACACTAGCGCTCGCCCGCCTCGCGCTTGCGGCGGAGATTCTCCCAGTAGGTCAGGCGCTTGCGGATCTCGCGCTCGAAGCCGCGTTCGGGCGGATCGTAGAATTGGAGGCGGCGGCCCATTTCCTCGGGGAAATAGTTCTGGCCGGAGAAAGCGTCCGGCGCGTCGTGGTCGTAATCGTAGCCCGCGCCGTATCCCTGTTCGCCCATGAGCTTCGTCGGCGCGTTCAGGATGTGTTTGGGGGGACTGAGGCTGCCGTGCGCTTTGGCGGCCCGCATCGCCTCCCCATAGGCCGCGTAGACAGCGTTCGATTTCGGGGCCGTCGCCAGGTAGACGACGGCCTGCGCTAGCGCGAGTTCGCCTTCGGGGCTGCCGAGGAAGTCATAAACGTCCTTGGCGGCTAGCGCCTGCGTCACGGCCTGAGGGTCGGCAAGTCCGATATCCTCGATCGCCATGCGAACGATCCGCCGCGCCAGGAAAAGCCGGTCCTCCCCGCCGTCGAGCATGCGGCAGAGCCAGTAGAGGGCAGCGTCAGGGTCGGATCCGCGCACGGATTTGTGCAAGGCAGAGATGAGATTGTAATGTCCGTCCCGGCTCTTGTCGTACATGGGCGCGCGTCGCTGAACGAGCTTGGTCAGCCCGTCGCGGGACAGGGGGAGTTGGCCAGGGGCGACCGCCGTCAACACCTCGTCGGCCAGATTGATGGCCGAACGGCCGTCACCGTCGGCCATGGCGATCAAGGCTGCGCGAGCTTCGGCGTCGAGCGGCAGGGACCGGCCTTCCTCGGCTTCGACCTTCGTCAGCAATTTCTCCAGCGAGTCTTCGTCATGGCGATTGAGGACGAGGACGGCGGCGCGGGAAAGGAGCGCGGCGTTGAGCTCGAAGGAAGGATTCTCGGTCGTCGCCCCCACGAGCGTGATCGTGCCGTCTTCCATGACCGGCAGGAAGCTGTCCTGCTGCGAGCGGTTGAAACGATGGATCTCGTCGACGAAAAGCAGGGTGCCGCGGCCGGTCTGGCGGCGGGCGCGGGCGCGCTCGAACACCTTCTTGAGGTCCTGCACGCCCGAGAAGATCGCCGAAATCTGCTCAAGATCGAGATTGGCCGCCTCCGCGATCAGGCGCGCGATGGTGGTCTTTCCCGTGCCGGGCGGTCCCCACAGGACGAGGCTCGGGATGCGGCCCGACTTCAGCATGCGCGTCAGTGTGCCGTCCGGACCCACGAGATGGTCCTGGCCGACGACGTCCGACAGCGTTTGTGGCCGCAGCCGGTCGGCCAGCGGGCGCGGGGCACCCTGGTCGAGACCGGCAGCCTGGAAGAGATCCGTCATGGGACGAGCTTAGTGGGGTTCGCGGGGCCGTGCCAGATGGTGCGCGCGGGGCGGCTGGCCGCTGCCGAAAATGCTGCCTGTTCAAGCGCCTCGCGATCGGGCATTAACGTGCGCCAAGCAACGCTCAACCGATCGTCGGGAGCCAATTCTCGCATGTACCCGCTGCTGAAAGGCCTGCGCATCATCGATATCACGACCATCGTTCTGGGACCTTATGCCACCCAGTTCCTGGGCGATCTCGGTGCGGAGGTAATCAAGATCGAGACGCTCGACGGCGATATGAACCGGTATACACCGCCGCACGGCGCGCCGGGCCTGGGCGGTGTGTTCGTCAACAACAACCGGAACAAGAGATCGCTGTCCATCGACCTGAAGAGCGAGCAAGGGCGCGACATCCTGCGGCGGCTGATCGGCACGGCGGACGCGCTCGTGCACAACATGCGGCAGGATGCGCTGGACCGGCTCGGTTTCTCGTGGGAGGTCGTGCGCGGGTTGAACCCGCGCCTCGTCTATTGTGCGGCCTTGGGCTACGGCAGCGCCGGGCCCTATTCCGGCAAGCCCGCCTACGACGACATCATCCAGGCGGCCTCGGGGCTGGCCGGTCTGACTTGGCGGCGGGACGGCACGCCGCTCTATCACCCGACGGTGACTGCGGACAAGGTGGCGGCCCTGCACGTCGTCTATGCGGTGCTGGCCGCGCTTCTCTGGCGGGAGCGCAACGGTGGGCAGGGCCAGCACGTCGAGGTTCCGATGCTGGAGGCGATGGCCGCCTTCACGCTCAACGAGCACCTGATGGGCGCGAGCTTCACGGACGATGCGCCGCTGGGCTATCATCGTACGATGTCGCCCAATCGCCGGCCCTTCAAGACCAAGGACGGCTATATCGCGCTCTTGCCCTACACGACCGAGCAATGGCGACGCGCGCTGACGGCGCTGGGCCGCGAAGACATCGTCGCCGAGCCCTGGTTCGGCGACAACGCGGAACGCTCCAAGCGGACGAACGATCTTTATGTGGTCCTGGCGCAGTCGTTGGAGGTGCGAACGTCCAAGGAATGGCTGTCGCTGTTCGAGAAGCTCGACATCCCCTGCGGGCCGGTCAATTCGCTGGAGGATCTGCTCACCGATCCGCATCTCGTGGCGGCGGGCATCTACGAGCCCAATTACGACCGTCCCACGCCGATCAAGCGTGGCTTGCGGCAGCCGGTGATCATGAGCGGAGTGGAGCGGGAACCCGATACACCGGCGCCCGCGCTTGGAGGCGATACACGTACGCTTCTCGGCGAGTTGGGGCTGTCGCCGTCCGAAGTCGACGCGCTCCTGGCCGCCAAGGTGGTCAAGGCCTCCACATGAAACCTCGCGGACCGATCGTCTTCCCGAGGGCACAATCTCGCGACATGATGATTGGTCGAAACGAGGTGCGGCGCGGCATTGCGCACGCTTCCGGCCGTCAAGAGGTTCCCTGAGGTCCATGCCGGGCAAGACAGGTCCCACACGACGCTCGCTATTGACGGCCGCTGCCTTGTCGGGCGGAGGGCTGGCGCTTGGCATTGCGCCTGGCGGGTTGGTTTCGCTGGGACATGCACAGCGGCCGGCGGCGCCGGCGATGCCCGCCGAAGTTACGGCGTGGCTCCTCGTCCATGCCGACGAGCGGGTCGTGGTGCGGATCGCGCGATCGGACATCGGGCAGGGCACGGTGACGGGGCTCGCGCAACTCGTCGCGGAAGAACTCGCGTGCGCCTGGTCGCGCGTTGGGATCGAGATGGTCGCGCCAGGCGCCAGCCGGGCAAGGGGCCGGATCTGGGGCGACTTCGGAACGACTGCGAGCCGCGGTATTCGCAGTTCGCAAGACGATATGCGGGTCGCGGCCGCATCCGCGCGCATGATGCTCTTGCAGGCCGCGGCGGCGCAGTGGGACGTGCCCCTGAAAGAGCTGACCGTCGGAGAGGGAAGCATCCGGCATGCGCCGAGCCGGCGCACGACGACGTTTGGGAAGCTGGCGCCGCTGGCAGCTCAATATCCGGTCCCCGATCCGCGTACGATCCGGCTGCAGGAGCCCGGAACCTGGCAAGTGGCGGGGACGCCCGTCAAACCATTCGGACTGAAGGACAAGCTCTCGGGCAACGCGGTCTACGGCATCGACGTACAACTGCCGGGGATGCTGTGCGCTGCGATCAAGGACAGTCCGCGCATCGGCGCGCGGCTCGATAGTTTCGATGCTGCGGCAATCGCCGCAAGGCCGGGCGTGCATAAGGTCGTGCCGGTGGGGAGTACCGCGGTGGCTGTGATCGCCGACACGTGGTGGCAAGCCAAAACCGCGCTCGACGCACTGCCCGCCGTCTGGCGCGATGCGGATGGGCCGCCGGTCGACAGTGTGTCGATCGACAAGCAACTGAAGGAGGGGCTCGAGGCGACCGAAGCGCTGGTCGGGACGACGCACGGCGACGCGCTCAAGGCGCTCCGGGGATCTGCGAAGCGCATCGAGGCGGTCTATGCGGTGCCCTTCGTGCACCATGCGACGCTCGAGCCCATGGCCGCGACGGCCTTGTGGAGCGAGGACCGCGTGGAGGTGTGGGCGGCGACGCAGAACGCAGAAGGCGCGTTGCACGCGGCCGCCGATGCAGCGGGACTTCCCGTCGAGCAGGCGGAGATCCATCGCACACTCTGCGGGGGCGCCTTCGGACGGCGTGCGCGCAGCGACTACATCGTGCAGGCGGTGCGCATCGCACGCGAAATGCCGGGGCGTCCGGTCAAGCTGATCTGGTCGCGGGCGGAGGATTCGGAACATGGGTTCTACCGGCCGATAAGCCAGTCGAAGCTCGTCGGCGGGCTGGACGAGAAGGGCGAACTGCAAGGATTGATCGTGCGGATCACGGGGCCCTCCATCATCGCGGCCAGCAGCCCGCGCGGGGGCACCCGCGGTCGCGATCCCCGCGTATTCCAGGGGCTGCACGTCGAAGCAGGCGAAGCCCAGATCGGCTACTCCGTACCCAATCTCTACATCGATCACGCACTACGCGGTACGCGGGTGCCGATCGGGTCTTGGCGTGGCGTCTACGTCAACGCCAATGCGCTGTTTCTCGAATGTTTCATCGACGAGCTTGCGGCGGCTGCCAAGCGCGACCCCTATCAGTTCCGGCGCGGTATGATGAAGGCGCACGCGCGACATCGGCTCGTTCTGACCGTGGCTGCGGAGAAAGCGGGATGGGGTACGCCGCTCCCTCCGGGCACGGGCCGGGGGATCGCGCAGGCAAACGCATTCGGCAGCTATGCGGCGGCAGTGGCCGACGTGCACGTCGACGCGGCCGGCGCGGTGAAGGTGACACGCATTCTCATTGCGCTCGACTGCGGGCAGGTGGTCAATCCCGATCTGGTCAAGGCGCAGGTCGAAGGTCAGGTCGCGTTCGGCCTGAGCACGGTGTTCCACCAGGAGACGACGATCGAGAACGGCCGTGTCGTGGAGCGTGAGTTCGAGCGGTTCCCGGTGCTGCGCCTCTCTGAGATGCCGGAGGTCGAGACCCTGCTGGTGCCGTCGGGCGAATTCTGGGGCGGCGTCGGCGAGGCCGTCGTCGCCGTCATCGCGCCAGCCGTGCTCAATGCGATCCATGCGGCGACCGGCAAGCGCATCCGCAGCTTGCCGCTCAAGGGGCCGATCACGAAATAGCCGCGCCTCAGCGATTGCCGCGGCGCGTCTGACCGGCGAAGCGGACGGCTTCCTCGGCTGCGCGGAACAGAGCCCGGGCCTTGATCACGCATTCTTCCTGTTCGGCGGCAGGAACACTGTCGGCGACGACCCCGGCTCCCGACTGGACGTACATGCGGCCGTCCTTGACGATGGCGGTGCGCAGCACGATGCAGGTGTCCATGTCGCCATCGGCCGAGAAGTAGCCGACGCAGCCTGCGTAGGGGCCGCGCTTTTCCTTCTCCAGTTCGTCGATGATCTCCATCGCGCGGACCTTTGGCGCGCCGGACAGGGTGCCAGCGGGAAAGCCGCCCATGAGGGCATCGATGGCGTCCTTCGATGCGTCGAGACGGCCATGCACGGTCGACGACAGGTGCATCACCTGGCTGTAGCGCTCGACATCGAAGGAGGAAGCGACGCGGACGCTGCCGATCTCGGCGACGCGGCCGACGTCGTTGCGGCCGAGATCCAGCAGCATCAGGTGCTCGGCGCGCTCCTTGGGGTCGGAGAGCAACTCGCGTTCGAGGGCCTTGTCCTCCTCGGGCGTGGCACCGCGGCGGCGGGTCCCCGCGAGCGGCCGGATGGTGACCTCGCCTTCGCGCACCCGCACGAGGATTTCTGGACTGGAGCCCACGAGCGCGAAGTCGCCGTAGTCGAGATAGAAGAGAAACGGCGACGGGTTGGTGCGCCGCAAAGCGCGGTACAGCGAGAACGGCGGCAACGTGAACGGAGCCGAGAAACGCTGGGCCACGACGATCTGGAAGGCATCGCCGGCGGCGATGTACTCCTTGCAGCGGTCGACCATGCCTTTGTATTCGTCGGCCGGCGTGTTTGAGACCGGCGCGGGCGCCGGTAGCGTCTCGACCGAGGGGATTGCGCCGTGGGGCGGCGGCTCGTCGAGGGAGCCGACGACGCTTTCCAGGCGTGCGGTCGCGGCCGCGTAGGCGTCCGCCGCAGAGACATCGCCGGTGACGCGCACCGGCGTGACGAGTGTCAGTTCGTCCTTCACGGAATCGAAGATGACCATGACGGTCGGGCGAACCAGGATGGCGTCCGGGAGGCCGAGGCGATCGGGTGGCACGTTCGGCAGCCTCTCGACGAGGCGCACGGTGTCGTAGCCCATGTAGCCGAAAATGCCAGCGGCCATCGGTGGTAATTCGTGAGGGACCTCGATGCGGGAGTCGGCCAGCAGGGTACGCAGCGAGGCCAGCGTGCCTTGCGGCTCGGCGGTGAAACCGTTGCTGTTCGTCTGGAACGTGCGATTGACCTCGGCTTTGTCGCCGAACGCGCGCCAGACGAGGTCCGGCTCCAGACCGATGATGGAGTAACGCCCGCGCACCGCGCCGCCTTCGACGGACTCCAAGAGAAAGCTCATCGGCCGTCCGAGCGACAGCTTCAGCATCGCTGAGACGGGGGTCTCGAGATCCGCCACGAGGCGGGTCCACACCAGCTGTGGCTTGCCCTCGCCGTAGATGCGTTGAAAGGCCTCGCGCTTTGGCGCGAATTCGAGTTGCGGGGCGGCAATCGGCTCGGACATTTCGGTTTATCTCGAAATCGGTTGGGCGGGGCGCGGGAGGTGGCCGCTCGCACGAGCGGCCCCTTCTTCGTTCACCCTCATTTCGGCTGGTCGGTGCCAGTGGCCCGTTTGTAGGCGGCTTCGTCGATGGTCACGCCGATCTGCTGGCGCAATGCCTGGACGTACAGGGCCTGCGCGTCGTTCTGGAGCTGGAACGCCAAGCCCTGCTTGCGCTTCTCGGCTTCTTCCGCGGTGGGGGCGGGGGCTGGCGAGATCTCGGTCACGACGAAGACGACGCGCGACTTGCCGTCGGCCGTCTCGGCCGTTCCGGCTGCGCCCTTGGCCAGAGTGAAGGCTTGCCGGATGGCTGTCGGCGGCACCTTGCCGCCACCACCGCTACGCGTGAAGGGCTCCGACTTCTCGACGGTCGCCGAGATCGACTTCGCCGCGTCCTCGAGCGAGGTCCCCGCCTTGATCTTGGCGACCAGGTCGTCGGCTGCCCTCGCAAGGGCCTTGCGTGTCTCCGCCTCGATCCAGATTCGCTTGACCTCGTCCTTGACCTCCTCGAGCGTCTTGTCGCGCTGGGGCGTAATGGCCAGAACTTCGATCCAGGCTTCGGTGCCGTCGGAGAGTTCGATCGGGTCGCGGGGCACTTCCTTGGGGCCATCGAAGGCCGAGGCCACCATGCGCGACGCTTCCTGGTCCGCGATCGCCGGCTTGCCGTCGGCGCCACGGCCCGTCTTGTCGATGCTCGGGATCTCCTTCACCTCGAACTTCAAGCTCTCGCCGATCTCCTTGAGGGACTTTCCAGCGCCGCGGAGATCCTCGATCTGCTCGTGGAGGCGTGTGGCTGCCTCGCGCTCCTTGACCTGCTCGAGCCCCTCACGCACCTCCTTGGCCACCTCGTCGAATGTGCGCTGCTTGGCCGGTTCGATTTCGGTTACGCGGAGCAGCAGAACGCCTCCTCGTGCCTCGATCGGCTCGGACAGCTTGTCGACGGGCAAGGAGAAGACAGCTGCTGCCACCTTCGGGTCGGGGATGCCGGCACGCGACAGGAGGCCCTGGTCGAGGCGCCCCCGGGCGCCGTTCGTCTCCAGCGCGGCCATGAGGAAGCTCTTGCCGCCCGCGATCTCCTTGGCGACGCCCTCACATTCTTCCATGGTCTTGCAGACGATCTGCTGGACGCGACGCCGCTCGGGGATATGCCAGGATTCCGGATCCTTCTCCCAGGCAGCTTTGACCTCCGCGTCTGTGACCTTGGCGTTGGCACGGATCGCCTCGCGCGTCAGTTTCAACAGCATGATCTTGCGGGTTTCGGGTGCAACGAACTGGCGCTTGGAGGCCTCGAACTGCTCCTTGAGCTTCGCCTCGTCGGGATCGGCGATCTTGGGCAGTTTTGTCGCATCGAGCGTGAACCAGGAGATCGTGCGCTTCTCCTCCTGGTACTGGTGAAGGATGTCGATCATCGCCTTGCTCGGTGCCAGACCGCTGACGAGCGAGCGCAGGATCTGCTCGCGCATGCCGGAGGACCGGCGCTCGCGGAAATACCCGGCCTCGGTCAGGCCCGTCTGGCGCAACTTCTCGTCGAAGATCTCCCGGCTGAACTTCTTGTCCGGTCCCTGATACTGCGGATCGGAACGGATGGCCTCCACGATGGCTTCGTCGGACATGGCCAGACCCATCGCCTTCGCCTTTTCCTCCAGCAGCATTTGATTGATCTGGAACCCCAGCAGATCCCGGTCGAGATCGGCATTGAAATTCCCTTGCTGGAACTGCTGGATCCGGTAAGCGAGCCGTGCGTTTTCCCGGGTCAGGCGGCGCCCGGCCTGAAGGCTGAGCTGCTGCAGCTGTTCGTCGGTGAAGCGGCGGTAGTCGTCCGCGGTGAGTTGCGCGCCGCCGACCGTAGCGATCGTGTTGCTCGTGACGTCGCGGGTGTAGTTGGGGATGCCCCACAGCGCGAAGCTTAGGATGAGGACCAAGAACAGAAGCGTGCCCATCACCTTGGCGGCACCCTTGCGCAGATTATCGAGCATCGGACCCTTGTTCCTGTTGGGGGGCGTTTCGGCCATCGAGGCCGCGGCGCTGCCACCCGATCTCTACGCCCTCCCGCGGGCGCGTCCTGCTTATGGCCCAGACCGGAGCAGAAATCATGTGCTTTTCGCCGCAGCGCGGGCTTTCGCTCCGCGCCGAGGTTGAAAGCTGTTCGACTGCATCATAGGAATCAGCGGAAAGGGCTGCAAGTCGGGCCGGCGCGTCCCGCACAGGTGGACGTGTGTCGAGACTCGAACATGAGGGGAACATGGCGATGAGCGCAGGCACACCGAAGCCGCTGGTGGCGGGCAACTGGAAGATGAACGGCGTCAAGGCTTCGCTCGCAGAGGTGGAGAAGCTCAAAGCCGCTCTCGGCAACGCCAGCTGCGACGTGATGCTGTGCCCGCCCGCGACGCTGGTCGGCGCCATGGCAGTCGCGGCCGCGGGCTCGGCGATCGCGGTGGGCGGGCAGGATTGCCATGCCAAGGCATCGGGAGCCCACACCGGTGACATCGCCGCTGAGATGCTGAAGGACGCGGGTGCCAGCGCCGTCATCGTCGGCCATTCGGAGCGTCGGGCCGATCATGGCGAGACGAGTGCGGTCGTGCGCGCGAAATGCGAGGCGGCGCATCGTGCGGGTCTCGTCGCAATCGTCTGCGTCGGCGAGACGGCGGACGAACGCAACGCTGGCAAGACGTTGGCCGTGGTGGGGGAGCAGCTTGCGAACTCGCTTCCGGATGGCTGCACGGCGGCGACGACGGTTGTCGCGTACGAGCCCGTGTGGGCGATCGGCACGGGGCTGACGCCGACGCCTGCCGACGTCGCCGAGGTTCACGGGGCGCTGCGAACCGCGCTGACGCAGAGGTTCGGGGCGGAAGGCTCGGGCATGCGGCTGCTCTATGGTGGCTCGGTGAAGCCATCGAATGCGGTGGAGTTGATGGGCGTGGCGAACGTGAATGGTGCGCTTGTGGGCGGCGCGAGCCTCAAAGCCGACGATTTTCTTGGCATCATCGCCGCCTACGCTTGATCTGGCGTGTCCGAGGCCTGACTTCCTCCGGGGGTTTGCGTGATGGGATCGTTGCGCTGGAGCGTGCTGACGGTGGCCGCACCGCTCGTGCTGTGGGTGGGTGCGGAGGGCGGCGTGCGGGCCGAGCCGTTGCCCAAGGACGCCTGCGACGCGCTGCTCACGGAGGAGCAGACGTTGGAGAAGGCCGGGGCTCGGTCGAACCTCGACAAGGGGGCGGACTGGGGCCGGGCCAACCTTGACAAGACGAAGCTCTCTCAGGTTCAGCGGCTGATAAAGGTGACGGAAGACCTGGTGTTTCGCTGCGGGCTTGCCGGGCAGCGGTTCGCGGCCTTCGTCGAGCCGGAACCGCCACCGCCGCCACCGGTCAAGAAGCCTGCTCCAAAGCCCAAGCCGAAACCGGACGCGAAGGTTTCGCCCAAGCCACAGGCCAGCAATCCACAGCCGAAGCCCAAGTCGAAGGCGGACGATGCCTATCGCCCGCCGGCAAAGGCCGTGCCGGCGGAGCAACCAAAAGGCTGACGCAATCCGAGGGCCGCGTCTCGCGCGTGGTTGGTGTGCAGATCACGAGCGCACCGCGGTCACTCGCGGGGCTCGGGCGCGCCGTTCTCTCGCGTGTCCGGCCCCTGTTTCAGGCGTTCGATCTCGATGCCGAGATCGCCGACTTCGGCGAGCGCCAGTCGCGTCAGCATCTGGTTCGTCCATCGCCGCGTCGCCCACGAGCCGAACGCCAGGATCGCGGCCGTTCCGGCGATGGCGAGCATGGGCTGGTCACCGGTTCTCCATGCATGGACGGTCCACCAAAGATCGCCGATGCCGAGCGTGGCCAGGGTCGCTGCAGCGGCGAGCAGTCCTGATGCCATGTAGGCCTCGACCGAGACCGTCGCATGGAGGGCGAGGTAGACAACGGCAATTGCCCCGAAGGTCCACTGCAGAACCGTGAGCAGACGTCGACGGCGGCGCCGTTCGGCTGCCCACGGATCGCTCTTTTCTGCCGACGGCCGGGCTGCCGATGTCACGGGGTCTGTCATGCCTTCATGGTCACGCGTTTCCGTCGCGCCGCATCTGTTCTCGTGTCGCGCAGAGTGGACGAGGCTTCATTCGGCGGCCATCTGGCGATCGATGGCGAGGGCACCCTCCTTGATGCGCGGGATCAACTCGCGGCCGAATTCGCGGGTGTCCCCCACGGGGTCGAAACCGCGCATCAGGAACGACGAGATGCCAAGACGGTAGTAGGCCAGGACGGCGTCCGCTACCTGCTCCGGGGTGCCGACGAGGCAGGAGGTGTTGCCGAGTGCGCCGGTCGCCTTCGTGATGCCCATCCACAACCGCTCGTCGTGAACATCCTTTTCCAATGCGAAGTCGAATTGGCGCTTGCCGGCGTTGTCGACGGGGGCACGGCTGCCCTCCTGGCGCGACCAGCCGAGCTTGCCCGTCATGCCCTCCAGGATCTTGTGCGCCTTGTCCCATGCGGCACCCTCCGTCTGGGCGATGATGGGGCGGACGGACATGTTGAATCCGATGCTCCGCCCGTGGGCGGCGGCACGCCCGCGAAAATCCCGCATGCGCTCGGCCGTCGTCGCGCGTGGCTCGGCATAGATGGCGAAGACGTCGCACTCGGCGGCTCCCATCGCCAAGGCTCCTTCGGAAGCGCCGCCGAACATGATCATGGGATGGGGTTTCTGTAGGGGATGGACGTCGGAATGGGCGCCACGCACCTTGTAGAAGCGGCCGTCGAAGTCGAACGGCGCTGTCTCCGACCACGTGCGTTTGACGAGATGCAGGTATTCCTGTGCGCGTTCGTAACGTTCTGCCTTCGGCGAGAAATCACCGTCGCCCTGCTGCTCGGCGTCGGTCTTTCCGGTGATGACGTGAATGGCGATGCGCCCGCCGGTGAGCTGATCGAAGGTCGCGACCTTGCGGGCGAACAACGTTGGCGCGACGAAGCCCGGACGGTGCGCGACGATCATGCCGAGGCGCTCGGTGTGGTATGCGGCGTGCTGGGCTACGAGGAAGCCTTCGGCGGAGGACGACGTGTAGCCGACGAGCGCGTGGTCGTAGCCTGCCTCCTCGTGCGCGCGGGCGAAATCCACGATGAATGCGGGGGAGATGTCGCCCTCCAGCACCAGAAGCATGGACGTGCTCTGCGGCGGCGTCACACCGATCATGCCGATGATGCGGGCGGGCATAGGCGTCTCCTCGTCAGCCGTCTTTTTTTGGATATGCGGCGCGCTCGCGCGCGCCCCGGAAACGGGCCAGGGCGTCGTCGGACCAAACGTCCTTGGGATCATAGAACTCCGGAACAGCCCGCGCATCGGGCGGCAACGTGACCCAGGGTTGCTTGGAAGACGTGTAGATGTGGATGTCGGGCGGGCAGAGATCGGGATCATCGAGGGTGCCGACACGTACGAAGCGTACGGCGGGACCCGACTGTGGGTAGTTGCTCCACACCGCCACCTTGCAGTCGGGGCAGCGTGCGATGCGCTGCCCCTTGCCGCTGGCCGAGGGCGTGTCGACGATCTCGGGCTCTCCGGCGGTGTGGACGACGCGCTCGGCCTCGTACACGGCGTTGAGCGCATGCGCGGTGCCCGTCTCGCGCTGGCACCAGCGGCAATGGCAGGCGTGGACGACGATGGGTGTTCCCTCGATGCGGTAACGCAGCGCTCCGCACGTGCATCCGCCGTCCATGTCGGCCTCCCGGTGAGATTGGCTGGCTGGCAGTGTTCCATGGGGCGGAGTGTGTGGGAAGTGGGAGCGTGAGGGATCGGGCACTTCGCAGACTGTTCCGACCGGCGGCATCCGCGATATTGCGGTGCATTGCCCCGGAGGGCTCCGGCGCCGAGGGCCGGGCAAAGGACAAGGGTCAGCGAGGTGCAACATCCGAGCCCGGAGCTTGACAGGTAGGCTTAGGGCGGCGTTTGGTGCGGCGGCACCGTCAATTCCGGGAGAAACGAGACGTCCCATGGCCAAAGCCGCTGCCAAATCGAAGTCTAAGAAGTCGAATGCCTTGAAGATCGCCGTGATCCCCGGCGACGGCATCGGCAACGAGGTGGTGCCCGAGGGTATCAAGGTCCTGGAGGCCGTGGGTCGCAAGTTCGACATCGAGTTCAAGTGGGACAACTTCGACTGGTCGTGCGAAGTGTTCAAAAAGACGGGCAAGATGATGCCCGACGACGGCCTCGACCAGATCCGCCACCATGACGCGATCTACCTGGGCGCCGTGGGCTTTCCCGGCGTTCCCGACCACGTTTCGCTGTGGGGGCTGCTGATCCCGATCCGGCGGGAGTTCCAACAGTACATCAACCTGCGTCCCGTGCGGCTGTTCGAGGGGGTGCCGTGCCCGCTGGCCGGCCGCAAGCCCGGTGACATCGACTACTGGATCGTGCGCGAGAACAACGAGGGCGAGTATTCGTCCATCGGCGGGCGAATGTACGAGGGCACGGAGTACGAGGCGGCGATCCAGCAAGCCGTGTTCACGAAGCGCGGCTGCGACCGGGTGATGCGCTATGCCTTCAACCTGGCCGCGACTCGCAAGCGGAACGAGGTGGCCTCGGCGACGAAATCAAACGGCATCTCGATCTCGATGCCCTATTGGGACGAGCGGTTCGCGGCCATCGCCAAGGAATATCCCAAGGCGAAGACCAGCCAGTACCACATCGATATCCTGACCGCGCATCTGGTGCGCAATCCCCAGTGGTTCGATGTCATCGTGGGCTCGAACCTGTTCGGCGACATCCTGTCCGACCTGGGGCCGGCGACCACCGGTACGATCGCCATCGCGCCAGGTGGCAACATCAATCCGGAGAAGGAATATCCGTCGATGTTCGAGCCGGTGCACGGGTCGGCACCGGACATCGCGGGCAAGGGCATCTCCAATCCGATCGGACAGATCTGGTCGGGCGCGATGATGCTCGACCATCTCGGACACAAGAAGGCGGCGGATGCCATCGTGACGGCGATCGAGACGTTGCTGCGCGATAGCGACGTGCGCACGCGGGACATGGGTGGCAAGGCGAGCTGCAAGGAGTTGGGCGACGCCATCGTGCAACTCTTGAAATAAGGCGTCGCCGGGCGCGGCGTCGAAAATCCAGCCGGCCGGGGGGCGCTTCGGCCGGCGCGCCGTCGCAGGTGGACCCGACGCGCCTGGATGGCCACGGAGCCCCACGTGCGGCGGAGAGCCCGGTGGTTGGAGGGAGTTTGCGGCCCTGTTCGAGGCCGCTCGAAATGCAGGAGTGCAGCGTCGTGGCGACGGCAGCGGATCTGATCGGAGCATGGCGGCTCGAAGGTTGGGCGCTCGTCTACGAGGACGGGCGGCCGCCGGAATATCCACTGGGCCGCGATGCCGTGGGGTTCATCCTCTACACCCCGGACGGTCACATGAGCGCGACCCTGATGCGCAAGCGGCGTGTGCCATTCGCGACCGGAGATTCGACGGAGAAGGCACAGGCCTACGACGACTGCTTCGCTTACGCGGGCACCTATGACGTGCTCGGCGAGGCCGTGTTCCACACGATCGCCGTGGCCACCAATCCGGCGCTGGCGGGGATCACGTCGACGCGCAACATCATGCTCGACGGCAACCGGTTGACGCTGTCGGGGCCCGATTTCTCGCCCGATGCGCCCCGCTATCACCGCATCGTCTGGCGACGGGCCGGGCCTGCCGCATAGAGCGCAAGGCGATACGGGCTGGCTAGCGACAGCTTCCAGGCCGTGCCGCGTGGGAGCGTCCGGGTCTCGAAGGCGGGATCGCACTCGAAAAGCGCGGCGTGGACGGGATTGACGTAGGCGACCAGGATCGGCTGCCCGCCCGCGGCCGCTTGGCCGAGGCGCTGCAGGAGCGGCGCGAGTACGGCTGGCCCGAAGGGATTGAACAGGAACACGATCAACGGGCCTCCGGGGAGCGTGGCGGTAGCGGCGTCGTCTTGGAGGATGCTAACACGGGAGGCGGCATGGCCCGCGGCTGCCACGTTGGCGTGGGCTTCGGCGGCGAGTTCGCGGGCGAACTCGATCCCGACGATGCGGCCATATGGCCGGGCGGCTGCGGAGAGAACCGCGCGGCCTTTGCCGCACCCCAGATCGAGAAACGTCCAGGCGGGCTTTTCCGGATCGGGCGGGAGGCAGGCATGGACCCAATCGAGCACCGCGCGGGGTGTGGAGACGAAATGGACGCCGGCCGCCACGTGTGGGCTATCGATCGTCAGCTCGGACAATTCATGTTTTCCATGTGTGCCGTCGGCTCCCGTCAACCGGTCCCGCATCCCGTCGGCAAACATGTGGGCGCGGCGCAGCAGCGCCGCACGTGTGCGAGCTGCAACCTGTGCTAGTCGCCTGCGCGTCGGGGGAGCTCCGTCGAATTCGGGCCGTACACGGCCCGCGGTCGATCCTCGGACAAGAATCTTTTCTTGAATGGTCATGATTTTCAGCCCCTTGCGTATCCGGCGGGAGTGGAGGGTCACGGCGGATTGCTCCGCAATCGAAGCAATTTCCAGACCAGACGCAGGCTGATGGTGCGGGCCTGTCGCGGGGTGCGCGATCCCGGCGCTTGGCCTGTTGCGAATAAGCGGGTATGTAGCGCGCAATTCCCTTGGTTTGACGGCTCCTGGCCGCTGTGGCTCGGCCTATAGGCGCCTGAACGACGCGCCCCAGAAATCGAAAAGACGGAGAACGAACGTGGTCAAGGTTATCGCGAGCGAGGTGCGTAAGGGTAACGTCCTCGATATCGACGGGCAGCTCTGCACCGTGCTCAAGGCCGAGAGCATCCGGCCCGGCAAGGGCACGCCCACGACGCATATCGACATGCGGCGCATCTCGGATGGCGTGAAGATCGTCAAGAGCTATCGTACGACGGAAGCGGTCGAACGTGCGTTCCTCGACGAAAGGACGTTCAACTATCTCTATGAAGACGACATGGGCTTCAATTTCATGGAGCCGGAAACCTACGAGCAGATCTCGATCTCCAAGGAGTTGATCGGAGATCAGGCGATCTGGCTGCAAGAGAGCATGACGTGCTCGGTGCAGCTGTTCGAGGGCACGCCGGTCGCTATCGAGTTGCCGCCGCGTGTCACGCTCGAGATTGTGGAGGCCGATCCGGTGGTGAAGGGACAGACGGCGTCCTCCTCCTATAAGCCGGCCAAGCTGTCGAACGGTGCTCGCGTCATGGTGCCGCCCCACATCGAGGCGGGGACGCGTATCGTCGTATCGACGGCGGACGGCGAGTACGTCGAGCGCGCCAAGGACTGATGGCCGGCGACGACGCGCAGCCCTGTGAAAATGACAACGCCGGCCCCCTCGGAGGCCGGCGTTGTGTTTTCGTGCGACGTATCCCGGGCGTCAGTAGGTCTTGGCTGCGGCGGTCGGAGCGAGGCCGCGCGTTTCCTTGATCATATTGTTTGCCGCCACAGCCAGAGTACGCGCATCGTTCAGCAGCGTGCAGAACTGGTAGCCTTGCTCGAAGCGCTTCTTGGCGGTCGCGGGGCTGTCGGTATGCACACCAGCGATCATGCCTTTGGCGCGGGTGCGCTTGGCGATCTCGGCGATGGCAGCGATCACGCCGGCGTCGGAAGGATCGAGCGTCGGCGGCTTGCCCATGGCCATCGAGAGGTCGGACGGACCCACGTAGACGCCGTCGAGACCCTTGACCGAAAGAATGTCGTCGAGGTTCTCGAGGCCGTCCTGCGTCTCGATCATCGCGAGCAGCACGACTTCCTCGTTGGCGCCCTGCCAGTAGTCGGCCCCGGCGTACTGGACGGCTCGATTGGGGCCCATGGAGCGCGTGCCGATCGGCGGATAGCGGCCGAAGCTGACGAAGCGCTCGGCTTCCTCGCGGTTGTTGATCATCGGGCAGATGATGCCGTAGGAGCCGGCATCGAGCAGCTTCATGATGATTGCCGCATCGTTCCAGGGCACACGGGTCATCGGCACGGCGTCGGTCGTTGAAATGGCCTGCAGCATCGTCAGCGCGGCCGCGAAATCTACGGGCCCGTGCTGAAGGTCGATGGTCACGCTGTCCCAGCCCTGGTGTGCGTAGACTTCGGCGGAGTAGGAATCGGGGATCGAGCACCAGCCATTGATCACCGTGCCTCCCGATTTGACGATCTCGCGGATCTTATTCTTGCGCATCGAGCGTTTCCTTTGAGCGTTTGGCTGTGTCTGCCGAGACGAACGTCTAGGGCTGCGCCGATGGCCTGCCAAGGCCTTTGTCGCAGGACGTCGGGCTACTCTTTTCAAGCGTAGATCCGGTTCCAGAAGACGCCGATGATCCACGTCAGCAGGGACATGGCGATGCGTGCGATGATCGTGAAGAACATGAACACGAGCTGCTTCTCTTCCAGGAGGAGCTTGACCCAGACGTTGTATTTCGTGGGCAGCCCGGACGCGACGATCCAAGATTTGACGGTGGTCGCCGCGGTGATCAGCTCATCGAGCGTCTCGGGATAGTTGATGCCGACAACGGCGAGCGCGATCGCGCCGATGATAAGGGAGACGACGACGTTCCCGGTCGACAAGAGCAAGCGGTTCACGATGTCAGACACTCCGGCCCGAGGGTGGTCCTACGCTGGCAGAGCCTAACACCCGTTACCCCCGAATGTCCCGTTTCTCGGACGCCTTCGTGTTCCGGCCGCGAAATCCGCCCCCGGTGCGACACGGCCCGGACCAGGTGCCGCAACTGGGAGAAACGCTGTCAACACCATGTTTTCGTATGTTTTATCTATACCGCGTTTCATGGCGTGCCTCGCCGCACGCGGATAGCCGACGTCGAGGTCGCTGCAGCGACGCCGAATGTCCGAGGAGGCCGTCGCCATGGCGCGCGGGACTGGCCCGTGCTCTGGTAGCGCCCCGGCCGTCAGTTGGCCGCGCGGGTGCTCGCCAAGCGAATGATCGCACGGTTTATGGTGTCGATGCGCGTCAGATACTCGTTCACGCGGTCGATGTGGCGTGGATCCGCCGCCATCGTGCCGATATTGCGGACGCAGATGGCGTGCTCCGCCCTCAGTTCGTTCAAAGCGAGATCAATTCCGCTTTCGTTACGCGACCGGTCGCTCTGCATGGCACCGCTAGCCCCAACCCACCCGCAAGCGCGGGACGGTCATCCTATGACATGCGTGGGCTGATTTTTGCCTGAAGCGCACGCGCAAATTTCGATAAAGGTTTATCGATCGTCGCGGCGCCCGCTGGGCACGCGATCGTGGGGGAGGCGCGGCAACGCTTTTCTGCGCCAATGCTTGACCAGAGGCGAGGCGCTTGCGATCTGAGGGCAGCGGCCGGTGAAACGGCCGCGATGAACCGGGGAGCCCCGTCCGCCTTGCCGAGCACACTCACCAATCTCCTGCGCCTGGCGCGAGCCGGGCTGACGCTCGCGCAATTCGGCGTCGATCTCGCCCCTGCGGGTGCCTTACCGCGAAGCGCGCTGGTCGCCTTGCGGATCGTGGCCGCACCGGTGCGCCTCCTCACTTGGCCCTGGCGACGGCGCACGCCTTCCGATCGGAAGATGGCGGCCGCCCTGACCAGCCTCGGACCGTCCTACATCAAGCTTGGTCAGTTCCTCGCCACGCGAGCCGACGTCATCGGCGAGGATGTCGCGCGCGACCTGCGTCATCTTCAGGACCGCTTGCCGCCGTTCACCATGTCGGAAGCCCGGCGCGCCATCGAGGAGTCGCTCGGCGGACGACTGGAGGATCATTTCGTAGAACTGGGGCCTCCGGTCGCTGCGGCGTCCATCGCACAGGTGCACAAGGGCATCGTGACCGACCGCGACGGTTCGCGCAGACCGGTCGCGGTGAAGATCCTGCGACCTGGAATCGAGCGCCAGTTCAAGCGTGATCTCGATAGCTACTATCTGGCGGCGCGGATCGTCGAGCGCGTGCACGTGCCGTCGCGGCGTCTGAAGCCGGTCTCGGTCGTCGACACGCTGGCGCGTACCACGTTGCTCGAGATGGATCTGCGGCTGGAAGCCGCCGCGCTGTCCGAGATGGCGGACAACATCAAGGCCGATGCGAACGCCCAGGCCGCCGCCTTCCGTGTGCCGGCCGTGGATTGGCGGCGCACACGCAAGCGCGTGCTGGTGATGGAGTGGATCGAGGGAACCCCGATCAGCGACATCGCGGCGTTGCGGGCGCAGGGTCACGATCTGCGGGCGCTGGGTCTGACGGTGCTGCAGTCCTTCCTTCGGCACGCCATGCGCGACGGCTTCTTCCACGCCGACATGCATCAGGGCAACATGCTCGTGGAGCGCGACGGGACGGTCGTTGCGATCGATTTCGGCATCGTGGGGCGGCTCGGCGCGAAGGAACGGCGGTTCTTGGCCGAGATCCTGTTCGGGCTCATCACGCGCGACTACAGGCGGGCCGCGCTCGTGCATTATTGGGCGGGGTACGTGCCGCCGCACCATCCCGTGGAGGTTTTCGCACAAGCGCTGCGGGCGATCGGCGAACCCATCCACGGGCTCACGGCCGAGGAAATCTCGATGGCCGACCTGCTCGGCCAGTTGTTCGCCTACACGGAAGTCTTCGACATGGAGACGCGGCCGGAACTGATCAATCTGCAGAAGACGATGGTCGTCGTGGAAGGCGTGGCCCGTTCGCTCGACCCCAGTCTCAACTTGTGGACCGCGGCGGAGCCGATCGCGCGGGAGTGGATCGAGACCAATCTCGGTGCGGCTGGTGCCTTCAAGGACGCGCGAGAAGGTGCGGGGGAGATCGGGCGGCTGCTGGGCGAGGTGCCAGCGTTGTTGGGCCAGGCCGAGCGGACGTTCGCGGCGCTGGGTGACATGGCGCGCGGCGGCATGCGGCTCGATGATCCCTCGATCGTGCGCCTCGCGCGGGAGGAGGCACGGCGCACCCGTTCGGGGCGCGTCGCGCTGTGGGTCGCGGCCCTCGCGCTGGTGGCGCTGGCCGCCGCAGTCTGGGTGCGTATCTTGCCCACTGTCTAGACCCGCGCCGCGGCGCCTTCGCGGGAGCGGTGTAGCCGTCTGGTCAAGCCCCGAATTGGATGCGACGATGGCCTAGATCGG
>VFQT010001838.1_pt1 | contig 23777 bp, 18 predicted proteins | sample 3512381 | NCBI WGS metagenome assembly VFQT01 (sample SAMN10412376, study PRJNA504923) | tailings metagenome | isolation source: Relicate 2 Philex TSF3 active mining site | place: Philippines: Tuba, Benguet | collected 2017-08-29
TTCGTCAGATTCGCATTGGTGAAGTTGGCGTTGGTCAGGTTGGCGCTCTGGAAGTTGGCTCCGGATGCATTTGCGCCGCTCAAGTTCGCACCAACCATGCTCGCGTTGTCGAAGCCCACAGCGCCTGACAGGTTGGTGTTGCTCAGATTCACATTGGTAAGCGTCGCGTAGCTGAACATTGCACCGTTGAAGATGGTCCCGGTGTTGAACAGGGTTCCAACGAGGGAGGCCTGTTCGAAGTTTGCTCCGGCAAGATCGGTCTGGCGGAGGTCTGCCCCATCCAGCACCGATCCGACGACGGAACCTCCAGCCAAGATCGTGAAGTCGGCCGAAGGCAGTCGTGCCCCATAGAAGTCGATGTTTTGCAGGTTGATGCCGTGAAAGTCGACGGACGTGAGGTCCGCATAGCGGAAGACGGTTCCAGACGCCATGACAGACGAATCGAGGATGGCACGAGTCAGCGTCGCGCCAGTGAAGTTCGTGTTCGTCAGGTTGGCGCCGTTGAGTTCGGCCCCGCCGAGGTCGGCATACGAGAAATTGATGCCGGTCAAGTCCTGATACTTGAGATCAAAGGTGACCATGACCGCGTACTGACAGTCGAGCGACGCGGCACACGACGGCCACGAGGGGTTTGTCGTGGTCGTAGCAGCCGCTGTTGTTGTTGTCGACTCGGGAAGCGTCGTGGTGGTGGTCGTAGTCGTTGTTGTTGTAGTCGTTGTTGTCGTCGTTGGGGCAACGGTTGTCGTCGTCGTTGGTGCTGCAGTCGTGGTGGTGGTCGACGAACTCGTCGATGAGCTCGTCGTGGTGCTCGTCGGTGGATCCGTGGGTGCGGGTGCTGCGAGGGTGGTCGTGGTCTGCGCAGGAGTGACCACCTGTGTGACTGGCGGGGTCGTTGACGTCGTTGTGATTGGGGTAGTGGTCGTGGAGGCCACCATCGGTTCCGTGGTGGTGACGATCCATTTCACGGCAAGGTTCTGTACGAGACATCGTCCAGTGCGCGGTCGCTTGAGCACCCTCGTCGTCGCATCGACGCACGCGACCGCGCGACGCCCGGGGGTGAGGCGTGCAAGCTTCGTGGACCCGGGTCGACACTTGCTGCCGTCGGCAAGCATCATCGCCCGACTCACCGAATGCACACAGAGTGCAGGTGCCTGGTCGGCGGCACTCCAGGACAACTTGAACTCTCCGGAGCGTGCACAAGAGTTGTTCAACGCCCAGCGCAGGATCAGTGACGTGGACTCCACGCATACGGCTACTCGCGTCGGTTGATGCACTCGAGTGGAGGGGGCCGTGTTCGGTTGCTTCGTGGCACGAACGAGGTCGTTCTGTGCGAAGGACATGGGGGTATGGAATCCAAGGGATGTCACGACGATCAACGCCACCAGCGCCAACCCCAACTTGGATCTCATATCTACTTGGATGTTAGTTCCAAGTAGGGGTCAGTTACAGGGGGTTAGGTCCGTTCGATCCCGAAAAAGCGGGCCAGGAGTGAGGCCACGACGGCGGTCCATTCCTTGGCCACGGCGTCGTCGTCGTAGACGTCGACCAGGATCCCGCCGAGGTAGACGCCCTGAACGGCAAGGGCCAGTGCCCTCAAGTCCACATCGGGAACCGTCACCAGCTTGCGCTTCTGCAGGATCTCATAGGTTTCCACCCACACGTCGCTCACCTCGTGCAGGTGGGCATGGAGAATCTTGCGCAGCTGGGCGTCGGCATCGGAGGCGGCCAAGTTGGCGATGCGTCGAGCGCGTTGACGGACGCGAGCAGGCGTCATTGCATCTGCGAGCCACGCTTCGATCAGTTGGGCGAGTTGATCGCGGCTCTCCACTCGATCGGCAAGGTTGCGCAACAGATGTGCACCGTCGCTCACGTCCATGGTGATGGCGCGGGCCTCGGCGTGGGCGATGACGCCGGCTCGATTGCCAAACAGGTGATAGATCGAGCTGCGGGAGACTCCTGAGGACTCGATGACCCGATCGAGGCTGAAGTTCACCGCGCCGTGCTTGTCGAGCTCGCGAAGCGCATGGGTGAGCACCTTTTCGGCGGTCTCCTTCCCATCGAGCCGCGTTCCCGGAGTGGCGCGAGCCACCGTCGATGTCTTCGGGCGCGAAGCTGGCGTCGCAGAGCCTGTTCGCGATCCTCGACGGCTAGCCATTTGTCTGATGCTAAACGATGAGCCGTAGGCGAACGACGGTGATACCCCTCGAGTTACAGCCCCAAATGGTGCCGAAGCGCGTCGTCGATCTTCGTCATGTACTCCTCGGGCATCCTGCCAACGAAGCGAAGGAGACGCTTCTTTGAAAAGGTGATGACTTGTCCGCAGAGGGCGGTTCCGCCGAGGTCGTCGAGCACCCCGGGTGGAATCTCGACGTTGTGGGGGAGGTGCGCCTTGCGCCGAGTGTGGGTCAAGGGAACGACCGTGACCACCGGTGAATGTCGATTGAATCGATCGCTCGAGACAACCACAGCTGGTCGGTGTCCACCCTGTTCCGAGCCCCGACGGGGATCGAAGTTCAGATAGTGGATATCGCCGCGGCGCACCAAGGTCAGGCGTCGGGGATCGACGCGCCACAGCGGATATCCGCCGTCGTCGATGGGTGGCAATACGGCGAGTGCTGCCTCGGCCCACTCGAGTGCTTCGGGTCCTTGCTCGATACATCCGGCCGCAAATTCACGTTCTTCTGGCGTGAGCTCAAGGAGGTCGAGCGCGGCAATCTGCTCCTTGATGGATTGTTGTTCGAAATCCATGTCCTCAAGCGTAGAACGAGGGCCAAGTCGAGTGCCAGCGTCGTGTCGATCCATTCGTTTCTTTCCTCTGGAGATGTGATGTTCTGATGGTTCACACCACCGATGTGTGCGCCGCACGGGCGATCTGGTCGTCAGACGTGTGGTTCGGAAAGTGCACCGTTCACGGCGTGAACTTCCCATGACGTCACCTCATCCACGGTGAGCGGGGAGTCGGCGTCAGCCAGCACGACAATGCAACCACCAAAGCCACCACCAGTCAGTCGAGCACCAAAGACGCCTGGAACCGACAGTGCGGCTTTGACGGCCTCGTCCATTTCCCCAGTCGAGACCTCGTAGTCATCCCGCAGGCTCACATGGCTGTCGACCATCAGCCTGCCGACGGTCGCCAAATCGCCACTCGCCAGCGCCTCGCAGGCATCGCGCACACGCTGGTTCTCACTCACCACGTGTCGGGCCCGGCGACGAATGACGTCGTCGGCGATCGAGTCCACGTCGCGCAACGACGCCGAGCGAAGGGGGCCGATGAGGCGCTCGGCGGTTGCGCATTCGGTGACTCGCTGGCCATAGGCACTGGAGGCGAGGCGGCGATGAGCGATGAACTTGACGATGATGCGGGCCGAGTCGGGGATTGCCACTGGAGAGATCTCGAGGGAATGGCAGTCGATGCGCAGGGCATGCCCCGCGACACCGGCGACGCTCGTGAGTTGGTCCATGATTCCGCACGGCACGCCGGTGGCGCGCTGTTCGGCGCGCTGACACAACTGGGCGAGCGCGAATGGCTCGCGCGGTGCTCCGCAGGCGAGTGCGACGGCAACTTCGAGAGCGGCACTGGAGGAGAGCCCAGAGCCGATCGGCAGGGTGGTCGACACCGTTCCGCGAAAGCCCTGACACGAGGTGCCGAGCTCGGCTGCCACGCCGGCGACGTAACGGCCCCAGGGTGGGGAGACCGACTCGGGATCGGTCACGGGAAGTGCGAGGTGCACGGGGCTCGTGTCGGCGTCACTGGCGAGGTCGATCGCCGAGACCTGCGGGGTGACCTCGAGGGTGGTGTAGCGGTCGATGGCCAGTGGAAGCACGAGCCCGCCCGTGTAGTCGGTGTGGTCGCCGATCAGGTTCACCCGACCGGGGGCACGAAACACCGTCGGCGTGGTCATTGCTGCTTCAGATTACGGGCTCCAAGTTGTCGGGGTGGGGAGCAGTCGGTGAGACTGAACCCATGCCTCAAGCCCAGTTCACCTCGACCGACAACCGCTCAATCACCCTCGAATACGACACCTTCGGCAACCCGAGCGACCCGGCACTGCTCCTCATCATGGGTTACACCGCCCAAATGGTGGCGTGGGAACCAGAGTTTTGTCAGCTCTTCGTCGACAAGGGACACTTCGTCATTCGCTTCGACAACCGTGACTGCGGGCTGTCCACCAAACTCGACGGCGTCGCCGTCAACACCGACGAGGTGATCAAGGCAGCCCTCCTCGAAGAGCCCATCCCGCAAGTGCCCTACACGCTCTCGGACATGGCGGCCGATGCTGCCAAGTTGCTCGACCACCTCGGCATCGACAAGGCCCACGTCCTCGGCGCATCGATGGGTGGCATGATCGCCCAGACCTTTGCCATCGAGCACCCACACCGCACCGCCTCGCTGATCTCGGTCATGTCGACTCCAGGCGACCCCGCCGTTGGCCAGTCGACACCCGAGGCACTCGCCGCACTGCTCGCACCACCTCCAGCCTCGCGCGAGGAGTACATCGCGTCGTCCCCGAAGTGGCAGGAGTGGCAGTCCAAGAAGTACCGCTCCGATGAGCTCTCCAAGCGCAACGCGGCTCGCGACTACGACCGCATGTTCTATCCGGAGGGCGCTCCGCGTCAGTTGGCCGCCATCTATGCCAGTGGCAACCGCAGCGACAAGCTCGCGCAACTGAACGTGCCGACGCTCGTCGTCCATGGCGTCGATGACACCCTGATTACCCCGTCGGGTGGCGAGCGCACCGCCGAGTTGATCCCCGGAGCGAAGCTGATGATGGTAGAAGACATGGGACACGACCTGCCCAAGCCCCTGTGGCCCGCATTCGTGAACGCCGTCTCGTCGCTCACCTCGAGCGTGTCGACCGCCCGAGCCTGAACGCCATGGCGTCGTCCCGCGGACCGCTCGCCGGCACCCGCATCATCGAAATCGCCGGCATCGGTCCAGGACCGTTCGCCGCAATGATGCTCGCCGACATGGGCGCCGAAGTGATCCGCGTCGAGCGCACCCAGGCCGTCCGCGGACCCGCACCCGATGCCGCCCACTGGGACGTACTCCTTCGCGGACGCCGCAACATCGCCATCGACCTCAAGTCCGAAGAGGGCGTCGAGGTCTTGCTCGGACTCGTAAAGAAGGCGGACGCGTTAATCGAAGGCTTTCGCCCCGGCGTCATGGAACGCCTCGGTGTCGGCCCCGAGGACTGCGCGAAGGTCAACCCGAAACTCGTCTATGGCCGCATGACCGGCTGGGGCCAAGACGGCCCCTATGGCCCGCGCGCCGGCCACGACATCAACTACATCGCACTCGCCGGCGCGCTCGCACACTTTGCCCGCAAAGGCGAGGCACCGGTGCCACCTCTCAACATGGTCGGGGACTTCGGAGGCGGCGGGATGTTCCTGGCCTTCGGCGTGGTCTGCGCGCTGCTTGAGGCCAAGACCAGCGGCAAGGGTCAAGTCGTGGACGCCGCCATGGTGGATGGATCTGCAGCACTGATGAGCATGTTCTGGGGCTTCAAGAACATCGGGATGTTCGACGAAAACGCCCCCGGCACCAACCTCTTGGACACCGGCGCGCACTTCTATGACGTCTTTGAGTGCAAGGACGGAAAATTCGTCTCCATCGGCTCGATCGAGCCCCAGTTCTATGCGCTGCTCTTGGAAACAACCGGGCTGCAGGGCGACGAGCGCTTCGCCAACCAGATGGACAAGACCCGCTGGGAGGACTTGAAAGAAGTGCTGCGTGGTGTGTTCATGACCAAGACCCGAGACGAGTGGTGTCAGATCATGGAAGGCACCGACATCTGCTTTGCACCCGTCCTCACCATGAGCGAAGCAGCCCAGCACCCCCACAACGTCGAGCGACAGACCTTCCTCACCCTCGATGGCGTCACCCAACCCGCACCAGCCCCACGCTTTTCCCGCACCACGCCAACCATCTCGACTCGCCCCGCACACCCCGGCGAACACACCCGCGAGATCCTCGCCGACTGGGGCTTCGAGAACTCAAAGATCGACTCACTCATTGCGTCCAAGGCAGTCGCCGACGCATGAGCACCATCGTCTTTTTCCACGCCCATCCCGACGACGAGTCACTCTCGACCGGCGGCACCATCGCCCGAGCATCAGCCGAAGGACACCGCGTCGTCCTCGTCGTTGCCACCAACGGCGACCACGGCCAAGTGCCCGACGACTTGGCGCCGGGGGAGACCATCATCGATCGCCGCAAGAAGGAAACCGAGAAATCGTGTGCGGTGCTCGGCGTCCATCGCCTCGTCTGGCTCGGCTATGCCGACTCCGGCATGACCGGCTGGCCACAGAACCAACTGCCCGGAGCCTTCATGAGCGCCGACGTCGACGAAGCAGCAGGGAAGTTGGCAGCAATCCTGAAAGAAGAACAGACCGACGTCTTTGTCACCTATGACTGGCACGGCAACTACGGCCACCCCGACCACATCCAGGTGCACAAGGTCGGTCACCGCGCAGCAGAGATTGCCAATATCTCCATCGTCTTTGAATCCACCGCCAACCGCGATCACTTCCGTCGCATGATGGAGGCGGCCAAGGCGAACGCCGACAGCCTCCCCGAGGGAATGAATCCAGACGAATTCGATCCCGACGGCCCGGCCGATGACGGCAACCCCTTCGGCGAGCCTGAGGCGAACCTCACCCACAAAGTCGACGTGTTGAACTACTGCGACAAAAAGCTCGCCGCCATCGCCTGCCACGCCAGCCAAGCCACCGACTCCCAGTGGTTTCTGTCCATGCCACCCGACATCTTCCGCATGGCCTTCGGCTCCGAGTGGTTCATCCGCAAAGGCCAGTCCGGCCCACCAACAGAGCGCTTCCTCTTCGACGAACTCACCCTCTCATGACACTCATATATATGGTGCGCCACGGACGCGCCTCGGCCGGCTGGGACGTTGCCGTCGACCCCGACCTGGACGAGATCGGCCAGCATCAAGCCGAACGTGTCGCCGAGGAACTGACATCCCTCGCCAACCCACACCCGCTCACCATCGTCACGAGCCCACTTGCTCGCTGCCAGCAAACCGCACGACCACTCGCCAAACAGTGGGGGATCGAACCGATCATCAACCCACTCGTCGCCGAGATTCCCTCACCCGAAGGTGTCGCCATGGACAAGCGCGTCGAGTGGTTGCGCATGGCAATGACCAAGACCTGGACCGAACTCGGCGACCGCTACACCGCCTATCGCAACTCCCTCGTCAACTATGTCACGTCGCTCGACACCGACACCGTCATCTTCAGCCACTTCGTTGCCATCAACGCCGTCATCGGACATGCAACGCAAGACGACCAAGTCCTCACCATGAGCCTGGACAACTGCAGCGTCACCGTCTTCGAGCGCAACCCCGACAACACACTGACTTTGCAACGAGGCGGCCGAGAGGCCGACACCCTCATTCGCTAGATTGGAAGAACCGTGGACGCAACGACCCTCACCAATCTGCACACCAACTGGGCCTGGGTCGTCATCATCGGCAACGGTCTCGCCGGCATCTGGTCACTGGCCGCCCACAAGATTGAGCCACTGCGGACCAGGGGATTGTGGTGGTATATCGCGCTGGCCCAGGCGTCGATGTTCGTCCAGGTGATCCTCGGGGTCATCATGGTCAATCGCGACAAGCTCGAGTTCCCCCAATTCCACGCCTTCTACGGCTTCGTCGGCATCATCGCAATCGCCATCATCTACTCCTACCGCACACAGCTCAAGGGCAAGACCTACCTGCTGTATGGATTCGGGAGCCTCTTCATCATGGGGCTCGGTATAAGGGCGATGTTGGTGGGGCAGGTCGGCTGACCACTAGCTTGTTCGCGAATTTCACACGTTTACGGATGGAGCGTTGCGCCTGTCGAGTGATTGGCCTACTCGATAGCAAATTTGTCTGCGGGCTACCATCAGTTCATGCCACGGAATGAAATTGAGTGGGACTGGCCGTATGAGCGCCCGCCCTGGCAGCCATTTCCTCAACGCGAACCAACCTCGGAACCACGGGCGCCAGGTCACTTCGATGAGCCAATGGTCCACCGTGAGGCTCACGTCATCGCCGCAAGCGAAGGAGAAGACACCTTCGCTATCGAAGAGGCGTTGCAGCAACTTTTGGATGGTGGAGGCTCACCGCCGTCGCAACCCCCAATGAGTCCACCAGAACCGCCTTGGTCGCACGACGAAGGCACAGATAAATGTGCGTGGTACTACTCATTTCGTTACGGAAGACCGAGGTTTGGAATCTATATGTGTATCGAATGCCTTGACCAAATTACGAGAATTTTATGGCACTATGGTCTCGAGCGCAGCAGGGCACAGCGGGTTGCATTTGCATTCTTGTACGGTCACGAGCGATTCCACTACAGAGTCGACCGTGGCATCGAAATTCTGGAACGTAGTTTGGAAGTGGCCACCGGGGACGCCGTGCAGCTTTGGCTTCAGTACTGGGTAAGAACTCGCTACCACACTCCCGGTAGAGGCCTCGACCTGCTCGAGGAGGCGTGCGCTAATCAGCAAGGCTTGTCGGCGGCGGTGAAGGAAGCGTCGTTCCCTTACATTGGAAAGTCAAAACGTAAGCGACCCGAGGCGGAAATTGATCGTGACAAGGTAACCACGCGGAAAGTCCTCTCCGAGATGATGAAGCACTCGGCACCGGGATACAAGGATTTTGACAAAATCGACGGCCGAGTGGGATTGGCACAAGACGAATTGATGTCCTGGTATCTCTTAATCAATTCGGCCGGAACCGGAAGACCTGTCGGGCCGGTTGAAGGTGTCAGCATGGTTATTCCAAGACCAGTCAAGAGAGGGAATCTCAACACGGACCCCGAACTTCCGCTGCGACTCGTAAAGTGCTAGCCGAAAGTTGATTAGCTAGCGGGTCACGAGGGTGTCATAGAAGATCGATTAACCCTAGATCTGGAATAGAGAAATCCGCCAAGTATGCGTGTAAGTCGAATAAGCATTGGCGCCAGCAGTGTTTCCAGGAACAAGTTGCCAGACAGCACTCAATAAATCAAGTAGTAACATCTCCGAGTCTTGGAGGAAAAAAGTTTTGAAGATAAACGAGATACTGAGATATCCGGAGGCCGACAGGGAGAAGATCAAGAAGATCAAGAAGGTCGAATGGATAGATGGTCTAAGGAACTGGTATTTCGAGACCGATGCCCCCGACGGCAGGGTGTGGAACGCCGCTCAGCTACCCCAGGGAATAAATACTTCGCAGTTGGTGGGGAAAGGTCAACGCAGAATCCCCTATCTGGCATTGAGGTCCAGTCCACATCGATTCGGATCCGCGACAACACCTTGGGAGGACATTCATCGTCCGGATCAAGGATTCTGTCGGTACTTCGGTGATGCAAAGCCAGGTTCCAAGAAGGCGGAAGAGTTTCTGGGAAATAGGCGACTCCTGGAAGCTTTTGTCCAACATCGGGGAGATCGCGAAGAGCGCCTGAAGTCACCACCTGTACTGGTCTTTGAAGCAGTTCCACATGGTGGACGAACAAAAGGTCAGGTCATGTTCAATGGATTCGGAGTCATTATGCGAGCTGAATTGGTTGTTCAGCGTGATGACAAGAGCTCACGGACATTTCCAAACTATGTGTACGAGATTGCGCTCCTAGACCTTGCAGAAGATAATGAAGATCTCAATTGGGAGTGGATAAACGCACGTCGAGACAGCGCGATCGACCTGGAAGCATGTCTTGCTCTGGCACCTTCGAGCTGGAAGAAATGGGTAGAAGGTGGCTCTGCGACTCTCGAGGGGCTCCGCAGAAATGTATTGACTCGGAACGTAGTGTCCGAAAGGATGCAGAAGCCACCGAGTGGTTCAGAGGAAGACCAGATTCTCAATGAAGTCTACTCCTACTACGAAAACAAGAAACATAAGTTTGAAGCACTTGCGGAGTTCGTCACTGCGGGAATATTCCGTGATCAGCAGATTCAATACCAGCCGGGTTGGATTACTCAAAGCGGTGGTGACGGAGGAATTGATTTTGTTGGTGCAATCGATTTGGATCCAGTTGGACTAATGAAGTCAAGCAAACAGGTTGTCCTTGGTCAGGCAAAATGCGAGAAACTTAGCAAATCAACTAATGGTCTGCACATTGCTCGGTTGGCGGCCCGTCTACGCCGAGGTTGGATCGGGGTGTATGTCACCACGTCGTATTTCTCGCAACACGTTCAGCGCGAAGTGTTAGTTGATAGATACCCCGTAGTGCTCGTCGACGGGGCTCGCCTCGCAACTGTGCTGCGTCGTTATCTGCTCGATAACGGCGTCTCGCTCAGTGTTCTACTAGATCAGCTTTCAGAGCATTACGTAACAAGAATCGGTTATGGCGACCCCGAGGCCATCCTGGCTTAAGTCGGGAACTTCAGCTGGTAGATCGGTCGTGCTAGTGCACTGAAGTGCAAGGAAAGTTAGTACCTCCTGTAGGCCTCGATTCGAGTCGTCTGCCCCGACCGGGTCATGTGAGGAAATTGGTAGGGACAAGAGCAAGAGAGAATCAAAACCTCAACCTCTTTCAACTGGACGTCAAAACGGCGACCAGGTCTGGAAGGGTGCAGTTGGCCGACGGGCCCCTTTCTTTGAGGCAGTGAGAGAGGTTGCGGTCCTGTAAAAACGTTTTGGAAGCTTGTAAGTCTGGTGTGCAAGGAGGTCAGTTGACCTTAACAATGATGTGTAAGAGCGTGCACAAGGAGACATAGTTCGACGGATTGTCGAGTCTGGGGGCGTGGTACCATAATTAGTCTAATGCTTGAGTGGGGTTTCAAACAGCTGGACAGGGACGACCCGATCCGAGGCGGAGCACAAAATTACGTTATTAGCCGAAAGGTGCATAACTTCGTACGAGAGTCGATCCAGAACTCGTGGGACCAGCGTCGAAACTCAGTGGAACCAGTCAGAGTCGTGTACTCATTTGCGGATCTAGAGGGCCCTGAACTCGTGCAGTTCCTCGAAGATATTAACTGGACTTCAGGTCTGGAGGAGCATCTTCGTGCGTGCGCTGGGCAGAAGAATCATGACAAACCTAAGCTCCGCAACAGTTTAGGAAAGTTTGACGCGGGCAAGGTGCGTGTTCTTCGGGTGTCTGACCACAACACAAGAGGTTTGACCGGCCCGGAGTTAGGCGAGGAGGGGAACTTCTGCAAGTTGTGCCGTAACGAGATGATCCCTTCCGAGGGTGGCGCGGCCGCCGGTCGTGGCGGGGCGTTCGGCGTTGGAAAGTCTGTGTACTGGTCCTTCAGCGGACTTAATACTGTGGTTTTCAGTTCGGTGTACCGAGACGAGAGTGATGTCGAGGCAACGCGGGTCTTCGGACGCACATACCTTCCGACGCATCAACTTGTGCCTGGTAAAGGCGAGCGTCCTTACTCGGGGGACGCATTTATGTGTGTCCGTAATTCCAATGGTGACAGAGTTCCATCGGATTTCACTACTGCGGGGATCGGGCATGGATCGCTCCTTCACAGGGACGCAGGCGACTACGGAACATCAATTGTTGTCGTAATGTACGAAGAAGTCGAGAGCGAAGAAGAACCCTCCTTGGGTGATATCGCGCAGAAGTTCCGTGACGCTATTGTGGCGAACTTCTGGCCCCTGCTACATGATGGGTCGCTTGAAGCTGTGGTCGAATGGCGTGACCGTGGCGGATCAGTATCAGCATCGGTAGGTGTTCCTGAGGAGTTCGCCCCCTTCACACGAGCGTTGATGCAGTCACAGGATGACGATGTGTTCGCTTTAAGATCTGCCCCTGAAATTCTCCAGCCTGGCGAGACTGTATTCTTCGGAGGAGAAATCCAGATTTCTGCCCGAACAGACAAGGACGACCCGAAGCCTGCGACCTCCGACGGAGCCGTGTCCGTGGCGGTTACTCGTCTGACCGAAGATGAGAAGGCAAAGTTAATGAATTTTGAGGAGCGATACGGCGAGCCCAAGTTCAAGTTCGTGAACCGAATCGCTAATATCCGTGGCGCGCGAATGGTGGTAGAGAACAGGGAGTACGTGACCGGAGCCTGTTTTGACCATGTCGGAGTTGTGCGCGCTGGTCGCTTCCGTGACTTGGACGGAGTTGTGACTCAGGATGACGAATTAATCGAGCAGTTTCTCCGCGACAGCGAACCACCGGCTCACGACGAATGGGAGTTCCACGACAAAGTCAAGAACGCCTACGCCAAGCCGTGGAAAAACGTGGTCCCCAACATGTTCAGCGACGTTGGCTCAAAGGCGCGCAAGCTGCTCCGTGTAGTTCTGCAGGGAACCGAAGACCGGCCTGATGGCCTCGCCAAGCTGCTGGCCGGGCGACCAGTTGGCGGTGAGATTATTGTTCCGACAGGTTTCCGATTCCGCTCCAACGTCGACTCCTGCGAATTCGACATCCCGAACAAGGTTGCTCGTTGCACGGCATCGGTACGCAGACTTGGTGGTACAAGACGGGCACGCTTGCCTTGGACTGCAACAGTCGGCATGGAGGCTGTCGGCGAACAGGGCGATGAGCCCCTACATCATCGCTCCGCGACTGTCACGGAGGGTCTTTCCGCAGTACCAAATGGAGCTGCGACGAATGTGAGTTCCTTTACCGTGTCAGTTCCGGCTGACAAGGACAAGTTTGAGATTGTGATTGAAGTTTCGCTTCTATCTCTCTCCGACGCGGTGATCCGGCGTCTCCGTCTGGGTCTTGCTGTAACTGCCAAGGACACTAAGTGACACGTCGCGGAAGTACACCGTTCCTACAGACGGTTTTCGAATCCGAGCTTGTGGTCCATGCATCCAAGTCCGGAATAGGTCAACAGTGGGAGGAAGTTGACCGAAAATCGACCGAAGGGGCCTCCTGGGAGGACTGGCAGGTGTACTTCGGTGAGATCCGGGATAATGGTTATGACCAACTTCGACTGGTCGTCACATCCAAAGGTGACATTGGACTTGACGAGTACAGGTCCAGCGAAGGTAATGGTGAAGAGTTGGTCTTCGGGTTCGCTGTCGTGTCGAGCCAGAACCGCCGTCGATATTTCGAAATGGGTAGCATCACCCTGCAGTCGGGACAGTACTTCGCGAGCTGCACTCTCGACCTGAAATTGAACGAAATACACGGCGAAGTCCTTGTGGAACCAATGATCTTGGCAGCCAAAGACTTGCCTGGCCCGAAGAAATGGATTCCTGTCACCAAGGGAACAATTGTGGGAACTAGCAACCTCATTCGACTCCGCGAGGTTTCCACCACCGGCCCCTTCGGGGACATTTTCGAATTCAAGTGGTTGAGCTTCTCTTCGGCTGACAATGTCTCTTCAGGGGAGTGGTTCGACATAGATCTCCTCTATCCGGGAGACCGCCCTGTCCTGTATCTCAACGAGGATATCGAAAACTTCCACTATCTCATGAATATGAAGGACCAGGTCATGGGCAAGCCGAGTGCAAAGGTGAAGTCGCGTCGCGCCATGGATTCGTCCCTCGCAGTGCAAGTGATGACTGAGGCACTAGCGGCAGTTGCACATCGGATTGCTGAACTGGCGTCGCAGAGGAGGCTCGAGGATCCGAACGAGTCTGAGTTCGGATCAATCTTCGACGAGCTATCTGTCCACGAACAGACGATCGTAGAAGGATGGCGACATTTGCTCGGAACGTCGTCGGAGCACAAGAACGGCTCCTCGGTTTGTGCTGAGATCGGGGCAATGAATTCGAGCGACTTGTTGATGCACCTCTCAAGTGTGATGCCACGTCGAATCCGTGCCCAGGCGGAGATGGAGACTGCAGCTCAGTACATCATCGCCGGGGGATTGAAGCCTGAAACTGTCGAGGAGGATGCGTGAACTCCAACGTTATACTTCCCGGGGTGCTCCGCGACAAGGGGCAGATTGCCCAGGTGTTGCGTGGTGAGGCTTCTCTTGCTCCGCAGGATACTCACGGGATCGATGTTGTCGCTGTTAGAACAGCCGCCACCAGAGCAACGGCCGATCTCGAGGCAAAAAAAGGGTTCGGCGAGGTGGACAAAGCGCTAGCCCAGGTACTTCACAAGGAACTCGAACCGGTGCGCGCAACTTCGCCCTGGGTGTTGAACGACCCGCTCATCTGGCAGTGGTTGGCATTCGACCCACTCCGCGAGTACACGTTGCGTCGATGGTGCGATGGCGCGGCTTGGCTGGACGACCCCGCTCAAGAAGTTCCGACCGGCGCGATGCGATTTGTTCTGACGGCAGGAAGTGTGAAGACACATGCCCGCCATTCGGCACGTCGGCTTTACTTATACGCCGATTGTTCTCACGCATTTGACGGAACGTACAACCATCTCGCCAAGATTCTTGAGGTAGACCCGGACATACCCGGTGCAGTCTTCGAGCGGAAGTTGGGTCTGTCTCCGTTGATTGCCCTCGTGCTTGTCCGGGTCTCATCAACGTTCTCGTCAACCAAGAAGACATCGACCACTAAATCGGTGTCAGCCAGGGATAAACGACGTAATTTTTTCCGACAAGTGAATTTCCTGGTTTCAACTGTTGCGGTCGAATATCTCGACGAAGCAACTATGACGAGCTACTTCAACGACATCGCGAACGAAATTAAATGAGGTTCGGAGTGCAGTGAAGTTTGGCGATTGGCCTCAACAGGATTACTTGTGTCGCGCAGCCATGTGCGGGGCAGTCGATGCGCCACCCAGTCGCGGGGAAGAGGGTGGAGCGTACCTACCGTATTGAAATACGCCGATCCCAGGGTGGCGACGGACGGCGTGCAACGTGTGGCCCGTGACAGGAGACCGAGCCGAATCCTCGACTCACGCCCGAACTAGTGTTCTGGTGCTATGGCATCGCAGACCAAACGCCTCCACGATTTTACCTTCGCAGATCTTTTCGCGGGTATCGGGGGTATGCGAATGGCCTTCGAGAACGCAGGTGGGGCTTGCATTCTAACATCGGAAATCGACCCGCACGCACGTGAGACGTACAAGGCACAGAAGTGGAAACACAATTTGACCGGTCACCAATACGTTCACGACGTTGAACGGTTGGGCGAAATGGAGCCCGATGAGTATCCGGCCGATGAAATCGATGTACTTGTTGCGGGGTTCCCTTGCCAGCCCTACAGCATTGCCGGCTTGCGCCAGGGGCTCCACGATGAAAAGGGTCGAGGTCAAGTGTTTCTCTCCATGCTCGACATCCTCCGAACCGCCCGCCCAAAGGCTTTTCTGCTGGAGAACGTGAAGGGGTTGAAGTCTCATGACAATGGGAAAACTGTCAAGTTCATGGTGGAAGAGCTTGAGAAGTGCAACTACACGGTACTCGAGCCCCAGGTGTTGAACAGCATGGTCCACGGTGGCGTTCCCCAGAACCGTGAGCGGCTCTTCATCATCGGATTCCACGAGAACTTGGGTCCGGTTGATGCAGTAGTCGAGGGGAAGCTTTCTGTGGTTCGCTCGGAAAGGGTCTTCTCATGGCCCGGCGAGATCGAGCTGAAGAGAAGCCTCGTCGACTTGCTCGATAAGGAGGGCGTCCCGGAAAAGTACGTGTACACATCCGAGAAGTACGACTGCTATGCGGAAATTGCTGAGGTGGTCACCCGGACTGATACTGCATATCAGTGGCGACGGGCGTACGTGCGCGAGAACAAGAGCGGAGTATGCCCTGCATTGACGGCAAACATGGGCTCCGGTGGGCACAATGTCCCTCTTGTGAAAGTCGGTAGGCAAATCCGCAAGCTGACACCACGCGAGTGCGCACGGCTTCAAGGTTTCCCTGAGAGTTTCGCGTTCCCGAAGGGTATGGCCGATGCCCACCTTTATCACCAGTTCGGAAACAGTGTTACAGTTCCGTTGATTCAGCGTCTGGCTAAGGAAATCACGAAGGTCATCTGATGCTTCCCCGCGACGCAGAACGTTACGAGTACCTCCTTGCTTCGATAGCAAACATTTCCGGGTTGTTCAGCAAGTCGGACGTGCCCTACGTCGATTCAAGGTTTGTGGAAAATCTATTCGTGACAACGACCGGCGCCGTCGACTGTGGCAGGGCAGACATGTCGTTCGATGCATTGCTCCCCGGCGGAATCGGAGTGGGAATCAAGACGTTCGTCGGTGGCAATGCATGCCACAAGAATGAGAAGGTGGCAGAGTTCACGACTCTTGCGAGGGAAGGCCATTTCCGCGGTGTTGGAAAGAAAGAGCTCGTGCGGCGGATTGCCGTGGCTCGAAATGCTCGCATCTCGGCGAATGCGGCGGAGTATGCGATCGATCTCGACAAGTGCGTGTACCACTGTCTGATTCGCCTACCCGGTGGGGCAGTTGTCCACGAAGAGCCATATCGCCTGATCGACGTGTCTAATCTCCGGCCACTCACGAAGTCGGGTCACCCAGCAGAAGGCTGGTCCGATATGGGCGAAGGCGTGTTCTTCACCGATGGCATCTCGAGGTACTCGTATAGCGTCTCAAAGAATGTGTTGATCAAGCGCTTCGAGTTTGATCCCACATCCGGATTTATGCCCCTCGCTATCCACCCGGACCCCTTGTCCCTACTTGACCAGCTAGTAGGTCGGGCCCCGAGCACGCGTCGTACAACGATGGCAAGCTCGTCCGCAATGGCAATTGACGTCAACGAAGACCCCGGCAGACCGGGTATCGACTACATAATCCTACCCTTGTATTCCCCTCGCGACCACGTCGTGCACCCGAAGTCAGGAATTAACCAATGGAATGCCGGTGGACGCACCCGAACATTCGGTGAGGCATATGTTTTGATTCCTGCCGAACTGAGAGATCAATTCCCAAGTTTTTTCCCGCCCCAGCATGAACATTTTGATCTCATTCTTCCGAACGGAAATGCAGTGCGACGCGCCAAAGTGTGTCAACAGGGGGGCAAGGCGCTCATGACCGAAAGCAACATTGAACTTGGACGTTGGTTGATCTCCGTAATTGATCCCACCACTCGTCTCAGTGACTTCGGTGGCCCAGTCGGTAGGCGACGTCCTTATACGTACGCTGACCTTGCGGCCATTGGGTCTGACTCTGTGATGATTCGGCGCGAGGGGAAGGGAAAGTCGGCAAAGTATTCGGCAAAGTTTGCGTCGCTTGGCTCATACGAGGACTTCATGGAGTCCAACGGCTCCTGACGGACACTTTATTTCGGGACTGGTACATTGCTCGCTGGCGTTTTAGATGCACCTTGGTCGAGTAAATCAAACCAGTACCAAAGTTTAAACTCGAGACTGAGTACGAGGGTAGGTGTCAGTGGATCAGAGATGGATGTCGCGTCAAGATCAATCAGCCCCTTTGAGCGATTTCCGGTCGGCCAAAGCTGTGACCATCGCTTGAACGCCTCTGGCGGTGTGTCCCGTTCTGCTCGTGTAAGCAAGTCAGTCCGTGATTCACAGAGTGAATTGTGGGTTAGATCTCGGAACAATCCCTCGTTCTTACCGACCACCGAGGCTCGGGCAATCTGATCAGCTGGAACCCGCTTTTATCCTCTGATCACAATGCCGAGGAGCTCAGTATTTGACATCATCCTTGAGAGGGTACTAGCGCATCGGGTATCGGAAATATCTGTTCCCTAGTTCACTTTTCGCTGAGGGGACTACTTGCAATGTTTATTGTGACTTGGCCCTCTTGTGCCTCTTGCGCGGACTAGATATTCGCGTTTCTGGACGAGGTGCTCCTCAGGTATCTTTGGAGTAGGCGAAAAGGACAAATGTGAGAAAAACTTTTGGGGAACGTTTCTCTTTTGATACCGATGATGTCCGGGTTGGCGGATTTGCTCAGGTCTACCGAGGAATAGACCTCAATTCTCGACCACCTAAAGAGGTGGCGGTGAAGATACTTGATGGGACGGTAGCCGAGGAGCCATTGTTAAAGACGTTTTACGACCGAGAGGTTGAATCTCTCCTAACACTCGAGCATTCGAACATCGTTGAACTTATTGACGCTGGAGTGGATGGGGATGGCAAGTATTACCTAGTCCTTGAATGGCTTGAAAGTGACCTACGGACTTGGCTACAGGGGCGTGGCGAGCTCCCATGGGAAGACTTCATGCAGCATATGGGGCTTCCCTTGGTTGAAGCGTTAGCCTTCGCGCACGACCGAAAGGTCATTCACAGGGATATCAAGCCAGGAAACGTTCTAATAAGTTCGGGTGATATACCGAAACTTGCAGATTTTGGTATTGCCAAAATTAAGAATGACCTTACATTGTCTCCTCATACCACGGTTGACTTCATGTCTAGGCCATATTCACCCCCTGAAATTGATTCGACCTTTTCTCGAGATGTGTTTGGTATCGGTGCACTCTTAATTGGTTGCATTAGCGGCCGTCATCTAGTTGATTATCCAGATATAGGTGTGGCTTTAGACACCCTTGACGTTCCGGGCCCCTTGACCGATTTGTTGGGACGTTGCACCAGCATGTCACCCGACCAAAGACCCAAGAATGGGCTCATATTGTTAGAGGAGCTAAAGGGAATCCTTAATGAACGAATGGTCAAACGGAGGACTGCTACCAAGATTCACTTAGCCCTTACAAAAAGCGTCGAAAACAAATGGGCTGAAATTACTCGCCAACCACCAGCGAACGCGCGAAATGCAATTCTTAAGGACCTCTCCGAAGGCGCGAGCCTGCGTCAAGCTCAAGATCCAGAGGCGTTTGGCCAAGTAGACGGTCGCCAAGTGTTTCTTGGGGGAATGGAATTTAGCTATCGTGCGGCTATTAGTGCCGATGGGCCTAGACCGCCTGTTCTCACACTCACAGGAATTGTAACGCGGCGACCAGGTGATGTTGAAAGAAGCATCAATTATGACTTGTTGCTTTCAGACTTTGTATTCACCTTTGATCAGTCTTTGAATGGAAACATTGCCCTGGCATCTCTGACTTATCTCGTCAACCAACTAGATAGTCATCAACAACAAAAGGAAAGGTACTTCGAAGAAAGAGAAGACGGTCGACTCTTGGAGCAATGGAAAGCTCAATTGAACGCTCGACAGGAAGTTGAAAAACGCCGTGAAAGACCAATCCGCTATCGAGGGTTTTCGCGCAATGCGAATAGAGTTCATTTTAAAAACATTGGCGACGTGGAGAGTGTTGAAATAGGTGAGCTTCGGAAGCTGGACACTGGGGATCCTGGATGGCAACCAGTTGGGGAAGTCGAGGCCGTTACTGAGGATGGAATTGATGTGTGGTTTGAATCTGAACCACAGCGAATCCCAAATTCGGGTCGCTTGCTTTTGGACACGTCCGCTGCAACTATAAAAATCGACAGAGAAAAGGCAGCCCTGAATGGACTGATTCACAGAGCTTCCGAAGTGGTTGAGCATTCGCTTCGAGACATAATTGTTGATCCTTCAATCCAGCAAGCACCAGACGTGGTGAAAGTGATTGATTGGAAACGTGATGGACTAGATGACGACAAAAAGGACGTAGTACAGGCGGCGCTTGGTTGCACCGGAATGTTTGCAGTTGAAGGTCCTCCAGGTACGGGCAAGACCACATTTATTGCGGAGTTGGTTGCACAAGAAATTGCTAGAAATCCGCGAGCGCGAATCCTTATTTCATCCCAGACAAACGTTGCACTTGATAACGCCCTCATCCGCATCATTGATTTTGTTGAACCAGCAAAGGTTGTCCGTCTCGCTGACCGTGCAGGGTCAAAGGTCTCCGGCGACGCAAAAGAGTTGCTTCTCGAGCAACAGGTTGAGCTGTGGCGCCAAAAGACAATTCTCAAGGCTCGTTCAGCATTCGAATCATGGTGTTCTGATAGAGGAGTAAAAGCTGCTGACTTGGAAGCAGCTGGTGTTTTGCACCAAATTGCTGAACTTAAAGAAGCCGAAACTGCGCATCGATTAACTTCTGAAGTGATTCAGCGACGATTGTTTGATGTGCGGAGTAGTCACCCCACTGAATTACTGAATCAAGAGGAGGTAGACGAACTCAACAGTGAACTTGACGAAGTAAAGGAAAAACAATTACAGGCTCGACGTGACTATCGGGAACTTGAGAAGCGGATTGACAAGAAGTTTGTAAGAAAAATGGGGTTTGACCTCGAAAAGGGTTCGCCGACAGACTTACGAAAACTTGCAAGTGAGCTATACGCGCCATTGGGGAACGATCGGGCAAAAGTCGACCTTTATGTCGCATGGTGCCTACGTCTTCAGAAAGGCCAAGAGTTTCTTGAGGCTATTGTCAATCAAACCCAAGTAATTGGTGGAACCTGCATTGGTATCGCACGGCACAAGGAAATCGGAAATTTGAAGTTTGACCTTTGCATAGTCGACGAGGCGTCAAAAGCAACGGCCACCGAGACTCTTGTGCCTCTCGTGCGGTCAAGGCGATGGGTTCTGGTTGGAGACCAGCGTCAATTGCCACCATTTCAGGAAGATGCACTTCGAGAAAGGGCACTGCTCGACGAATTCGACCTGGATGAGAATGAACTCAGGTCAACCTTGTTTGACCGAATGTTGAGAGGGTTGCCGGACCACAGCAAGAAGTCACTTCGCGTCCAGAGACGTATGACAGAAGCGATTGGAGAGTTGGTGTCGGAGTGCTTTTATGATGGCCTCCTCGTCTCGCGAGGCCCGGAGGCAATGGATGACATTCTTGGTGTATTGACAAGGCCAATCACATGGTGGAGTACCAGTGCTCTGCCTAAACGATTTGAAATTCCAGGCGGATATGACGGTAAGAGTTTTTCCAATCCAGTCGAAGCCAGGTTGGTGAGAGATCTACTTTCGCGGCTCTTATTTGCGCGCAACGCTGGAAAAGAGCCAAAAGAGCTGGAAATATTGGTAATCGCTCCCTACAGCGCACAAGTAAGTGACATAAGCAGGCAGATAGGCGGACTTGTGTCTCAACTTCACGGAGTTCGCATTGAAGTAAACTCAATTGATGCCGTTCAAGGACGAGAAGCTGACCTCGTAATCTTTTCAACAGTTCGCTCTAATGATAATTCGCGAGTTGGATTCTTAGCCTCAGACAAGAGGATAAATGTTGCCCTATCTCGGGCGAGGAGGGGCTTAGTTATTGTCGGCGATTCACTGTTTTTGTCAAATGCACAATCGCCGTTCAAGGAAGTATTGAGCTTTATCGAGCGCAAGCCTAATTGGGCGCGAATAGAGACTGTCGCATGACTTTTGACGACGCGCGAGTAGCTGAAAGATTCGCTTCGGTGCGACCTGGGTACAAGCTCTTAGCTTGCGAAGCTGCTGCTCTTCCACAGTTTCTAATCTCAGCTCCAGTACTAGTCCAACAGCGATTGCCGATACCGCCTATCGAAGAAGTTGTTCTGCGTGGGATAAGCGAAGGGCTGACTTCCGTTGACATGATAACAGAATTCCTAGGCCTTGACGAGGACCTAGTAAGTCTTTCGTTGTCACGACTATGGCAAAGCGACTACGTCGATATGCCCGTGGCTTCAGCGGGTAGGCGCCTTCGTCTGACCAGCCAAGGGCAGACAGCTCTACAAGAGTTAAGCGAGCTTGTACCGAGTGAGCTAGAAGCGTATTTTTCGTTCGATCGTTTGTTGTGGAGAGCGATTCCTATTGCTACAAGGGACCTTCTTCGTCCCAGGGATGTTGAGGAACTGGGACTACTCCGAATCAAACCTCGATTTGCGCGAAAGCCTCAAGTTGCTGAGATCCCGGCTCGAGATGTCGACCGTGCAATCAAAGAGTCGATGAAGAATGTCTTGAGTGATGCAAGTGTGCTCTTGGTGAAACGTATTGAGCGCGCAGAGCAGAAATTTCTATCGTGTCATGTGCTTGTCTACGAATCACTTGATGGCCTGGACCATGTATTAGAGATTTCTGTTAACGGACGTCTTCGCGAAGACATCCGAAATGCAATTGACAGAGAGGGTGGTGTCGCCTACTTCGATTTCGACTTCGCCCAGTCTGCACTTTCTAATTCTGCTGAGTTTCAACCTGTGATTGAGGTAGTTGAACGGGTCAAAACGCAAGTCATATCTCTTGATGTTGTTGACGAAGTGCGTCGACAGGCAAGTGTTGCTCCGGTTGAAGTGGCAAGCGTTGAGATTGCCGATGTTGCTACAGGGAGACCTGTGGCCATCGAGAATATGGAAGTTCGTCATATCGACACCTTTGAGCATCAGCCGTTTCTGAGCCAAGCGATAGCTGAAGCAAAGTCACGTTTGTTGATCATTTCTCCATGGGTGCGACGAGCCGTCGTACGTCGTGAATTTCTCGACAACATGAGTTCAGCGGCAAAGCGTGGCGTAGAAATTCACATAGGTTACGGAATCGATTTACAAGGAAGTGATTGCGATGTCGATGCGCTTGAAAAACTTGAGAAATTAGCAAAGCAGTACAAAAATGTGCATCTGGCCTGCCTGGGCAGTACCCATGCAAAAATCTTGATATGGGACAACAACCAGATAACGACGAGCTTTAATTGGTTGTCTTTTCGAGGGGACCAAGACCGCACCTACCGTCAAGAAGTTGGTTTGCTCTTGCGAAATCAACAAAAAGTTGATGAATTCTGGACAGAACAAAAGGATTGGATTGAACGTGCCGCCAAGGAGGTGCGATCATGGAATTGAACATCTTGGCTCTCAGACCGACATGGCTTTTGCAAGTGGACGGCGTAGTTTCGTCAAGCAATTGACTGAAGGTCGCCGATGTTGAAAAAACATCTCACGCACCTCTGCATTCGACATTGAGCATCTCAGTTGCAAGATTTAGATCGGAGTCTTCGGTCCGAACAGGTGCGTACAGAATTCGAACCCCTGAGGAAATTCGCTTACGAAGAATCTTGACTGTGCGCAGTTTGAGTGGTCACGCCAATACCAACTTGTGCTCTTCTAGCGACGTGCTGAGTTTCTTCGGCAGTCGTTCTCCGAAGGCGACGCAGTATTCGCGGATCTGGGGGTCTTCGCATTGATCTTGGTGCCGATGGAGAGCCAGTGGTTGAAGTAGTCGGCCACGTTGTTGCCGCAGAAGGGGAGTATGGATATCGGGTTGAAGCGGAGTTTGCCGATCTGACCGCCTCCAGGCGCGGTGGACGTTGACGCCCGTATTTGGTCGATTTGTGGATTGAGGGTTTCTTGGCGATGCAAGAACATACAATTAAGAAATTGCATTTAATGTGTCCGCAGGCTATGCGTGGGTTCACCGTAAGCGAAAAAGTGGTCGGTAGCGTGTGCTGGCTATTGCTCGGCGACAGTGAAAGTTAGATTGCAAACTAGTGACCGGCGACGTCATTCACCTCGCCTCGGCAGACACGATTCCAGTCTTGAATCGAGAGCGTGCCAACGTGTCGTCCGACGAAGTGGCGTCTGACCTTCTCCGTCTTGTGGCCGACGACCGATTCGTGGTCGAGACCTGCTTCTTCCCAGTCGGTGAGGACCACGGCCCTCCACTTGCCGGCAAAGTGACTCGCCCTTGAGTAGATCGGTCGGACGATGTAGTAGGACGGCGCAACGGCGACGATCACGCACGGCCTGGTCTTTCCTACTTGTGGGTCCTCCTTCCCGTAGGAGACGAACGCTGCCTTGACGGCGCCGACGTCCGGGTGGTCGGTTGAAGCCTTGCGATACCTCGTGAGGTGACCGTGTCGGAGTTTTGTGACCGAAATCGGAAACTCCGGAACCGTCTCGACTCGTTCGTCTGAAGGTTTGGCGTCCATGGGACGCTTCGATCGGCGTGATCGGACGGATTTTTCGTTGCGCCGAGACGTGGACTCCTGGCTCCTCCGTGCGGCACGCGCCTCGCGCTCTGCGCGTCGCCGTTCCTTGCGTGAGGACTTCACTTCCTCGCTCGGTGTCGGCCTTGGTTCGGCGACGTTGACGGGTGACTCGTCGTGG
>VFQT010001839.1_pt1 | contig 23777 bp, 19 predicted proteins | sample 3512381 | NCBI WGS metagenome assembly VFQT01 (sample SAMN10412376, study PRJNA504923) | tailings metagenome | isolation source: Relicate 2 Philex TSF3 active mining site | place: Philippines: Tuba, Benguet | collected 2017-08-29
AGGCAGAAGACCGCGACGAAGATGTTGGTCATGCCCTTCTGCGCGTACTGGGTGCAGATGCGCACGACCTCCTTGGAGGACTCGGTGGCCGCCGTGGCCGCGTCGAGCCGCATGTTCTCCTTGATGTACACCACCGCGCGGTAGGCCCCGGTCACGACCGCCTGGGTGGAGGCGCCGGTGAACCAGTAGATGACGGCGCCGCCCATGAGCAGCCCCATGAGGGCCTCGGGGTGGACGAGCGAGAGCTTCTCGAGGACGTCGATCCCCGTGCCCTTGTAGTGCTCCTGGAGCATCATGATGATGCCGAACACCATCGTGGTGGCGCCGACGACCGCCGTGCCGATGAGCACCGGCTTGGCGGTGGCCTTGAAGGTGTTGCCCGCGCCGTCGCCCTTCTCGAGCTGGTGCTTGGCCGACTCGAAGTCGGGGCGGAACCCGAAGTCGCGCTCGATCTCGCCGGCGATGCCCTCGCGGGACTCGATGCGGGAGAGCTCGTAGACGGACTGGGCGTTGTCGGTCACCGGGCCGAAGGAGTCGACCGCGATGGTCACCGGGCCCATGCCGAGGAAGCCGAAGGCGACCAGGCCGAAGGCGAAGATGGGCGCGGCGAAGCCGAAGGCGCCCGGCATCAGCTGGGCGACGGCGGGCTGCAGGGAGAGCAGGTAGGCGCCGAGCATCAGGCCGAGGATGCAAAGGCCGGTCCAGAAGGCCGAGTAGTTGCCCGCGACCAGGCCGGAGAGGATGTTGAGGGAGGCGCCGCCCTGGTTGGAGGAGGTGACGACCTCGCTCACATGGCGGCTCTCGGTGGAGGTGAACACCTTGGTGAACTCGGGGATGAGCGCGCCCGCCACCGTGCCGAGCGAGATGATGGTCGAGAGCACCCACCAGAGGTCGGCGTGCACGTCGGCCTTGCCCGCCAGCAGGGCATGGCTGGCCCAGTAGGTCGCGCCGATGGAGACGATCGAGGTGACCCACACGAGGTTGGTCAGGGGCTGCTCGAGGTTGAAGTCGCGCGCCTTGCCCCAGACGGCCTTGCTGATGCCGGCCTTGCCCGCGAGCAGGGCGTGGCTGGCCCAGTAGGTCGCGCCGATGGAGACGAGCGAGGTCACCCAGACGAGGTTCGTGAGGGGCTGCTCGAGGTTGAAGTCGCGCGCCTTGCCCCAGACGGCCTTGCTGATGGCGTCGTTGATCCAGTACGAGGCGACGGCGGTCGCGACCATCAGGATGCGCATGGCGAAGAGCCAGATGATGAGCACCGCGCAGAGCTTGGGGCTGGCGGCGAGCGCGATGGCGAGGAAGGCGATGAGGGCCACGCCCGTCACGCCGTAGGTCTCGAAGCCGTCGGCGGTCGGCCCGACGGAGTCGCCCGCGTTGTCGCCGGTGCAGTCGGCGATGACGCCGGGGTTGCGGGGGTCGTCCTCGGGCAGCTTGAAGACGATCTTCATCAGGTCGGCGCCGATGTCGGCGATCTTGGTGAAGATGCCGCCGCAGATGCGCAGGGCCGAGGCGCCGAGGGACTCGCCGATGGCGAAGCCGATGAAGCAGGGTCCGGCGAGGGTGACGGGCAGGAAGAGCAGGATGCCGATCATGAACAGCAGCTCGATGGCCACGAGCAGCAGGCCGACGCTCATGCCCGACTTCAGCGGGATGAGCAGGGTGGCGAGGGGGTTGCCCTGGAGCGCGGAGAAGGCGGCGCGCGAGTTGGCGACGGTGTTGATGCGGATGCCGAACCAGGCGACCGCGTAGCTGCCGAGGATGCCCAGCACCGAGGCGCCGAGGATGACCCCGACGTCGGAGGCCGACTTGGCCTCGAGGTGGCCGAAGTAGTAGACGATGCAGAGGGCGATGAGCACCCAGAGGGCGGCGAGGTACTTGCCCTGCTGCCAGAGGTAGGTCTTGCAGGTCTCCCAGATGATCTGCGACACGTCGGCCATCGAGCGATGGACGGGCAGGGCGCGCGTCTGGAGGTACTGCCACCAGCCGTAGGCGATCGCGAGGAGGCAGACCACGATGCCGCCCCAGAGGATGTCATGGCCCGTGAGGCCGCCGAAGCTGGCCTGGGTCAGGTCGGGGATCTTGATGTCCGCCTCGCCGGCGAGGGCGATCGAGGGGAGGAACAGCGCGGCGAGCGACCGCAGGAGCACGGAGGGCTTCATGGTAGTGGGTGGATAGCCCCGGGGCGGGGGCGGATGTCCGAGCAAAGGACGCGCCCGCCGAGGGTCGAGCGCAAAAGCCGGCTCGGGGGCGGCCTCCGCGGGGCGAATTTCCCTCGCCAGCCGATCAGGGCCTGGACTGGGGGCGGCGCAGCGCGGCGAGGGCGTCCCTCAGCCGGGCGGCCGCCTCGTAATCCTCGGCGGCCACGGCCTTGGCCAGGCGGGCCTCGAGCGTGGCGGCATCGGGTGCCGGCGGCTCCGCCGGCTCGGGCCGCAGGCCTTCCAGCTCGCGCTGGAGCGGGGCCACGGGCGTGCCGGGGCGCCGCCCCTTGTGGGCCAGCTCCGGCTGGTGGCGGGCGACGAGCTCGAGGGCGTCGTCGGCGTGGGCGCCGTAGCACTCGGGGCAGCCGAGGCGCTGCTGGCGCTCGAAGTCGACCCAGCGGAAGCCGCAGGCCGGGCAGCGGCCCCGGCCCTTGGGCAGGGGGATGGCGAGGACGAGTCCCGCCGCCGATGCCGGCAGGGGCTCGCCGAGCAGGGACTTGCCGGCGCAACCGGCGCAGAGGGGGAGGGATAGCATCTGGCCGCCCGCGACCAGCTTGAGGAAGCGGGTGGCGGGAGCGCCGCAGCGCTGGCAGGGAACGCCGTCCATCGGTCCCATCGTGTCGCGAGTCCGGCCGCTGGCAAGCGCGGCTCAGTCCCTGCCCAGGCGGGCGAAGTCGACCTCGGTGTGGCTGATGTTGCCGCGCTCGATGCAGGCGACGTCGGTGTCCGTCCGCCGGCCGATGATCTCGCCCTCGCTCCAGATGAAGCTGAAGCCGTGGGTGTCGCGCGCGTAGAGCGAGCCGAGGCGAAGGTGCGCGGGCACGGTCCGCTCCCAGGCCGTGTCGTCCGCGGTGGTCGAGGGGAAGTTGAGGTTGTGCACGAGCACGCCGGGCTGGGCCTGACCGACCAGGCCCGCGGTGAAGCGGGCGGCATGGCGGCAGGCGGACCTCAGGTGCGCGAGCAGCTTGGGCGGGCAATCCTCCTTGGCGTGGCGGACGACCTCGAAGGTCGCCTGGTCGAGGTCGAAGGAGGCCGCGACGGCGGGCAGTCCCCAGGCCGCGCCCTCGGTCGCGCCGGCGAGCGTGCCCGAGCTGAGGCAAAGGGGCATCGAGGCGTTGTAGCCGATGTTCATGCCGGAGAGGACGACATCGGGGCGGCGGGGCAGGAGGTGGCCGAGCGCGATGTTGACGCAGTCCGAGGGCGTGCCGTCGAGCGCCCAGGCCCTGTCGCCGACGCCCTCGATGTCCGCCACCGGGACGATGCGGTTGCGGCTGAAGGCGCGCCCGATCCAGCTGCGCTCGCCTGTCGGCGCCGCGACCCAGGTCTCGAGCCCGGCCTCCTGGCAGGCCGCGGCCAGCTCGCGCAGGAAGCGGGCGCCGATGCCGTCGTCGTTGGTGAGCAGGACCGTTGGCCGGGACATGTCCCCCTCCCTACGTCCGCCCGTCGCCGGGGCAAGCCCCGCCGCCTTTTCCCTTTTCCCCGCCCGCCGCGGGCGTAGGTTGGCCCCATGCGTCCGACGGCCCCCGTCCTGCTTCTCGCCCTCCTCGTCGCCGGCTGCGCGCCCGAGAAGGACACCGCGACCCGCGCGGCCGAGGCCGGCGTCCTCATCATCAACAACAGCGCCGAGCCGGCCGGCCTCGACCCGCAGGTCGTCACCGGCGTCCTCGAGTCCCGCATCGTCTCCGCGCTCTTCGAGGGCCTCGTCGAGCCCCACCCCCGCACCTTCGAGCCCCAGCCCGCCGCGGCCGAGCGCTGGGAGGTCTCGCCCGATGGGCGGACGTGGACCTTCCATCTCCGCGCCGGCGCGCGCTGGTCCAACGGCGATCCCGTCACCGCCGCCGATTTCGCCTTCAGCTACCGCCGCATCCTCGAGCCCGGCCTCGCCTCGGAGTATGCCTGGATGCTCCATCCCATCCGCGGGGCCCGCGACTTCAACCAAGGCAAGTCCAAGGACTTCGCCACCGTCGGCGTGCGGGCGGCGGGCGAGCGCACCCTCGTCATCGAGCTCGACCACGCCACGCCCTATTTCCTCCAGCTGCTCTGCCACCACAGCTGGCTGCCCGTCCACCCGCCCACCATCCTCAAGGCCGGGCCCATCGACGCCCAGCACGGGCGCTGGACCCAGCCCGGCTCGCTGGTCGGCAACGGGGCGTTCGTGCTGGAATCATGGGAGGTCGCCCGGCGGATCCGCGTGACGCGGAACCCGCTCTACTGGGATGCCGCCTCGGTGGCGCTCGACGCCGTCGAGTTCCGGGCCATCTCCGACCTCTACACCGAGGAGCGCGCGTTCCGCGGGGGGGAACTGCATATCACGGGCGCGGTGCCGCCCTACAAGGTGCATCGCCTCATCCAGGCCAAGGACCCGACCCTCCGCGTCGACCCCTATCTCTCCGTCTCCTTCATCCGCGTGAACACCCGGGTGAAGGACAATCCCGCCGTCGCCCGCGCGTTGGGCGATGTGCGGGTCCGCCAGGCGCTCGGACGGGTCCTCGACCGTCAGCTCATGGCCGAGAAGGTGCTTCGCGCCGGCGAGTCCCCCGCGCTCTCGATGACGCCTCCGGGCACGGCCGGCTACACCAGCCGCCATGCCTGGAACCAGGACCGCGAGTCCGCCCGCCGCCTGCTCGCCGAGGCCGGCTACCCCGGTGGCAAGGGCTTCCCCCGGCTGGAGTATCTCACCAACACCTCGGAGGGCTCCATCCTCGCCGCCCAGGCCTACCAGGAGATGTGGCGCCGCGAGCTCGGCATCGAGGTCGTCATCCGCAACCAGGAGTGGAAGATCTATCTCCAGAGCCTGCAGCGCGGCGACTACCAGCTCGCGCGCTCGGCCTGGACGGGCGACTACAACGACCCCAACACCTTCCTCGAGATGTTCACCACCGGCAACGAGATGAACCAGACCGGCTGGTCGGATGCCGAGTACGACCGACTCATCGGCCTCGCCGCCGCCGAGGGCGACCCCGCCCGGCGCATGGAGCATTTCCAGGCCGCGGAGGCCCGGCTCATCGAGGGCGCGCCGGTGTTGCCGGTGGTCTTCAACAAGAGCAAGTTCCTCATCCGCCCCGAGGTCGAGGGCTGGCATCCGACGCTGCTCGACATCCATCCGCTCAAGCACGTGCGCTTCCGGAAGCCCGAGGCCCCGGAAGCGCGCTGACTGCGGGCGAGGGTGGGCCGGCTCGCCGAACCGGCAACGGACGCCGCGGCGAGGCGCCCCTGCCCGCCGCACGTCCATATGCCCCAGGTGCCGTCGCCGGGAGATTCCGCAATCTCCCGATTCCGTGCCCCTATGCCGCCGTGAAACCGCGAAGCTTCGCTCCGTCCTCAGATCGCCTCGGGGCCGCGCTCGCCGGTGCGGATGCGGATGACGTCGCCGAGCGTGGTCACGAAGATCTTGCCGTCGCCGATCTTGCCGGTGCGGGCGGCCTTGGTGATGGTCTCGATGGCGCGGTCGACCAGCTCGTCGGGCAGGGCCAGCTCGAGCTTCACCTTGGGGAGGAAATCGACGGTGTACTCGCTGCCGCGGTAGATCTCGGTGTGGCCCTTCTGGCGGCCGAAGCCCTTGACCTCGGTGACGGTCATGCCCTCGATGCCCACCTCGGCCAGGGCGTCTTTGACTTCCTCGAGCTTGAAGGGCTTGATGATGGCGGTGACGAGTTTCATGTTGGGTAGGGTGTTTAGGATGCGGTTCACGGGTTCCAATGCAACGCCCGTGCCAAGGGGGTGGAGCGGACCGACTAGCTCCGGCTTTGAGCGAAATTGCGCAAAACCTCCGCCGTGGCGTGGAGTTTTTCGGCAGATTTGAGCCCCGGCGCCAGCTCCACCTTGCTGTTGAGATCGAGGTGGGTGAAACCGGCCTGGCGGGCAGCCCCGACGGTCTCGGGTCCCAGCCCGCCTGCCAGCAGCCAAGTGCGGTCGGGATGGCGGTCCCGGAGTCCGGCGGCGCGCGTCCAGTCGCCCGTCTTGCCCGTGCCACCGAAGCTGCCCGCTTGGTGCGCATCCAGGACCCAGGTCGTCGCCAAGGGCAGCCAGGATTCGGGGAAGGCGGCGCCGTCCGCAAGCCGGGGTGCCAGCCAGAGCTTTCCGGGCGCCGCGGCCGCCAAGGCGGCGGCGTCATCGCCCTCGGCGGGGTCGAGATGGGCCTGGACGAGGTCGAAACCCTCGCGAAGCAGCCCGGCGACCTCGGCCGGCGCGGGGCGGACCGCGACGGCGACCCGCTTGCCCGCGGGAATCTCGCGGAGGAGGGCCTCGCGCCGGCCGGCGGGCACGAAACGCGGCGACCCGTCCCAGACATTGACGCCGAGCCAGTCGGCGCCGAGCGCGAGGCAGATGGCGGCATCGGCCGCGCGGGTGATGCCGCAGACCTTGATGGAGGCGCCGGCGATCACTTGGAGCTCAACGCGGCGGCCGCCGCCTCCCGGATGCCCTCGGGCGTGGGGCGCTCGGCGACGGCGCCGACGGGTATCCCGGCGCGACGCAGGGTCTCGGCGGTGGTAGGCCCGACCGCGACCGTCCGGGGCTGGCGCGCGCCCGGGTCGAGCCGCAGGGAGGCCGCCTGGTGGAGGAAGGACTCGACCGCGGAGGGGCTGGCGAAGACGAGCACGTCCGCGCCCTCGCGCCGGAAGGCCGCCGCCGCCTGGGAGCCCGCGACATCGGCCTCGCCGGTCTCGTAGACGCGCAGGGTGTCGACGATGGCGGCGCCCTCCTCGCTGAGGAGTCGGGGAAGGTCCTCGGCGCCGAGGTTGCCCGTCACGACGAGCACCTTCTGGTTGTCGAGGTCGTGCTCCGCCATGAGGGCCCGCGCCAGCGAGACGCCGTCGGCGGTCGGCGGCGTCAGGTCGCTCTCGAGGTGGAAGGCCCGCAGGGCCGTCTCCGTCGCCGGGCCGACGCAGGCGATGCGGGCCCCGCCGATGGAGCGGATGTCCCGGTAGCGCTCGAAGAAGCGGGCGAAGAAGCCGCGCACGCCGTTGGCGCTGCTGAAGGCGATCCAGTCATACTCGCCGATGCCGGCGAGCACCTCGCCCACGATCTCCTGCTCGGCGCCCAGGCGCACGGCGATGAGCGGGAGCTCGTCCACCGAGGCCCCCGCCTTCTCCAAGGCCGCGCGCCAGGCGGCGCCGGAGCCCTCGGGGCGGGTGAGGACGACGCGGCGTCCCTTCAGGGATTGGGTGCTCATCGCGACAAGCCTAGGTCGGCGAGGATGGCGGCGACAAGCGGTTCCGCCGACGCCGCGTCGGGGGCGGGCATGGGGAGGTCCCTGCGGCCGAGGTCCTCGCGGAAGAGATGGACGCGGTCGCCGGCCACGTGGCAGGCGAAGGCGGTGTGGCAACCCTCGCCCAGCCGAGCGAGGAAGCGGCGCTCGATCGAGACCGCCCGCGCGGTCGCGGCGCAGAGCCCGGCCCCCAGCGCGTCGGCGTCGGCGACGCGCGACTGCAGGGCGACGGCGCCCTGGCCGGCCGCCGGCACCATGCGGTCGATCCCGATGGGCTCGAACGCGAGCCCGGGCCAGCCGGCGATGCCCAGCCGGTTCAGGCCGGCCTGGGCCAGGAAGGAGGCATCCGCCTGGCCCTCCGCGACCTTGCGGAGCCGGGTGTCGACATTGCCACGCAGCTCGGTCCAGGTCGCCGCGGGGAACATCGCCGAGCCCTGGGCGCGGCGCCGCGGGCTGCCGGTGGCGATGGTCGCGGGTTGGGCGATGCCGACGCGACGCACGAGGACGTCGCGCGCGTCCTCGCGAGGGAGGAAGCCGGCCAGGGTCAGCCCCTCGGGCATCTCCGTCGGCAGGTCCTTGGCGCTGTGCACGGCGACGTCGCCCTCGCCGCGGAGCAGGGCCTGCTCGAGCTCGGCCGTGAACAGGCCCTTGCCGCCTTGTTTCTCGAGCGACCAGGCCGCCTGCCGGTCACCGGTGGTCACGAGGACGCGGATCTCGGTCGGGCGGCCGAGGGCGGCGCCGAGGCGCTCGGCCGCGAGGTCCGCCTGGCGGCGGGCCAGCGGGCTTCCCCGGGTGAGCAGCACGAGCGGGCGCATCGCCGCCACTGGTATCCCCTGCGGTTCGGGTTAGGAAGGAAAAAGGGCGGGGAGGGACGGTGGCGCGCGAAAAACGAAGGACGAAGGAACGAAAAGGCAGCTCCCTTCCGCCTTCGGCCCTCCGCATCCTGCCGCGACTTTTGCCTTCGTCCTTCGTTTTTCCTTTTTCGTCCTATCCGGCGCGCAAGCGCCGCGCCCTCCGGGCGCTCAGTGCCCCATCCCCTCGTGGTCCTTGATGTACTCCTGCTTCAGGCCGAGCGACTCGGGGGCGTGCAGCACGAGCATCTTCATGCGGATGTCGGCGGGCACCTTGTGCGCGGTGGCCTTGGAGACGGCGTACATGAGGACCATGGCGAGCGGCACCGCCCAGATGGCGGGTTGCTCGCAGAGGATGCGCGCGAGCGGGTGCGCCGTCCAGATATCCGCCAGCCCCTTGGCCAGCGGGCGGTCGGCCCAATAGGCGGCGACCTCGGCGGCAGGGAGCTTCCTGGCACCCGCCGCGGCGACGTCCGAGATCGAGGTCAGCGTGATGGCCGCGAGCGCCGAGAGCCCGCCCCCCAGCATGCCGGAGGCGGCGCCCTGCATGGTCATGCCGCGCCACCAGACGCTCAGGAAGAGCAGGGGGAAGTAGCTGGCGGCGGCGATGGCGAAGGCCTGGCCGACCATGAAGTTGATCTCGAGCGCCTCCACCTGCATGCCGAGCAGGATGGAGACGGCGCCGATGACCACCGCGCACCATTTGAAGGCGCGCAGGCGCTGCTCCGGCGTCGACTCCGGGCGCAGGATGCGGCCGTAGACATCGTGGGCCAGGGCGCCGGTCATCGAGACCAGCAGGCCGGAGAAGGTCGACATGAACGCGGCGAAGGCGCCCGCGCAGGTGATGCCCGAGAGGATGGAGCCGAGCAGGGTGAGGTCCTTGGACGCGAGCAGGGTGGGGAGCTCGAGGACGACCTTGTCGGTGCCCTTGGCGCCGAGGCCCTCGTAGAGGTGCGGCGCGAGCGAGCGGCCGAGGACGCCGTAGACGGGGGTGAACAGGTAGAAGACCCCGATGAGGATCATCACCCACATGGTCGTGCGCTTGGCCGCCACGCCGTCGGGGTTGGTGTAGAAGCGGACGAGGATGTGCGGGAGGCCGGCCGTGCCGCAGACCAGCGCGATGATCAGCGAGTAGGTGTAGAGCAGCGAGTAGGGCCGCTTGTCCGCCTCGAGCGACGCCTTGGCCTCGGCGGTCGGCGCCGCGGCGATGGCCGCGTCGACGGCCTTGGTCGTGAGCCGGCCGAACGGGGCGATCCACTGCTCGTCGGCCGGGGCCTTGGCGGGCAGGCCGCCGCGGGCGACCGTCGCCGGGATGGCCTGGCCGGCCTCCTGGGCGGTTCGGTTGGCGCCGAGATGCTCGTGGTAGTGCCCGACGACGGCGGCCAGGACGAAGACCGGCGTGGTGATGGCGAAGACCTTCAGCCAGTACTGGAAGGCCTGCACCAGCGTGATGCCCTTCATGCCGCCGAGGGAGACATTGAGCGTGATGACCGCGCCGACCACGACGACGCCCGCCCAGTAGGGCAGGCCGGGGAAGATGTAGGCGAGGGTGGTCCCGGCGCCCTTCATCTGCGGCATCGTGTAGAAGAAGCCGATGAAGAGCACGAAGCAGACCGCGATCTTCCGGAAGACCGGGGAGTCGTAGCGCCCCTCGGCGAAGTCCGGGATGGTGTAGGCGCCGAAGCGGCGCAGGGGCCCGGCGATGAACAGCAGGAGGAACAGGTAGCCGCAGGCGTAGCAGACCGGGTACCAGAGCGCATCGTAGCCGACGGCCATCACCATGCCCGCCACGCCCATGAACGAGGCGGCCGAGAGGTACTCGCCGGAGATGGCGGAGGCGTTCCAGCCGACCGACACCGACCGGCCGGCCACGAAGAAGTCGCCGGCGGACTTCGACTTGCCGGCGGACCAGAAGCCCATGGCGACCGTGACGACGACGGTGACCAGGGAGAAGACGGCGATCCAGGGGTCGACCCCGCCGAGGGACGCAAGCAGGGGGCTCATCGGCCGGCCTCCTCCTTGGCGGCGGCAGCCTCGCTGGCCTCGAGGGCGAGCGAGCGGCGGATGAAGATCCAGGACAGGAGCCAGACGTAGGGGAAGAACAGCACCCCGAGGATGAGCCAGCTCAGGGTGAAGCCGCCCACGCGCCGCGCCATCAGCTCGGGCGCGAGGTAGTTGAGCAGGGGCAGGGCCACGAGCGCCACCGCGAAGGCGAGCGCGCAGGCGATGGAGAGCCTCAGCTGGTTGCGCATGAGGCGCGCGAGGAAGGCCTCGCTGTGGATGGGGTCATCCTTCATGGGGTAGGGGTAGGACTCCTTGCCTAGCCACCGGCCCCGGGAGGTCAGCCGCAAAATGCGGCCTCAGCCCCGCCAGGCCGCGGCCAATTCCCTTGCCCGCGCCTCCAGCCGGGCGGTCTCCGTCTCCGTGAATTCGTGGGGCATCGACTTGCCGATGCCGATGACGCCGAGGACCCGTCCATCCTCCCCGAGCACGGGCACGGCGAGCGACCCGTTGACGCCGGTGGCCTTGGCCTCGGGACGGGCCACGCCCGAGGTGTCGGTCTGGAGGTTGCAGAGCTGCACCGGCCCCTTGCGCTCGGCGGCGCAGCCCGCGATGCCCTTGCCGAAGGGGATGCGGGCGATCTTCGGCAGGAGGAAGTCGGGCACGCCGACCTGGGCCTCGAGCTCCAGCTCGCCGCCGGCGCCCGTGCGGTGGAGGGTGCCCGTCTGGCAACCGAACTCGGCGAGGAGGGAGCGGAGGAACTCGGGCATGCCTTCATCGTGCGGTCTTCCCTCCGGATGGCAAAGCAAGGATGGCGTCCGCTGGTTCGCTGTGCCGCTGTCACGCTGTCTCGGGGATGTAGAGCCCCTACCTTGCGCCGAACCTTCACTCCCTGTGTTTCCGGGATTCCGTGACACTGCGCCCCTGCGAAGCCCTATCTCCTCACCCCTCCAGCTCCATCCACCGGTTCAGGGCGGCGGCGTGGGCCTGCTCGGTCTCGGCCAGCTTGTCCTGCAGCTCCTTGGCCTTGGCCGGGCCGTCCTTGTAGAGACCGGGGTCGCCCAGCTGCGCCGTCAGGTCGGCCTGCTGCTGCTCGAGCGCGGCGATGCGCGCCGGCAGCTCGGCGAGTTCCCGCTGCTCCTTGTTGGAGAGCTTCCGGCCCGACTTCGCGGGCGCCGCGGTCGGGGCGGGGGACGGCTTGGCCGCCGCCTTGGCCGGCGCGGGGACCTTGGCCCGCCGGGCGACCTCGGCTCGCCAGTCGGAATAACCGCCGACGTGCTCGGTGACCCGGCCGTCGCCCTCGAAGACCAGGGTGCTCGTGACGACGTTGTCGAGGAAGGCGCGGTCGTGGCTCACCAGCAGCAGGGTGCCCGGGTAGTCGACGAGCAGCTGCTCGAGCACGTCGAGCGTGTCGGTGTCGAGGTCGTTGGTCGGCTCGTCGAGCACGAGGACGTTGGCGGGCTTGGCAAGGAGCTTGGCGAGGAGCAGGCGGTTACGCTCGCCGCCCGAGAGCATGCGGGCGGGCGAGCGGGCGCGGGAGGGCTCGAAGAGGAAGTCCTCGAGGTAGCTGATGACGTGTCGGCTGCGCCCCTGCACCTGGATGCTGTCGTTGCCGCCCGCGACGTTCTCCGCCACCGTCTTGGCGTCGTCGATGGCCGCGCGCATCTGGTCGAAGTAGGTGACCTCCAGCTGCGTGCCGAGCTTCACGGTGCCCGCCGTCGGCGCGAGCTGGCCGAGCAGCAGCTTGATCAGGGTGGTCTTGCCCGCCCCGTTGGGCCCGATGAGCCCCACCTTGTCGCCGCGGCGCAGGACGAGGTCGAGCCCGCGGACGACAGGCGGCTGCCCGTCGTAGGCGAAGCCGAGGCCCTCGGCCTCCACGACGCGCACGCCGGAGAGGTCGCCCGCGCCGAGGCCCATCTTGGCGGTGCCGTCGGCCTGGCGCCACGCGCCGCGCTCGGAGCGCATCTTCCGGAGCGCCTCCATGCGCGCCTCGGAGCGCTTGCGCTGCGCGCCGGGGCTGCGGCGCGACCAAGCCTCCTCCTGGGCGAGCTTCTTCTCGAAGGCCGCGCGGCGCTGGCGCTCGGCCTCCTCGGCCTCCTCCTTGCGGCGCAGGTACGAGTCGTAGTCGCAGGGCCAGTTGGCGAGCTGGCCGCCGCCGAGCTCCACGATGCGGGTCGCCATGCGGCGGAGGAAGGCGCGGTCGTGGGTGACGAAGAAGAGGGGGATGCGGGACTCGAGCAGGAACTCCTCCATCCAGAGGATCGACTCGAGGTCGAGGTGGTTGGTCGGCTCGTCGAGGAGCAGCAGCTCGGGCTTGGCGGCGAGCGCCCGGGCGAGGAGGCAGCGGCGCTTGAGGCCGCCCGAGAGCGCGTCGAAGGGCCGGTCCTCGGGCAGGCCGAGACGCGCCACGAGGTCGTCGACGCGCAGGTCGCGCTCCCAGTCCTCCTCGGAGGCATCCTCGGGCACGAGGCCCGAGGCCACGATGTCGCGCACGGTCCCGGGCAGGGACTCGGGAATCTCCTGGGTCAGGAGCGCCTGCCGCGCCGAGCGGCCGACCTCCCCGCTGTCGGGCCTCATGGCGCCGGTCGCGATGCGGAAGAGCGTCGTCTTGCCGGCGCCGTTGCGCCCGACCAGGCACACGCGCTCGCCCTCCTCGATCTGGAGGTTGACCCCGTCGAGGATGGGCGGCCCGCCGAAGGCGAGGTGGACGTCGAGGAGGGAGAGGAGGGCCATTGTACAGGCAGCACGGTGTCACGGAGGCACGGCGGCACGGAACGAATAGAGACAGGTGGGAGGAAAGGAAAAGGAGAATGGATGGTGGACGAGGTGGGAGCGAGGAGGGGCAGGGTCTCGCGGTCCTCATTCGTCCCCTTTCGTCCCATTTGGTCCCCTTCCGTCTCCCTTGTTCCTTCTCGGTCACCCTGTGCTTCCGGTTCCGTGCTTCTGTGCCGCTGTGAAGCTGTGCCTCCGCGAAGCTGTGAAGCCTGGAAAACAAAAAGGCCGGCTTGCGCCGGCCCTTGTCGTTGCGTCAGCGACGGCTCACTTCGTGGTGTAGTCGGCCTGGGCGCCCTTGATGTTGCGCTTCTGCACCCAAGGCATGAGCGCGCGGAGGCGCTGGCCGGTCTTCTCGATCGGGTGGTTCTCGCCCTGCTTGAGCAGGCGATTGTAGTTCTTCAGGCCGCCCTTGTACTCCTTGACCCACTGCTTGGTGAACTTGCCGGACTGGATCTCCCTGAGGATCTCCTCCATGGCCTTGCGGGAGGTCTTGTTGATGACGCGGGGGCCGCGGGTGATGTCGCCGTACTTGGCGGTCTCCGAGATCGAGAAGCGCATGCCGGAGATGCCGGACTCGACCATGAGGTCGACGATGAGCTTCAGCTCGTGGAGGCACTCGAAGTAGGCCATCTCGGGCTGGTAGCCGGCCTTGACGAGGGTCTCGAAGCCGACCTTGACCAGCTCGGAGGCGCCGCCGCAGAGGACGGCCTGCTCGCCGAAGAGGTCGGTCTCGGTCTCCTCCTTGAAGGTGGTCCTGATCACACCGGCGCGGGTCGCGCCGATGCCCTTGGCCCAGGCCAAGGCGGTCTTCAGGGCGCCGCCCGTGGTGTCCTGCTGCACCGCGACGAGGCCGGGGACGCCCTTGCCCTCGGTGTACTGGGCGCGGACGACGTGGCCGGGGCCCTTGGGGGCGACCATGGCGATGTCGACGTTCTTGCCGGGCTTGATCAGCTTGTAGTGGATCGAGAGGCCGTGGATGAAGAGGACGGTCTTCCCGCCCTTGCCGAGGTTGGGGGCGATGGAGGTGGCCCAGACGTCGGCCTGCTTCATGTCGGGGATGGCGACGAGCATGACGTCGGCGCGGCGGACGGCCTCGCCGGTCTCGAAGACCTTGAAGCCCTTCTTCTGGGCGGCGGCGACGGACTTGGAGCCCTTGTAGAGGCCGACGATGACGTTCAGCCCGCTGTCGCGGAGGTTCATCGCGTGGGCGTGGCCCTGGGAGCCGAAGCCGAGCACGGCGAGGGTCTTGCCCTTGAGGTGCTTGATGTCGGCGTCGCGGTCGGTGTGGACTTTGGCAGGCATGGTCGTTGGTGGAAGGGGGTGGGAAGGAACCCCCAAGAGGACGCAAAGCCCCCCCGGGGGCGAGAAAATAAAAGGTCCCGCGGGTCGGGTGGATGGCTGGCGGCTTGGTGTCCCGCTCCCGCGTCGCCACCGGCCTGCGCCGCTGCGAAGCCGTGAAGCCGTCTTCCCGGGCCGGTCCCCCTCCCTCCCTTTAGCCTTCCTTCCCGCCGCCCCAGCCGATTGCCTCCGGGCATGTTCATCGACGAGGTCAAGGTGCACCTGAGGGCGGGCGACGGCGGTTCCGGCTGCCTGTCCTTCCGGCGCGAGAAGTTCATCCCCAAGGGCGGCCCCGACGGCGGCAACGGCGGCAAGGGCGGCGACGTCGTGCTGGTCTGCGACACCAACCAGGGGGACCTCGAGGATTACCGCTGGCAGCCGCATCGCGCGGCCCAGAACGGCCAGCCCGGCATGGGGCGCATGCGCACCGGCTTCGACGGCAAGGATTTCCTGATGCTACTGCCCCCGGGCACGCAGGTGCTGGACCTCGACACCGGTCGCCTCGTCGCCGAGCTCACCGAGGTCGGCGAGCGCATCACCCTCCTCGAGGGCGGGCGCGGCGGCACCGGCAACGCCGCCTTCAAGAGCTCCGTCAACCAGGCGCCCCGCATGACGACGCCGGGCAAGCCCGGCCAGACGGGCTCCTTCCGCCTCATCATCAAGACCATCGCCGACCTCGGCCTCGTCGGCTTCCCCAACGCCGGCAAGTCCTCGCTCACCCGCGCCCTCACCTCGGCGCGCCCGAAGGTCGCGCCCTATCCCTTCACGACCCTGCACGCCAACGTCGGCGTCATCGAGTATCCCGACCGCCATGGGCGCATCCATCTCGCGGACATCCCCGGCCTGATCGAGGGAGCCAGCGAGAATCGCGGCCTCGGCCATCGCTTCCTCAAGCACATCGAGCGCTGCGCGCTGCTCGTCTTCCTCCTCGACATGTCCGGCGCCGAGGGGCGGCGACCCGAGGCCGACTACAAGGTGCTCGACCGCGAGCTGCGCCTCTACTCCAAGGTCCTGGCCGCGAAGCCCCGCCTGGTCGTCGCCAACAAGATGGACCTGCCGGCCTCGCCGGACAACCTCGCGCGCTTCCGGGCCAAGGTCGCCGCCCCCATCGTCCCGATCTCCTGCCTCGATGGCAAGGGCCTGCCCGAGCTCCGCGAGGTGCTCTGGAAGGCGGTCCGGGAGGGCAAGGTCCCCGCGGGCGCCAAGCCCGCCGCGGTGCGTCCGGCCGCCAAGCCCAAGGCCGCCGCCAAGCCGAGGCCCAAGGCGGTCGCGAAGGCCAAGGCGACGGCCAAGGCCAGGCCGGCCCGCAAGGCAGTCCCCAAGGCCAAGGCGCGCTCCAAGAAGCGGTGAGGACGGCTCGCGCCTAATCGAGCCCGCAACCCTGCCGCGTCTCGCGGGTCGGACGGGCGACCAGCCCGGGGTGCGGCTCGAGCGCATACGGCTCCCCGGCGCGCGCGCCGAGCAGGTGGCGGTCGCAGCACGCCATCAGCTCGGCCATGCCCTCCGTCCGGCGCATCTCCGCCAGGAAGCGGCCCTCGGCGTCGACGGCCAGCCCGACGAAGTTGAGGAACTTCTTGAGGCGCGAGGCCTTGCGGTCGTCCGGCGCGTCGGCGTCGCAGCACTCGGCCGCGAGGTCGTCGAGGTAGGCCCGCGCGTCGGCGAGCGTCGGGCGGTGGATCGGCTGGCCGAGCTGGTGCTCGCGCCACTGGCGGAAGATCCAGGGGTTGCGGATGGCGTGGCGTCCCATCATCGCGCCCCAGGCGCCGGTCTCGGCGACGATGCGGGAGGCCTTGGCGGCGCTCCACACGTCGCCGTTGGCGATGACGGGGCAGGGCGCGCGGCGGACCGCCTCGCCGATGGCCGCGTAGTCCACCTCCGACCAGTAGAGACCCTTCACCGTGCGGCCGTGCACGGTGAGGAGGTCCACCCCGTGGCGCGCGACCGAGTCGGTCACCGGCGCGAGCGCCTCATGGCTGTCGAAGCCGAGACGCATCTTCACGGTGAACAGCCCGGGGATCTCGGCGCGCATGGCGCGCAGGATCTCGTCCACCCTCGCCGGGTCGCGGAGGAGCCCGCCGCCGACGTTCTTGCGGTAGACCTTGGGCGCGGGGCAGCCGAGGTTGAGGTCGATGCCCGCCACGGGCAGCCGCGCCACGAGCCAGCGGATGGTGCGGAGGATGTGGGGGATGTCCTCCCCGATGAGCTGGGCGAAGACGGGCCGGCCGGTGCCATGCGACTCGATGGACTCCACGATGTGGCGCTCGGGCGTCGAGGTGTCGTGCACCCGGAGGTATTCCGTCACGAACCAGTCCGGCGCGCCGCGCCGCGCGACGACCCGGAAGAAGCCGGTCGTCGTGACGTCCTGCATCGGAGCCAGGACGGACGGGCGCGTGCCGGTGGCGATGGGCTGGGGCAGGGCGGGCCTCACGCCTTGCCGCCGCGGAGCTTCGCCAGCGCCTCCGACATGTCCTCGCAGGCGTCGGCGACCTCGGGCATCACCACGACCGGCGCCTTGGCCTTGACGGCGAGGACGAGCGAGTCCGAGGGCCGGGCGTCGACCTCCGCGACCTGCTCCGCCACGGGCCCGGCCTGGCGGGCGACGACCCTCGCGAAGAACACGCCGTCGCGGACGTCCGTGATGACCACGCGCTCGACCGCGGCGTCCAGCCCCTGCAGCAGGGCCAGCATCAGGTCGTGCGTCTGGGGCCGCTCGGGCGGCTTGCCGGCGATGGCCGCCTGGAGGGCCTCGCCGACGGTCGGGTCGACCTGGATGACCAGCGTCTTGTGCCCGAGGACGAGGAAGACCGCCGTCCCCTGCTGGGTGGGGACGACGTGGATGTGCTGGACCGCATGGGCGGCGGGCTTGGCCATGGGGCATCCTCCCCCTCCGGCCGACGGGGCGCAAGCGCGATGCGGCGGGCTTGCCCGCCGTCCGAACCCCCGCCTAACTTGGCGACATGTCCTTCCTCGACGATGCCTTCCTGCCCGACTGGTCGCGCCTCACGGCCGACCGCGCGGAGCCCGATATCCGGGCGGCGCTCGACGGCGCCCGCCGGCGGCTCGAGGCCTTCAAGGCCCAGGATCGCTCGCGGCTCACCTATGCCTCCGTGCTCCTCGGCCTCGAGACGGTCACCCGCGAGCTCGGCCGCGCGTGGGGGCTGCTCAGTCACCTCGACTCGGTCCTGAACTCGCCCGACCTGCGCAAGGCCTACAACGCGCTCCTCCCCGAGATCACCGCCTTCTATACCTCGATCTCCCTCGATCCCGGCGTCTGGGCCGTGCTCAAGGCCTATGCCGCCTCGCCCGAGGCCGCGTCCCTCGCCGGCGTGCGCCGCCGGTTCCTCGAGGAGACGGTGGCGGACTTCGTCGAGGGCGGCGCGGACCTGCCCGAGGACCGCAAGGCCCGCCTCGCCGAGGTGAATGCCCGCCTCGCCGCCGTCGCCCAGCGCTACTCCGAGAACGTCCTCGACTCCACCAACGCCTGGGAACTGGTCGTCGAGGACGCCGCCCGGCTGCGCGGCCTTCCTGAGTCCGCGCTCGCCGCCGCCCGCCAATCCGCCGTCGCGAAGGGCAAGGCCGGCTGGCGCTTCACGCTCCACGCCCCCTCGCTCATCCCGCTGCTCACCTATGCGGAGGACGACGCCCTGCGACGCGAGGCCTGGGAGGCCAGCGCCGCCATCGGCCACCGCGCGCCGCACGACAACACCCCCCTCGTCGCCGAGCTCCTCGCCCTGCGGCAGGAGAAGGCCGCGCTGCTCGGCAAGGCGCACTTCCCCGACCTCATCCTCTCGCGCCGCATGGCGCGCGAGGGCGCCCGGGCCCTCCGCTTCGTCGAGGACCTCCACGCGCGGGTGCGCGACCGCTTCGCGGCCGAGACGGCCGAGCTCGAGGCTTTCCGCGCCGCCCGCGCGGGCGACGCCGTCCGCCCCCTGCATCCCTGGGAATTCGGCCTGTGGGGCGAGCGCCTGCGCAAGGAGCGCTGCGGGTTCGACGACGAGGCCCTGCGCCCCTGGTTCCCGGTCGACGGGGTGGTCAACGGCATGTTCGCCCTCTTCGGCGGGCTCATGGGCTTCCGCGTCCGGGGTCGCGACACCGTCCACGTCGACCCCGCGACCGGCGTGCGCACCGTCGTGCCCGCCAGCGGCGAGCGCGCGGAGGGCGCGCCCGCGCCCGTATGGCACCCGGAGGTGCGGTTCTACGAGCTGTGGGACGGCTCCCGGCATCTCGGCTCCTTCTACACCGACTGGTTCCCGCGCGAGTCGAAGCGCGGCGGCGCCTGGATGAACCACCTCGTCACCGGCGGCCCGCGCGCCGACGGCTCGTTCGCGCCCCATCTCGGGCTCATGTGCGGCAACTTCACGCCGCCCGTGGCCGGCCGGCAGGCGCTGCTCACGCATGACGAGGTCACGACCGTCTTCCACGAGTTCGGCCACCTCCTCCATCACCTCCTCGGCGAGACCGAGGTCGAGTCGCTCGCCGGCACGCGCGTCGCCTGGGACTTCGTCGAGCTGCCCTCCCAGATCCTCGAGAACTGGTGCTGGTACCGGGAGTCGCTCGACGCCTTCGCCCGGCATCATGAGACCGGCGAGCCGCTTCCCGACGCCCTTCTCGCCCAGCTGGACGCCGCCGCCACCTTCCGCGCCGCCTCGGCCTGCATGCGCCAGCTCGCCTTCGGCAAGCTCGACCTCGACCTCCACCTGCGGGCCGCCGAGGGCGGGCCCATCGACCTCGACCGCCATTGGAACGAGACCATGCGCGATTGGACGACGCGCACCACGCAGCCCGTGCCCGCCATGGCCCGGCGCTTCACCCATCTCTTCGGCGACGCGACCGGCTACGCCTCGGGCTACTATTCCTACAAGTGGGCCGAGGTGCTCGACGCGGACGCCTTCGGCCGCTTCCGCAAGGAGGGCCTCCTCAATCCCGCGACCGGCCGGGCCTTCCGCCAGGCCGTGCTCTCCCGCGGCAACGACACCCCGCCGGACGTCCTCTTCCGGGAGTTCATGGGTCGCGATCCCGACCCCGAGGCGCTGCTGGTAAGGGACGGGCTGGCCTGAGCGGCTGAACGGCGGAACGGCTGAGCAGCTGAGCAGCGGAACGGCTGAGCGGCTGAGCAGCCGTCATCGCCCCCCATCAACCCGTGGGCGACCCGGCAATCGGGCGCCCGAGCGCCTCCGCCCCCTTGACCCGGCACCCTCCCCATGCCCGCAACTTTACCCTTCCCCCTTTCCCCGCCGCCCTCTACTCCCCCCATCTGAACGATTGTCCATGGAGCTCCGCAACCTCGCCATCATCGCCCACGTCGACCACGGGAAGACCACCCTGACCGACCGGCTCCTTTACCAGTCCGGCATGTTCCGGACGGAGGACCTCGACAAGCTGGCAGGCGGCCAGCACGGCCTCATCATGGACTCGGGCGACCTCGAGCGCGAGCGCGGCATCACCATCACCGCCAAGAACTGCGCCGTCCGCTGGAACGACGCCCGCACCGGCAAGGACTACAAGCTGAACCTCATCGACACCCCGGGCCACGCCGACTTCGGCGGCGAGGTCGAGCGCGTGCTCAACATGGCCGACGGCTGCCTGCTCGTCGTCGACTCGTTCGAGGGGCCGATGCCCCAGACCCGCTTCGTGCTCTCCAAGGCGCTCGCCCTCGGCCTCAAGCCCATCGTCGTCATCAACAAGATCGACAAGCCCTCCGCCCGCCCCGACGCCGTCGTCGACGAGGTCTTCGACCTCCTGGTCGCCCTCGACGCGCCCGAGTACGCCCTCGACTTCCCCATCGTCTACGCCTCCGGGCGCGAGGGCTGGGGCACGCTCGACCGCGCCAAGACCGAGGAGGGCAAGCGTCCCAAGGACCTGCTCGAGCTCTTCCAGGCCATCGTCGACCACATCCCGGCCCCCTACGCGCCGGGCTCGCCCCGCGGCTCCGCGGCCGGCTTCAAGTCGCGCGAGGAGGCCCTCGCCCACTCGCTGCAGATCATGGTGACCTCCATCCTCTACAGCGACTACGTCGGCCGCATCGCGGTCGGGCGCGTGACCGCCGGCACCATCAGGCCCTCCATGCCCGTGAGCCTCGTCTCCCGCTCCGGCGAGGTCTCCCGCCAGCGCGTCCTCAAGGTCGAGGTCTTCGAGGCCCTGGGCCGTTCCGAGGCCAAGGAGGTCTCCGCCGGCGACATCGTCGCGGTCATCGGGGTGGACGGCGTCGAGATCGGCGCGACCATCGCCGACGCCGACAACCCCGTCGCCCTGCCGCCCGTCAGCGTCGACGAGCCCACCGTGACCATGGCCTTCCGCGTCAACGACTCGCCCTTCGCCGGACGCGACGGCAAGTTCGTCACCGGCCGGCAGGTCGGCGACCGCCTGACCCGCGAGCTCGAGCGCAACGTCGCCCTCCGCGTCGAGCGCGAGCCCGGCGCCGACGCCTTCCAGGTCTCCGGCCGCGGCCTCATGCACCTCGGCGTGCTCATCGAGACCATGCGCCGCGAGGGCTACGAGCTCCAGGTCGGCAAGCCCCGCGTCATCCTGCGCACCATCGACGGCGTCAGCTGCGAGCCCGTGGAGACGCTGGCCGTCGACTGCCCCGAGGCCTCGCAGAGCGACGTCATGGCGCTCGTGCTCGGCCGCCGCGGCGAGCTCCGCTCCATGGACGCCAAGGCCGGCACCAGCGGCTGGATCCACATGGAGTTCAAGATCCCCTCGCGCTCCCTCTTCGGCCTGCGCACGCAGATGCTGACGACCACCCGCGGCGAGGCCGTGATGTACCACACCCTCCTCGGCTACGAGCCCGTCAAGGGCGAGCCGCCCCGCCGACAGGCGGGCGTGATGGTCGCCGGCGAGCCCGGCCAGGTCTTCGCCTACTCCCTCGACCGCCTCTACGACCGCGGCGACTTCTTCGTCAGCCCCGGTGACGAGGTCTACGAGGGCATGGTCGTCGGCGAGCACTGCAAGGACAACGACCTCGTCATCAACCTCTCGCACAACAAGAAGCTGACCAACGTCCGAGCCGCCGGCTCCGACGACCTCGCGAAGATCAAGCCCCCGCGCAAGATGTCGCTCGAGGCCTGCCTCGAGTACATCGAGCACGACGAGCTGGTGGAGTGCACGCCCAACTTCATCCGCATGCGCAAGCGGCACCTCACCGAGAACGAGCGCAAGCGGTTCGACAAGGAGCCCGTCCAGGCCTGATCCGGGGTCAGTCCGGCGTCGCGTTCCGGCGGGGTCGGGGGAGGTTGGCCACCGAGAATGCCAGCGCCGCCGCGCCCGCATAGAGCATGGCGGGGTGCCTCAGCTCGGAGGCGCCGAGCGCGTCCGAGGGCGCGGTGGCGTTCGCCGCCAGGGCCGCCGTCACGGCCAGCACGCCGCCCGCGGCGAGCAGGCGGCAGGCGAGGGTGACCTTGCCCGAGTCCCGGGTCGGCAGCCGGAGGGCCAGGCCCGCGAGAAGGGCGATCACGGTCAAGGTGGCCCCCGCGGCCGCGCCGAGGAAGAGGCCGAAGGCCGCATCGGCCGGGTCGTGGGCCCAGTCCACCGTCATCAGCTGCCCGCCCGCGAGCGGAAGGGTCGACAACGCCCATGCGCGCAGGCCCTGCCGGCGCAGGTGCTCCGCGGAGGCCTCCATCTCGATTTGGCTGCGGCGGCTGGGCATGTCCGGGGTGAGACAGCCCCTTCATTCCAGGATATCGGCAGGAGGCAAGCCCGCCTTCGGCCCTCCCTGCTCAGAGGATTCTCAGCAGGCGCCCGCCGTCGGGCGTCTCCCCGACCCGCAGACGCAGGGCCGGGCTCGGGGCGAGCTCGCCGAGGCGCTCCGGCCATTCGATGACCAGCACGTCCCCGGGGCCGGCGATCTCCTCGAGGAGAAGACCCTCCGCCTGGCGCGGGTCCGTCAGGCGGTAGGCGTCGACATGGATGAGCTGGCGGCCGCCGGGGCAGGGGTGGACATTCACGAGCGCGTAGGTGGGGCTGGTCAGGTCGCCGGTGATGCCCAGGCCGCGCGCGAGGCCCCTGACGAGGGTCGTCTTGCCCGCGCCCATCGGTCCCTCGACAAGCAAGGCCGTGCCCGGCGGCAGCGCCCTCGCCAAGGCCTCGCCGGCCGCCTCGGTCGCCGCGGCGTCCGGACAGTCGAGTCCCGCGCGCCACGGCGCCAGGGGGTCGGCGGTTTCCATGCGCCGATGTTCGCGCCGCCCCCGCCGCGGGCAAACGCAAAGCAAGGGGCCCGGCGGTCGCCGGGCCCCGGGGCGAAGGGCTCGCCGCTCAACTGACCACGCCGAGGGGCTTGAGGCCCTGCCAGCCGCCGCGGGTGAAGTCGGGGCACTTCACCGGCATGCTCCCGTTCTTCACCGAGCAGGCGGAGATCTCGAGGATGCAGGACCAGTCGGCGGCGTCGTAGACGGTCATGTCGGGCGTGATGCCCTGGCGCACGCAGTCCAGCAGCCGGTAGTTCATGATGAAGTCCATGCCGCCATGGCCGCCGACCTTGCGGGCGAGGTCGCCGACCTTCTTCCAGAGCGGGTGGGCGTTCTCCTGCTGGAACTTCTGCATGGACGCCCCCTCGTAGGTCCAGCGGTGGCTGTCGCCGTCGACCGCCATGCGGTCAGGATAGCCGAAGAAGGTGGCCTTGGTCCCGCAGAGGGCGTTGATGCGCGAGTAGGGCCGGGGGCTGACCACGTCGTGCTGGATCATGATGGACCGCCCGAGCTTGGTCTTCAGGAGCGACGTGTTCATGTCGCCGCAGATGTACTTCTCGCCCTTGTGGCGCCCGCCGTTGGGCTGGTGCTTGTCCCGGTACTGGCTCAGGTTGTGCTCCGGGGAGGACATCGAGACGACGTAGTCGAAGGCGTCGCCGCGGTTCGTCCCGAGGTACTGGGCGACGGGGCCGAGGCCGTGGGTCGGGTAGAGGTTGCCGTCGATGAACGTGTGGTAGTTGCGGCGCCAGGCGCCCTCGGCCCCGAGCCGGAACAGCTGGTCCTCGCGCAGGTCGTGGATGTAGGCGCACTCGGCGTGCTTCAGCTCGCCGAAGAAGCCCTGGCGGGCGAGGTTGAGGACGAAGAGCTCGCTGTCGCCGTAGCAGCAGTTCTCGAGGACGACGCAGTGGCGCTGGGTGAGCTCGGAGCAGTCGACCAGCTGCCAGCACTCGTCGACGGTGACGGCGGGCGAGACCTCGACGAAGGCGTGCTTGCCCTCGCGCATGGCCTTCAGGCACATGGGCACGTGCCACTCCCAGGGGGTGCTCACGTAGACGACGTCGATGTCGGCGCGCTCGACCATCTTGACCCAGGCGTTCTCGTCGCCCGCGTAGACGGCCGGCATCTTGCCGGTCTTGGCCTTGACCTTGTCGGCCGCGCGCTGGGCGCGGTCCTGGAGCAGGTCGCAGACGGCCACCACCTCGCAGAAGTCGAGGTTGAGGCTGTC
>VFQT010001841.1_pt1 | contig 23761 bp, 23 predicted proteins | sample 3512381 | NCBI WGS metagenome assembly VFQT01 (sample SAMN10412376, study PRJNA504923) | tailings metagenome | isolation source: Relicate 2 Philex TSF3 active mining site | place: Philippines: Tuba, Benguet | collected 2017-08-29
GAGACCTTTGGGCTGGAAAGCCTTGGACATACGCCACAGGCTCCCCGACCATAGGATCAGGAAGTATGGTGCCGAAGCGGCGGCACCTTTCCGCGCGAGCAGGGAGTACAAATCCCCGAGAGCCGTGCGTCGTGGCTCCTAAAGGAGACTATCGGTCAGTTGATCGTGCGAGGCAAGGGGGCAGCCCTCCCCTAACCTCTCCCGCGCGCGGGAGGGGGGCCTTCCCCATGGGCCGATCAGCTATAGGCGAATTCTGCGCCGTCGAGATTGATGGCGGGGATCTCATCCTTCTCGCGCCAATAATCTTGGTTATGCCGCCATTCCGGCTTGTCGCCCCGCTTGGGCATTTTGTGCAGATCGCGCATCAGATAGCTGGGGTTGAAATTCTCTTCCTCGATCCACGGCAAAAGCGGCATATTATGGTCTTCCGGCCGCAGCTTCACCTCGACCCGCTTTTTACCCTTTTTGTGCATATGGTTGAGCAAGCTGCAGACGAAATCCCCCAAAAGGTCGACCCGCAGCGTCCAGCTGGCGCGGAAATAGCCAAAGACCCAAAGCATATTGGGTACGCCCGTGAACATCATCCCGCGATAGGTGACGGTCTCTGCCCAATCCACGGCCTCGCCATCGACCTCAAAGGGAATATCGCCAAGGACGGAGAGCTTAAAGCCAGTGGCTGCCATGATGACATCGGCTTCCAGCTCCTCGCCTGATTTCAGCAAAATTCCCTTTTCGGTAAAGCGGTCGATATGGTCGGTCACCACGCTGACGTCGCCCCGAGCGACCGCCTGGAAAATATCTCCATCCGGTACAAAAGCGAGCCGCTGCTGCCAGATGCGGTAATTGGGCGTGAAGTGCGGCTCGAAGTTAAAGTCTGGCCCGGCATAGAGGCGGATGAGTTCCTTCAGCTCTTCCACCACCACCTCTGGCTCATCGATGCAGCGCTGGGTGAGCATCTGCTGATCGTACATGATCTGCTGACGCACGACACGGTGGACGGTGGGTTCGTCCACGCCGATCTCGCGCAGACGGTCTGCCAGTTCATTCTGGTTCGGGCTGCAGAAGAAATAAGTGGGGGACCGCTGGAGCATCGTGACATGCGCGGCCTTGCCCGCGATGGCCGGGATCACGGTCGCCGCGGTCGCGCCAGAGCCGATGACGATGACCTTCTTGCCCGTCACATCCATATCGGGCGTCCACTTCATCGCGTGAATGAAAGTGCCCTTGAATTTTTCCCGGTCTTTCCAATCAGGGATATAGGGATCGTTGTGGTTGTAATAGCCTTGGCACATCCACAAGAAATTGCAGGTGAAGCGGTGCGTCTTCCCATCGGCTTTGCTGATCGCCTCAACCGTCCAGAGGTTCGTCGCGCGGGAAAAGCTGCAATGGGTGATCGTGTGGCCATAGCGGATATGGCGGTTGAGATCATTTTCCGCGATGACCTCCCCCATATATTTCAGAATCTCTTCCGCCGCTGCGATCGGCGGGCCGACCCATGGCTTGAAGCGATAGCCAAAAGTGTAGAGATCTGAGTCGGAACGAACACCCGGATATTTATGGGTTTCCCACGTCCCGCCAAACGTATCCTTCGAATCGAGGATGACAAAGCTCTGGTCGGGGCATTGTTCCTTCAGATGCACCGCAGAGCCGATTCCCGAAATCCCGGCCCCGGCAATCAGAACGTCAAAATGCGCCACATTCCCTGCCCCGCTGTCGCGCGTGGGCGCCGCCATTGTGTCCACCATCCTCTACCCCTTTGCTTTGTCCTTCGGGACCTTCTTTTCCAGCGGATGATGACGAGCGCATTGATTGAAATCAACTGGCTGATGCAGTGTGCCCGCCAAGGCGCAAACGCCGCGCGCATCATCGCCTGGGCGACGCACAGCCAAGAGCCGTCGAAATTCACCTCGGCCCCCGTCCCGGCGATCCAGAAGGTGCTTCAAAAGGCGGGCTGGTCGGTGGACGATGTCGATCTGTGCGAGATCAACGAAGCCTTGGCGATGGTACCGATGATCGCGATGAAGGAGCTCAACATCCCTACGCTGGAGGCGCGCGGGCTTAAGCGCGGCGTGGCTTCTTTGTCCATCGGCGGCGGCGAAGGCACGGCAATCGCGATCGAGCGTCCCTGATCTTCTCTCGACATTGGCGGCCAGCCTTGGCAAGGGCCGCCCATGGCGATGCGGGATTATTTCTTCTGCGGGATTGGCGGCTCGGGCATGATGCCCTTGGCGCTAATCGTCGCTGGCCAGGGCCATCGCGTCGCCGGGTCTGACCGCGCGCTGGATCAGGGACGCACCGCGCCGAAATTTGACTGGCTGAAAAGCCATGGCATCGCGCTCTTTCCGCAAGATGGCAGCGGCATTACGCGGCCCGACCAGATCGTCGTGGCGTCGACGGCGGTGGAAGAAACGGTGCCCGATATTCAGGCCGCCCAGCGCGTTGGTGCGCAGCGGCTCCGCCGGGCAGACCTGTTGGCAGAGCTCTTCAATGCTGCCCCGATGGGCATCGCCGTGGGCGGCACCAGCGGCAAATCAACGGTGACGGGGATGATCGGTTGGATCTTCCACGCGCTCGGGGCTGACCCAACGGTGATGAACGGCGCGGTGATGAAAAATTTCGCAACGCCCGACGCGCCTTTTGCGAGCGCGCTGGTGGGTAAAGGCCCCGCCTTTATCAGCGAAGTCGATGAAAGCGATGGCTCGATCGCGCTCTATGCGCCGGATATCGCGGTGCTCAACAACATCGCGCTCGACCATAAGTCGATGGATGAATTGCGCGCGCTTTTCGGCGCGTTCACCGCCAAGGCGCGGGTCGCGGTGCTCAACCTTGATAATGCCGAAGTTGCGCGCTTCCCGCGCACCAATGCCCGCACCTATTCGCTCGGCGCGGTGGCGGCAGATCTGATGGCGTCGGCGATTGTCGAGCGGCCGGACGGCGTCGATTTTTGTGTGAACGGGATTCCGGTGTCCCTCAAGGTGCCCGGGCGGCACAATGTCTCGAACGCACTTGCTGCCCTGGCAGCAGCAGAGGCGGCGGGCCTCCATTTGGGGGATGCCGCTGCCGCGCTGGGGGGCTTTGCCGGGTTGAAGCGCCGGCTTGATGTCGTCGGCACAGCGGGCGGCGTGACGGTGATCGATGATTTCGGCCATAACCCGGACAAGATTTCCGCGACGCTATCGGCGTTGCATGCGTTTCCGGGGCGGCTCCTCCTCTTTTTCCAGCCTCATGGCTATGGGCCGCTCAAGCAAATGGGGCATGAGCTGATCGCGACCTTTGGGCGCGAGATGAGCGCCGAAGATCAGCTGGTCGTGTGTGACCCTGTTTATTTCGGCGGCACAGTTGATCGGTCTGTCGGCAGTGCAGAGATTGTCGCAGGCGTCATCGCGGCTGGACGGACGGCGATGCATCTGCCCGAACGCGACGCTTGCGGGGCATGGCTGCGCGATGCCGCCCGGCCCGGTGACCGCATCATCATCATGGGTGCTCGTGACGACACGCTGTCGGCCTTTGCCGCGCAGTTGGTGCAGAGCTTGGGCGACTGACCATGGGGGTGCGCGTTCAGCTGGTCGTCAACCCCGATGCGGGGGGATATCGCCTGGATAAGGTTCTGACTCTGCGGGAGGCCTTTCGGCGGCTCGGAGCTGGCGTGACGCTCGCGCATATCGGCCCCGGACGGCAGCTGCTGATTGAAGATGACGCGCAATTGATCGTCGTCGCCGGCGGGGATGGAACGCTCCGCCATGCCGCGACGGCGCTTTTGAGCAGCGGGCGGGATTTGCCGCTGGCCTGCTTCCCGATGGGGACGGTCAACCTGCTTCACCTTGAGGTGGGCGGGCCAACGGACCCCGATGATTTCGCCCATGCCGCGCTCCACCAGGTCAAGGCCCACTTCCATGTGCCTGCCGTTGTGAATGGCGAGATGTTTTTCGGCTGTGCGAGTGTGGGGCCAGATTCGCAGGCGGTGGCCAGCGTCTCCCTCCGCCTCAAAAAATGGCTCGGCCGCTATGCGTATGTCTTGTCGATGCTGGGGCTTCTGGGCCGCTGGCGGCGCCCGCAATTGACGATTGTTGCCGACGGAAAGGCGCATAAATGCGAGGCCGTCTATATCGCCAAGGGCGTCTATTTCGCAGGCCCCTATACCTTCGCGCCCGAAGCCCGGCGGACAACCGCCAAGCTTCATGTCCTCGCGCTCAAAAAGGCAGGGCGGCAAGATTTCTGGCGCTTCATCCGGGGCGTGATGCGCGGGCGACCGCTCGAGGATAGGGCCAACCTCATCCCGCTCAACTGCACGACGCTGGAGATTTTGAGCGATGCACCTTGGCCCCTCCAGGCCGATGGCGATGCGGTGACGACGCTGCCGGCCCGGATCGAGATTTCGCCCCTGCGGCTTCGCCTTCATTAACCGGGCGGCCCCTCACAGTGCGACCGGGCCCTTGACGCCAGCCAAGCAATCGCGTCCATAGCGACCATTATTTCTCGAGGAGATCAGGATCATGGCAAAGCGGCTGACGCTCTATATCGGGGTGGCGCTGGTGCTGGGCATCATCGTCGGGGCGATCATCAACGCCACGGCGACTTCGGCACTGATCGAAGAGATTGTCTCCTATCTTGGGCTGGTGACCTTTGCCTTTTTGCGCCTGATCAAGATGATCATCGCGCCGCTTGTTTTTGGGACGCTCGTCGCCGGGATTGCGCATATGGGGGATACCGCGGCGCTTGGCCGCGTGGGGCTGCGGTCGATCCTCTGGTTCCTCTTGGCAAGCCTTGTCTCGCTCTCGCTCGGGCTGGTGCTCGTCAACCTCTTCCAGCCGGGGGTGGGCATCGGCTTGGCGCTGCCCCCCGCAACGGCCGATGCCGGCGTGACCGCAACCGGGTTCGACGCGAAGAAGTTTGTGGGGGACATCATCCCCATGTCGATCGTTGACGCGATGGCAACCAACACAATCCTCCAGATCGTTGTCTTTTCCATCTTTTTCGGCGTGGCGATGACGGCGATCGGCGAAAAGGCCGCGCCCATCATCCGCGGCGTTGATGCGCTGGTGGAGGTGATGCTGGTTGTCACGGGCTATGTGATGCGCTTCGCCCCTTTCGCCGTTTTCGCCGCTGTTGCCGCGGTGGTCGCAGAAGAAGGATTGGGCATCCTTGCCAAATATGTGTCGTTCATCGCGACATTCTATTTGGGGCTTGGGATCTTGTGGGTGCTGTTGCTGGGGGCGGCCGTCCTCATCATCGGGGGGCGCGCGCTGGGCTTGATCCGCTATATCCGGGAACCGTTGCTCGTCGCTTTCTCCACGGCGTCGTCGGAAGCGGCCTTCCCGCGGACGCTGGATGCACTTGATCGCTTCGGCGTCCCGCGCCGGATCGGCAGCTTTGTTTTGCCGCTGGGCTATTCGTTCAACCTCGATGGCTCGATGATGTATATGACCTTTGCGACGATCTTTATCGCGCAGGCCTATGGGATTGACCTGACCTTGGGGCAGGAAATCTTGATGCTCCTGACGCTGATGCTGACGTCAAAAGGGATGGCTGCCGTGCCGCGCGCGAGCCTTGTCGTTATTTCAGCGACGCTGGCAATGTTCGGTATTCCAGAGGCGGGGCTGCTCTTGATCCTTGGCGTTGATCACTTCCTCGATATGGGCCGCACCGCGACCAATGTCGTCGGCAACACGGTGGCAAGCGCCGTCATCGCACATTGGGAAGCCGGGCTCGATGCTCCTGAGCCGCCCGAGCAAGAGCCGCCGCATGCGCCCTCGGCACGCGACGGCACCGCGCATCCCGCCCCGCGAGAAGGCGAGCCGGGCGGCGTTAGCTAAGGCGCATGACGGACCTGCTTGAAGCCCCAAATTGGGTCGCCCGCCCGGACGGGGTGAGGCTTGCCTATCGGCACCGGCTGGGGTGCCCTGATAAGCCAACGCTTGTCTTTCTGCCGGGCTATGCCTCTGACATGCAGGGGAGCAAGGCGCTCGCGTTGGATGCGTGGGCAGCCGATACAGGCCATGCGATGCTGCGGCTCGATTATTCGGGCTGTGGGGAGAGCGAAGGGCGGTTTGAAGAGGGGACACTCGCGGTCTGGCGCGACGATGCCCGCCAGATCATAGACGCTTGCGCGCCCGGGCGGCTTGTCCTCATCGGGTCGTCCATGGGGGGCTGGCTCGCGGTGCTGCTGGCCCGCGCCCTTGGGGCGCGCGTCGCGGCGTTGGTCGGGATCGCGGCTGCGCCCGATTTCACCCAATGGGGCTTTTCAGAGGTTGAGAAAACCTGCCTCCAAACCGAAGGCCGCCTGCTTCGCCCGTCCGATTATGGGCCAGAACCAATGCTGACCACCCGCGCCTTTTGGGAATCGGGCGAAGCGCTGCATGTGCTCGACTCCTCCCTCGATATCCGCTGCCCCGTACGGCTGCTCCAAGGACAGGCAGACCCCGATGTGCCGTGGGAAACCGCGCTCCGCCTTGCCGACCGGCTCTGTTCAGCCGATGTGCAGCTTCACCTGATCAAAGATGGCGACCATCGCTTGTCGCGCCCGGGGGATTTGCAGTTGCTAACAGATGTGGCGGCGCGCCTGATGGAGACGCTGTGAGCTTAATTTTGTCTTTGACGCTGGCGGCCGCGGCTGCGGCTCTTCCTGCCGGAGAGGACGCACGCTTTCGCGCCTGTATCGAAAAAATGGATCAAGACCCCGAAGCTGCAATTGCTTTTGCCGGTCACTGGCGTTTGGCGGGAAGCGCGATTGGCGCGCGCCAATGCCTTGGCATGGCCTATGCGACGCAACAGCGCTGGGCAGCGGCAATCACGGCGTTTGAGCAAGCGGCAGAGGCAGCCCAAACGGCCGCCGACCCGCGGGCAGCGGGCCTTTGGGTGCAAGCTGGCAATGCCGCCTTGGCGTTGGGTGACGGGCGCAAGGCCAGAAGCCTGTTGGACGCTGCCCTCATCCTCGGGACGCTGAAAGGCGCCGAAGAGGGCGAAGCGCGGCTGGACAGGGCGCGCGCGCTGGTCGCCGATGGCGACCCGGGCAAGGCCCGCACCGATATCGACGCCGCACTCAAGCTGGTCCCGCAAGACCCGCTTGGCTGGCTGCTCTCTGCCACATTGGCGCGTCGAGCAGGGGATTTGGGCCGCGCGCAGGCGGATATTGCCGAAGCGGCCCGGCGGGCGCCGGACGATGCCTCGGTCGCCCTGGAAGCGGGCAATATCGCGGCCCTTGCCGGGCGCGACGAAGCCGCCCGCACCGCCTGGGAAGCCGCTCAGAAACTTGCGCCGGAAAGTCCGGTCGGCAAAGCAGCGGCGCGGGCGTTGGCGCAATTTGCGCCCAGCCCGAAGCAGGATTGAAATTAAGCGCGCCTCTCTCTAGCCAGATGCGGTGCAACGCTTCCCGAAATTGATCGCCTTTGCGGCGGGCCTCGCATCGGCCACGGGCTTTGCGCCCCTTGGGTTCTGGCCCCTTCTGCTGCTGGCATTGGCGGTTGCGCTGCACCTTGTCCGCACCGCCCCGCATCTGCGCGGCGCCTTTGCCCGCAGCTATTGGTTTGCCGCCGGGCAATTCATGGTCGGCCTGAACTGGATTGCGGGATCCTTTGCCTATCAGTCCGCGATGCCGGTCTGGCTTGGCGGGGTCGCGGTGATCGGGCTGTCGCTCTATCTCGCGGTCTTTCCAGCCTTGGGCTTGGCCGCCAGCTGGCGGCTGGCCCGAGGGGCAGATGACCTCTCTTTTGCGCTGAGCGCCGCTGGTGTGTGGATCGCGACCGAATGGCTCCGCGCGACGGCCTTTACCGGCTTTGCGTGGAATCCGCTCAGCGTTGCCTTTGTCGATGTCGGTTGGGCGAGCCGTTGGGTAGGCACCTATGGGCTGTCCGGCCTTGTCGTCTTGGCAGCAGCGGCGCTGTGGTTAGGCCTGAGGGGCAAAGCGCGCAGAGCAGCCTGCGTGGCCGCCATGCCGATCACGCTGACGCTGCTGGCCCAGATCACCGCCCCCGCATTTCAGTCCGCGTCGGTGACGCCCCAGCTCCGGGTCGTGCAACCCAATATCGGCCAGCAAGACAAGCACGTCCCCGCCTTTGATGCGCTCAACTTCCGCAAGCTCGCCGCGATGACAGGCGCGCCTGTCGCCACCCCCCGGCTCATCCTCTGGCCCGAAGCGGCGATCCCCGATTATCTTGAGGAAGATGCGGGCGCCCGGCGCCGGCTGGCGCGCCTGCTCGGCCCCAAGGATCTGCTGCTTACAGGTGGCGTCGCGCTGGAATATGGCACCGATGGTCGGCCGGTCGGCGCGCGCAACAGCATCTTTGCGCTGACGCCGCAAGGACAGGTGATCGGCCGCTACGACAAGGCGCATTTGGTCCCTTATGGCGAATATCTTCCGATGCGTCCGGTGCTGTCGGCGCTTGGCTTGTCGCGATTGGTGCCGGGGGACATTGATTTCTGGCCGGGGCCTGGCCCCCAAACGCTGACCCTGCCCGGCATGGGGCCAGTGGGCTTTCAGATTTGCTATGAGATGATTTTTGCTGGTCAGGTTGTGGAGCGCGGTGACCGCCCGGCCTTTCTCTTCAACCCCTCAAATGACGCATGGTTCGGCCGATGGGGGCCGCCCCAGCATTTGGCGCAAGCGCGCTTGCGGGCGCTTGAAGAAGGTCTGCCGATCGTTCGGTCGACACCAACTGGCATTTCGGCTGTGATCACTGCCGATGGCCGTGTGACACAAGCGCTCCCCTATCAAAAGGCGGGGGCGATTTCTGCCCCGCTGCCCCCAGCCCGCGCCCCAACGCTCTTCGCGCAGCACGGCAACATCCTCTCGCTCGCTTTTGCTGGGCTTCTCGCCGCACTGGCCATTGCAACGCGCCGTCGCCTGCGCTAAGGCGCGCCGCAAGACATAAAGCTTTCTTTATATCCATAGGAACCCCCGCGATGCGCAGCAGCTATCTCTTCACGTCCGAAAGCGTTTCCGAAGGCCATCCCGACAAGGTCGCGGACCAGATTTCCGACGCCATTGTTGACCTGTTCCTCTCCAAGGACCCCGAAGCCCGCGTCGCGTGCGAAACCATGACGACGACGCAGCTGGTTGTCCTTGCCGGCGAAATCCGCGGCAAGGGGATCATGGATGAAGCCGGCAATTGGGCGCCGGGCATCAAGGAAGAAATTGAAGCGACCGTCCGCAATGTCGTGAAGAAGATCGGCTATGAGCAGGACGGCTTCCATTGGGAAAAGCTGGCCTTCTACAACAATCTCCACCCGCAATCGGCCCATATCGCGCAGGGCGTGGACGCGTCTGGCAACAAGGATGAAGGTGCTGGCGACCAAGGCATTATGTTTGGCTTTGCCTGTGATGAAACGCCCGATCTGATGCCGGCGACGCTCGACTACAGCCACAAGATCCTGGAACGCATGGCCGCCGACCGCCATTCGGGCGCGGCGCCGTTTCTGGAGCCGGACACCAAGAGCCAGGTCACGCTGCGCTTTGACAATGGCAAGCCGGCCGCCGCCACCGCGATCGTCGTCTCTACCCAGCACAAGCCGGGCTATGACACGGGCGCCAAGGAAGCCGAGCTTAAGGCCTATGTGAAAAAGGTCGTGGCGGACGTGATCCCTTCGGCGCTGCTCTCGGACGAGACGGTCTACCACATCAACCCCACGGGCAGCTTTGAAATTGGCGGGCCGGATGGCGATGCCGGGCTGACCGGGCGCAAGATCATTGTCGATACCTATGGGGGCGCTGCGCCGCATGGCGGCGGCGCCTTTTCCGGCAAAGACCCGACCAAGGTGGACCGCTCTGCCGCGTACATCACCCGCTATCTGGCGAAGAATATCGTCGCTGCCGGGCTTGCCACGCGCTGCACGATCCAGCTGGCTTATGCGATTGGCGTGTCGAAGCCGCTCTCGCTTTATGTCGATACGCACGGCACCGGCATTGTCGGCGATGACGCGATCGAAGCCGCGATCAATTCGATTGAAAAGCTGGGCGGGCTGACGCCGCGCGGCATCCGCACGCATTTGGGCCTGAACAAGCCGATCTATGCCAAGACGGCGGCGTATGGCCATTTCGGGCGCACGGCCGAAGGCGATTATTTCCCGTGGGAACGCACCGATCTGGTCGCGGACCTGAAAGCAGCGCTGGGCCGCTAAGGCCCACCCCATGTCCAGCGATCCGACCACGCTCAACCGGCTTTATGGCCGCGCCAAAGGCCATAAGCTGCGCGCGGGCCAGCAGGCGCTGGTCGATGATTTTCTGCCGCAGGTCGCGGTGCCGGATGGCCCGCTGGATGCCCGCATCTTGTTTGGCGATGACCGGCCGCTGGAATTTGAGATTGGCTTTGGCGCGGGCGAGCACCTTGCCTATCAGGCGGCGCGCCACCCCGACCATGGGTTTATTGGCTGCGAGCCCTTTGTGAACGGCGTGGTCGGCGCGCTGATGCACATCCGCGACGGCCAGCTCACCAATGTCCGCCTCCATATGGGCGATGCGCTGGAGGCCTTGGCGCGCCTGCCGGATGCGTCGCTGGCGCGCGTCTATTTGCTCCACCCCGATCCCTGGCCCAAGGCCCGCCACGCCAAGCGCCGGATGATGAACCCCGGCCCGATCGATCTGATCGCCGCCAAGCTCAAGCCGGGCGGTGAATTCCGCTTTGGGACGGACCACCCGATTTATTGCCGCTGGGCGATGATGCAGATGGACCGCCGGCGCGATTTCATCTGGCAGGCAAACAGCGCGGCTGATTTTCTGAACCGTCCGGACGATTGGCCCGAGACGCGCTACGCCCGCAAGGCGCGCACCGTCTATGGCCATGACATCTGGCACTTCCGCTATATCCGGATCTGACGATTAGCCCTTGGGCGTCAGCTTCAGCAGCCGGGCATTGGGCCCATCTTCCAACAGCCAGATAAAGCCATCGGGCGATTGATCGACCTCGCGGATGCGCTTTTCCATCGGCCAATGGTCCGCCTTTTGCGCCGCATCGCCGTTGAGGTCGACCCGGATCAGGGCTTTGCCGCCCAGTGCACCGATAAAGGCATCGCCCGTCCAACCAGTAAAGCGTGTGCCCCGGTAGATCATCAAACTGCCCGGTGAGATAGCGGGCACCCAAAAAGCCTTAGGTGCGACAAAGCCGTCGCCCGGCTGATGATCGGGGATGACCGTGCCATCATAATGGTCGCCGTTCGAGGCTTTGGGATAGCCGAAATTCGCACCCGCGGTGATGAGGTTCAACTCATCCCCGTCGCGCGGCCCCATTTCGATTTCCCAGAGCCGGCCGGCCGCATCAAAATCAAGCCCCAGCGGGTTGCGGATGCCATAAGCATAAATCTGCGCGGTCACGCCGCCCTTCGCGGCCATCGGGTTATCGGTGGGCACGCGCCCGTCATCGTGCAGGCGGACGATCTTGCCCAAATTGCCCGTCAGGTCTTGCGCGGGATCAAATTTCTGCCGTTCGCCGGATGAGATATACATCATGCCATCCGGGCCAAAAGCGATCCGGTGGCCAAAATGGCCGCTGCCCGATGTTTTGGGGGACTGACGCCAGATGATCTCCAGCCTATCCAGCCGGGCGCCGGCCTGATCCTCGATGAGCTTGGCGCGGCCCACTGCCGCCCCCTTGCCCTCGGGCCCTGCCTCAACCCAGCTCAAATAGATAAGCTGATTGGTCGCGAATTTCGGGTGGAGCACAACATCGCCCAGCCCACCTTGGCCCCCAAATGCAATTTCAGGCACGCCTGCGACCGGGATGGGTGCCCCCCGGGGCTGCCAGAGTTTGAGCTGGCCCGCTTTCTCCGTCACCAATGCTCGCCCGTCCGGGAGAAAGGCCATCGCCCAAGGCGCCTCGAAACGGCCGTGTTCGCTTAGCGTGAACGGGGGTTCACTCGCCGCCGCATATTCCGCGCCGCCGCCACAGGCGACGAGCAGCAGCGCCGCACAGGCGCCCGACAATTGCTTCGATAATGGCAGGAACGGGGGGCGGCGCATTGTCAACCTTCTCCTCTGTTGCGGGCAGCTTCAGGCAGGGGCCCAAGCCTAATCAGACATGGGGTGGCACACGCCAAAGATCAATCAAACCTACCAAAATGGGGCGGGTTGAACTTGGCGTTACATCGGCGGTGATTGAGAAGAAGTTCATGTTATTCATGAACAAATTTTCAATCCTCATGCTGATCGGCACGCTTTTCACCGCGGTGCCTCTCAGCAAGGCTCAGGCCGTCCGTCCGTCCTTTTCCCTCTGTCACCAAGGCGGCGGCACCAATTGTGTCGTCGATGGCGATACCATCTGGCTGGCGGGCGAAAAAATCCGCATCGCAGATATCGACACGCCCGAGACACATCCCTCTCGCTGTCCGCACGAAGCCCGGCTGGGCAAGGCCGCGACCTTGCGGCTGCAGGCGCTCCTCAACCAAGGGCCGGTCACGCTGAAGGTGCCCCGCCGCGACACAGATCGCTATGGCCGCAAATTGCGGATCATCGAACGCAACGGGGCGTCTCTGGGCATGATCCTGGTGCAGGAAGGGTTGGCGCGGCCCTATACGGGCGGCAAAAGACAGCCTTGGTGCCCCTGACAGATAAGCCATGTTGCGGACGCGCGGCACGCTGATATAGGCAGGCTTCCCTATTTTGAGAGGATCAGCGCATGACCATTGCAGTTGGTGACAAGCTTCCCGCCACCACTTTCATCCAGCCGACCGCCGAAGGGCCGCAGCCAGTAGCCGCCGCCGATTATTTCGCTGGTAAGCGCGTGGCCCTGTTTTCGGTGCCGGGGGCCTTTACCCCGACCTGCTCGGCCAAGCACTTGCCGGGCTTTGTCGAAAAGGCAGACGCGCTGAAGGCCAAGGGCATTGACGAGATTGCCTGCACCGCCGTGAACGACGCGTTCGTGATGGGTGCCTGGGGCAAGGCTTCGGGCGTCGACGGCAAGGTCACGATGCTCGCCGATGGCAATGGCGATTTCGTCAAAGCCCTGGGCCTTGAAATGGATGGCTCCAAATTCGGCATGGGCGGCCGCGGCCAGCGTTTTGCGATGGTCGTCAAGGATGGCGTGGTCGAACATTTGTTCGTCGAAGCGCCCGGCGAATTTCGCGTGTCTTCTGCGGAATATATGCTAGAGCAGCTCTAAGGTTTTTCCTGGGAGAGGAAAGCGGGGACGGCGACGATGGTTGCCGTCCCCTTTTTCGTGCCTGATTTCTGATGATTTCCGAGACTGCGGGTCAGAAGAGGCGGGTCAGCATGTAAAAGGCGGCAGCGACCAGGGCCGAAGCGGGCACGGTGAGAAACCATGCAACCAGCAAATTGCGCGCAACGCCCCAGCGGACCGCCGAGGCGCGCTTGGCCGCACCTGCGCCGATCACGCAGCCGGTGATCGTATGCGTGGTGGAGACGGGAATACCCAGCAGCGACGCCGCAAATACCATGATCGAGCCGCCCGCCGACGCGGCAAAGCCCTGATGGTGCGACAGCTTGGTAATCCGCGTGCCCATGGTCTGGATGATCTTCCACCCGCCCGACAAAGTGCCGAGACCGATGGCGATATAGCAGCTGATCGCCACCCAATGCGGCACTTCAAACTCACCCTGCAAATAGCCAGTTGAATAAAGGAGAACGGTGATGATCCCCATCGTCTTTTGGGCGTCGTTCAAGCCATGGCTGATCGAATAGGTGGCGGACGAGATAAGGTGCAGCGATTTGAAGCCGGACTCCGCGCGACGTGCCGTTGCCCCCTTCATCGCCCAGCTGCTGGCGAGCATGATCAGCATCGAGATGACCATGCCGAGCGTTGGCGACAGGACAATCGCAACCAATGTCTTGTTGAGGCCAGTCCAGATAATGCCTTCCATTCCGGCATGGGCCACGCCCGCGCCCACAATGCCGCCGACCAGCGCATGGCTGGACGAGGACGGGATGCCCTTCACCCAGGTCACGACATTCCAGAACATCGCCCCGACCAGCGCGCCAAACACAACCGCCGGCGTCACCAGTTCCTTGTCGATGATCCCCTTGCCGATGGTTTCCGCCACCTTGTGCAGCTCAGGAAAAACCAACGACAGGAAATAGGCCGCAAAGTTGAAAAAGGCGGCAAAGGCAACAGCCGCGACCGGCGAGAGCAGCCGGGTTGAGACGACGGTCGCGATCGAGTTCGCGGCATCGTGCAGGCCGTTTAGAAAATCAAAGGCCAGCGCCAGCGCGATCAGCCCGATCAGCAGCGGGAGAGCAAGGGTTGGCTCCATCGCGGCGTCCTTTAGGCGTGGTCGATCACGAGACCATCGATCTCGTTCGCGACATCCTCAAACCGATCGATCACGCGCTCCAAATGGCCATAGATTTCGCGCGAGACGATGAAGCGCAGCGTGTTTGTGGCACCATGGGCCTTGAACAGCGCGCGCAGCCCGGCATCATGGATGTTATCGGCCTGGCCTTCCAGGCGGACAAGCCGTTCCGTCAGTTCATGCAGGCGCTGGCCGTTCCTGCTGATCTGGCGCAGCAGCGGCAAAGCCTCGGCAAGGACGCGCGACGCATCAACAATGATCGCTGCCATGTCCTTCATTTCCTGCTCAAATTCCGTGACTTCATACAGGCTGATCGCGCCCGCCGTCTGGTTCATCTGATCAATGGCATCATCCATTGACCCAATCAGGCTGGTGATCGAGCCGCGATCAAAGGGAGTCAGGAAGGTGCGCCGCACGCTGGAGAGCACCTGACGGATGATGTCATCCGCATCATGTTCGCGCTCGGAAATTTCCTTTACATGCTCGGCCATGTTCGGCCCGCCCTGCAACAGCCGCGACAGCGCGTCCGCGCCTGCGACAAGCGTCTTGCCATGCGCTTCGAACAGATCGAAGAAATTTTCCTGCCGGGGCAGGAGGCGCTGGAACCAGCCGAACATCTTGTTTCCCCCTTTGAGTGCGGGCGCAAGCAGGCTGGCCTTGGTGGCCGCATTCGCCTCGCTCGCGCGGAATTGACGGATCAGAATTTTAAGGTCGCTCTCTTCAACGGCGTCCGCCGCATCGGAAAGCGAGAACCAGCGGCGCTCGCGCATCGCCATTTCTTCCCATTCATCCAGTTCTTCGGTGACGAGAATGGGAAAGACATCCACTTCGGCCATCAGCGACGCGCCGGATTTCTTGGTCTTGCGATAGCGATAGCTGCCGATCGAAAAGGGGCAAGCCAGCCCCAAAACACCTGCCTCTTCCTCGGCTTCTGCCGCCGCCGAGGCATGGGGCGAGAGATCACGGATGACATTGCCCTTGGGCAGCACCCAGCGCCCCGTGCCGCGCGAGGTAACGAGCAGGATACGCGCCGGGGTATCCAGCGCGTCACCGTCTATGCGGTAGGGAAGGGCAGCGATCTGGCGAATATGACAAGGCCGTCAATTGTTACACTTTTATGACAATGTTCTGGAGAAGCTTTGGCCAGATCGCAAGATTCGTTTGAGGGGAGGGGATTTGGCTGGGGAAAGTGTGGGGGCTCGACACGCACACCGTTCGTCCCGAGCTTATCGAGGGAGCATTTTCCCAGAGGCTAAGACAAAAAGAAGGTCAGCCCTTCGACAGGCTCAGGGTGGACGGGGAGATGTATTCTCCAAACCCGTCCGTGCTGAGCTTGTCGAAGCACTGACCTTTTCTCATCAAAGCCCTTTTTACCAGCCGCAGCTCTTGCCCTTATTCTGCTTGGCAAGCCACGTCATCAGCGGCTTGAAATAGGCGATCATCGCCGTGCCATCCATCTCGCGCTTGCCGGTAAAAGCCTGCAAGGCTTCGGGCCAGGGCTTGGAGGCGCCCATTTCCAGCATCGCGTTCAGCCGCTTGCCGACCTCTTTATTGCCATAGAAGGAACAGCGGTGGAGCGGCCCCTTCCACTTCGCAATATCGCACGCCGCCTTGTAGAATTGGAACTGGAGGATGCGGGCGAGGAAGTAGCGCGCATAGGGCGTGTTGCCGGGGATATGATATTTGGCGCCGGCGTCAAAATTCGCTTCGCTGCGCTCAACCGGCGGGACAATGCCTTGATATTGAAGGCGTAGGTTCGTCCAGCCCTTGTTATACTCGGCGGGCGCGATGCTGCCGTTAAAGACGCCCCAGCGCCATTTATCGACCAGCAGGCCAAAGGGCAGGAACGCCACCTTGTCCATCGCCTGACGCAGCAGCAGGCCAAGATCCTTATCCGCGCTTGGCACCTTCGCCTTGTCGAGCAGGCCGATCTGGACCAGATATTCCGGCGTGATGGAGAGCGCGACGGCATCGCCAATCGCTTCGTGGAAGCCATCATTCGCGCCGTTCAGATAGAGATAGCTCTGCTGGTTATAGGCGCGCTGGTAGTAGTTATGGCCCAGTTCGTGATGAACGGTCACGAAGTCGCCCGAATTGACCTTGGTGCACATCTTGATGCGCAGATCATCAACATTGTTGATGTTCCAGGCGCTGGCATGGCAGACGACTTCACGGTCTGCTGGCTTGGTGATCTGCGAGCGTTCATAAAAGGTTTTGGGCAGTGGGGCGAAGCCCAGGGACGAGAAAAAGCCCTCGCCCGTCTGGACCATCTTTAACGGATCATAGCCCTTGGCTTTCAGCAGATCGCCAATGTCATAGCCGATATCGCCGGTCCCTTTGGGGGCAACGATCGGGTAGATGTCGCCCCATTCCTGCGCCCACATATTGCCAAGCAAATCCGCACGGATCGGCCCGGTCTTGGGCTGAACCGCGTCGCCATATTTCTCGTTCAACTTGGTGCGGGTGTAGCAATGCAGCTGGTCATAAAGCGGCTTCACCTGCGCCCAGAGCTTATCCGTCAGCTTGGCGAAATCATCGGCGGGCATGTCATAGCCCGACCGCCACATCGCGCCGACATCGGCATAGCCCAGATCCTTCGCGCCCTGATTGGCAATTTCCACCAGCCGCGCATAATCGGCGCGCATCGGGCTGCCGACAGTGTCGTGCCAGCTTACCCACATTTCCTTCAGCTGATCCGGGTTCCGGTTGGTGCCCATTTCGGCTTCAATGTCAGAGCCGTTGATCGGCTTGCCATTGAGGGTGCCCTTGCCTTTGCCATAAGTGGAATTGAGCCGGGTCGCGATGTCGTTCAGTTCCTTCGCCGCTTCCGTCGTGGCCGGAGCAGGCAGCACCAGCCCGCCGCGTAGAATTTCCAGCTTGCGCTTGGTTTCGGCATCGAGCCCGGGTGCCTGCAAATAGTGCGCCGCGTCGCCCGCATATTTGACCGACATCTCGGTGCCCTCGGCACCAACCCGCGCGGCGACGGCATCGCTATCCTCGGTGATATAGGTGTTGTTGATCCACTGGACCTGCGCATTGTAGATCGAAAAATCGAACAGCGCCTTTTCCGCATCGGCAACAAATTTCTGGGCGTCAGCCGCGGTCGGTGCGGGGGCAGCGTCTGCGGCCTGCGCCGGCGCTGCAAGGGCAAGCGACAGGCTTAAAGCCAGCGCGGACACAAGGGTTTTCATGACGTCTCTCCGGATTGGATGATGGCGCGACGCTAAGCGGTTGGAGATGCGCGGGTCAAGACCCTCCCCCAGCCCCTCCCGCATGCGGGAGGGGCGCGAGACTTAAGCGGCCTCAAGGCGCTTTAGTCGCAGCGGGGAGGGCCTCTCCCCATTCAGCCCTTGAGGAACGCCGCCATCGCGGCCCCAAGCTCTGGCTTGGTCACCGCGCTCATATGATTGCCCGGGATGGGTAAATAGCAGCCTTGGGGTAGGATCGCCGCCAGCGCCTCGGCATGGCCATTATCCTGATCCTCTGTGCCGCAGATGACGCCAACTGGGACATCCCAGCCGCGCAGATCGGCCTCGGTCACCCCGGCAAAGCTGTCGATCAACAGGTTGAGCGCCACCGGATCGCCGCCGCTGGTCTTTAAAAAGGCTTCGACAAACCATTCGGGCGTGCCTTTGGCATGAGTGCCCAAATTGGTGAGCACCGACCGGAAATAGCCGGCACGCCGGTCGGCGGCGGTCAGCCCTTCCAGCCCCATGCCGGAAAGGATCGCCCGGCCGGGGCGAAAGCCGCGCGCCATCATTCGCGCCAAGGTGCGCGCGCCCAGCGAATAGCCGGCGGCATCTAGATCGTTGAGGCCCAAATGGGCGATCAGCGCGAAGCCATCGTCGGCCAGAATATCCTTGGGATAGGCGGCGGGATCATGCGGCGTGTCGCTGGCGCCATGGGCCCGCAGATCGGGCATGATGACCCGATAGCCAGTGTCCGCCAATCCTTGCGCGGTCGGCACGAACTTCATCCAATTGGTGTGTGCGTCCGAAATATAGCCGTGGATCAAGAGGAGCGGGCGGCCCTCGCCCAGCTCGTAATAAGCCAAGCGGACGCCATCGGGGGCAGTGAAGAAATGTGGGGTCATGCATGCTCCGTTTGCGTCGATCAGCTGTGTGTCGCTTCTCTTTTGGGCAAAGGACGGCCCTTCGACAAGCTCAGGGCAAGCGGGATTTCGCCCTCCGTCCGGCCGGGGCCTGTCGAAGGCCCGTCCTTTTCTTTCAGCGCCGCGCCAGCCCTTTTTGTTCCATCCGCCACAGCGCCATATCGATCCGGTCCTGCCCGAAGAACGGCTCATCCTCGAAGACCAAGGTCGGCACGCCCCAATGGCCCGCGGCCTCCAGCGCCTGCTGGTTGCCAGCAATCTCTGCATCCAGCGCCTTGGCATCGGCAAGGGCTTCGGCATCCAGTTCGGCAAGGTTCAGCCCCGCACGTTCGGCCGCACCTTTCAGATGATCGCCTTCATGCCAGTTTTCGGCCCCGCCCCAGATCAGCATCGCCGCCTCATGGCAAAAGGCGAGGCTCTTGCCGCGCCGCGAGGCGGCCTGGCCCAGTCGGGTCAGGCGATAGATATAAGGCTGGTCGGCGGCGATCTCGCGGGTCATCACATTCTGGACGATCGGGTCCGGGCGCGGCGGACCGAACGGGATGCCGTGAAACTGGGCGACGCGGAACATATCGCGCATCGTATAGCCCAGCCAATTAGGGTGGTTGCGCTCAAAGAAATTGGGCTCGCGAATGGCGAGCGGATAGACGGGCCGCAGGTTGATCGTCAGATCATAATCATTCTGCAACGCGCGGTACCGAGCAATCGCCAAATAGCTATAGGGCGATCGGAACGACCAGAAAACGTCTGCGGAAAATGTCATGGCCTGCAAGCTCCCCTGTCCTGTTCGGGCAACAGTGACTTAGGGCAGGCGTCGTTGCAAGCGCAGTGCGCATAGACATCCAGCTTTGCGCTCAAACCTTTATACCTGAAGGATCGACCGGCCCATCAGCGCCGTCGCGTCGGAAAGCTGGCACCCATCAATGCGCCCAACCCGGCAGCAAGCATATCCTTTTGAGGGTCAAACATATCGCCTTGCTGGCCATTATAGGCTTCGGCGGCCGCAGGGTCCATTATGACCGCCAAAAGCCATTCGAAGACCTCGTAAAAGGCACTGCCTGCCCAAATAAAAAGCAGCGAAAAGGTGAGCGCCAAGCGCGGCGACATCGAGTGATATCGACGTCCAATCTCGGTGAGCGGGGCTATCATGCATAGGCCAAAAGCAAAATGCACGAGGCGGTCAAACATATTGCGTTGAAAGCCGAGCGCGGCATCAATGCTAAAACCCGCCAAACTGACGCTCCACTTGTCGTAAGGAACGCTGCTATACGTCCATCGAGCTGCAAATAGGTGCAGCAACAGAAAGCCTGCGAACCAAGCAAGACTTCCGTCAGACATCGGCCATCGCCGCAACGCCGCTGCGAGCAGTGCGACGACGAGAAGCACCGGACCAACCTGTAGCCAGGTATTTTCCGGATAAACCGCGCCCCAAGAACTGATCGGCACGGCGATGAAGACCGCCGCCAACATCCTGAGTTGTGCTGGCGGCAGCCCAAGCATGTCTATGCCTTTTTCAGATGCCGGCGGCCGAGCAATTCGGCAATCTGGACGGCGTTGAGCGCGGCGCCCTTGCGCAGATTGTCCGACACGCACCACAAAGCAAGGCCGTTTTCCACGGTCGAATCCTCGCGTACGCGGCTCACAAAGGTTGCGTAATCGCCCACGCATTCGACCGGCGTCACATAGCCGCCATCTTCGCGCTTATCGACAAGCATCACGCCCGGCGCCTCGCGCAGGATCGCCTGTGCCTGAGCGGCCGAAAGCTCATTCGCCAGTTCGATATGCACGGCCTCCGAATGGCCGACAAACACCGGCACGCGAACACAGGTGGCGACGACCTTCACCTTGGGATCGAGGATCTTCTTGGTTTCGACGACCATCTTCCATTCTTCCTTGGTCGAGCCATCGTCGAGGAACTTATCGATATGGGGGATCACGTTGAACGCGATCTGCTTGGTGAACTTCTTGGGTTCAGCCGGATCACCCACAAAGATGTTGCGCGACTGTTCAAACAATTCGTCCATGCCGGCTTTGCCCGCACCCGATACCGACTGATAGGTCGCAACAACAACGCGGGTGATAGTGGCCGCATCATGCAGCGGCTTCAGCGCGACAACCATCTGCGCGGTCGAGCAGTTCGGGTTCGCGATGATGTTCTTCTTGGTATAGCCGTCAATCGCATCCGGGTTCACTTCCGGCACGATCAGCGGCACGTCCGGGTCCATCCGGTAGAGCGAGCTGTTGTCGATGACGACGCAGCCCGCCGCCGCCGCCTTGGGCGCGTAAATTGCCGTCGCGTCCGAGCCGATGGCGAACAAGGCCATGTCCCAACCCGTCCAGTCGAAATGCTCGATATTCTGGACCTTCAGCGTTTTGCCGGTTTCGCCAAACTCAATGATATCGCCCTGCGAGCGCGACGAGGCGACAGCGGCAATCTCATCCGCCGGGAAGTCCCGCTCGGCGAGGATGTTCAGCATTTCGCGGCCCACATTGCCTGTGGCGCCCGCAACTACGACCCGATAACCCATAAATCAGTCCTTGTTCTTCACTGTTCGGTTGAGGAAATTGAGAATCGTCGTCCAGAGATGGACGCTGACTTTTGGCCCACCCACGGCGTGCGTCTGCCCCGGATAGACCATGGTTTCGAACGGGATGGCCCCCTGTTGCAGCCGCGCCATCAGCGCGGTCGAATGGTCAAAGACAACATTATCGTCTGCCATGCCGTGGATCAGCAGGAGGGGATCGCGGATCTTGCCTGCGTCCTGCAGCGCGCCTGCTTTGGCATAGGCCGCCGCCTCTTGCCGCGGGTCACCCATATAGCGTTCGGTATAATGGGTGTCGTACAACTCCCATTTGGTAACAGGCGCACCCGATACGCCCGCCGCAAAAGCACCGGGCGCTGCTTCCAAGAGCTTCAGCGTCATATAACCGCCATAAGACCAGCCATAGACTGCGATCCGCTTTGGATCGACAAAGCGCTGCTGCTTGAGCCAGGCGAGCCCGGCCAGTTGGTCAGCCACCTCGACGCCGCCCATCGCGCGATAGATCTGGCGTTCAAAGGCAACGCCCCGATCGGGCGAACCACGCCCATCGACCGAGAAGATGATCCAGCCCTGATCAACGAGATATTGGTGGAGCGCGCCGCCCCATTGGTTCATCACCTGCCGGCCTGCGCCCGGCCCGTTATACACCTGCACCAGCACGGGATAGGTCTTGCCGGGTTCAAGCGGCGGGGTGAGCAGCTTGGTGTGGAGGACGGCGCCGTCCGCTGCGGTGATCGTGTCGAAGCGGGGTACGATATGGCTCGCAAGATAGGGCGCATAGGGATGATCCCCCGCCAATCGATTTTCCTCGATCCACGCCAGCCGCTTGCCTTGGCTGTCGGCGAGCCAGACTTGCGCCGGCTGGCTTTGGCTGGAAGCGTCGATGATCGCGCGATTGCCGGCCTTGGCCATGACGGCATTGTGCCACGCACCGGGCTTTGTCAGCCGGCGGATCGCCCCGCCCGCCATCGGCACCGCATAAAGATGCTGCTCCAGTGGTGTATCGCGGTTGGCGAGGAAATAGAGCAGGCCTTTGGTTTCCTCCATGCCGACCAGCCCGCGCACCATCCAATCGCCGCGGGTCAATTGCGTCCAGCGCCCCTTTTGAAAGCGGTACAGGTGCGCAAAGCCATCGCGCTCCGATTGCCAGATCAGGCTGCCATCCTTCAATGCCCGGAAGCTGTCGTGGAGGTTGATCCAGCTCTGGCTGGTTTCGGTAAAGAGGATCCTGCTCTTGCCGGTATCCGGGTTGACCTGGAGCAAGTCGAGCCGTTTCTGGTCACGCGACTGGCGCTGGACATAGAGGCTTTTGCCATCCGCCGCCCAGTCAACCCGGGCGAGGTAAATGTCAGGATCTGCGCCGAGATCCACCTTCACGCGGGCGGTGCCCGCCGGATCCATCACCCACAGCTCAACCTGGGCATTGGCGGTGCCCGCCGCTGGATAACGCTGGTCATAAACCCGCGTGCCGTCCGCGCCAATCGCGGCGCGGCTTACGATCTGGACGGCGCTTTCGTCGGTCCGTTGCACCGCGATCCGTGCATCATCGGGGGACCACCAAAGGCCGCGCGTACGATCCATCTCTTCTTGGGCGACGAATTCCGCAAGGCCCCAGCTGATCGCGTCTTTGCCATCCGTCGTGAGCGCCTGTTCCTGGCCCGTCGCACGATTGAGGATGACGACATTCTGGTCGCGCACAAAAGAAACAAAGCCGCCCTTCGGGCTGACACTCGCATCGAGCGCCCCGCCCGACCCGGTCAAGCGGGTGACGGCACCATCCAGCCCTGCGAGAAACAGCTCCCCATCAACAGGGACAAGGATCGTCTGGCTATCGGCGGACCAGCTATAGGCAACGATCCCCTTGGTGCCCGCAATCCGCGCGCGTTCGCGCTGCATTTTTTCGGCCTCGGTCAGCGTACCCGCCGTTCCGAGCTGGGTCGAATCAACGAGCATCCGCCACGCCCCGCCGCTGGCAGGCATGGCCCAGAGGTCAAAACGCTCCCGATCCTCAGCGCGGGGGCGCAGGCTCGTCACCCATTTTCCATCGGGTGAGAGCCGCACCATGCGCGGCGTGGGCCCGTTGAGCGCCGGAGAGGCAAAGACCCGCTCCAGCGTCAGCGGCGTGGCGGGAGACGGCTCAGCCATGGCCGGCGCCCCCGCCATCAACCCAACCAGCCCTGCAGCAATCAGCCATTTCTGCATTCCCCAATGCTCCAAAAGAAAAGGGCCGGAACCCTGGTGAGGATCCCGGCCCTTTTGGGTGTTTCGTTTTTGCAAACGCGCGGGATCAGGCCTCTTCGGCCGTTTTCTTCTCGCTCGTAATAATGTTGTCGCGACGCTCGGCGATACGCGCCGATTTGCCGCGACGGCCGCGCAGATAATAGAGCTTCGCACGACGCACGGCACCCTTGCGGACGACTTCGATGCTGTCGATGTTCGGCGAATACAGCGGGAAAACGCGCTCCACGCCTTCACCGAACGAAATCTTGCGCACGGTGAAGTTGGAACCCATGCCCTTGTTCGAGCGAGCGATGCAGACGCCTTCATAGTTCTGAACGCGGGTGCGCTCGCCTTCGACAACCTTCACGCCGACGCGGACGGTGTCACCCGGGCGAAATTCCGGAATCTTCTTTTCTGCGGTCAATTTTGCGATCTGTTCCGCTTCGATCTGTTGAATGAGGTTCATAATGCCTCACTTGTCCTTCTTTGTCTTCCGCCGCGCGTCAGAGGCAGGCTGGGCCCGAGCACCGATATGGCGCTCCCAAAGGTCCGGCCTGCGTAACCGAGTATCATCTTCTGCCCGTTGTTTCCGCCAGGCAGCGATGTTCGCATGATCCCCCGATCGCAGCACTTCAGGGATCGTGCGCCCTTCCCA
>VFQT010001842.1_pt1 | contig 23760 bp, 16 predicted proteins | sample 3512381 | NCBI WGS metagenome assembly VFQT01 (sample SAMN10412376, study PRJNA504923) | tailings metagenome | isolation source: Relicate 2 Philex TSF3 active mining site | place: Philippines: Tuba, Benguet | collected 2017-08-29
GAGCTGACGATCACCTGCTGTTCGCCATTAATCTCTGCCACAATCGGAGATGTCCACGAACTTCCAGAAGGACGTTCCGCCCTCCAGGCAGTTGCACCGGTCTGCTTTTGAAGTGCCAGCAGACATGATGGGCCACGGTGCTCCAGATTCAGAATCACAAGGTCGTCTGTCTGCGTCGGCGAGCTGCCGAGGCCATGGTTATTCAGAAACGGCCCGTAATCTGCTGCGAGATTGCGTTTCCACAGCAATTCACCAGTATGCGACAATGCCACGATGTCGCCACCCTCAAAGAAACAGTACGCGGCCCTTGCATCCACCACGGGTGTAGGCGCAGATCGGGCAGCCGAGTAGTTTGACGGGCCGGTCACAGCCGCCGCCTGCCGATAAGTCCACAGAACTTTTCCGCTGCCCAATTCGAGGCAGCTGACACAACACTCTTCCTTTTGGGGACCGATGACACTGCAAACAAATGCCCGACCACTGAGGACTACCGGGCTGGACTGACCGTAGCCAGGCAACTCGATCTGCCAGGCCACGTTTTTTTCCGGAGACCATGCGACTGGAAAACTGCCATGGGCCGCGGACGAACCTCCATTGCGAAAACTTGTCCAGCCGGATCCCGGTTCCCCACCCCTGAGAAGTCCGGAGGTGCACATCAGCGACAACATCAACCCCATTCGACCCCAGCAAAAACCGTTTCCTGACATCATTAAACTCCTGCATCCAAAACCACATGGATCCGGGATACGCAATCCGGCGACCACAGCGGAGGACAGGCAGTTCGCAGAAGCCCTGCATCACAGCCTCGACTCAGCCCGGGCAGGAAGCACGGCAGTCTTCCGAGAATCATCTCGGAAGACCACGATGTCGCGGGCAGCAGACCTGGTCGAACTGCGCAGCACATACCGCCATTCCTGAGAAGTCACCAATGTGCGGCCGACCAGTCGCCTTGGTGTTGTTGCACAACGTGTGCAAAACTGCAAGAGAACCGCCGTCAATTCCTGGGAGACTTCAACTATCTTTGACAATCTGACACTTTCAAAAGTTTTCGCCGGTTGTCGGGCCGCTGCTGCAGTACCATTCCAGACGTCCTCTCACGCCCAGGTGCCAGCCTCGCCATTCATCAACCTGCCTGATCACAACAGCCTTCTCAAACAGCACAGCCTGATGCCAACTGCAGCCCAGCCTGAGAGCTTCGCCGGTGTTGCTGCTCAGCCACCGGTGGTGCCGCCTCCTGTCAGAGTTCGGTCTTTTGCAATCTTTGCGGTCGTGTGTATGCTGATTTGTGGTCTGTGGCTGCAACGCCGACCAGCGGACACGAAACGGCAGAGGGTCTGGGTCAAACAGGCAGCCGAGTCCAGCGGGTTTCGCAGCGAGGTCGTGCGACGGGGCCGACTCGTGCGAACAGTTCCTGTCCGTGGGGAGATCGCCACTCATCAGCCTGGCGTCGTATACAACGACTGCCGCTACTGGCCGCGCAAGATCGTGGAATTGCTGCCCGAAGGAACCCAGGTGCAGCCCGGTGATATACTCTGCGAACTGGATTCCGCTGAAATCCGCACAAAGTTGCGGGACCAGAAGCTGCTGCTGATTCGGGCCAGAGCGGACTGGCAAACGGCGGTGGCCGGAGAAACTCTGCAGCAACTGAGGAATGATCGGCGGCTCAGCACCAACCAGTTGCAGGCACAGTCGACGCAGGATCTGTCAACAGCCTTTCGGGAAGCGGAGGCATTTCAGGAGCTGCTGCAGCTTGAGGGTGATGTGATCATGCGTCAGGAAGCAGCGACGATGGCTCAGGAATCCTGGGAACGGACTCGTGAACTGTCAGCACTCGGCATCAACAGCATCGCCGAGCTGGATATTCGGGAGGTGGAAAAACAGAATGCAGACCGTGCCGTGCTGCGGGCGGCAGGCAAGCTGAATCTGACGGAGACCTTCCATCACCGCAAAAAATCGGCCGAGCTGCAGTTCAATGCCCAGCTGGCTGCCGATGAACTGCGTCGCACAGGACTGCAGAACGAACTGGCCGCAGCTGTGCAGCGGGTAAAAGCTCTGGAGATGCAGCAGTCTGTGGCCGGACTGCAGCTGCATGTCGACTACCTTGAGCGGGCACTCAGTGCCTGCACCATCCGAGCGACCCGCGCCGGAGAACTGATCTACTGCCACAATCGCAACGAAGGCAAGTACATAGAAATCGGCGGCACAGCCCATTACAGTCAGGAGATGTTTCGAATCGTCGATCGTAATCGCATGATTGTGGCTGGCCGGGTCAGTGAAACACAGGTGTTCGACTTGTCCGTCGGGCTTCCGGCCGTGGTTCGAATTCCCACGCTGCCGACACTGGAACTGTCAGCAGAACTCAAATGGATCGCCCCCATCCCATCACCAATCTCGTGGTTTGCACCCAACGACCTGTTCAATGCCGTTCAGCTGGAATTGCTGGGCTCGGAAGAGTCCCTTGCAAGCATCGCATTCGGCACAACAGCCACGTGTGAGATTCTGTTGGAGGATCGTCCGGGGGTGCTGCAGATCCCGGTGCAGGCGGTTTTTCGCAACGGTCCGCAGACTGAAGTCCTGCTGGCGAGCCCGACCGGCCTGCAGAGACGACAGGTGATTACGGGGAAGTGCACCGAATCGCAGGCTGAAATCCTCGAAGGGCTGGCAGAGGGTGACACAGTGCTCGTTGGCGAACAGCACAGGCTGCGGCGACTGGCCGACAGCCTGCCGTGATCTTCCTGGCCGACTTCAGCGTCCGTCCCGCAGGCGGTCACCCAGAAAATTGTCCAGTTCCGGGATGTCGTAGATCTTCGAGATTGTTGTCTCGACGTCATAGGGCACACGATGGAACTCGATCATGTCATCGTGCACGGTCACGTAGGAGGATCGTGGGTCATTGTTGCGAGGCTGACCAACTGACCCAACGTTGACCATAATCTTGCCGCTGCCGATGCGATATTTAAACCCGATCTCTTCGGGCACAAGAAAATCCAGAGTGTCGGTGAAAACCCCCGGTATGTGCGTGTGCCCCTGGAAGCAGATCTTCTCAATCAGCGCGAAGATTTTCTCCATCTTCACCTTGTTGTAGATATCGTCAGGGAATACGTACTCATTCAGCGGATTGCGTGCTGAACCGTGCACGTACATTGTCTGCGAAGCTTCGTCGCGATATCGACGATTCAGTTCCCCGAGGAAGTCCCAGCGTTTTTCAGCTTTCGGCCCGACACCGCGTTCGAGGACGTTGCGAGTCCAGAAGATGGAACGCTCGGCGGCAGCGTTGAATCCTTCCGGGTCAAACAATGCGGCCTGATCGTGATTGCCCAGCAGACAGAGATCCAGATCCATCACCAGATCAATGCACTCGGCCGGATTGGGACCATAGCCAACAACGTCACCCAGACAGTAGATTTCGGTGATCCCTTTGCTGCGAATATCGGCCAGCACTGCCTGGAGTGCTTCGAGATTGCCGTGGATGTCGCTGATCAACGCTCTCAAGGGACTGGTCCTGATATCACTGGGAACCATCGACAGACGTACTTCGGGAGTCTGTCGAAAAAACGGACTGTTGGAATACGGCTGAATCAGCCAGATTCCACAGTGAAAGGCCGAATGAGGGCCTGCAGCCCGCAAAGATCCGGGGATTCCGAAGCTTCGGCAATCCACGTCCGCAGTCAGGTCCAGTGTACGCAGTGGAAAAGTCGCGGACAAGCGTTAAAGTCTGCCCGTTTCGCCCGGACTGCCTGTCTCTCAGAGTCGACCATTTCGGAATCAGTTGTGGGCAGTTCCCAGCATAACGGAGTTCAGTCCGCTGCCGATCCCCAGCAGCGCGAATCGCTCACCCGAACGCGGCGGTTCCGCCTGCATCCCCAGCGACAAAGCCATCGGCAGAGCCGCAGCGCCGGTGTTTCCAAGGAATTCGACTGTTGGAAAATCGAGCGATGGATCCAGCTGCAGCCGCTGCATGAGAGCCGTGCGGTGCTGGCGACCAACCTGGTGAGTGAAGACGCGGCTGACATCGGCCGCCTGCCACCCGAGCACCTGCTGGGTTTTCTGCCACGTTCTTTGGGCCAGTGCGATCCCCGCGTGCAGCAGGGCTTCGGAATCCGTCTCCATGCGGGGACGCCCGTCCCCTCCCCCAGCCTCAACTCCCCCGGCACACAGATTGTGAGCCGACGAATCGGACAGCCAGGCTCCACCCAGCAGGCGATGGCCGGTGCGACTGAGTCGCCGATCACACAGCACAATCGCCGCGGAGCCGGAACCGATGGTCAGTGACGCAAAAGCGGACTTGATGGACTGCCGTGTGAGTGCCGAATCCTGCAGCAGGCTGTCAATCGTGCCTTCGACCAGGTCTCGACCAGTCTCTGTACCAACCACAATACCAGCACGAATCCGCCCCAGTTCAATCTGGTCGGCAATCAGGAGCAGTCCGTTGAGCAGTCCGAGGCAGGCGTTGCTGACGTCCAGCACCAGACAATCCGAAGGCAGACCAGCTCCGTGATGTACTCCCGCCGCCGTAGCAGGTTCCATACGGTCGCGGCAAACAGAGCCGTGGACCAGCGCGCCAATCACATCAACCGGCAAACCGGACTGCTGCAGAGCCAGTCGTGCAGTCTGGACACTGACCGTTCCGGGCAGCATCCCCGGATCCCACCAGCGACGCTCACGGATCCCGGTCATCAGTTCCAGTCGACCAGCCGGCAGTCCCAGTCGTTCGTAGACCGGTGACAGCCGAGCCTCAATCTCTTCGGAAGTGATCACGTGAGGCGGCAGCAGATGAGCTGCCGCCTCGATGCACACATTGTGATATCTCATCTCGCTGCCCGAAGGTACTACTGCTGCTTTGCCAGCTTCGCCACGACATCGGCGATTGCTCTGCTGTCCTCAGCCGCCACCACCATGGTGTTTTTCGCGGCTATCCGCCCGTCCCGATCGATCACAAAGGTCCAGCGTTTGGCAGTGATGCTGCGGAGCAGTATTTCATCCTTACCGTCGATCACAGCTTTCACGGACTTCTCTTCTTTCGTCACAGGAACGCCAAACGCTTCAGCCACTCGCCCCTCGGTATCGGCCAGCAGCGTGAAATTCAGACTGTGAGCTTTGCGGAAGAGCTGGTGGTTGCGAACCGAATCTCCGCTGACCCCCACCACCTCAACACCCTTCTGCTTCAGTTGCGACAGGTCGTCGCGAAACGCACAGGCCTGCTTTGTGCAGCCTCCGGTCATGTCTGCCGGGTAAAAGTATACGACCACGATTTTGCTGCCCACGTGGTCTTCTGATTTCCACTGCCTGCCGTCCTGATCGAGCGCAGTGAAGGCAGGTGCACTGTCACCAACATTGACTTCACCGGCATCCGCGTCTGCGGACACAATGCTGCTGATCAGCCCGCAGCACAACAGCAATAAATGCCCTGACGGTGATGGAGCAGTACGTTTGTGGCTCGACAACTTCATGGCCAATCCCCCTGTTTTCACCAGTTTCCGAAAGAATCCGACTGAGCGCATAAAAAAACGGCTGACAGAGAACTGTCAGCCGCCGGAAGATATCCGAAGAAGTGATCAGATCACTTCTTCTTTGCAGCCTTCTTTGCAGCCTTCTTTGCAGGTGCAGCAGTAGCAGCCTTCTTCGCGGCCTTCTTTGCAGCTTTCTTTGCCACAGTACGTTCCTCCAGAAAACGTTGAACTTGTTGTGGCAGTCCTGCCAAGGCTTACCGGGCTTTGAACACTCAGGACAACCACGGACCAAAACATCACTCGCTGATGTCCCAGTGACAACAGCGACGCAGATTCCGTTCTTGCAAGATGATCGCTTTGAAGTCCGCTTTGAGAGGCGATGTCCTTCGCCACGTGCATCCAGCACTTGTGCAACAGAATCTGCTGTTGGTGGTCAGAATGTTAGGTGAATATATGGATAACGCAAGACTGTTCGACATTTTTCTGACACTGATCTCAGGATTTTTTTGACATCAATGACAAGGTCACATCAGCTTGCTCCACGTTCACCATTCGTCGCACGTTCATCGTCAGTGTGACCATCACTGCTGCACTCTGTTGTCGCGCCGTAACACATCTCACACATCAGTCTGCATCACAGCATCACACACCTGTGCTGCTTCTGCAATTGCTGCTCAGTGCATCCCACTGTCCTGCAGCATCAGCCGGAATTTCACAACTCACTGAGCACCTGCTGCATGTAACGAATGCTGCTCTCAGCAATGAATTGCGCGCCTGGTGAATAGTCGAAGACTTCCACAGAGACCCAACCTGAGTATCCGCTGGACTGCAGCGCAGCAAGAATTGGATGGTAGTCCACAGCACCCATCCCTGGCCCCAGCAGATTCGTGTCGTTGACATGAAAGTGTCGACACAGACCCCGCCAGCGATCAATCAGAACCGGTATCGATTCCGTCTCTCCACCCAGCATCGCCTTCACATCCTGATGCAGCATGACCGCAGGATGCCCCACACGCTCAATCACCTGCACCGCATCAGCACAGGTGTTGATGAAGTCCGTCTCCTTCGGTGTCAAAGGCTCCAGACACAATGTCACGCCAGCCGCAGCAAAGGCCGGAGCTGCGGCAGAGAAGACTTCTGCAGCATATTCCACGGCCTGTTCACGACTGACGCCGGGCAGCAGATTGCGCTGCTGCGGTGACCCGAACACCATCACATCGCCCCCCAGCTGCCCGCACACATCCGCCAGAAAGGACAGATATTCGGCAGTCGCACGGCGCACCGCAGCATCCGGGCTGGTCAGATAGAATCCGCTGGTTTTCGCCAGCAGCCAGTGCAGACCGATAATCTCCAGACCATGCTCCGCTGCCTGCTCGCGCATGCGGGAAAACACTCCCCGCGAAACAGATCGCAGGTCGGCAGCGATCGAAAACGGTGCCACCTCAATCCCGCCATAGCCAGCCTCGGCAATCAGCCGACACTGCTCAGCCCACGCAACACCCTCATACAGTTCCTGGCATATCGCAAACTTCACCGTCGCACCTCCACAACTGAACGACCGACATCAGGCCGCGTCGCCAGAGTCGTCAGGACCCCACCATCTGCTGCAACCGGCACCAACCTGTTCCGCATTCTCCCGATTTGTCGCCCCGTTGCAACAGCGTTTGACCAGCGACGTTTTCTGACCTAGTGGTTTTCGGTTGATACTATTTGCTGTCGCCGGCGCTGCCATTACGGACAGAGCCGGATGGAGACTGAGAGCGTGTCTGCTTCCTACAGTTCACACACCGGCACTTCCACCGAATCATTCGAAGACCTGTTCGAGCGGGTCAACATGATTCTGGGCGATGCCGCACCCACGCGACAGGAATCCTCCGATTCCGACACGTTCGTCCCCCGCCAGCCACTGACACTCAAGGACGCCGGCGTCACCTACGCCCTGCTCGAACGCATCATTCTGCGGTTCATGTTCAGCAACTCGGCCGTGACCGGACGCCGGATCGCCGCTCAGCTGCGGCTGCCATGGAAGCTGACCGAACCTCTGCTGAAACAACTGCGGCAGGAAAAACACATCGACCTGTCCGGCACAACCGCCGCCGGAGACTCAGAGTTCATCCTGACCCCCACTGGCCGCGAACGAGCCCGGCAGTACATCCTGGAATCAAGCTATTTTGGTGCCGCCCCGGTACCGCTGGAGGACTACGCCACCGCTGTGGCCTTGCAAAGCCCGTCCAGACTGCAGATTCGCATGCCCGATCTGCGCCGCGCATTTCGCAGCCTTGTGCTCAGCGATCAGATCCTCGAAAGACTGGGGCCCGCCATCAAAGCCGGACGCGGACTGTTCCTCTACGGAAATTCCGGCAATGGCAAAACCAGCATCGCCGAACGGATTTCCGAAGCCTTCGGATCCACCATCTGGATCCCCCGGTCCGTCGCAGTCGAAGGTGACATCATCCGCATCTTTGACCCGCGCGTGCACACCGAAATCGATGACAGCACTGCCGGCAGCGGACTCCTCGACTCCCAGGACATCGATCGCCGCTGGGTCCGCATCCGCCGCCCGACCATCGTTGCCGGTGGTGAACTTACCATGAACGAACTCGAACTGCAGCTCAATCCGACATCGCGAGTCTGCGAAGCCCCGCTGCAGGTCAAAAGCAACTGCGGCACACTGGTCATCGATGACTTCGGCCGACAGCGCATGCCAATCGATGAACTTCTCAACCGCTGGATCATTCCACTGGAACGTCGCTACGATTTTCTCAATACACCCTCCGGCAAAAAGGTCCGATTCCCCTTCGACCTGCTGATGGTGTTCTCCACAAACATTGAGCCGCACGAACTGGTTGACGGGGCATTCCTGAGACGCATCCCGTACAAAATTGAAATCTCAGACCCCTCCGAAGCTGAATTTCGACAACTGTTCGAATCCGTCTCACGCGCCATGAATGTGCCCATCGACGACAGCACCATGGACTATCTGCTGGCACGACACTACCGCGAAGCCGAACGCCCCATGCGGTGCTGCCATGCCCGGGACCTGCTGCTGCAGGTGCAGAACTACTGCCAGTTCCACGATACGCCCATCCGTGCCACCCGCGAAGCCATCGATGCGGCCGTCGTCAACTACTTCGCAATCACCGCCCCGGCGAGAACTGGACGAATAAACGTCAGCCGAAACTGATTTTCAAAAGCAATCAGTCCCCGGACACTTTGCCATCCACAGCATTCTTCGCCTTCACCGCATTCTGCAGATCCAGACACACCAGCCAGTTTTCACTCCGCAGATACAGTTTCCCATCGGACACCACCGGCGCCACCCAGGCCGGATTGCCAATCTCGTCCAGAGAAAAACGACCACGCTCCACAAAACGATCGCGGTTCACGTCCACCACGGCCAGCGTGCCTCGCTCACCCAGCACGATGAACCGGTCGCCCACTCGAGTCAGCGAGCCGCGGCCAAAAAACGGGTAGGGGATTTCCTTGCCCGTCTCGGAGTCCACAACCTTCCCATTTGCCCTGTTCACCCGCAGATTCGTCAGATCTCCGTCAAACCCGGATGTGCTCCACTGCAGCCCACCATCCTGCAGCCGCACACACCGAAGCTCTCCTTCATTCTCGTGCCGCCCCGAAAAACCATACACGCACCCATCCACGTGAATCGGAGTCGACCAGTGCGCCAGCAGATTGCTGCGGTCTGACCACACCGGGCTGACTGCACGCCCGTCAGGACTGACTTTCAGCAGTGCTGACCCCACCTGATAGGCGGCCGAAAGAAAAATCTGATCTGCAACAACGATCGGGCGAGCGGCATTCACGGACTCATGCACTCGTGAACGAAACCACCAGTGAAAATTCGTGGCTCCGGTTTCCGGATCCAGGGAGACCAGTCCCTGGCGAACAAGACACAACAGGTGTCGTCGCCCATGAATCTCGGCAATCATCGGAGACGAATAGCTGACAACCATCTCCTCCCCCGTCCACGCGTACTTGTTGCCCTCGGGGGTTTCAGTACCATCCCAGGTCTGCTTACCAACCGCTTCCCACAGCACCTTGCCGGTCGCAGTATCGAATGCCACCACACCGGAATTTGGCTGACCTCCCACCAGTACAATCAGACGCTCACCGTCCAGCAGCGGCGAACACCCCATCCCAAAGAACCACTCAGGCAGCTGAAAAGTCGCCTTCAGGTCGTTTTTCCAGACCAGACTGCCGTCCTGCAGCGACACACAGCAGAGCATGCCTTCCGCTCCCAGCGTAAAACAGTACCGGTCCGTCAGCACCGGCGAGCAGCGAGGTCCGTTGTTGTAGCCGTAGGGATCTTCGAACGCCGACTCATAAGTGTATTGCCAGAGTTCTTCGCCCGAGCTGCGGCGACGGCAGGAAATGATTTCCTGCTTTCCCTGGCGGTGATGAATCACCAGCCGATCTCCCAGCAGTGACGGAGCACTGTAGCCCGTGCCGATTGCCTGCTTCCAGAGCACCGGCGGCGGCCCCGCAGTCCAGTCCAGCACAATCCCTGTTTCCCCGGATTCGCCGGTGTGTCGTGGCCCCAGAAACCACGGCCAGTCTTCGCCAGACACGGAGCCCATGCCACAGTACAGTCCACTCGCCAGCACACCCGTCAGAAGCAGCCCGCGCAGGGATCGCAGGAGGACGCTTCCACTGAATTGCACGCTCACAGCTGAGCTCCGTTTCTTGCACTGTTCCATCTTGATGCCGGACGATCGACCACGACGCGACTGGCAGTAGGCTGTGAAGAGTAGGATTTTCGTGTGGAAAAGTCATCCGTCCACTTGCGATTCACAGGCCTAACCGTCAACTTCTCGCCGCTGCAGGGCTGCCACCTGCCGCACCGCTGTCGCTCGGAGACCATCATGGAGTGTTATGACCGCCCGGACCTGTGGGACTTTGCGTTTTCCGATGAGACGGATTTCGAGGCCGATTTCATCCAGCAGATGGCGTCCCGATGGCTGAATACAAACCGTCCTGCGGTGCTGGAAATTGGCTGCGGCGGGGGCCGTCAGACCGTGAACCTTGCGATGCGCGGGCTGCCGGTGACCGCGTTCGACCTGAACCCAACCTGTGTGCGTGAGACACAGCGGCGACTGAAAAGACGGCGGCTGGCAGCAAATGTGTTCTCCGCCGACATGCTGGATTTCCAGACCAGCGAGACGTTTGATCTCGCTCACTGCCTCGTGAATACATTTCGCCACCTGACGGACGAGCGGTCCGCACGATGCCACCTGCAGGCTGTCGCCAGGGCACTCAGACCCGGCGGCCTGTATCTCCTCGGTTTTCATCTGCTGCCACCGGATGCAGCCGAAGAAGACTGTGAGCGCTGGACACTGCGGCGGGGAAAAAAATCCGTCACGGTCACTGTGCGGGTACTGCAATTCTGTCGCAGGACTCGCCTCGAGACAGTGCGGTTCAGCCTGAAAGCAACCCTGCCCACCGGAGTGATCCGGCTGCGCAGCGATCATCAGCTGCGGATTTATCGAGCCGATCAGTTCCGCAGCCTGCTGCGGGCTGTTCCCGAATTTGAACTGCTGAGTGTTCACGATTTCTGCTACGACGCCGACAATCCGCTGCCACTGGACGATCAGCTGGGTGATGCAGTCTTTGTGCTGCGTCGCCGCGGCTGAACAGTTCGTCGCTCCCGTCCGGCACGATCACCTTTGTCTGCCGGGATTCTGAGATTCAAGGCGCATACCGGAGTACTGAAGATGAGTTCCTCACTGACTGCCCCTGAAGCCTGTATCGAACTGGAGGGAGTCAGGGTCAACAATCTCAGACAGGTATCGCTGCGGATTCGTCATGAATCGCTGACGGTAATCTGCGGTCTCAGCGGTTCCGGCAAAAGCAGTCTGGCATTCGATACGCTGTACGCTGAAGGTCAGCGAAGGTACGTGGAAACATTTTCTCCGGCAGCGCGTCAGTTTCTGGAACGGATTGAACGTCCGGCGGCCGACCGCATCTCGGGCCTGCCGCCGGCCGTGGCCATTCACCAGTCAGCCCGGGGTGATGGACCGCGGAGCACGGTGGGCAGTCGCACCGAAGTTCTGGATGCACTTCAGATCCTGTTCGCCCACGCCGGCACGCCGCACTGCCCTGGATGCGGTATCGCCGTCTGCCGCCACTCGCCCGCGACAGCCGTTGCGGCTCTGTTGCAGACTGTCCCGGGAGCCAGGCTGCTGCTGGGATTTCCGCTGGCAAAAGCCAGGGGCGGTCCGCCGGCAACTCCTGAGTTCTGGCTGCAGCGTGGCATTACGCGCTGTCTGCTGAATTCCCGGCAGACACCGCTTGACCAGTGGCCCCACGGCAGTCCACTGCCACCGGATACGATATTTATTGTGGATCGTCTAAAAGCCGATCCGACTCAGTCCTCCAGACTCGAGGACAGCGCTGCGACCGCACTGCAGCTTGCCGATATACTGCTGGTGCTCAGCGATGTGCAGCCTGCAGCACCTTCGGTCTGCGTCACTGTCGATGACCGCCCGTGGCACCAAATAATCTACCCGTTTCGGCTCGAATGCGCCGGCTGCGGGACAGAATTCAGTGACATCACACCCCAGCATTTCAGCTTCAATTCCCCGCTGGGCGCATGTCCGGATTGTGGCGGTACCGGTACTGCCGGCGACGAATCCTCCATGCAGCAGTGCGCAGGGTGCAGCGGAACACGACTGGCGGCATTTCCAGCAGCGGCACGGTGGCGCGGCGCGACTCTGCCGGAAGTCTGTCGCCTTGAAGCCAGCGCTCTGATGAGCTGGCTGCAAATGGCAGAGCAGGAGCTTTCCAACTCTGATCGACACGCCATCACTCCTGCGTTTCGACACGCTCTCCGGCGCCTGGATCTGCTGTGTCGCTGCGGCCTGGAATACCTGACGCTGGAACGGAGCATGAAGTCGCTGTCAGGCGGCGAGGCGCGACGCACTCTGCTGGTCGCCGCACTCAGCTCCGGACTGACAGGAACACTGTATGTGCTGGACGAACCAACACAAGGTCTGCACCCGACCGATACCGCCCGCGTGATGACTGTGATTCGGGAACTGCAGCAGGCAGGAAACACCGTGGTCGTGGTGGAACATGATCCGACAGTGATCCTGGCGGCGGACGAGGTGATCGAAACAGGACCCGGTGCCGGTGATGACGGTGGTCGCATCGTGTTCCAGGGCTCGCCGGAACGGCTGGCGCAGCAGGATACCGCCACGGGACGACTGCTGGCAGGTCGTCATGCGCAAACCGGCCCGGCTGCCGGCACACCGCGTCTCCGAGATCTGCGCACACCTCAGCACTGGTTGCGGCTCACCGATATTCACTGCCGCAATCTGGTCGGCACGGATGTGGAGTTTCCGCTGGGAGTCCTGTGTGGTATCTGCGGTGTCAGCGGCAGTGGCAAGAGCTCCCTGATGACAGAAACTCTCTACCCGCACCTGCTGTCCCGCCTGCAGCCCGGTGTACGTCAGCAGCCCGTGAGTTCCCGTGTTGCCTCGATCAGCGGAACTGAACATCTGGAAAGTGTGCTGTTGATGGACCAGCAGCCAGTGCGACGCAGCACTCGCAGCATCCCCGCCACGTGGCTGGGGATCTTTGATGAAATTCGAACTTTGATGGCTGATACTCATGAAGCTCGCCGCCGTAATCTCACCCGCGGCATGTTCAGCTTCAATTCATCGCGTGGGGGTCGTTGTCCGGCCTGCGAAGGGCGCGGACAGGTTACCGTCCCCATGCAGTTTCTGGCCGATATCGAAACCGTCTGCGAGGCCTGTGGAGGTCGTCGCTTCCGCCCGGACGTGCTGGAGATTCGTTACCGGGGACGCAGCATCGATGAGATTCTGCAGATGTCGGCTGACGAAGCATTTCGCTTCTTTCACGCCAATTATCGGATTCAGACAAAACTTAATGCGCTCCGACAGGCCGGTCTGTCCTACCTGCGTCTGGGTCAGCCGCTCTCCGTACTCTCAGGCGGAGAAGCTCAGCGTCTGAGAATCGCGGCCATGCTGGCCGGAGTTCCGCAGGACCTGCCGGACACACCGGCCGGCGAAACCACAGCCGCCCAGCTGACGAATTCAGGACGCACTCTGTTCCTGTTTGATGAACCGTCCGGTGGACTGCATGGGAATGACGTGCAGAATCTTGTCGCCTGCCTCGACTTTCTGGTGCAGACCGGTCATTCGGTGATTATCATAGATCATGATCAGGAGTTGCTCTCACAGGCAGACTGGCTGATTGAACTGGGTCCTGGCCCCGGCGCCAGGGGTGGTCAGGTGCTGCACTCGGGGCAGCCTTCGGCACAAGGGAAAGGAGTCGAATTATGGCGGATGTGAAAGAAGCAATTGCCTGCTGCGATCAACTGCTGCAGCAGTACGGCCTGTGGGAACAGGGGTGGCGTACCACCCTGGACCGAGCCAAAATGCGAGCCGGCTGCTGTCGCTACAACCGCCGCACCATCAGTCTCAGTGCGCCGATCATTGCGTTGAACTCGTGGCAGGAAACTCTGGACACCATTCGGCATGAAGTGGCACACGCACTGGTCGGTCCCGGTCACGCGCACGATCAGGTTTGGCAGGAGATGGCTGTCAGGCTTGGGGCTCAGCCAAAGGCTCGCTGCACCAGCAAAACCCCACGGGCACGCTACCATCTCTTCTGCATGCGGTGCGGATCCCTCGTGCGCAAGTATCATCGACTTCCGAAAATGGATTTTTCCGACAGATACTCATCCTGCTGCGGGCCCGTCGCCGTCGGTGAGCTGAAACTGTATGAATCTCTGGCGGTCAAATATGGACTGGCAGACATCCCTCAGGATCCGCAATGACCATACTGCCCAAAGACCTGTTTTGCAGCGATGAAGCCCCGCAGGCCGATGCAGCTATTGTCTGCGGATCCTCCGACGCAGAAGAACTGCAACACAGGACCGCGGCAGCCGTGCAGCTGCTGCTGGCGGGTAAAACTGGTCTGCTGCTCCTGTGTGCCGGTGGGCGCGGGGGATCGCAGACCGAATCTGACGAAGCCACTCAAATGCTGAGCCTTGCCGAGCAGGCGGGCGCTCGCTCGCAGCAGATCATCAGCGTGCCGGGCGCCGGAGAAATCTCGGAAATTGCTCGAGAATGCGGCAAACTGCTGAAGCAGGACGTTCGACTGAGCAGCATCCGCAGCCTCTGGCTGGTTTCCTCCGCATGGCACATGCTGCGAGTGCGGATCGTCATGAAACATCATCTGCCGCGACAGCTCAAGCTCTTCTGCCACCCCACCTCAGCTGGCATCACCGCGGCAAACTGGATGAAACAGCCGCGCGGTCGAGCACTTGCGGAAAACGAAATCCGACTGATCGACAAGCTGCTGAAAAACGGTTACTCATTGAAATAAGCTCACCGCCGCGTCACTGTCCGAACCGGAAGCATAGCGAGGGCAGTGCGAGCCACCTGCTGGACCGTAGGGTCCTCAGACTCGGAGGCCTGCGACAGCAGGCGATTCGCCAGTTCCAGTTCTTCAAACGCCACCAGCATCGTAATCGCGGCTTCGATTTGCGCCAGTCCGCCTGACGACTCTGCCAGTTCACGATACACAGCCTTCTCGGCGGCACTGCCACCGCGGACCTGACGCAGGTCTCGCCAGAAGAGAGCCTGCTGTTCGGGGGACATCTGAGCATAGAAGGACCGCAGGAAGGCCAGCGGCAAGCCACCCACAGAGGCAGGCGCACCCGTCATTCGCGAAGCAGCAGCGCCCCCGCTCCCTGCCGATGAAATCTGCGGAGCGGTCGAGTACTGCTGCGCGGCAGCTGTCTGCTGAGACATCTGCATGGTGTTGCCTGCGACGGCTCGCGGTGACCACGACTGCGCTGCGGCAGCTGCCCCCGCCGGAATCGACATCGAAGGCAGCCCCTGATGTGCCGGTTCTGACATCAGTGATCCGGTTCCGCTCTGAAGCTGCGGCATACCTTGCAAGGGCTGCATTCCGTCCACCGGCTGTGACGACGACGAATTGACGCCGGGGTACTGCTGCGGCATCGCAGGCAGAGGCCCCGAGTACTGTGCGGCAGGCAAATACTGTGAACCCGCTGAATACTGAGGAGCTGGAGAGTATTGAGGAGCGGCCGAATATTGCGGCGTGCTGCCGTACTGCTGTGACTGCGGATGGGCGAACGCAGTCTGATACTGAGCTGAGACAGGGTATTGCGGTCCCGGCGCGTATTGGCTGGCCAGCGGGTATGGCGATGACGCGACTGGTGGGGCAGTCGATGCCTGCGCTGCCGCCGGATTGATCGGCTGGCCGTTTGCATAAATCTGCGGGAGCATGGGAACCGCACCGGGCTGGGGATATGCCTGAGACAAATCACCTGCAGGTCGGAACGCGATCTGCTGCACCGCCTGAGCATAAGTTCCGGGCGAAACCTGCGGTGCGATCGGCATCGACTGGACCGGAGGAATCTGAGAAAACACAGGCGCGGGCTGCAGAGCTGCCTGAGACTGTGCGGCCACAGGCATCGCGGGCATCACCAGCGACATCTGGAAAAACTGTCCCGAAGCATCGCGAACCAGCACCATCTGGGTCCCGGCGGCCGCGACGCCTGCCGCGGCAGGGGTCGGCACCGCCTGCGGGGCTGCTGTTGGCAGGTTTGCTGCCGGAGTCTTCACAGCATCTGCAGCCTGCTCCGCTGCTCCAACTACCTGCTCCTGCGACACGGATGTTTTTTCTGCACCGACGGACCGCTCACTTGCCGCCAGTCGTCGCGGGCCATGTTCCACAGACTCGGTAACGGGCGGCAGGCTTCGTCCTCCCTCGGAAACTGACTTGCGAGACCGCTCGCTGGCACCCAGCATGGGCTCGATCAGACCGCCGCTGCGCCGTCGATCTTCAAGGCTCCTGATCCCCTGGACCGGACTGCTGGCTGGGCTTGATTCAACGAAGCCAGCCAGATCTTCCAGGCCGGCGTCGACTGTTGAAAAGCGGGTGCTTGCCGCTGACTCATCGGCACGAAGCGACGTATGACTCAACTGGACCCTTGGGACACTGTTCGCCTGAATGTTATTTGTCTGCTGACGCGGCTGCGAACTTTCAATGGGAGGCAGCAACACGCCGGATTCAGGCACGGACGAGCCCGAAAAACTCTCGACCACCGCGTGCCCTGAAGCACTCAGCGTCGTTGCATCGGACGAAGCCGCTGGCACGGATGCCTTTCCTGTCTGACTCTCGGACGTCACCGCAGGCTCAATCTTTTGAGAATACAGGGACTCAAAATCGACCGTCTCAATCACCGCCCGCCGCGATTCTGCCGTCAGCTGGCCTTCGTCGGTTTTCCCTGCCTGACTTGCGGAATGTCCAGCCACAGGATTGCCCGGAGCCACATTATTCTCTGCGGCCAGCAACTCCCCCAGTTGTACCAACGCTTCGGCGGCCTTCTGGCTGTTCGGATCCGCATCAATCGCCCGCGTGAAGTATTCACGAGCCTGCAGCAGATCACCCTTCTGAGCAAGTGCGAAGCCTACAGTCGACGCGGCATCGGATTCACTCATAGACTGCCGCAGCGTCGTCATTGCCGTAGAGATTTCGCCCATGTCGATGAGGGCAATTCCGAGGTTGGACTGAGTTCGCGGATGAGAAGGATTGATCTGCTGTGCTCTGCGGAAAACCTCAACGGCCTCCTCTGTTTTGCCCTGCAGGTAATGCGAATAACCCAGATCGCACAGCACTTCAACATTTGTCGGCGACAGTTCGTGAGCCCGACTCAAATAGCTGATCGCAGCCTGCTCATCTCCGGACTTTTGACAGAGCACACCCAGCCGGTGGTGCAGATCCACCTTGTCTGGGTGACGCTTCAGCAGTTCCTCGTAGCTTTTTCGCGCTCGCAGCAATTCCCCGCTCTGCTCTGCCATCCGCGCGGCCAGCAACTGCTCGCTATACCGATCGCGTCCCAGCATCGGCAGCCTGTCAGTCAGACTCTGACTGACCGCACAGCCGGAGAGAACCATCGGCAGCAGTGCCTTCAGAACCCTGCGATGCGACCTGCTAAGCATAACTGACCCCTCGGAAGGCAACCAACTCTCTGCACTGAAAACGTCACACACGCCGCCTTAGCGAGTACCGCCGCCACCGGCACCGCTCGCTCCGGATCCTCCCCAACCACTCCCGGCTCCATTCCCCTGAATCGCCCCACCAAAGGCCCGCTCAGCTTCCGCTGATGTCAGTCCGGCAGACAGAGCCGGCGACGTCAGCACTCTCTGAGACGCCGCCGGAACGCCCATCATGGTCAGCGCCGCCACCACAACATTCCGCCGCTGCGTATCCAGCTCAGCACACGGCGGACAGTTCTCCACCATGGCGGCAATCTCTTCCGACGAATTTTCGACGAGAATCGGGAATGGCACGAGTGCCGCGCGCGCACCGATTTGACGCAAATGAGCCTCACCCGCCGGGTTAAGTCTCGCAGTCCCCGCCACAAACTCATGCTCGTATATCACAAAGTCCGTCGCCTCGCCCTGAGCTTCCTGCAGATCCAGCATCGGACGCACGCTGGTGCCAAGGGCCGCCGGCGGCTCCGGCAGTGGCGCTGGCACCGTGATCTTGTCCCGCATACACCCCGTTGCTGACAACACGCAGCCCGCCAACAGCATTCGCAATGAAATTGATGTGCTCACTGTTTACTCCCGTATCCGGAATCGACTGAACGATCACTGAGAGAAGCCAACCTTGCCCGTGGAAAAGTAGCGAGCACTGTTTTCATAGCTGTTGAAGTACAGATTGGGGTGCAGCAGCTGGTCGCGATAATTCGGCCACACTGTCGCCCGATGATAATGTCCGGGGCGCCCCTCAATACGATTCCGCAGAAAGAAGTCCACCTCCGTCGGCTCGGTAACATTGACTCCCGGCAGCAGCTGCGGTACCTCGCTGGCATCCACGCCGTGGACAATCTCCGGACTCACGATCACCAGCAGCTCCACCTCGTCGGAACTGGCTGAATTCGAAGCTCCCAGTGCGCCAAGAATCGGAATGTTGCCCCAGCCGGGCAAGCGACTTGTGCCCCCGTTCTGCTGTGACTGCGTCAGACCGGCAATCGCCAGCACCTGCCCCTCGCGCAGCTCCACCGTGGTGCTGGCCGATCGCGTGTCCATGCCGAAAATGCCATTGACACTCGTTGCCGTATTGAGCGTGCTGAACTGCGGATTTACCTGCAGTCGAATGCGGTCCTTATCCAGCACTGTGGGTGTGAATGTCAGCAGAGTGCCATACCCCTTGAACGACGTCGATGCCGCCTGTGCACCACCGACACCGACGATTGTTGGCACAGCGAACTCTCCGCCGGAAATGAACGTCGCTGACCGACCGCTGATCGTCACGAGTGTCGGCTCTGCCAGAATCTTCGCTACCTTATGCTGCTCAAGCGCCTCAAGCGACAGCTTGAAACTGTTCTCAGAAAACGTGCCGCTGATGACTGCGTTCCCGGCCGCACCACCCGCGCCGAAGATGAAATCACTGACTTCTGCATCCAGACTGGCGCCAAACCTTCGCACCGCAGATCGCTTCAGTTCAGCGATCCGAACTTTCAGCATCACCTGATGCTCGCCCGGAACACGAATCAAATTGATAATCGTCATCGAATTCGCCACCGAATCCAGATTGATCTCCTCCATGTTCGCCAGAGCAGCGTCTGAAGTCCCAGTCCCAAACGCTCCGCTGCCCCCCTGGCCCTGAGTTTGCCCGCCACGCCGCAGAAACGACATAATCTGAGACGCCTCTTCAGCATCCTTCGCCTGCCCCTTGACGATGATCTTGTCCGCCACAGGAATCAGACGAATAAAGCTGTTAGGGAACAGTCGCGACACCTGCTGCTCCAGCTTTTTGATTTCTACATCTCGCACTGACAGATCGCGAGCCTGCGGCGTCACATGCACCACAAAACTGAACAGCTCCTCCGCATTCTCATCGCCCAGCCACACCGAGATCGTCGTCCGACCTGGCGACTTCCCGATCAGTTCCAGTTCACGCGTAGTAAACGGAGTCGTCTCGATAATACTGGGATCCGCAATTGAGGCACGTGAGACATTCTGCTTGAAGAGCACAACCTTCGAGTGCCCCTGCTCAAGTCGCAGTTCAGCAGTCGGCTCGCTGATATGCGAAATTGCACGATTGATGCCCTCCACCGCCGCCGGATCTACAGCCGGCTCCTGCCCCAGAACAGCCGCCCCCAACGCCACCGGCAGCACGGCCACCATCACCTGCAGAAGTCGCCCCATCGCTGTCACATCCTTGACAAAACAGCACCGCAACCGGATCAAACCAGTGGCGGACAAAGGTCACCGCGGATCAGCCCTGACACCGCAGCACATACCTGTCAGGGGCAGCATCGGCATTTTCCCCCATCCACTGAACCGGATTCCAACGGACTTCAATGTCTCTGCGGGAATTTCCCCCTTGGATTACTTTTTTTCGGCGGATGCCTGTCACCGCAGGACTTTTCCCTACAACCGCACCGAAACATCTGTGCTTGATGCCACTGAGAGGACTCAAGGGCACTGGGCAGATGACGCCCGCCCCATTCGCCCCGCATCACGCAAACCACCAGGTCACAACAAAGCACCCAGCCAGCTGAGGCAGACACTCGCTGATCCAAATGCGCCGACGACTCTGGTTCTGACGGTTGATTGCAATCGAGGCTGTCTGCCGACTTCAGCGATTCCAACGCACCAACAGGTGGAACTTCTGGGTTTTCCCACACCCCCGCCCGCCGCCTCTGCCTGCCTGCCGAGCATCCTGACGATGCAAACATCTGCCGAGTGCTGGCTTTGGGAGCAGAAGCAGTGCAGCATCGGCCTGTCAGCCCCGATCTATTCGCAGAAATGGACTTCTCATGAAACTGCAAGTTTGCAGCCTGCTGGCTGCTGCCGCCGTCGCGTCATTTCAGGCAGTCCTGATTGCTCAGGAGGTGCCCGCAGTTCCTCCGGTCCCATCAGCCGAAATTCCTCCAGAACTGCCAACTGCACAGCCCGGCCTGCCAATCGATGAACCTGTGGCAGAGCCCTTGTACGTGCCCGCTGAACCGGTATATTCCGGGCCCGCGTGCCCCCCGGGGATGCCCTCACCCGCAATGTTTCCACCAGTACCGATGTACCTCTCACAATACGCCCCTCAGCAGCCGCTGTGCCACGGCATGGTGCCCCTTGCTCCCTCAACCCCCATGTGCTGCATGACGCCCATTTCGCCCGCGACGTCTTATTGCCCGCCACCGGCGGCACCTGCGGCTGCCTGGTGCCCTCCAGGACAAACTGTGGCCCCGCTTGATCTGATCTACACTCCCGGAATTGTGGGATACCCCTTCCACAGGGCTCCCATCTACACAAACAGTCCTGCCACTCGTTTCCACATGCACCCGCTGCGCAAGGACGCACTGCTGCACGTGAGCCCGGGCAATATGTTCCCAACAGCACCGATCTCTCCGGTCGCCAAAGGCAACTACTACTTCCGGCCCTATAATTATCGGCAGATCTATTTCGATCAGATCTACGCGGCAGCAGCCTCAGGAAATCCGGAGGCACCGTATTCAGCCCCCCTTCTGCCGCACCTCGCGAATCGTCTGGACACGTACAAACAATCGCTGGACCGTGCTTTACTGCCAGCTCTTGCCCCGCAACGAATGCCGGCAACCGCTCCGATTATGTCTCCGGGGCGCTGAGCACAGACTTTCCCAACCTCCGGTGCAGGGACGGCCACCACCAGGCCGTCCCTGCTCATCTTCAGAGTGACTGCCCCATGAGCCACGCCCCTGCCGGCCTGCACGACCCTGCCGAAATCCTCAAACATTTGATCGCCATCCCCAGCGTCAATCCAATGGGGCGCGAATTGTCCGGCGAGGAATACTATGAAGGTCGCATGACACTCTGGCTGACGGACTTCCTGCAGGCCAACCAGCTGCCGGTGGAAGTTCATGAAGTGGTCCCCGGACGCTGCAACGTGCTCACTCGCCTCGACAGTCCCGGGGCCACCCGCACTGTCCTGTTCGATGTGCATCAGGACACCGTTCCCGTTGATGGAATGACAATCCCACCCTTCACACCAACGGAGTCGGGCGGGCGAATCAGCGGACGTGGCGCCTGCGATGTCAAAGGTGGCATGGCCTCCATGCTGGCTGCCCTGCTGCGGCTGCAGCGACAACCTGTCGCCGGACGCCCCAATCTTGTTCTGTCCCTCACCTGCGACGAGGAATCAACGAGTCTGGGCATCAATCATCTGACTGCTGGCTGGCAGACCGGTGGCCCACGATACAGTCTGCTGCCGGTCGCACCTGATGTCGCTGTGATTGCCGAACCCACGCTGCTGGATATCGTCGTCGCGCACCGTGGTGCCGTCCGCTGGAGAATCCGCACTGGCGGTCGAGCCTGCCACAGTTCCAGACCCACCGACGGCATCAACGCAATCTATCGCATGGGCCGCGTCCTGCTGGCCATGGAAGAATTCGCCGCCTGGCTGCCACAGTCTCGGCCCGCACACCCGCTCTGCGGTCCCGCCACACTCAGCGTCGGACTGATTTCCGGTGGCAGCAGTGTCAATGTGGTTCCGGACAGCTGCGGCATTGACATTGACCGACGCCTGCTGCCCGGCGAAGACCCGCTCGCCGCGCGGCAGGAAATCATCGACTGGCTGGCTCCGCGATTCGACTTTGAGTTGTTCCATGATCAGCCGTGGTGCAACAGTCCAGGACTGAATGACAATCACAATCAGTCACTGGGCCACGAACTGCTGCAACATGTCGAAGCAGCCACCGGCCCTCATCGCTGCATCGGTGTGCCCTTCGGAACGCATGCTTCGCGAGTCGCGGCCGCCGGAGTCCCGGCGGTTGTGTTTGGCCCCGGCGATATTGCTCAGGCACACACGAAGGATGAATGGATTGAAGTTGACCAGCTGCACCAGGCCACTGAGATCCTCTGCCGTTTGATAAACGGGTCGGCTAATCCAGCGTGACAAACTCACTCAGTCCCAGCAGTGCCTGCAGATATTCGGCCCAAACAGTCTGCTCCGCCTCTGCTGTGCCGCCGGCTGCAGCCGTCTGAGTCGCAGTAAATTCCAGCGCCGCCCGCAACTCCTCCGCGTCCGGTTCGCGAGCAAACAGCAGCAGATACGCCTGCTGCACACGCTGCTCGCCGGACAGGGGCCGCAGCCGATCCCGCATCTGAACGGCCCGCGTTTCCACCCACGCAGAATTCAAAAAATACAACTGCTGCAGCGGCGTCGTCGTGGGCTCGCGTCGCGGGCTGTGAGAACTGGCCTCCGGAAAATCATGCATCCGCAGCACCGGATGCAGCTCCTCTCGAGCCACCACCAGATACAGCGATCTGCGATATGCCTGCGGATCATCAGGCGACTGCCCCGGACCTCCGGTTTTCAGATCCAGCACACCGGAAGCAGCCAGCGCTGCATCACGCCACATCTCAAAATCCAGTCGGCGACGACTGGCACGCCACAACTGCCGATTCTCCGGATCCACAGCATCCCCGGTCGCCTGCCACGCCGAACTCTGACGCCACGCAGCTGACAGCAAAATCTCGCGCTGCAGCCACTTCAGATCCCAGCCACGCGAGACCAGTTCGAACGCCAGATGCTCCAGCAGATCCGGATGCGTCGGACGGTCTCCCTGGACACCGAAATCACTGGTGGTACGCACCAGACCAGCGCCAAAACAGGCATCCCAGATCCGATTTACGATCACACGGGCCAGCAGCGGCGCCGCCTCTGACGTCAGCGCCTCAGCCAGTTGCCGACGACCACTGCCGGCATTCAGTGGCCTCCCTGATTCCGGACTGAGCACCGTCAGAAACCGACGCGGCACCACAGTTCCCGGATTGCCCGGATTGCCACGCCGAAATACCGGCAAATCTCTGGCCTCACCCTCACGATACTGCAGCTGGGTCATTTCGTCGCCCTGCGGCAGTACATACACCGCGGCATCACGCAGCACATGCGCGAAAGGGGCATCCACCTGAGGCTCAGCAGAACGCAGTTGAGCGACCTCTGCTGCGACCAGCGCCGCCGCCGGATCCTGCTTCTCACTCAGCGTCTTCAGCCGGCCTTCCAGCTCACGCAGTCGCACCCGCGCAGCCTTCACGCGCTCAGCATCCGCCCGCGGAAGCAAAGGACGCTCGTCCAGCTGAGTACTGGCAAAAACACCCGCCAGACCGTAATAGTCCTCCGTCGAAATCGCATCGAACTTGTGGTCATGACAACGCGCACAGGAAACTGTCAGCCCCAGAAACGTTCGCGACACACAATCCACTCGCTCATCCCATTCGTCCGCCACGATCTGCTCAATCACCGACGGCGC
>VFQT010001844.1_pt1 | contig 23726 bp, 22 predicted proteins | sample 3512381 | NCBI WGS metagenome assembly VFQT01 (sample SAMN10412376, study PRJNA504923) | tailings metagenome | isolation source: Relicate 2 Philex TSF3 active mining site | place: Philippines: Tuba, Benguet | collected 2017-08-29
CCCAAAGGGATAGACTGTTGATGCCCACCATCGACAGGAACGGCGTCTTCACCGTCATTTCCGCTTGCATGGAAACCGACTGGGCCACGGCGTCGAGGGAGGAGGTCATCGTCGCCCCCCGATCGTCGCCCATGTTGCTGTTGAAGAACTGCCGGCCTTGCGCCAGAGCCATGTTGATGTCGTGGTTCGGGTCGGCGAGATAGGCGCTCGCGGTTGCCAGCGTCGCCGCGTCGAGCACATTCTGGAGCTTCGCGCGCATCGCGTAGGTTCGGCCGACGTCGACGGCACCACCAGCCAATGCCACGGCTGCGAATGCTACGAGCGCGAATACGACCGCAACCGTCCCCCGATCGTCACGAGCGAACGGCGGGCGTCCCTTGCCTGACGACGACAGCGCAACGAACCGCAAGAAGCCAGCTTTCCGCCCATCGGCCATCGCACTCGCCTTGCACTCGCACCCCGACATGATGCCCGCGATCCGGATCGACCCGATCCGTCAAAGCCCAGTTTCCAGAAAACTATCGATTGAAAATAGAAATGTGTAAACGTGGGACACGGCTACATGATGAGCGAGATATTAAAGGAACGAATGGCAATTGAATGAAATTCCGATCGGGTGCTCCGCGGCGTTGGCGGCCATGCGCGGCACACTTATATTCCGCGCATGAAAGCATTCGCGGAACTGCTCGACCGGCTCGTCTACACGACTGCACGCAACGGCAAATTGCGGCTGATGTGCGAGTATTTCCTTAAGGCGCCCAATCCCGACCGCGGCTGGGCCCTGGCCGCTCTGACAGACGGACTGCCGTTACGGCTGCCGGTCCGCCGTATCGTCGGTAGCCTTATGCAGAGCCGCTGCGATCCCGAACTCTACCGCCTTTCCCGCGACTATGTCGGAGACACGGCGGAGACGGTGGCCCTGCTTTGGCCTGAAATCCCCGAAAAACCGGCACCGCCGCGCCTGGCCGAGGTGATCGAGACGCTCACACTTATCGACCGTGCACGCCTCGAGGATCAGATTGCACGCTGGCTCGATGGACTGGACGCGTCGGGCCGGTTCGCCCTCCTGAAACTCTTGACCGGCGGCATGCGCGTCGGGGTCTCGGCACGACTCGCCAAGACCGCATTGGCGGAGATGAGCGGAAAACGGCTCGAGGAAATCGAGGAGATATGGCACACGCTGCACCCGCCGTATGGCCCGCTCTTCGATTGGCTGGAGGATCGCGCCGGCCGCCCGGAGGCGAAGGGGGCGATCTTCTTCCGGCCGATGATGCTCGCTCATCCCCTCGAGCCGGAGGACTGGAACGATCTCGATCTCGACCAATTCGCCCTCGAATGGAAATGGGACGGAATTCGCGTCCAAATCGCGGGGACCCTCTCACCCGATCGTATTCAGTTGTTCTCGCGCACAGGCGAGGACATTTCCCAGACCTTCCCCGACCTCATCGAGGCCTTCCGCTTCGACGCCGTCCTGGATGGGGAATTGCTGATCGTGCGAGATGGTGAGGTTCTGCCCTTCCAAAGCCTCCAGCAGCGGCTCAATCGCAAGACGGTGACACGCTCCATGCTGCACGATCACCCCGCGCATGTCCGCATCTACGACGCGCTCGCGATCGGCGGCGAAGACCTGCGCACGTTGCCGTTCGCCGAGCGCCGCGAACGCCTGGAGGCTTGGCACCGCACCACCGCGCCGAGCCGGATCGATCTTTCTCCGCTGGTGCCCGCGCTCGACAAACGATCAGCCGAGCGTCTCCGAGGCGAAATGGTCGAGCAGGGCGTCGAAGGCCTGATGCTGAAGCGCAGGACCAGCCCGTATCTCGCCGGCCGACCGAGAGGCCACTGGTACAAGTGGAAGCGCGACCCGATGACGGCCGATTGCGTGCTGATGTACGCCCAGCGCGGTTCCGGAAAGCGCTCGTCCTTCTATTCGGACTTCACATTCGGGGCTTGGCGCAGCAGTGCATCGGGAGAGCCCGAGTTGGTCCCGGTCGGCAAGGCCTATTTCGGCTTCACCGACGCCGAATTGAAGGAGCTGGACCGCTTCGTTCGCAACAATACCGTCGAGCGATTCGGTCCGGTCCGCTCCGTGGATCCCAGCCTCGTGCTAGAGGTCGCGTTCGATGCCGTCCAGCGATCCCCGCGCCACAAGTCGGGGATCGCGCTCCGCTTCCCGCGCATCTCACGCATTCGCTGGGACAAGCCCGCAAGCGAGGCCGACGATATCTCGACCTTCGAACAGCTGATCTCCGCTTGATGAACGGGCGGCCTTCGAATGGCCTCCATTGCCGTGTTATGTATACAATGTTGCCGAGACCGCTCCCGTCGCATGAACCCGCGACGCGCGCCGCTGCGCGATTCATGCGCCAGAGTCCAGCGTAGGAGGAGGCGATTGCAGCCATGACAAGGTATGAAAAGCCGTTCGAGACAGCGTCCCCCGCCACGACGGCAGACGGACAGGATGTCGGCTGGGAGGCATTCGGCGTTGCAGCTTACGCCTTCGAGCCGCTGTCGCGCGCCGTCACGACCGCCAATCTACAGATGGTAGCCCTCGCCGGATGTCGCACGCGTGCCTGGCTCGAAATTCCCGACACACTCGCGCGTTGCCAAACACCCCATGATCTGATGACGGCACAGGCAGATTTCTGGAGAACAGCTCGCCGCGACTACATGGCGGCCGGCAGCCGGGTGCTCAGCGATTATCTGAGCGCCATGTCTGAGCCGGAGCTTAGCGATCCTGAGCAGGTCGCGCGAAGCCGCGACGACACGCTACCGGCCAGGAGCGCACGGCATTCGCCAGACGCCAAGGCCGCAACCCGATCCGACGAGACGGCGAAAGACGCGGCCTGAACACAGCGGCGGAAGCGCGGATCATGCGCCGAGCATTCGGAGCATGTCCTCGCGTAGCCCGGTCTGCGCTGGCGACCATGCGGCCGTCCGTGACATCACGAGATTTGCTTGCGACTTCAGGATGACCCCGTCGGCCAGGATGCGCAGGCCGTTCGCCTTCAGTGTCGAGCCGGTCGATGTAATGTCGACGATCAGCTCCGCCGTACCTGCGGCAGGGGCGCCTTCGGTCGCACCCAGACTTTCCACGATCCGGTACATGGTCACGGCGGCCCCCGTCTTGCCGGTTGCGCCGAAGCGGTGCCCCGAGAAGAAGCGCCGCGTCAACCCCATGTACTTCGTCGCTACCCGCATGCGGGTACCATGGCGCCGCCGGTAGAGAACGGCGGCCTCTTCCAAATCCGCCATCGTGACCACGTCGACCCAGAAATTGGGGACGGCGACGATCACATCGGCATGCCCGAAGCCCAGCGGCTTCAGCAGCTGCGCACGCGCCTCCATGTCCGGAATCGTCTCGCGCAGCAGATCCTCGCCCGTCACACCGAGATGCACCTTGCCGTCGCGGATCGCATGGGCGATCTCGGAGGCCGAGATGAAAGCCACCTCGATTGCCGGCACTTCGGCCACTTCGCCACGATAACCGCGTTCGTTGCCGACTTTTCGAATTGTGAGCCCGGCCTTTGCGAACAGAGCCAGCGTGTCGTCCATCAACCGCCCCTTCGACGGGACGGCGAGCACGAGCCGGTCGGAGTGTGCATCGGTCATGGCCGGCCTCCGCGAACTGCGAGCAGGAGGCGTTCGGAGTGGATCGCCGCGCCGACCGCCGGCACCCGCTTGCCGCCGCTGATCGCCTCCACCAGACTGTCGTAGCGCCCGCCACCGCCGATCGGCGTGGCTTCACCGAGTGCCGGCGACGTGATCTCGAAAACGAAGCCCGTGTAATACTCGAAGGCACGGCCGAAGCTCGCCGAGAAGTGGGCATCCGCCATGTCGATGCCTTCCTGTGCCGCGAGCGCGATCCGCGTTTCGTAGGCTTCCAATGCTGCGGACACGTCGATGCCCGCTGCCGATGTCAGCGCTCGAATCTCCGCCAGCGCAGCACGCGCCGGCGCCTCGACGCGAAGGTAGGCATCGATGAGGTCAGCAGCCTCTTTGGAAAGCGGCCGCTCCTGCAGATCCTTGCCGATGCCTTTCAGATGAGCCGCGATCTCCTCGAGCGTCCGCGTGCCGGCAATCGTGAGGCCCTGCGTGCTGCAGTAGGCCTCGAGTGCGGCCACCGCTTCACTCTCGTCGACATGCGTCACGGTACGCAGCAGTTCGTCCGGTAAATCGAACCCGGCCTTATTCGGGCTTACGATATGCCGGAGCTGGCGGCGGAACGCATCGGGATGCCGGAAGTGATGCCTCAGCCGCACGCGCCAACGTTGCGGCATCTCGATGGCCTGCAGCAAGGCATCGAGTATGCCCAGGTCTCCGACCCGTAATTTGAAGGCCCGCAGGCCGGCTGCACGCACGGCCTCGACGGACAACGCCAGGATCTCGGCATCCGCCCGTCCCGGATCCTCGGCCGCGAAGGACTCGATGCCCGCCTGCCGGAACTCCCGAGGCCGAACCAAGCTACCGCCGGTCGGCTGATAGCGGAATACGACGCCGTTGTAGGCAAAACGGCTTGCCGGCGCCTCGCTCCCGTGCCGCGCCAGATAGAGCCGGCATGCGGGAATGGTGAGGTCCGGCCGCAGGCACAGTTCTTCTCCCGAAGGGTCACTGAAGACGTAAGTGCGCCCGCGCAGGTCTTCGCCGATCAGATCGAGGAAGACGTTGGCCGGCTGGATCACAGGAGGCGCGATCGGCTCGAACCCGGCGCGTGCGAAGATGGCCATCATGATCACCGACTGCCGGTCGAGTGCCTCGATCCAGCGGGCAGAGACGGCCAGTTCGTCTGCCTCAGCGCTGCCGCTCAAACTTCACCTCCGTGACGCGCCAGGATGTCCTTCACCGTCGCGACGAGGTCCGCTTCGGGTACAGAGACCTGGGCCGGACGCGTCGCCTTCCACTCTGCATTGTTCTTGATGGCCGCGGCGGCCTTCGCCCCTTCGATCAGATCCTTGATCTGGACCTCGCCCTTTTCGCGTTCGTCTGATCCCTGGATCACCACACATGGCGCCGCGCGCCGGTCGGCGTATCGCATCTGCGCCTTCATGCCGGACGTGCCGAGATAGAGTTCGGCGCGCACCCCGGCATTGCGCAGTGCATGGGCCATCCGCTGGTAGCGCGGCAGCTCGCCGCGATCCATCACCAGAACCACCACCGGACCAAGCGTCTGCGATGTCCGCGAGGACATGATCGACAGCGCCGACTGGAGCCGCGACAGTCCGAGAGAGAACCCAGTCGCGGGAACGCGCTGGCCCGTGAAGCGCGCCACGAGATCATCGTACCGCCCACCGCCGCCCACCGAACCGAACCGGACGGTCTGGCCATCCTCGTTCTTGACTTCGAACGTCAGCTCGGCCTCGAAAACGGGCCCGGTGTAATAGTCGAGCCCACGCACCACAGAAGGATCGAAGGTGATGCGCTCGGCACCGTAGCCGGCAGCGCGCACCAGCGCTTCGATCTCCTCGATCTCCTTCAAACCTTCCTCGGCGGCGGCATTACCCGCCACCAATGGTGCGACGCGGGCACGTGCTTGCGCCTCGGTCCCCGATCCAGCCTCGAGGAAATCGACGATTTTCCGAATGGCGTCGGTGTCCAAACCGGCACCCTGGGTAAAATCGCCGCTCTCGTCCCTGCGACCCGCCCCGAGCAGCAAGGCGACGCCGGCCGAACCGAACTTGTCGAACTTGTCCATCGCGCGCAGGACGGTGAGCCGCCGCGCTGCATCGCTGTCGGCAACCGGATCGATGCCGGATACCGCCAGGAGCCCGTCGAGCAGCTTGCGATTGTTGATACGGATGCGGAACTTGTCCGCCGGCAGGCCGAGCGCCGTGATGACGTCCGCCATCAGCATGCAGGCCTCGGCGTCGGCCGCGACGCTCTCGGTTCCGACGGTATCCGCGTCGCACTGCATGAATTGGCGGAAGCGGCCCGGCCCCGGCTTTTCGTTGCGCCAAACCGGCCCCATCGCGTAACGACGGTAGGGCTTTGGCAGCCGGTCGTAGTTCTCCGCCACATACCGGGCGAGCGGCGCGGTCAAATCATAGCGCAGGCTCAGCCATTGCTCGTCCTCGTCCTGCAACGAGAACACGCCCGCATTCGGCCGATCCTGGTCGGGCAGGAACTTTCCCAGCGCATCCGTGTACTCGAACGCCGGCGTTTCCAGGGGCTCGTAGCCGTAGCGCTCGTAGACCTCTCGGATCACGCCGAGCATGCGATGCGTGGCGCGCAGATCCTCGCCGGTGAGATCCTGGAATCCCTTCGGAAGCCGGGCTTCCGGGCGGTTCTCTTTCTTTGGCTTCGACATGCTGCTCTCGCACCGGCGTGAAATCGTCAACAGAGCGGGCGAGGCGTATCTCGCGGCTCCGATGTTCGGAAATTCGGCTGAAGATGCGGCCTTATAAACCATCCCCCCGGCCGTTCAAAGCTTTCGCACCGCTACCACCAGGCCGACGCGAGGCAACAAGTCTCTGGGCGCGGTGCCACACGAGCGTCCGCAGCAGAAATGCCGAGGGCGCCCGTACATGCCGGACGCCCCCAAACCTCTTGGCTTCCGCCACGCCTCAGTTGAGGCGGCCTTTGAGATCGCGGATCGCCTGATCGACCAGCGACTGGCCGACATCGCCCTTCGCCCGCTCGGCGAGCACGCGCTCGGCCGCGGCGGTCGCAAGTTCGATGGCCGTCCCGCGCACTTCCGCCACCGCCTGCGCCTCGGCGCGAGCGATCTTTTCCTCGGCAAGGCGGGCCCGGCGCTCCAGCTGTTCCTTCAGCTGGCGAGCCCCTTCGACCTTGATGGCCTCGGCCTCCCGCTGCGCTTCCTCGACGATGGCTCTCGCCTCCGTCTCGGCCTGCTTCTGCTTCTGCTGGTATTCCGTCAGGAGGTCCTGCGCCTCCTGGCGAAGGCGGCGCGCCTCGTCGAGTTCCTTGCGGATGGCCTCGGCACGGTCGTCCAGCCCCTTCGTCAGCAGCGCCGGCACCTTGAGATGCAGGAGCAGGCCGACGAAGATCAGGAACGCGATAAGGACCCAGAATTCTGCTCCGAACATACCCGTAATCCCTTGTTAGGAGCGCTTGACGGAGGCGACGGCGTTCTGCACTTCGCTCGCCGCGACCTCGTTGCCCAGCAGTCGCCCGATGATGGCTCCCGCTGTGTCGGCAGCGATGTCATTGACGCTCGCGAGTGCCTTCGCCTTGCTCTCGGCGATCCGCTGCTCCATCTCGGCGACGCGGGCAGCGTTGTCCTGGTCCGCCTTCTGGCGATCTCGCTCGATCTCGCTCGAGATCTTGTCGCGCGTTTCCTTGGCGAGAGCCTGCGCTTTGCCGCGAGCATCGGCCAGCGATTGCTCATAGGCCATGAGAGCGGCATCGGTCTCGCCCTTGAGGCGTTGCGCCTCGGCAAGATCCCGCTCGATCCGATCCCGGCGCTCACTGATCACTTCACCGATGCGCGGCAGCGCGATCCGCGACATCAGCCAGTAGAGGGCAGCGAACATGATCGCGAGCCAGACGAGCTGGGGCGCGAAAGTGCTCGAGTCGAACGGCGGGAACTTCACGTCCGCGTGCCCCTTGTCTGCCGTCGGCACGAGAGTACCGGTGGTCAGCTTGGGCGATGCGGCGGGAACGGCCTCCGACTCGGCGGTTTTGGGCAGCGATGCCATGCGCAATGATCCTAACAGCATGAGGCAGCTCTGGAGGAGCCACCCCAGGTCTTGGCACGGTTACCCGGAAGAGCCTCCCGAGGGAGGCTCCGCCGGAATCAGAGCACGAACAGGATCAGCAGCGCGACCAGCAGCGAGAAGATGCCGAGGGCTTCCGTCAGGGCGAAGCCCAGCAGCAGCGTGCCACGCTGGCTGTCGGCGGCCGACGGATTGCGCAGGGCGCCGGACAGGAACTGGCCGAACAGGTTGCCGAGACCGAGTGCCGTGCCAGCCATACCGAGGCAGGCGATACCGGCGCCAAGAGCCTTGCCGATGATCGGATCCATGAGAGTTCTCCCGTTTGATGGATGAGGTGAGTGGGGACGAGACGTGTCGGCGAATGGCGGTCAGTGATGTCCGCCGTGCACCGCATCGTTGAGGTAAACGCAGGTCAGCACCGCGAAAACGTATGCCTGCAGCGCTGCGACGAGCACTTCCAGCGCCGTGAGCGCGGTCGTGAGGAGGAGCGGCAGGGGCGCGATCACACCCCAGGCGCCGGCGGCGAGCAGCGAGGCTACGAAACCGGCAAAGATCTTCAGGGCTATGTGGCCCGCCAGCATGTTGGCGAACAGTCGCACGGACAGCGTCAAAGGCCGCGCCAGGAACGAGATGACCTCGATCGGCACCATCAGCGGCAACAGCGCCGGGGGAACATCCGGCACGAACAGCTTCAGGAACCCGGCACCGTGCTGCATGAACCCGTACACGATGACGATGCCGATCACGAGCAAGGCCAATGCCGCCGTGATGATGATGTGGCTCGTCACGGTGAAAGCGTAGGGGATCATGCCCAACAGGTTGCAGATGAGCACGAAGATGAAGAGAGAGAAGACCAGCGGAAAGAATTTCATTCCTTCCTTGCCGACGTTTTCTCGCACCGTGTTCGCGACGAATTCGTAAAGCAATTCCGCCACGGACTGCATGCGGGTCGGCACCAGCGAGCGACCCTGCATGGCGTAGATCAGGAACCCGGCCGAGATCGCAACCGCCGCCACCATGAACATGGCGGAGTTCGTGAACGACGCATCGATCCCGCCCGGGAGCGAAAGAGGCACCAGCTTCTTGATCTGGAACTGCTCGATTGGACTTGCCACGTCGTCACGCCCCTTTAGCGAAGCCTAATTGTCACCCTCTCGCTCGTCCGGAACGGACGGCGAGGGAGGAGTGCGCTCGCGCATGGCCATCCTGATCACGTTCAGGATCCCGGCAGCGGCACCCAGTAGAAAGAACAAGATGAAGAACCAAGGCTTTTGGAGCCCCAGCCATCCATCGATGAACCATCCGATCGCACCGCCGACAACGATGCCCCCGATCAGCTCGGCCGAGACGCGCATGGCGCGCGACATGGCCTCGCCTCGGCCCTTGCTGGTCGCCCGGGCGGTGCCGCCTCCATCCCGCCGTTCGCGAGCCTCGCTCAAGCGACGCCCGAGTTCATCGGAGCGCCGTTTGAAAGCTTCGCGCTCCTCGGGAGCCAACTCGCCGCGCCGTCCCTGGTCGTTTTTCCCATCGACTGGCATGGCCGCTAACGTATGTGGAAGCGCCCCGCCGGAACGCAAGCTCCGAGCGTGGCAGGTACGATCTGCGGCGCGGACCATAGGGGCCGGTCCGGCACGTGTCAAGAAATGGGGAATGCCTGCGTTACGGCAGGCGGAGTGGCGAATGGGCGCAGTCACCCGTGCTCCACGAGAATCTCCATTCCCGTCGGAAGTTTAACTTCGTTTCAACAGCATGCGTTGCATTGTCGCTCTCGCAGAAAAAGTGAAATGTGTTGCGTATCGCGGGGGCGTAATCGTGGAAATTTTCGAGACGTTTGCTTTTGTCGATTGGTTGGCGATCATTATCGTCATGTGCCTGTTCAGCCTCATCATTGGTGCCGAGAGTCCAGCGCTCTCCGCGCGCCGCAAGGAAGTTGCGGGCGGCCTTCTCTGTCTCACTGGCGGTCTCATCTACGTCTTGATGACCACCGATCCCGGTCAAAGTTTCTTCTTCTCGACTCTGTCCTCGGAAGAGCCCAACTCGCCAGAAAACCGGAAGAAGAAGAACAAGGCGGCGATGGCGACGGACGACGGCCGCAAACCCGGGCAGGATTCGTCGGGTCCCGGCGACGGCGCCGAGGAAGAAGAAGGTCAGGGCGAGGATACGACGATCAAGGTCGGCGGGGCCGACATCGGTCTCAAGGGCGAAGGCATGCGCGGCGGCGTCGCCAAGAACGGGAAGCGACGCGGAGGAGCCAAGAAGAAAAAGGGAGGCCGCATCGGTATCGAAGGCGAGGAAGGCGCCGGTGAGGAGGGCGAAGAGGCAGCCGAGGGCGAGTCCGAGTTCCGACCCGAGACGGACGAGAACGGCAAGGTGAACATGAATGCCGGCCGCGATTGCCCCACGTGTCCGCTCATGGTGCTGGTCCCGAAGGGAACGAGCAAGCTGGGGGCCGACCCCGACCAGATCGGCTTCCGCGAGCACGAGGGTCCCGCCGCCGAAATCGTCATGCGCCGCTATTTCTTCATCGGGCGCTTCGAGATCACGCGCGGCGAATTCCAGGAGTACCTCACCGCTACCGAGCAGGACGCACCGACGGGCTGCTTCGCCGATGGTCTCTGGCGCAAGGATTTCGGCTTCAATCACCCCGGATTCGATCAGACGGACGAACATCCAGCCGTTTGCGTCAGCCGCGACGACGCGCAGGGTTATGCCGAATGGCTGTCTAAGAAGACCAAGAAGAAGTACCGGTTGCCGACCGAAGCAGAGTGGGAGCATGCGGCCCGCGCTGGCGCGAATTGGGCCTTCCACTGGGGCAACGACATCGACGTTACCGACGCCAACTTCGACACGATGCATCGCGGGACGACGCCCGTCGGCCGCTTCTATCCCAACGCCCTGCGCATTTTCGACATGTCGGGCAACGCCTGGGAAATGGTCGGGGACTGCTGGAGCCCGGACCTCACTAACCGGCCCTATGACGGCAAAGCCGTCGAACAGGAAGACTGCAAGAGTTTCGTGATCAAGGGCGGCAGCTGGTACAATTCACCAAGTTATCTGCGCTTGGCCGCACGCTGGACGCATATAAGCGGCACAGCCGGCAACGGCATCGGCTTCCGTCTCGTGCGGGAGTACGAGCTCGAGCCCGAAGCGCCAAAGCCCGGCGACAAAGAGGTCGCCAAGGCGGATGCGCAGAAGAAGGCCCCGGAGGCGCTGATGATTGGCGGCCCTGACGATGCGGGAAAACTCCAGGATGCCGCCAAGGCGTTGCAGCAAGGCGTCAGGAGCGTTCCCGCAGATGCAGCTCGGGCGAGCGGCGCGACGAGCTCGGGAAGCGCGGACGGTCTGAATCAGCAGGACGAGGCCGCCGACGCGCTCAAGCAACTCCACGATCTTCGTCTGCGGGGGCGCTCTCAATGATCCTTTCGGCAGTGGCGAGGTCGACCGAGACGAGCTGTGAAACGCCCTTCTCCGCCATCGTCACGCCGAACAGACGATCCATGCGTGCCATCGTCATCGGATGATGCGTGATCACCAGGAAGCGCGTGGCCGTCTCGGCGGCCATGCGCTCCATCAGCGTGCAGAACCGATCGACATTGGCGTCATCGAGGGGGGCGTCGACCTCGTCCAGCACGCAGATCGGGGAGGGGTTCGTCAGAAATACCGCAAAGATCAGCGAGAGGGCCGTGAGTGTCTGCTCGCCACCCGACAACAGCGATAGCGTCGCCGGTTTCTTGCCCGGCGGCTTGGCGATGATCTCCAGCCCTCCCTCGAGCGGATCCTCCTCGCTTTCGACCATTTCGAGCCGCGCCTCGCCACCACCGAACAGCGTCGCGAAAAGCCGCTGGAAGTGTCCGTCCACCGTCTCGAAGGCCGAACGCAGGCGCGAGCGTGCCTCGCGGTTCAACTGACCGATCGCGCCACGCAGCTTGCCGATCGCGCCCTCGACGTCCAGTCGCTCGAGATCCATCTGTGCATGTTGATCGTTGAGCTGCGCGAGTTCGTCTTCCGCCTGGAGGTTGACGCCGCCGAGCCGCTCCCGTTCGGCCTTCAGGCGTTGCAGGTCCTTGTCGACCTCGGCGAGAGAAGGGAGCGGCGCCGCAGCCTCTCGCTCGGCCATGCGAAGGCATTCCTCAGGCGTGGTCGACAAGGCCTCCTGGATACGCCGAAGCTCTTCGGAGCGTTTCGCGCGCGCCGCCTCGAGCTGGGTCTCAGAGCGCGCCCGCGCCTCGCGCGCCGCCCCGACGTCCGCCTGCAGACGCCGCAACAGCTGCTGTGCCTCGCGGAATGCCGTGTCGGCCGCGGCCAGCGCATCGGCCGCCCGTTGGCGCTCCTGCTCGGCTTCCATGAGTTGGTCCAGGATCAGCGCCCGACGCTCGTCGAGCAGGGTCGGCAGATCGGCCAGCGTCTCGAGTTCCGTCTCCGCTTCGGCAAGACGCTCGCGCAACGCGCTGATCTGCGCGTCCGCACTTGCACCGCGCGAAGACCAGCGCTCGTGCTCCGCCTTGACGGTCTTGTACCGTTCCGCCCTCAACCCTCGTTCGCGTTCCAGATTGTTGAGGGCAGAGCGATGCTCGGCGACCTTGGTCCTGAGCGAGCGCGTACGTTCCTCGGCCGCCAGAAGCTCGGCCTCGAGGTTTTCGTCGTCGGCCATGATCTCGAGCGCCGCCGTCACCTCGGCCAGCCGCTCGTGCGCGGTCTGCAAACCATCCTCGGTGCGCGTGCGGCCCTCTTCCAGCGCGGCGAGCTTGGCTTCCGTCTCGCGGGCCTGACGCTCGATCACCGTCAGCAGTTCGCGAACGCGTGCCAACTCGGCCTGCTTCTCGCGCCAAAGCTGTCGCAGACGCCGCTCCTCGGCCTCTGCGATCCGGTGCATTTCGCTCGCCGTCCGCTCGGCCGACTGCAGATCCTCCGCCGAGCGCCGCGCCTCCGCCTCGCGTCGCTCCGTATCGCCGAGACGATTACGCTCCGCGAGTCGCAACGCCGCAGGCGTGGGAGCGTCGGCGGCACTTACGAAGCCGTCCCAGCGCCACAGGTCGCCTTCCGTCGAAACCAGACGTTGGCCGGGCTTGAGGAGCAGTTGCAGGCGCCGTCCCTCGTCGCGCGAGACCACGCCGATCTGCCGCAACCGACGCGCCAATTCCGCCGGTGCCTCCACATGCGACGACAGAGGCTCGATGCCTTCGGGAAGTTCGGGATCGTCGAGCCCCATGTCGATGCGACGCCAATGCGCGCCCGCTTCCTCCGAAATCGGCGCATCGAGGTCATCGCCCATTGCGGCGCCCAGCGCCATCTCGAAGCCGGACGCGACGCGGATCTGGTCGACGACGGGCGGCAGGCCGTCCTCGCGGATCGGCTTCAGCAGCTTCGCCAGCGTCTCGACCTCGGTGGCGAGCTGCGCGGCCTTGAACCGCTGCACCTCTGCGGCCGACCTGCGCGATTGCGCTTCCGCCGCCAGTTCCTCGGCCTTCTCCTCGGCGGCGATCGCCTGCGCTTCGATCTCCGAGATTTCGGCGACCAGCGCCGTGCCGCGATCCGTCGTCTCGGCCAGTTTCCGCGCGTCGGGCGCCCGCGCGACGATATCGCGCTTTTGCGTTTCCAGTCCGGCGAGCTGCCGCGACAGTTTCTCGGTTTCCGCCGTCAGCTCCGTCCGGGCCGCCTCCAGGCTCTTGCGCCGTGCGCGCGCTTCGAACGCACGCCGCGTCACTTCGGCGAGTTGGCGCTCGGAGTCCTGCAATTCGGTCTCGATGCGGACCAACCCGTCCCGGGCCTCGTCCTCGACGCTTTCCTGCTCGGCATCCCGCTGCAGCAGCGCCTCTGCTTCCTCCACGAGCCGTTCGAGAAGCTCGCGCGCCTCCGCGACCAGCGCTTCCTCACGCGCCACGTCGCGGCGCAGCTGTCCGGCGCGCGCGTTGAGTTCACGCTGCCGTGCCGCCAGGCGCTCGGCTTCCTTTTCGAAGCTTTCCTGCTCGATCTTGACCCGGGCCAGGATGGCACCGCGCTTGGCCTCTTCGTCACGGAGCGCCGGCAAGACTTCCGCGCGCTCCGCCTCCGCAACGACGGCCTGTGCCTCGCTCGCCGTGACTTCGGCAAGCGTGGTCAGAACCTCCGAGACAGCGCTTTCGGCCGACGCGACTTCCGCCTGCACGGCGGTCCACGTCAGATGCGCATGTAGCGCTTCGGCCTTGCGGATCTCCCCCGACAACTCGCGGTAGCGCCGCGCATGCCGCGCTTGACGCTTGAGGCTCTCGATCTGGCTCGACAGGCCGCCGAGCACGTCGTTGAGACGCTCGAGATTGGCCTCCGCCGCCTTGAGCCGCAGTTCCGCTTCGTGACGCCGCGAATGCAGGCCGGCGACACCCGCCGCATCCTCCAGGATGCGGCGCCGCTGCTCGGGTTTGGAATTCACGATCTCGCCGATCTGCCCCTGCCGCACGAGCGCGGGCGAGCGAGCACCGGTCGCGGCATCCTCGAACAGGATCTTGACGTCGCGCGCGCGGGCATCCCGGCTGTTGATGCGATAGGCCGAGCCCATGTCGCGTTCGATCCGCCGCGTCACCTCCAAGACATCGCTGTCGTTGAAGTCCGCAGGTGCGGTGCGCGCCGAATTGTCGATGAAGATCGTGACTTCAGCCGAGTTACGCGCTGGCCGCGTCGTGGAACCGGCGAAGATCACGTCCTCCATGCTGGAGGCGCGCATGGACTTGTAGGACGTCTCGCCCATCACCCAGCGCAGCGCTTCCAGCAGATTGGACTTGCCACACCCGTTCGGCCCGACGACGCCCGTCAGTCCGCGCTCGATAACGAGCTCGGTGGGTTCGAGAAACGACTTGAAGCCAAGCAACCGCAATCGGTTGATGTGCATGCGCCAGCTATCCCTGCCACGTCTGACGGGGCCCGGTCTCCGCGACCTGGACCGCGGCAAGACCGCTCTTGTCCGATAGATCGCTCAGCGCCGCGCCACGCGTCCGGCGAGCAGCGGATCCACCATCGCCCGGATATCGGCAATATCCATCACTTTTTTCACGAGACGGTTCTCGACGAAAAAGTTCGGAGTACCGATGATACCGAGTTGACGGCCCCGCTCCTTCACCCACTTCAGACCCTCGATCATGCCTTGATTCTGCATGCATGCATCGAGTTGGGCTCGCGTCATCCCCACCTGTTGCACCACCTTGTAGATGGCATCGAGCCGCACCTCCTGGCTCACCCAGTGGGACTGCTGCTGCAGGAACTTGCCGTACAGCTCAAGATACTTATCAGCCGGCGCGCACCGCAGAGCAATGGTCGCTGCGCCGCTTGTCTTTCCGATCGGAAATTCTCGAATGACGAAACGAACGTGTCCCTTATCGATGTATTCCCGCTTCAGAACCGGAAATGTTTCTGCCTGAAACTTGCGACAAAAGGGGCACGTCAGCGACATATACTTGACGATTGTCACGGGTGCGTCCGGTCGACCTATCGAGAACTCCGGAAGTGTTCCGGTCCTCATGACCTCGTCGCGTGTCGGGTTCTGGATGATTTCCCGTGTGGGGCGACTGGCTTCGCTGTCCGTACTGAAAGGATTGAACGCCACTTTCTGAGCAGGTGCCGCCGCGACGGATGCCCCGGGATCCACCGATGCGGTGGAGGGCCCTGTCCCACCACCGATAAGCGCGGAGCCCTCGCCAGCACACCCCGCCACTGCCAGCGCCACGGCGAGCGCCGCAATGCCGCGCTGTAATTTCCCGCAAAGCCCCGCCATTACTTCTTCAACAGCGGCTCGAGCGCCTTGTCGAAGCCGGCGATCTGATCGGACCGCTCTTCCATGCGCTTGCCGTTGATGAAGAAGGTCGGTGTGGAACTGACCCCGAACGTCTTGCTTGCCGTGTCACGTGTGGCCGTGATGCCGTCGAGAAGCTTCTGATCGGTCAAGCACTTGTCGAACTGCTCCTTCGTCATGCCCTCACCCTCGGCGATCTTGAACAGCGCTGGCACCGGATTTCCGCGCACGAAGGCCCAGTTCTCTTGTTCGGCGAAGAATGTCTTGATGAGGCTTTGCGTCTTCTCCCCACCCGCACACCGCGCGAGCATCGAGGCCGCCGCCGCAAGATTGTCCAGCGGGAATTCGCGCATGATCAAGCGCACCTTGCCGGTGTCTATGTACTTCGTCTTGAGTTCCGGGAAGACTTTGTTGTGGAAATGGGCACAGTGACCGCACGTCATCGAGGCGTACTCGACGATCGTCACGGGGGCGTCGGCCTTACCCACCACGATATCTGGGAGGCTACCCGGCTTCATCAATTCATCGACCGCAACCTCCTTCGAGCCGCCAGCCTTCTGCGCGAGCGCGGATACACTCGAAAGCGCCACGACGGTCGAAGCCAACGCGCCCGCAATGACGGCGCGACGGGTGAAGAGAGTGGCGATCGGCATCATATTGCTCATAGGTTGAACGTCTCTGTTTCTCGCACGGGGCCAAGGACGGGCCGAACATGGTGTCCGCCTAGCATGGCAATCGCCCCGGATTAAGACAAATTCTCGTTGAACCCCCGCTGAACGCGGGCGCCTCGCCATCCACCGCGCCGACGAGGAGACACCCGCGGGCCGGACCTGTAGCCGCTAACCGCGCGCGCGGGACCGCTGCCGCAGCCCGTCCGCCATACGCTCCAGCGCGGCACGCAGGCCGGGATCCTTGATGGCGAGCACTTCCGCAGGCGGCGGCGCAGGCTCCGCAGGCGCCGTCGGCAACGTAAGGGTCGCTTTCGCCCTCCCGTCGTTTCGGGAGAGCACCGGAACCTGCACGATGCGCAGGTCCGCGACGGCACGATATCCAAAATAGGCGTTGATTCGCTCGATGACCTGGCGGGAGCGGTACTGGATATCGAGGGCCTTGCCCTGCTCGACCTTGAGGAACAGCGTCGCTCCCGGTCGTCCCCGCTCCGCGTCCTCCTCTACCCCCCCGGCCGAGCCAGGCGGCAACTTGGGCCAACGCAGGCGCTCCGGCGACGTCGCCGCCGCGAGATCCGGCCCCACGATTTCCGCCCAATCAGTAATCAGAACGGCAGCAGAGAAGCCATAGCGCTCGAACGCCTTGCGCGTGAGGGACGGCACGAAGCTGCTCAGCGACTTGACGCCGACACTGCCACGGAGCGGCGTGAAGTTGGACCGCCCCTGCCCGCCGGCCACCTGGGACACGCCCTTGCCATCGAGAGATTTCTGCATATATCGCCTATTCGAGGCCATGCCGCAGCTTCCGCCGCCGCCGCTCACAATTAACATGACCGAAGTGATTCGCCTGCGCTCGACGGGGGACCCGATGACAGCCGTGGCGCTCAAGCAACAAAGGCCGAAGCCCATCCGGAGCGCCGCGAGCCTCCTCCTCGCCTGGTACGACCGCGAGAGGCGCGATCTGCCGTGGCGTTACGCGCCCGACGAAACAGCCGATCCCTACCGCGTCTGGCTGTCCGAGATCATGCTGCAGCAGACCACGGTGAAGGCGGTCATCCCCTATTTCGAGCGTTTTCTGCGGCGTTGGCCGACCGTGGAAGCGCTCGCAGAGGCCGATTTGAATGCCGTGCTCGCGGCGTGGGCGGGCCTTGGCTACTACTCGCGTGCCCGCAATCTCCACGCCTGCGCGAAAGCGATCGTAGAAAAGCACGGCGGCCGCTTCCCGCGCACGGAAGCCGAGCTGCGCGGTCTGCCTGGCATCGGCCCCTACACGGCGGCGGCGATCGCCTCGATTGCTTTCGGCGAGAAGGCTACGCCGGTCGATGGCAATGTCGAGCGGGTGGTTTCGCGGTTGCGCGCCGTGCGCACGCCTCTTCCCCAGGCGAAGCCGGAGTTGAAGCGCCTCGCAGCGGAGCTGACCCCGGCCAAACGCGCCGGCGACTTTGCCCAGGCGATGATGGATCTCGGCGCCACGATCTGCTCGCCGAAGCGGCCATCGTGCCTCATGTGCCCCCTGCAGTCGCGATGCGAGGCCAACGCGCTCGGCATCGCCGAAACGCTGCCCGCCCGTGGCGTCCAAGCCGAACGCCCCACGCGCCATGGCCGCGCCTTCCTCGCGCTCCGCGAAGACGGCTACATCCTGCTGCGGCGCCGGCACGAGGCCGGCCTGCTCGGAGGCATGCTGGAGATTCCATCGACCCCCTGGGAGGATTCCCCCACGAGCGACCCCGCTGCAATGCGATCGGCTCCGCTGCAGGCCGACTGGTGGCTTTCTCCCGGTGTCGTCCGGCATACGTTCACGCACTTCAAACTCGAGCTGGCCGTCTACCGCGCGCTCGTACGGGCAGACGTCTCTCTCAACCTGTGGGCCGAGCCCGACCGTTGCCGCTGGGTGCACCGTCGCGATCTGCACGCCGAAGCCCTGCCCAGCGTCATGCGCAAGGTGATCGCACACGCACTGCCCGAGAGCTGAAGCGGCCATCTGTCCGCCTACTCCTTGGGCTTTGCCTGTTCGGGCAGTGCGCCCTTGGACGGCGGGACAGCCTGCTCGTCCGCTACCGGAGCCGTCTTGGGCTTGGAGAGGATTGCATCCTGGATTCGCTCCAGATCCGCCCGTGCCTCCTTGGCACCGCGTTCCGCTGCCCGGCCGTAGAGTTGTAGCGCCCGCAGAGGATCTGGCGCACCGTCACTGGTCCGCAGACGGGCGATGTAGAAATTATCGAACGAGCGAGCCAATGCGAGCGTCGCCTCGGCCGGCATCGCCCCCAGCACGGAGACGAACCGGCGTCGCGCTTCCATCACCTTACCGTCGGCAAAAAGCTTCTGGCCTTCGTCGAACGCGTGACGGGCCATCGCTCGCGGATCGGGATCCGGGAGACTACCCGTCGTCAGGCCCTGTCGCCCGGTTTCCGACCGGGAGTCCGGAGCCTTTTCCGGGGCTCCCTCGAGCTTCTCCGTTGGAGCAGGCGCAACAGGAGGCGGTGGCGGTACGGGTAGCGGAGCCGGCAGCGGTGCGACCGGCAACGACGGCGTCTCCACGACAGCGTTGCCCGACGGCTTGGGCTCACTCGCCGGCGGCGGTGCGACCGGCGTGGGCGCCGCGATCACGGGGGGGGGCGGTACGGAGGGTGGAGGTGGGGGCGGCGCCCTTTCGGGTGCCGCCTGGGGGGGCGCCTTTGGCTCGTCCCGCAGCTTCGCCGATTCATGGCGCGGCGACGACGCAGGCTCACGCACAGGCCGCGATACCAGCACGCGTTTAGGAGCTGGCCGCGGCTCCCCGGCGTGATCGTCCTTGATCGACCCGTGCGACCGATATGTCCGTTCCTCGACTATCGCGCAGCCGCCTAGCGCAACGCCCGCGACAGCCGCCACTGCGAGCCAATGCGCCGGCCCTCGAAGCCACACAACCATCCCGCTCACCCTCACATCCGTAATCGTTGATCGACATGCAACGTTCGGAAGCTACGAGCCGTGATTCGGGGTAGACGGTCGAGCGCACGCCGGGCACGCGATCCAAATCGCGTCCGGTTACGCCCGCAATCCACAAGGTGGGTTGGGTGGCGAAAGCTGCGAGCGCGCGAAGCGCCCGCTCATTCGGCGGCGACGAGCGGCATGTGCACTGGGCTGCCGCCACTCTTGAGACCGAGCTGCCGGCGCGCTTCCTCGCGCAACATGTCGATCGGCTTCAGCTTTCCTTCGACCTCGAAATGCCAGAAGGTCCACCCGTTGCAGGCGGCCTTGCCCTGCACCTCAGCGCCGAGCCGATGGATCGAGCCTTGCACACGATCCCGCGCGCCGGTCAGGGCCAGCGTGCCGTCCGCGCGTACCTCCGCCCAGATTCGGCCGCGTTCGTCGCTCAGTCGGGCGCCCGGCTCGAGAATACCCAGCTCGATGATCGCGCCGAACGCCACGCGCGGCTCGGTGCGCTTTGAGGGCTGTGTCTCCAGCGAATCGCCGCCCAGTGGCTGCACGCGCAAGATGCGCTCCTCCGCAGCCTTGGCATAATCTGGATCGCGTTCGATGCCGACGAACCGGCGTCCAAGGCGCTTCGCCACGGCACCGGTCGTCCCCGTTCCGAAGAAGGGATCGAGCACTATGTCCCCGGGGCGCGTCGTCGCCAACAGGATCCGATGCAGCAGCGCCTCCGGTTTCTGGGTCGGATGCGCTTTGCGGCCGCCGTCGTCTTTCAGGCGCTCCTGGCCCGAGCAGATCGGGAACAACCAATCCGAGCGCATTTGCAGATCGTCGTTGCTGGCCTTCATCGCCTCGTAGTTGAAGGTGACACGCGACTTGCGGTCACGGCCGGCCCAGATCAGTGTCTCGTGCGCGTTGGTGAAGCGCTTGCCGCGGAAATTCGGCATCGGGTTGACTTTGCGCCAAACGACATCGTTCTGCAGCCAGAAACCGAGGTCCTGCAGCGCCACGCCGAGACGGAAGATGTTGTGATAGCTGCCGATCACCCAGATCGCGCCGTCGGGCTTGAGCACACGCTGGCACTCCGCCAACCACTGGCGCGAGAAGCGGTCGTATTCCGTGAAGCTCGCGAACTTGTCCCAGTCGTCGTCGACCCCGTCCACGACCGTGTTGTTGGGCCGCAGCAGCTCGCGATCGAGCTGCAGATTGTAGGGGGGGTCCGCGAAGACGAGATCGACACTCTTGTCCGGCAACTCCTTCAGCCGCTTCAGGCTATCGCCGAGGAGCACTTTATTGACGGGCAAGGACGAACGCTTGGATCGACGCACGCTCATACGACGCAACTCACTCGTACTGGGAACTGGCAACGGGACACGCTGGACCAGTCGGGCGGGGAAGCCTCTCGGGTCCGGCACACAAGACAGGACGCAACTCTCGCGGCAGCAGGTTAACGAAGTGCTAACTGTAACCCCTGGCGGCTCCTAGGATAGCAAAAATTGAGTCGAACGAACGACGAACTGAAGCGCAACGTCCATGTCGCAGGTGTTTCGCCGATACGGCAAGAATCCTGCCTCCGCAGCCTCAGTCCATCGCCTCCACGGTGTGCCCCGCCCGTCGTAGAAGCGCAACGAGCCCATCCGTGCCCGGCAAATGCAGCGCCCCCACCGCAACGAATACGCCGCCTTCTTCGATCAGCGGTGAGGCGGCATCGCGCATGCGCACGTTCCGCTTGGTGATGAGCGCCGCCTGGAAGGACGCGAACGCTGACAATGGAAAATCCACCTGCCGCCACAGCTCTTCCTGAATCGGCAGGATGAGGCTGAGATTTCGCCGCAGATAGCGCTGCACGAGTGTTTCCAGGACGTCGTCCGTTCGCCGATAGAGCTTCAAACTCGCCCGCAGCATCATCACCTGATCTTCGTCCGAGGCCGCGGCCATGGCGCGAAGCTGATCGCTTACCGTTTCGAGCCCGGTCACGCGGGCCCCCATCGCACGCGCCCGGTTTTCGATGCGCTGATCGAGCGCCTGCGCCCCCGCCGCCATCCGCGCGCGCTCGCATTCCGAAAGCGCCATGGACATCGTCACGACCCAAGGCCTGATCACATCCAGCGTTTCGGCCGGCATTCCCATTTTCTCGATGATCCGACCGGCCAGCTTCTGCTCGTCCCAGGACAAGACCTTCCGCAGCGATGCCCCGTTCTGATAGACGAGCGCCCCGCGCATGCCCGCCATCGCCCGCCCCATCCTCGCCGGCGTGAGACCGGCAACCTCGAGAGCGACCACGCGCGCCTCGCCCAGGGCCTTCTGCGTTGCTGGCGAAAGCTCGTTCACACGCTCGTCGGTCAGGTGGATGGTGCCGAACAGATGGCTGACGGCGCCCTTCGTCGTCGTCACGCGCCACAGCAGCGCCTCGCCATTCGGAATACGGGCCGCCGCCGCGCTGATCCGCTGCCACGCCGCCGGATCGGCTTTCATCTCTGCTTCGAGATCCTTGCCGCCACACGTCTGCGCAACGGCCGAGGACGCCCAGATCGGGGCCAGCAGCAACAGTAGAAAACTCAAGAGCACTTGGAACCGACGCATGCAACGCTCCCTCGTCGACGGCAGGCCCCCCGCTCAATCCCTGGGATGTGCGGCATCGTAGACGCGCAGCAGGCGCTCCCGGTCTACCCCGGTATAGACCTGCGTCGTCGACAGGCTCGCATGCCCGAGTAGTTCCTGGATCTGCCGCAGATCGGCGCCGGCGCTCAGCAGGTGCGTCGCGAACGAGTGTCGTAGAGCATGTGGCGTCGCCGTCTCGGGCAGACCCAGAGCTTCCCGCGCGCGCGCGACGACGAGCTGGATGATGCGTGGCGATAGTGGCCCTCCCTTGGCGCCCCGGAACATCGGACCGTTGGCGTCGAGAGGATGGGGACAGAGTGCCAGATAGCGCTCAATCGCGCTTTGCGTGACCGGCAGCACCGGCACGATGCGCTCCTTGTCGCCCTTGCCCAAGATCCGCAGCGTGTCACGGCCCTTCACCGGCGCTTCCCGTGCCGGGATCTGCAACGCCTCGGAAATCCGCAGCCCGCTGCCGTACAGAAGCAGCAGCACCGCCAGATCGCGCGCCGCCACCCAATCGAGCTCGGCCTCCATCGTGTCCGCGACGAGCCGCCCGGCACGCTCCTCGGTCAGCGGCTTCGGCAACCCGCGCGGCACTTTCGGGGACTGAACACGGCCGATGGCATGACCGCCGAGCGCCCCGTCCGCCTCGAGCCATCGGAACAGCTGCCGTAGAGCCGAAAGGGTGCGCGCCAGCGATCGGCTTTCGAGCCCCGCACGGCGCCGCGCCGCCAGGAAGGCCCGGAACGATTTCGCATCGAGCCGCTCGAGGTCGGACAGCGTGACACGGCGCTGCTCTCGCTTGGCGAGCCACATCATGAGGTCTCGCGCGTCCCGGATATAGGCTTCCGTTGTCTTCTCCGAGGCATCTTTCTCGTGCTCGAGATGATCGAGCCATGCCTGCATGCGCACGCTGAGATCGTCACCCAAGACCGATGCGCTGAGATCGTGGAGTGCTTCCCGGGCTGTTCGCGCCAAGCTATTCTCCTCTCATGGCTGAAGCGCGCGAAGGACGTGAGCCACCGCGCCGCGGCGGACTATGCCCGATTCGACCATCTCAGGAGTTAAAGGGCGGGAGCGGCGAACACGACGATGCGCCCGTCGCCCTTGAGTGCCTCGAGCTGCCCCTGAACCGTCGCGGCATCGAGCGGCGCGCGCGACAGCCGCACGCGCCAGATGCCAGCCTTGGGGCCCTCCACGATCTCGACGCCTCGGGCCTCCAGCAGCGAGGCGATAGCCCCCATGCGAGCCTCGCCGCTGAACGAGACGATGGCGTATGTACCCGGCGTCAGACCTGGCTCTACCCGAGGTTCCCTGGAGACGGGATCGAGCGACACCGCTGGGTTCGTCCGTCCCAGTTGAACGATGCCCGCGAGTTGCACGACCAGCAGACCGAGCAGGACGAGGAAGACCGCGCCGCGTTGGGACGGTGGCAGACTATCGAGCGCTCTTGCCATGCGCATCGCCAATGCCCGCCCCCGGCGCGTCGCCGCCTCGAGAATGGAACGCGAACGGTCCGGATCCGGAGCTGTCATCGGTCCCGCTCCCTTCGCTGGAGGCGCTCATTGTTCCAGCGCTCCAGCGCTCCAGCGGCCTGAACGATGCCCACGACCAGCACCCCGAGCCCGGCGGCCACCGCCAGAACGGGAACCAGGATCGGGGCGTAAACCCATATCAGCGCGCCCGAAATCGCCGCGGCTGATCCAGCGAACCAAAGTTTGAAGAACCCCATGTACTCTCCCGTCGGATCGGCTTCGTCACATCCTCGGCATGATGGGCATCATACGCGTTGAGAGCAGCCGCGGTCAGCGAGATCCAAAGCTTGTATGAAAAAGAGCGGCGTGCTGAATTCGCGGCAAAGATGGAACATGATGCCGCCGCGCACCGTTCACGGGAACAGGCACGCCGCTCGAGGAGATTTCCATGCGCTACGACGATAGCGATCGCGAAAGCCGCAATGTCGAGGATCGGCGCGGCCAAGGCGGCGGTTCGCCCTTCGGTCGCGGCGGCGTGCAAATTCCCATTCCCATGGGCGGTCGCGGTGGGTTCAGCCTCACGACGATGCTGATCATCGGTGCCCTGATGCTTCTGTTCGGGCTAAACCCCCTTGAGATC
>VFQT010001846.1_pt1 | contig 23674 bp, 22 predicted proteins | sample 3512381 | NCBI WGS metagenome assembly VFQT01 (sample SAMN10412376, study PRJNA504923) | tailings metagenome | isolation source: Relicate 2 Philex TSF3 active mining site | place: Philippines: Tuba, Benguet | collected 2017-08-29
AGGAATCTGAGTACCTACTTCAGATGCGTGAGAAGCAAAAGTGCGCACGTATTTATGGTGTACTCGAGAAGCAATTCCGTAACTACTACACCGAAGCGAGCCGACTAGCAGGCAAGACTGGTGAAAACCTCTTGATCCTCTTGGAGTCTCGTCTCGATAACGTCATCTATCGCGCTGGCTTTGCAAAGAGCCGCGATATGGCACGCCAGCTTGTCCGTCACGGACATATCTTGGTCAACGGCCAGAAGGTTGATATCCCATCCTTCCGCGTCGGCCAATTCGACATCGTTGATATTCGTGCGAAGTCACATGACCTAACACCATTCATCGTCGCAAGCGCTGAATTCGGTGAGAAGTCAGTACCTGCTTGGCTCGAAGTCGTCCCATCGCAGATGCGGATTATCGTCCACGGCCTACCAACTAGAGCTGTCATCGATACCCAAGTCCAAGAGCAATTGATTGTTGAGCTTTACTCCAAGTAGTAAAGCTAGAACTGACAATTTCATAAGGTAACGACCGAGAGATCAAATAGTGGATCTCTCAAGACAATGGAGGAAATAAGTGCTAATCGCACAACGCCCCGTACTAACCGAGGAAGTAGTAAACGAAAACCGTTCACGGTTCATCATCGAACCGCTTGAGCCAGGCTTCGGATACACCCTAGGTAATTCGCTTCGCCGCACCTTGCTCTCATCCATCCCGGGAGCTGCTGTCACAAGCATCCGTGTGGCCGGTGCGCTACATGAGTTCACCACCCTGGAAGGTGTAAAGGAAGATCTCACCGATATCGTCCTCAATATCAAGAACCTCGTTCTATCTTCGGATAACGACGACCCAGTCGTTGCCTATATCCGCAAGAACGGTTCTGGAACCATCACTGGTAAGGATGTTGCGGTCCCAGCAGGCGTAGAAGTCCACAACCCAGATCTTCATATCGCGACCCTCAATAGCAAGGCCAACGTTGAGATCGAATTAACGATCGAGCGTGGCCGTGGCTATGTGACCGCGGTTCAGAATAAGCAGGTCGGTGCGGAGATCGGTCGAATTCCAGTCGACTCCATCTACTCCCCAGTCCTACGCGTTACTTACAAAGTCGAAGCGACTCGTGTCGAACAGCGCACCGACTTCGATCGCTTGATTCTCGATGTTGAGACGAAGAAGGCGATGAGCCCACGTGATGCGATGGCATCTGCTGGAAAGACCCTCGTCGAACTATTCGGCCTCGCGCATGAACTCAACTATGCAGCTGAAGGTATCGACCTCGGCCCATCCATCCAGGACGCGGCGCTTGCTGCTGATCTAGCGCTCCCAATCGAGGATCTTGATCTGACAGTGCGTTCCTATAACTGCTTGAAGCGTGAAGGAATCCATACTGTCGGTGAATTGCTCTCGCGCAGCGAGGCAGATCTCCTCGATATCCGTAATTTCGGTTCGAAGTCGATCGATGAAGTTAAGGCGAAGCTCCACTCGATGGGTCTCCAACTTAAGGATTCACCGGTCGGATTCGATCCAACCAAGCACCAGAACTATGGCGTTGACGAGAATCTCGTCGACGAGCAGGCGTAAGGAGAAGAACGATGCCTAGACCAACACGTGGCCCGCGACTTGGAAGCGGCCCAGCACATGAGAAGTTGTTGCTCCGCACTCTTGCAGAGCAGCTCTTCGAGAACGGCAAGGTTCAGACCACCGAAGCCAAGGCTCGTCGTCTTCGACCAGTCGCTGAGAAGTTGATTACCCATGCGAAGAAGGGCGATCTTGCATCGCGCCGCGAGGTCATGGCTGCAATTTCGAATAAGAGCGTCGTCCACACTCTCTTCACTGAGATTGGACCGCGATTCGCTACTCGCAATGGCGGCTACACCAGAATCACCAAGATTGGACCACGCAAGGGAGATAACGCTCCGATGGCGGTCATCGAAGTTCTCGCTGAGTAAATTCTAGAAGTATCAGATGGAACCCACTCTCAACCCTGAGAGTGGGTTTCTTCGTTTTCGCATGGATTACGCCTATGACGGTAGCAACTTCAGTGGGTATGCCCGCCAACCCGGACAACGTACCGTTCAAGGTGAAGTTGAAAGCGCGCTCTCTGCAGTAACGGGAAGCCCGATTGAGTTGGCCGTTGCCGGTCGCACAGATGCTGGGGTGCACGCGCTCGCCCAAGTTTCTCACTTCGATCTACCCGAGCGGGATAGATTCGGTAAGGAGTGGGATGTATCGGATTTAAAGTATCGATTGAATCGAATGCTCGATGAGGATATTCGAATCACCGATATCGCAAAAGCGCCGCCCTATTTTCATGCCCGATTCTCGGCGCTGCGCCGGAAATACATCTACAAGATCGCAGATGGAAAGCGCCAACTAGAGCCGCTTCGAAGGTTTGATATCACTCCCTGGTATCGCGATCTTGATATGGCCGCAATGATAAAAGCGAGCCAATTAGTGCTCGGCGAACATGATTTCGCTGCATTCTGTAAGTCCGGTGGGGTGGGCACCACCATTCGCAGTCTCGAGCGCTTCGATTGGGAGCGTGATAGTGAGGGAAATCTAATTGCTACCGTGGTTGCTGATGCTTTCTGCTATTCGATGGTGCGTAATCTTGTTGGTGCAGCAGTTCGGGTAGGTGAGGGTAGATTCGCGCCGGAGTGGATCGGCGAACTGTTAGCAAACAAGGAACGGGTGAGTGAGAGTTTGGTATTTCCAGCACGCGGTCTGACCTTGGTCGGCGTCGAATATCCACGGGCGAGTGAATTACAAGCCCGCGCTGAGATCACGATTCGTCGCCGGGATGAGGATTGATGGGTCAGATAAATGTGGTGGGAATCGAATACGCCCTATCCGACGGTCGGGTTCTCCTAAGCGATGTCTCATTTCGCGTCGGCGATGGCGCGAAAGTGGCGCTGATTGGTCCTAATGGATCGGGTAAGACGACGCTCTTCCGGATGATCGCTGGTGATCTAGAACCAGATAGTGGTCAGATCATCGTCACCGGCGGATTGGGCATCATGCGCCAGTTCATCGGATCCATTCGTGATCAATCGACTATTCGAGATTTATTAGTCTCAGTTTCAACGCCGAAGATCCGCGATGCGGCTGCGAAGTTAAAAGCGGCAGAAGCAGCGATGGCGCTCAACGATGCAGAGCGCGAACAGATGGCATACGCCCAGGCGCTTTCGGATTGGGGCGATTCGGGCGGGTATGACGAAGAGGTTCGTTGGGATATCGCTTGTTCCAATGCGCTAGGAAAGACCTTCGATCGCGTGGCAAATCGCGAGGTGAATTCGCTATCCGGTGGTGAGCAGAAACGGCTAGTGCTTGAGAGCCTCCTTAATGGACCGGATGAGGTCTTGATCCTCGATGAGCCGGATAACTACCTAGATGTACCGGCAAAGCGTTGGCTAGAAGAAGAGATTAGAAAATCGAAGAAGACCATTCTCTTCATCTCACATGATCGTGAATTATTGGCCGCAACCGCGAATAAAGTTGTGACTTTGGAGCAAGGCATAAACGGAAATTCGACTTGGATTCATGGCGAAGGCTTTGACACTTATCACGCAGCTCGAAAGGCGCGTAATGAGCAGTTTGTCCAAGTCTTGGAGCGCTGGGAAGATGAACATAAGCGATTGAAAGAGTTGGTGTTGACCTTGCAATGGCAGGCTGCATCCTCGCCGGATATGGCTTCGCGTTATCGTGCGATGCAGACCCGACTTCGAAAATTCGAGGAGATTGGACCGCCGCCACCGCCACCAATTGAACAAGATGTGAAAGTAAATCTCCGGAGCACACGAACTGGGGAACGAGTCGTTACATGTGAGAACTTAACATTGGAGAATCTCACCGATCCATTCTCAATTGAGATCTATTATCAAGATCGAGTGGCGATCCTCGGCAAGAATGGAACCGGAAAGTCCCACTTCCTACGTCGAATATCTGGGGATGATTCAGTCCGTTACACCGGAACTTTCAAATTGGGCGCTCGAGTGAAACCAGGTTTCTTCGCCCAAACCCATGCCCACCCAGAGTTTGAAGGAAAGACGCTCCTTGAGATCCTTTGGGAACAGAATTCGTTACAACTTGGCGCTGCTAAATCAGTTCTCGGCCGATATGAATTGGCCCAACAAGCTGAACAGTTATTCACTTCGCTATCTGGTGGACAACAAGCGCGCTTCCAAGTCCTCTTATTGGAACTTGCTGGTGACACCCTTCTGCTACTAGATGAGCCGACCGATAATTTGGATCTGGCGAGCGCTGAGGCGCTGGAGCGGTCGCTTGCTGCTTATGAAGGAACGGTCATCGCCGTCACCCATGACCGCTGGTTCGCCAAAGGTTTCACCAGATTCTTGATCTTTGGAGCTGAGGGGCAGGTATATGAGAGCCCTGAGCCGATCTGGAGCCATTAATTCTCAGAATTGAGTGTTCTGCAAACTATCTTTAGGATTGCGATTATGCGTCGAATTGCAGTCACACTATCAATTGCTTTGATGTTCTCGGTGATTGTGGGCGACTTGCAAGCCAATGAGAAGAAACCAAATAAAGATAATTCCTCTAGCACCAAAACGCTTCCAGAGAACAGTAATGCCAACAGCCCTGATAAAGGAATGCAAGGTGGGAATTCTGGTGGCGAATCCAAGAAGTTTCAGGATCCGATTCCGGTAGTTGCCTCCTCGCCGCAGCCGGTCGCAGTCGTTGATTCATCCAGCCTGAATCGGGCACCAGAATCAAGACTGGAGCAATCCGGCAACGCTTCCAAAAAGGGCGAGGCAGAACCAGCGCCTAATACAACGACTCAAAGTCCAGAGTCGGCAAGTAAGAATCAAGCGCTCGGTAACCCGGCAGGCGAATCAAAGAGCCAAGCTCCAGAAGTGAAGAATGAATCAGGAAAGCCCGCCGGTCAAAGTAGCCAACCTGGCGTGACGGGAGCGACTTCAGCGAAAGATAAGCGAGAAGTGGTATCGGCAAAAGCCTTCTCCAATACCAAGTTAGTGGCGAGAAAATCGGGCGGAGCAAAAGTTAATGCTTCAGCTAGTTTGATTGATAAGAATAGTCGTGACCCTAACTGCGGCGCTCCGGAGAAGGCCCTGACGGCGAAGAGCAACGCAAATAGCTCAAAATCGGGCGGAAACTCGGAAGTCAGTTCCAAAGGTAATAAAGGCGGAACCGGCTCATTGGGCGCTAATGGAAATGCGGCTAAGCCGGAAATAGAGGAATGCAAGGATTACATACTTGTTTTTAGCGACGATTCGAGTAAGGCAGATATCGATGCCGCTGCGAAAGTGGCTAAGGGCAAGATTCTCAAGAACTTCAATAAAGTCTTCCGAGGTGCACTCGTTAATGCTCCGCCGAGCAAGATTCGCGCTTTGGAAAAGAACCCAAAAGTAGAGTCGATTGAATTAGATGGAGTTGTTACAAGGCAGGATGTTTACGCTAATCCGGTCTGGGGCCTGGACCGTGTTGATCAACGGAGTATCCCGTTAGATCAGATTTATGATGATCTTGGTAATTCTGGTAACACGATTCCCGTTTACGTCGTAGACACTGGAATCTACGCAGAGCACACCGAATTCTTTGGTCGCGTTGCACCTGGTGCCACTACAATTGATGATGGTTATGGGACTTGGGACTGCAATGGCCATGGCACTCACGTTTCGGGATCGATTGCCGGAAAGACTTACGGATTGGCTAAAACTGCGACTCTTGTGCCAGTTAGGGTTCTAGATTGCTCTGGATCTGGTTCATATTCGGGTGTGATTGCTGGACTTGATTGGATCGCAACAAACCATGCTGCAGGCATCCCTGCAGTAGTAAATATGAGTTTGGGCGGGCCAGCTTCATCCTCATTAGATACAGCTGTGAACAACTTGATATCGCGCGGAATTACCGTAGTTGTAGCGGCAGGCAATTCCGGAGCGGATGCTTGTAACTACTCACCTGCGAGAGTGCCAGGCGCGATTACAGTCGCAGCAGCTGGCATCGATGATGTTCGGGCGAACTTCTCAAATTTCGGAAGCTGTGTTGATGTCTTTGCTCCAGGGGTTGGAATAACTTCTGCCTGGATAAATGGCGTAACTGGGGTTGCGGTTGCAAGTGGCACCTCAATGGCTTCGCCACACGTAGCTGGTGCTGTTGCACGTTTCCTCTACACCAATCCAAATGCTTCGCCATTCCAAGTAGCGAACTCGCTAGCGCTTTCGGCAACTGTGGATGCGATCTCAAACGCTGGGCCTGGAACCCCGAATCGGAATCTCTACATTGATATTGCCTTGGATCCGACCAATCAGACGCCTACCGCCACTAAGCCAGGCAAGTCCCGGAAGACCACTAACCCCGGGAAGGGGAGCAAGTCCTAGAGGTATGGGTCGCCATGCGGCGATTTTGACCCTCCCGAAGGGGGCGGGTAGCCTCCTCCTTCTGCCTCCGCAACGCTGGTAACTCAGCCAAGGAGCGGATCTAATAAGAAGTATCGAGGAAAGTGAGTTAGCTGTGCGTACCTTTACCCCAACCCCTAACGATGTTGCGCGTAAGTGGTACGTCATCGATGCAACTGATGTTGTTCTCGGTCGCCTCGCTAGCCATGCCGCAACGCTCCTTCGCGGTAAGCATAAGGCCACATTCGCTCCTCATATGGATATGGGCGACTTCGTAGTCGTCATCAACGCTGAGAAGGTTGCGCTCACCGGTAGCAAATTGACCGAGAAGATCGCTTACCAACACTCGCTATATCCAGGCGGCCTAACGGCTCGTAACTACGCGCTTTTGTTAGAGAAGTTCCCAACCCGCGCAGTCGAAAAGGCGATCAAGGGAATGTTGCCAAAGAACTCTCTGGGCAAGCAGATGGCATCGAAATTGAAGGTGTATTCCGGACCTAACCATCCGCACGCATCACAAGCTCCGATTGCATATGAATTCAAGCAAATCGATCAAACCAAGTTGGGCAAGTAAAGGATGATGATGTCTGATAACGAGAAGACAACCGCATATAGCTCCAGCACACCTGCTGCAGCCACCAACCGCGCAGCGGTAATCGCGCCGGGCGCCGGAGTTGGTCGTCGTAAGGAAGCGGTTGCTCGTGTCCGCCTCGTCCCAGGTACCGGTCGTTGGACCGTGAATGACAAAGCCCTCAATGTTTATTTCCCAAATAAGGTACACCAACAATCCGTCTCGGAGCCGCTTCGCACCGTTGGTGCCGAAGGTAAGTACGACGTCATCGCTCGAATCGATGGCGGCGGAATCTCCGGCCAAGCCGGCGCACTCCGCCTCGGCGTTGCTCGCGCTTTGAATGCGATCGATGTCGATGCCAACCGCCCAGCACTTAAGAAAGCAAAATTCCTAACTCGTGATCCGCGCGTAATCGAGCGCAAGAAATACGGCCTAAAGAAGGCTCGTAAGCGTTCGCAGTACAGCAAGCGCTAATCGCAAGATGCCCCTATTCGGCACCGATGGTGTCCGGGGCGTTGCTGGCGTAGACCTAACAGAGCAACTCGCCCATGATCTGGCGGTAGCAGCTGCCCATGTTCTCGCAGATATCGGTGAATTCGCCGGCCATCTCCCGAAGGCGATTATCGCTCAGGATTCTCGCGAATCTGGGGAGTATCTAGAGCGCGCAATCGCAACGGGTCTATCTGAGTGCGGCATCGATGTGATCCGCGTCGGCGTACTTCCAACTCCAGCGGTCGCATTCTTGGTCACCGAATCGAAAGCCGATCTCGGCGTGATGATCAGCGCATCTCACAATCCAGCGAGTGATAACGGCATCAAGTTCTTCGCTCGAAATGGTCGTAAGTTGCCGGATGCAATCGAGGCCCAGATTGAGAGTGAATTAGGAAAGTCGCGTTGTGATGAATACAACGTTGGGAAGATTACTTTCGACGATGGTGCGAAAGAACGTTACATCCAACATCTCTTGGGAACTGTTAAGGCAGATTTTACGGGTATTAAGGTTGTCGTTGATTGTGCAAATGGCGCAGCATCAACAGTCGCCCCAGAAGTTCTTCGACGATTAGGCGCAGAAGTGATTGCAATCTCCGATAAACCAAATGGTCGGAATATCAATGAAGATTGCGGCTCAACCCATCTCGGAAATCTAATCACACGAGTAAAGAGCGAACAGGCTGACCTTGGCATTGCACATGATGGTGATGCAGATCGAGTTCTTGCGGTTGATCATCTTGGCGAAGTTATTGACGGTGATCAGATTCTCGGTATCTTGTCGGCTCACACCGAACTGCCGACCAAGACCATCATCGGTACGGTGATGACGAATCTTGGTCTGATTAACTCACTTCGAGAGCGTGGCATCCAATTCAAAGCGACCCCCGTGGGAGATCGATATGTCCTTGAGGAGATGTTGGCGGGTGGCCATACGCTCGGGGGCGAGCAATCTGGCCACGTAATAATGAGCAAGTTCGCTACGACTGGTGATGGGATTCTGACTGCACTTCATCTCATCTCCGAAGTGGCACAGAGTGGAAAGTCGCTCCGTGAGTTGGCTAGTTTCATGAAGCGTTATCCGCAGATTCTCATAAATGTTAAAGATGTAGATAAATCTAGATTCAGTGAAAATCAAACCTTGAAGAATGCGGTCGATCAGGTTGAAATGGAATTGGGCGATAAAGGGCGGGTGCTGTTGCGCGCTTCCGGCACTGAACCGGTGATTCGCGTTATGGTTGAGGCTGAATCGCTCGCCGACGCGGAGCAATTCGCCGCATCGCTAGCGTCGCTAGTAAAATTGGAACTCTCTTAAAGGAGCTCAAATGTGCGGGATTGTCGGTTACACCGGTGCGAATCCTGCGCTATCTCGAGTAATCGAAGGGCTTCGCCGCCTGGAGTATCGCGGCTATGACTCCGCTGGAATCGCGCTAGCCGCGGGTGGCGCCCTTAGAGTTGCAAAGAAGGCCGGAAAGCTTGCCAACCTTGAAGCGATTTTGGATTCAGAGTTTGAGAGCGCTCGCGGGGGCATCGGACATACTCGTTGGGCTACTCATGGTGGACCAACTGATGAGAATGCCCATCCGCATCTAGATGATGATGGAAAGTTAGCAGTAATCCATAACGGGATTATCGAGAATTATGAGGAGCTCAAGGCTGGCTTGGTAGCGCGTGGCCATAAATTCAAATCGGAGACCGATACGGAATCAGTGGCGCATCTGTTAAGTAATGAATATAAGAAGTCAGGCGATCTAGCGGCTGCGATGCGCTCTATCTGTGGTCAACTACGGGGCTCATTCACACTCTTGGCGGTACATGCAGATGAGCCCACCAAGATTGTCGGTGCCCGTCGAAATTCACCATTGGTTGTAGGCGTTGGTGATGGTGAGAACTTCTTGGCATCTGATGTATCTGCATTTATCGCTCATACGAAGAACGCTTTGGAGTTAGGACAGGATCAGGTCGTGGAAGTGACACCTTCTACTATCAAGGTGACCGACCTATCTGGCGCTGAGATTGAGCCGCGCGCCTATGAGATAACTTGGGATGCCAAAGCCGCAGAGCGCGGTGGTTTCCAACATTTCATGCTCAAGGAGATTTTCGAACAGCCAAAAGCGATAGCGGATACTTTATTGGGTAGATTTCCAAGCGCCGATTCAGTAGCGCTTGCGGAGTTGAAAGGCTTTGACTTAACGGCAGATCGGATTTTGATCCTTGCCTGTGGAACTGCTTATCACGCTGGATTAATTGGAAAGTATGCGATCGAAGAGTGGGCGCGGATACCGGTTGATGTCGAATTAGCCTCGGAATTCCGATACCGAAACCCAGTCCTTTCAAAGGCAACTTTGGTCATAACCATCTCGCAATCAGGCGAGACGATGGATACCTTGATGGCGCTACGCCACGCTAAACGCTTGGGCGCACGCACCATCTCGATCTGCAACACGATTGGATCCACAATCCCGCGCGAATCAGATGCGGTGATCTATACGCATGCTGGTCCGGAGGTAGCTGTCGCTTCCACGAAAGCGCTCCTAACCCAGATTGTCGCACTTCAAGTTCTCGGACTGGCGATCGCGCAGAATGGCGCCACATTGAATAAATCCGCCATCAAGGAGTTGATTGCAGAGCTCTTGGCGCTACCGAATAAGGTAGAAGAAATCCTCGAGACTGTTGAACCGCTCCGCGAGATGACTCGTGGTTATAAAGATTCCAGCTCAGTTCTCTTCCTTGGTCGACATGTTGGATATCCCGCAGCGCTCGAGGGCGCATTGAAATTGAAGGAATTGGCCTATATGCACGCTGAGGGCTTTGCTGGCGGCGAACTAAAGCATGGCCCGATCGCGCTTATCGAATCGGGTACGCCAGTAATAGCGGTATTGCCTCCAGCAACGAGCGAGATCGCTGAGAAGATGCGGAGTAATATCCAGGAAGTTCGTGCTCGCGGCGCCCGTGTGATTGCAATCGCTGATCCAAGTCATAATCTAGATGTACCGGAAATGATTCGAATCCCGGAGGCAGATGAGTTAATGCAAGCAACGCTAGCAATCGTGCCGCTACAAGTATTTGCATTCGAGATGGCGGTTGCGCGCGGAAATGATGTCGATCAACCTCGGAATCTGGCGAAGTCGGTGACGGTCGAGTGATGAGTAGTTTTGATGACGTTGTAGACCAACGTCTCGAGGTCCGGCGTCGCGAGATGACTATGGCCCTCCGTTGGTCGGCTGGTCTATTCCTTGGCTTTGTCCTGGTAACACTCGATGTGATCAATGAAGGTTTGCTTTGGCGCCTTGATCAATTCTTTGCCGATTTGGAACGGCCCGAATTCACTGGACTTACAAATTTCATAATCCTACGAATTGATGATCTTGGCCTTCGTTGGGTAACTGCCTCTATCTTGTTAATAGCAGCAATCCTGATCGGACGCAGATTCAGATCTTGGCGGCCACTCAATCTCTCGATCCTTTCGCTTGTATTCTTGAATCTATTTGTCGGCGCCGCGAAGATCGGATTCGGCAGATGCAAGGCGCGCGAGGATTTCGATATCTGTCTTTTCTCGGGCGGAATGGCATATCCAAGTGGCCACATCTCCAATGCGATTCTTACCTGGGGGCTTTTCGCATACATAATCTTCCGATATACGCATCGAGCACCCTTTGAAGGGCTCCGGCTCTATTGGCTAGTCGCACTGATAACGATTGCAGTTGGCCTAGTCTCGTTACTTCGCAACACCCACTGGCTCACCGATCTCATCGGAGGTATGTTCTTAGGCGGAGCGATCCTGGTCTTGGTCGTCGCAATCGATCGCTTTATTCCCTCTTCGAAGCAGCCTTCCTAGGATTGCTCTGTGAATCGGGCCGAAGTAATCGTCGATCTTGGCGCGATTGAATCTAATCTCAAGCGAATCCTGGGATCCACGACTGCGACGGGATTGGCCGTAGTAAAGGCCAACGCTTATGGACATGGTCTAGTTCCGGTCGCTGAGCGCGCACTAAGGGCTGGAGCAAAATGGTTGGGGACCGCGTTATTGGAAGAAGCTTTGATATTGCGCACATCGGGGATCACCGCTCCAGTGTTGGCGTGGCTGACGCCAACAACATCGGATTTCGAGAACGCGATTCGCAACGATATAGATCTCGCCATTCCCGCTGTAGATCATCTCGAGGCCGTGATTGAAGCAGGTAAGAAATTAGGAAAGCGAGCTCGAATCCATCTTGAGGTAGATACTGGAATGTCACGTGGCGGCGCACTTTGCGAGTGGATTCCGCTCTGCAATAGAGCAAAGCAAGCAGCCGATGCTGGCCATGTGCATGTCGTTGGCCTGTGGTCACATTTTGCTCGAGCAGATGAACCTGGAGAGAAGTTCAATGATGAACAGATTGCGAACTTTAACTTGCGTGTAGCTGATGCTAAGGAATCTGGTTTGGAGCCGGAGTTGATACATCTGGGAAATTCGGCGGCGACTATCAATGATAAGCGAGCCCATCATGATTTAGTTCGCATCGGTATCTCGATGTACGGGTTATCGCCTTCGGTGGAAACTATGGGCGGTTCGGAATCTCTCGGTTTAATTCCTGCGATGTCGATTCGAGCGCAACTACATTTAGTAAAGGATGTCCCAGTTGGCTCTCAGGTTGGTTATGGGGGAACAGCAGTTACCGATCGCGATACCAAATTAGGCATTATCCCGATGGGATATGCCGATGGCATCCCTCGATCCGCTAACTCAAGTGCGGGAGTGCTAGTAGGTAATGTGAAGGCGCCGATTATCGGACGCGTATCAATGGACCAGTTTGTGGTCGATTTAGGTAACGATTCGATTGCTCGTGCGGGTGATTGGGCCTATTTGATTTCCCCGATAGATTCTCCCGGATACACTGCTGACGCTTGGGCGCAGGCTAGTGGGACGATCAACTATGAGATTGTCACTCGAATCGCCCCACGCGTTCCGCGGATCTATGTGAATTAGTTTCAATTGAATTAGGAATAAGGAGTGAGACGAGGATGTCTGTGACCGAGACGGTTCTGGCAGTTCGTGATCTCTCCGTCAATTTCGGCGGACTAAAAGCGCTCTCGAAGGTAAATCTGGAATTACGCCGCGGTGAAGTACTCGGATTGATTGGCCCAAACGGCGCCGGAAAGACAACCCTCTTCAATGCGTTAAGCGGTATCGTCAAACCAACTACCGGATCACTAGAACTCTTTGGTGATTCCCGCGACTGGCCAAAGCCGCATCAATTGGTAGAGCTTGGGCTTTCTCGAACACTTCAAGGTGTTGGACTCTTTCCAGACCTCACCGTGCTTGAGAATGTCATGATCGGCGCATCGAAATTCTCCAAACGCGGCATGGTCGCCGCGGGTTTGGGGCGACAACGCAACGATGATCGTGAGTTAAGAGAGCGCGCCATGGTCTATCTGGAGAAGCTTTATTGCGGACATATAGCCGCCCGGAAGGCGAATACGCTCTCATATCCAGATACAAAGCGCGTTGCGATTGCGCGTGCGCTTGTGAGTCAACCGAAGATCCTTTTGCTAGACGAGCCCGCTGGAGGTCTCGGTGCCGAGGATATGGATTGGATGATCAAGTTGATCGACAATTTGCGCTCAGAGACTGCAGTGATGATTGTCGAACACCACATGGATATGGTGATGCAGATCTGTGACCGAATATATGTGTTGAATTTTGGCGAGGTCATTAGCTCTGGAACGCCTGCTGCAATCAGGGAAGATAAGAACGTTATCGAGGCATATCTTGGCGCGAGCGCAGGGGCGGGGCGATGAGCGGCCTCCAAATAAGCTCGTTGACTGTTAGCCATGGCGCGATCCGCGCGTTAAAGGGCGTGAGTTTCTCAGTTGCCCAAGGAGAGATAGCTGCGGTGATTGGCTCCAATGGCGCAGGTAAAACGACTCTACTTAGAACCATCTCAGGACTAATCGCACCAGATAGTGGCTCAATCATCTGGAATGGTGAGAATCTTCGCTCGGCCAAGCCAGAAGAATTGGCGCGAACCGGAGTGATTCACGTTCCGGAGGGTAAATCAGTTATTCCGCAATTAACTGTAAGAGAGAACCTCCAATTAGGTGGCGTCTGGCGTAGAGCGAAACGCCAGACAGCAGAGGCAATCAATGAAGTGGTTGATATCTTCCCGCGACTAGGTGAGCGGATGAATCAGAAAGCCGACACCTTGTCGGGCGGGGAACGGCAAATGCTGGCGCTCGGTCGCGCTCTTGTCGCTGCGCCAAAACTTCTATTACTCGATGAGCCATCACTGGGCTTGGCGCCATTGATTGTCGAACAGATCTTTCGAACCATCCGTGATCTAAGGGATAAATTCGAGCTAACGGTGATCTTGGTCGAGCAGAATGCAGTTAGCGCATTACATATCGCGGATCTGGGAGTCATTCTCAATCTCGGCTCGGTTGAGACTGTTGCTAAAGCCGAGGGTTTGGCAAATGACCCAGCGCTTAGAAAGGCTTATCTAGGCTGACCATGGATACATTCTTATCTGTCCTTTTCCTTAGCCTTTCCAAGGGCGCGATCTACGGTGTGGTTGCTTTTGGATTGGTAATGGTCTGGCGTGGATCTGGAATCTTGAATTTCGCTCAGATGGGCCAAGCGATGTTCACTACTTACATTGCCTCTAATTTGATCATGGGCGGCCAGAGTTATTGGCTAGCAGCTCTGATTGCAATTATCTCGGGCGGAGCGCTAGGGGCAGCCATCCAATTACTGGTCATGAGACCGATTGAAGCGATGGCCAGCAAATCAAAGACCTCTGATATCGAATCGATCTTTGCAATCGTCCCGATCGTCGCCACACTCGGGCTACTTGCCCTTTTCCAATCGATGGCGGGAATGATTTGGGCTGGTGAAGAGCGTGGTTTTCCGGCGCCGGTGAATACATTTGGCATTACGGTTGGCGAAACAATTTTGCCATTTAGCGCCTTTGATATCTTCACCATTGCCGTCCTGTCATTTGTTCTATTGTTGACGGTTCTCTTCTTCCGATTAACTAATGTCGGATTGGCGATGCGCGCAGCTGCATTGAGCCCGGAAGTAGCGCGACTCAATGGTGTGCGTGTTGAAAGAGTGAAGACGCTGGGTTGGATCATCTCGGGAGCTCTAGCTTCATTGGCGGGCATCCTGGTGACTCCAACAGCTAATCTCTCACCGAATACCCTGGATTTGGTACTTATCATCGGCTTTACTGCGGCAGTCATCGGTGGCATCGAAAGCCTGATTGGCGCGATTCTGGGTGGAGTGCTGATCGGAACGATGGTGAATGTGGTCAGCGTATATATCGATCCAGAGAACGTCTTTATATCGATCCTGATTACTCTCTTCCTGGTTTTACTTGTCCGCCCACAGGGATTACTTGGAACGAAGGGAGGGCGCCTTGCTTAAGCGAACTGGAACGCGGAAAGAGCGGAAGAGTTGGGTCATCAGCCTTTCATTCTTAGTGATTGTCTATCTCCTAGGACAGGTCCTCGATCCATATAACCAATCGCAATTGAATGTGGTCTTGGTCTACTTCATCGCAATCCTCTCACTCGTTATCTTGACCGGTTACTCGGGCCAGATTTCGTTGGGTCAGGGTGCGCTGATGGCGATTGGGGGATATGTCTGTGCAATTTCAATCACAAAGTTCCTAGTTCCATCCTTACTAGCTATTGCACTAGCTGTGCTTGGTTCGCTTCTTGCCGGTCTAATCCTCGGACTGTCTGCGGCTCGCCTTTCTGGTCCTTATCTTGCGGGCGCAACGCTCGTGGTATCTCTCGCTATTCCTTCACTTGCTATTCGTTTCGAGAGCGTCTTGGCCGGTGATGTTGGTATACCGCTTTATCTGAGTGAACCACCAACCTGGCTGACAAGTATCTTGGGAACGATTGACTTTGAAGAGTGGAATTACATATTCACTCTGCCATTTGCTGCGCTCGTTCTCTACTTCGTCATCAACCTGACTCGTTCTAAGTACGGGCGTGATTGGGCTGCAGTCCGAGATCGTCCGATTGCAGCTGCGCTATCGGGTATCAATGTCGAGCGAACTCGAATCTATGTCTTCGTCCTATCTTCTGGAATTGCCGGACTTGCCGGAGCTCTTTATGGTTTCCGGGGAATTGTCGGACCAAGCGTTTACCCGACTGCGTTATCGCTTGCACTTCTAACCGGTGCAGTAATCGGGGGCGTCCGCCATATTTCGGGCGCACTCATCGGCGCTGTCCTAGTTGTTTTCCTTCCCGACTTAATAAATTCGTTATCAAATCGGTTCGCGCTCTCTCAGAATGTCTCCGATTATCTTCCAGCCTTTATCGGGGCGATTTTGCTTATTCTGACGGTGATCCTAAATCCGAGCGGAATTGCTGGGGGAGCCCACCATCATCGGGCTCATCCCCATAAATAGCCAGTTAAGGCGGGTTTTCTCAGGAGATACCCGCAGGTAGCCATAGTTTGGGAATTCCTTTTCTGATAGATTACAAAAAGCGGGCTATCCCTCGACGGCCCGGACAGACAAGAGAGGAAAAGCAGTGAGTCATTCTCATGCGAAAAAGAGAAGGCTGTTCTTGCTGGGATCAGCAATTTCGGTTCTTTCGCTCGTAGTATCGGTATTGCCTTCGTCGGCAAAGACTAAGGAAGTAGGAGTCTCGGCAACCGAGATCGTTCTGGGTATGCAACTACCCCAGTCCGGACCAGCAAGCCCCGGATATAACAAGATAGACGATGCGATGCGCGCCTACTTCGATTATGTGAATTCAAAAGGCGGAGTGAATGGTCGAAAGATTCGGCTAGAAGTCAGAGATGATGAATACAAGGCCGGCAAGACTATTTCCACACTTAGCTCGTTGATCAACCGAGATAAAGTATTTGCAATGGTTGGTAGCGTCGGCACGCAAACACAGATTTCCGTAATCGCCGACCTTAATCGTCGAAAGATTCCACACATCTTCGTGAACTCCGGCTACTCCGGGTTCTACACATCTCCGACCAAGTACCCAACCACTTTCGGCGGTCTTGGAACCTATGTCGTAGAGGCGAAAATCTTGGGCAAGTACCTCAAGGAGACCTACCCAGGAAAGAAGATCGGCATCATCTATCAGACTGATGATTTCGGTCGAAATGTGGTCGCTGGACTTGCTGATCAGGGTCTGACTTTCGAGAAAAATAAGACTGCTGCGACCTTCATCGCCGGCACCCATGGAACTCTTGGCCTTGCTAATCAAGTCAAGGTAATGAAGGACAATGGCATCGAGATCGTAATCTTCTCAGCGGTTGCCTCAGCTACTGCGGTTGCTCTCTCGACTGCGGCTCAACTCCAATACAAGCCGGAGAAGTGGGCGGTAATCAGCGTCGGTTCCGATGCGACTACCTTCCAGACAATCCTGGGCGCTCGCGGAGTTGCGCCAGCCGTTTCAGCATCTTTCCTCAAGGGCGTTCTCTCTGCCTCACATGCACCATCACCAGGTGATGAGGAAGATGAGTTCGTCAAGAAGTTCAAGGAGATCAATGCCGAGTTCAATAAGGCAGATGCTCGCGGCAAGGCTTGGGATAACAATGTCCTTCATGGCATGAATATCGCTTACCAGACCGTCCATGCTCTCTATGGCACCGAGAAGGAATATAAGAGTCTGACTCGTGCAAACTTGATTAAGTACCTCGAGAACTTCGGATCGAAGATTCCAAGCGCGGCCTACGCACCGCTTGGCTACTCGAAGAGCACCCATGAGGCCTTCACCGGTTTCTGGCTCGGCGAATATGACGCGAACTTGGTACTACAACCAGTAGGCGGCAAGCGCACTGTCTATACAACTGACTCGGCCAAGGGCCCGATCTCAGTACTGAACTACACCCGCCCGAAGCTTCCAGCAGATGCTATTTCGAGAGGATAACCAAATGAAACTAAGAATGAAGTCATCACTCTTGGTGATAGCAGCGCTACTCGTATCAAGTCTCGCTGCGATTCCAGCAAAGGCATCGACTGCGCCAGTGTGCGGTCCGGTTGTTGATGGAATCGAGACCTGCGGAGGCGTCCTTTCAAATGGCGCTAAGTACGCAATCAAATTCCCTGCGAGTAATTTCAAGGGAACTTTCTACTTCTGGAACCACGGTTTCCGACCTTCATTCCCTTATCCAGGCTATACACCGCCAACTGGGGTTGAAGAGATCACACCTGGCAACTCGGTAACGAAGAAAGATGTAACCAAGGAGATGCTCTTTGCTGGATATGGCGTAGCTTCTTACGATCGGTCCTCAGCTGGTCTCCATGGTTGGAATACCGATGACAGCGTGAAGATGCTCAAGGAGCTGATCGAAATCACGCTCGTTAAGTATCCAAACACTGCCTACAAGGTCGTTTATGGTTCATCTGGAGCTGCTCCAGTAGTTCACAAGTTCGCAGAGACCTATCCAAATCTTGTTGATGCGACTGGTGTCTTAGCAGGTCTGACTGAGACCTATGTGAACATCCGCACCGCATGCGACATGTTCTACCTCTTCTCAGTCTTTGCAGATCCAACGATCAAGGGCTGTGCTGCATTCGGCGTACCTGGGGTCAATGGCCACATGCTCGCTCTCCAGGAGCTCGGCAAGGTTGCTGCGCTACTCAAGGGCTGGGCTGTCGATTACGGCGCCAAGGAACTCGCTTTCCCATTGAATCCAGCCACCAAGGAATCACAGTTCAAGGGATCTTCGATTCCACAACGCTCCGCACTTCTTCTAATCGGACTCCTTTCCGGAATCCCGACAAAGAGCGCACACATGGATGGAATCTCCACAAGTGCTCTCGTTGCTGAAGGAAGTATCAATGCAACGCTGGCAATTCTGGAGAACTTCGGCGATGCGCTAGGAACTGGAACCTTTGCCGGTCAAGCCATGGCAGAAATCGTCGGTGCTGGTTTCTATGACAACACCAAGACGGATTACGCAGCGCTACTAGATGATGGTGACTCCGGTCGATTCAATCTAGGCCTATCGGGCGATGAAGCGATTGCCGCGATGTTGGGCGTTCTTGCAAGCCCAGTCCTTGCACCTCGCGTTGTTGGTAAGGCTGATGTGATCGCAAAGGCGCAGGTCTTCGATCAGATCAAGTACACCTCAACTAAGCCAACTGTCATGCTCTCCAACGAAGCTGATCGTCTGGTATTCCCAGGCAACCAACAGCTATATGTAGATAAGGCCTTGGCTAAGCATGAAGAGCGACTTGCTGCTTGGCAGGACAAGTACGACGCAGCAACGAGCTCCTCAGCTCGAGCTGAATTGCGACGCCAGAAGCCACGCTTCAACGTCCTATCGATGTATGCGATGACCCCGGAGACCTACACGGTCTATAACGATGCAGGTATCCCAGATCTTGCTGGCGCTGGTTCGCCATCGGGAACTGGTCACCAGACATTCAGTAAATCCCAGACAATGACCTGGGTCCGTCTGTTGAATTACGCTGCTCGAAAGGGTCAGGTGCCAAGTTGGGCGTCCGTAGTGAGAACTATGAATGCCAATGGCGATACTTATCTCAGCCGAGATGAGTTCTACGCGCCACGCACACTCAAGTACGCAAATAGTTAGTAGATAAGTAACTCAAGCGGCCCGCTGATTATCAGCGGGCCGCTTGCTTTTCACCCTTAGCCAGCAATGTTGAACCAGATAGGTAGCATTGCGAAATGCTGGTCTCCTCCGCTGAATCGATGATCGAACTGGGGCGGAGATTGGCTTCCCAACTTCGAGCCGGAGATCTGGTGATTCTCTCAGGTGAAATGGGAGCAGGTAAGACCACCTTCGTCCGCGGCATCGGAGAGTTCTTGGGCGTGGAAACTTCCTCACCAACCTTCGTTATCTCCCGCGCCCATGAAACCAATCCGAAGTTGGTCCACTCCGATTTATATCGCCTATTAGGTGAAGGAGATCTTGCCCGGCAAATAGAGGAGCTTGATATCAACTTTGGCGAGGATGCAATCCACCTAATTGAATGGGGTGAAGAGCTGACTAAGGATTTAGATCGAGAGTTCTTACTCATCCGATTCGCTCAAGGTGACTCTGAATCAGATCGGGAAGTCGAATTTGTGGCGAATGGAAAGCGGTGGGAGCAATTGGCGATATGAATAGCCTGATTATCGATACCTCATCGATTCAGAGTTGTGTAGGAGCTGCGCTGGGCTCACAAATCGTCTTCGAGCGCTATCACCTTGGGCCGGTGGCACATGCTGAAGTAATACCAACTTTTGTAACAGAGGCCTTAGCGAAATTGCCTCGAATTGACCGAGTGATTGTGGGTATGGGGCCCGGCTCCTATGTGGGCTTGCGAGTTGGAATCGCCTTTGCGCGAGCCTTTGTACTCGGGCGAGGCATCAAGTTGATTGGCGTTTGTTCGTTAGATGGAATCGACGTATCCGAGTCGGATTATCTGATTACCACCGATGCTCGTCGTAATGAGATCTTCTGGGCTAGATATATAAATGGTGAGCGCGTAAGTGGCCCGGGCGTCTCGACTACAGCTGAACTTACTTCGATGCCAGGAAAAAATTTCGGAGTTCTTTCAGGCCAATCGCTCTATCCATCGGCAGGGAAACTCCTGGCCGCTGCAGAGAGAGATTCGATAACTGAGCCCATCTATCTTCGCGCCCCAGATACCCAATCATCGGAGAAGTCTCGATGATCACTTATCGGGATATGACCAACTTCGATCTTCCAGAGGTCCTCGCAATCGAGAAATCCGCGTATCTCAAGGATGCCTGGACTATCAATCAATTCAAGGAGGAGCTATCAGCGGTTGCAAGTTCCCGTAAGTATCTCGTTGCAATTGAGGGCGAAATCATTGGATATGGCGGAGCCGCAATCGCCGGTGAAGTGGTCGATATCCACACTCTTACCGTTCGGGAGGACTATCGCAGAAGAGGAATTGGCGGGGAACTCCTTAAGCGACTCGAGGCCTGGTCGGCCGAACGAGGTATCCGTAAGGTCATGCTAGAAGTCGCAGTTACAAATGAAGCAGCGATAAAGCTCTACGAAGCGGCGGGATATCAGCGAATTCGAGTCCGGCCGAATTATTACGGAGCCGGGCTTGATGCGTATGTGATGGAGCGGAGCCTTGATGAGCTCTAATCCATTGATCCTCGGGATCGAGACTTCTTGTGATGAGACGGCGGTCGGGATTGTTTCGGGGCGAAAGTTACTAGCCAACATCATCTATTCGAGTATTCCAGAACACCAGAATTTCGGTGGAATCGTCCCTGAGGTTGCAGCTCGAGCCCACTTAGAGAAGATGGATCAGACGATCAGCGAGGCGTTGAAGAGCGCTAAGGTCGAGCTAAGTGATATTGATGCGATTGCAGTCACAGCCGGCCCGGGTTTGATCTCTTCACTAATGATTGGTGTTGCTGCCGGCGAAGGGTTAGCGCTGGCCCTCGATAAACCTATTTATGGTGTGAATCATCTAGCCGCACATATAGCCGTTGATACCCTAAATAATGATCGACCGATTCGACCAACCATCGCACTTGTTGTAAGTGGCGGACATAGTTCAATTCTTCAAGTGAATGATTTGACTAGCGATATCAAGCTGCTTGGTAGGACCATTGATGATGCAGCTGGTGAGGCCTTCGACAAGATCGCACGATTGATGGGTCTCGGATTCCCAGGTGGGCCGTTAATCGATAACGAAGCTAAGAGCGGTGATTCAAGTTCTATCAATTTCCCTAGAGGTTTAACGCAACCTAAGGATCAAGCCGTACATAGATTCAACTTCTCGTTCTCCGGGTTGAAGACTGCTGTTTCTAGGTATCTCGCCCAGACTCCGAATTACCGCAGAGCTGATGTCGCAGCTTCATTTCAAGAGGCGATTGCCGATGTCTTACTCCGAAAGTCGATTGCAGCCTGTCAGGAATCTGGCATCGATTCCCTCGTGATATCTGGGGGAGTTGCGGCTAACTCTCGATTGCGCGCCCTTGCGATCGAGCGCTGCGAGCAGGCTGGTATCGAGTTAAGGACGCCGCCGCCCATTCTCTGCACCGATAACGGGGCGATGGTGGCCGCGCTAGGATCCTTGGCCCTATCGGCCGGTTTAGCCCCCTCAGGGCTCGGATTTGCCCCGGCATCGGATACCTCGCCCGCTGAGCCGCTCTGGCGATAGCCAGGGGCAGAGTTGATTTGAGGGCTGGAAAACGCTGATTTGAGGACGGGAAAACGCTGATTTGAGGGCTGGAATAACTAACCCTAGGCTTGGCGTTAGCACTCGCCGGGCGAGAGTGATAAGTCGCCCGAACCACCTCTACAAACAGGGAGTCTGAAGAACTATGGCAAAGATGATTGCCTTTAATGAAGAAGCGCGCCGCGGTCTTGAGCGCGGAATGAATACCTTGGCTGATGCGGTAAAGGTAACCCTTGGGCCACGAGGCCGGAATGTAGTTCTAGAGAAGAAGTGGGGCGCACCCACCATCACCAACGATGGCGTATCGATCGCTAAAGAGATTGAACTCGATGATCCATGGGAGAAGATTGGCGCCGAGCTGGTTAAGGAAGTCGCCAAGAAGACCGATGATGTCGCTGGTGACGGAACTACGACTGCAACGGTCTTGGCTCAGGCGTTAGTCCGCGAAGGCCTTCGAAATGTTGCTGCGGGTTCGAACCCGATGTCACTAAAGCGCGGTATCGAGAAGGCAGTTGAGGCGATATCGACTGAACTCTCTGCCATGGCAAAGCCAGTCGAAACCAAGGAGCAGATTTCTGCTACTGCATCGATTTCTGCTGCGGATTCCACCATTGGCGAGATGATCGCTGAAGCGATGGACAAGGTTGGCAAGGAAGGCGTAATAACCGTCGAAGAGAGCAATACATTCGGTCTTGAGTTAGAACTAACCGAAGGTATGCGTTTTGATAAGGGTTACATCTCTCCGTACATGGTCACTGATACCGAGCGGATGGAAGCAGTCCTAGAAGATCCATATATCTTGATTGCGAACTCCAAGATCTCGAATATTAAGGATCTACTACCGATTCTTGAGAAAGTAATGCAGTCCGGTAAGCCACTTGCGATCATCGCTGAAGATATCGAGGGTGAGGCGCTAGCTACCCTGGTTGTAAATAAGATCCGTGGAACTTTCCGATCTGCTGCTGTTAAGGCGCCAGGTTTCGGAGATCGTCGTAAGGCGATGCTCCAGGATATGGCCATCCTTACTGGCGCAACTGTCGTATCCGAGGAAGTCGGCTTGAAACTCGATGCCGTCACCATAGATCTCTTGGGCAAGGCGCGAAAAGTAGTGATTACCAAGGATGAGACCACAATCGTTGATGGCGCTGGCGATAAGGACCAAGTCCAGGGTCGGGTCAATCAGATTCGGGCTGAGATCGAGAATTCTGATTCCGATTATGACCGGGAGAAGTTGCAAGAGCGTCTGGCAAAACTCGCGGGCGGCGTTGCAGTAATCAAAGCAGGTGCAGCAACCGAAGTTGAGCTTAAGGAGCGCAAGCATCGCATCGAAGATGCGGTGCGTAATGCCAAAGCGGCCGTCGAAGAGGGAATCGTTGCTGGTGGTGGCGTAGCGTTGCTGCAGGCATCGAAGAAGGCTTTCGATAAGTTGAAGTTATCTGGCGATGAAGCGACCGGAGCGAAGATCGTCGAGTTCGCTATCGAGGCTCCGCTGAAGCAGATTGCAATAAATGCAGGTCTCGAGGGTGGCGTAGTAGTGGAGAAGGTGCGCCATCTCGAAGCCGGACATGGATTGAACGCAGCATCTGGTGAGTATGTAGACATGATCAAATCTGGAATTATCGATCCAGCGAAGGTCACACGTTCTGCGCTCCAGAATGCGGCATCGATTGCAGCCCTCTTCCTAACAACGGAAGCAGTTATCGCAGATAAGCCAGAACCTAAGTCAGCGGCTCCGGCAGCTCCTGGCGGAGATATGGACTTCTAAAGAGCAGATACACTTCCTTCCATGTCTCGCGCGACAGAGAAGAAATCCAAGAAGACTAGCGGCGTCGATCCATTCGGTGCCGCTGATCTTGCTCGTAGCGCAGCTCTCGAAGATGCAAAAGATAAGAAGTTCGTTGGCGCTCTGATTGCAGTTGATAGCGATGGCGATCATGTCGCTTCATACCTATTCGAAGCATTCTTACCGGGATATGTCGGTTGGCAGTGGGCGGTCACAATCGCCAAACCTGATTCTCAGAGCGCACCAACCATCTGTGATGTCGTTCTTCTGCCTGGGCCGGATTCATTATTGGCTCCCGAGTGGGTCCCATATAGCGAGCGAATCACCGCTGAAG
>VFQT010001847.1_pt1 | contig 23655 bp, 17 predicted proteins | sample 3512381 | NCBI WGS metagenome assembly VFQT01 (sample SAMN10412376, study PRJNA504923) | tailings metagenome | isolation source: Relicate 2 Philex TSF3 active mining site | place: Philippines: Tuba, Benguet | collected 2017-08-29
TGTACTTTTAAATGGGCAAAAATACTCTTTCAGTCTTAAATTTTGCAGAGGGTTCCTATATGTTTCACATGCATAATTCAGACCCAATATTTAGTATTTTTTTATACTAATGATTAGCTATTTTTATCAAATATTGTTTCAAGATAGTAATTATTCTAAATCAGCCAGAGATTTCTCAAGAGTATTGATTGTTAAAATTTCAGGTAGCACCTTATGTTTACCGTTGGGATAAAGCAGCACATAAAGTGGCACGCTGCTCCTACCATATTGCTCAAGAGCTTTTGTGATTGCAGGATCATAAGTGGTCCAATCAGCCCTGATCAACTGTACATGCTTTTGTTTAAAAATATCACTAGCCCTTTTCGTATCTAGAACAAGGCGCTTGTTGACCTGGCAAGTGATACACCATTTTGCAGTAAAATCAACTAGTACAGGAGATTTTTTGCGTAAATGTTCGATTGTTGTGGGGTTATAATCCATCCAAGAATCATCTCCTATTTGTATTGCATGTATTGCATAAAAATAGGCTGAACTTGCCAATCCGAGCGTCACAACAATTGCAAAAAGTCGAACATAAGGTGCTTGATGCACTGCCCCCCAATGCCCATAAACCCAGCAAGCAATACTTAGCATTAGCAACGCAATCAGCGTGTTCAAAAATACAGACACATTTACTTGGTCAGCCAAAACATGCAAAAGCCACAATACTGATGAAATCGTGCCAAAGCCTAGTAATGTTTTAAAAGTATTCATCCAAGCGCCAGGTTTTGGTAAAAATTTAGCAGATTTAGGATTCAAGCAAACCAACAGATACGGCGCTGAAAGGCCCAAAGCGAGGCTAGTAAAAATTAAAAATCCGTGAAGAGGGCTTTGGGTCAAAGCAAATCCAACTGATGCCCCCATAAAAGGGGCTGAACAAGGGGTGGCTACAACACACGCAAGAATCCCATGAAGAAAACTGCCAAAAGGAGTTGAAGAATTTTCACCTTTAGTTGATATTTTTGTAAACGATGTACCAATCTCAAAAACTCCAAATAAGTTTAGCGCAAACGCAAAAAACACAAAAATAAGAGCAGTTACAACAGAGGGCGACTGAAGCTGAAAACCCCACCCAACCTGATGCCCAACGGCCCTAAAAACAAGCAATAAACCAGCTAAAATCCAAAAGCTTACAATAGTTCCAAGCGCAAAAAACACACCACTTTCCCTTAATTTTTTAGGATGAGCATGATTTGTAAGAGCCATAATTTTCAACGACAAAATCGGCAAAACGCAAGGCATTAGATTCAAAATAATACCTCCGAGAAAAGCAAAAAGCAGCATTAGCGCCATTTGGGATGTAAAAATATTTGAATCAATCAGTGGCTTCGGAATAGAAGTCCACTCAGCAGGTTCAACCAAATTGAGAGTTTCCGAGGTTTTTTCCGGTGTGCATAGTTTATCGCATACAATATAATTGATGTTTGCCCTTAAAGATTTTAAATCAGCAATATCCTCAACAACAAAATTACCATGCACATATACTTTTCCTTCATAAGCCTCAAAACTATGACCGTGAAGACTAATACTCTTCATAGATGGCCATACTATACGCTCAAGAGTAACTCCTTGAGGCAAGTTCCATTCAATGGTGGTAGGTGAGTCCTTGTCATCGGGACCGTAGATGTGCGCATGTTCTGGAATAGTAAAAACAAGCACAAAAGGCATAGTGTTGTTGTCATGCTGTTTTGGAGCTAAAAACTGAACATCCACCTTATTTGCAACAAGAGTTGCAATCATAAAAATCCATACAAAAAGAAAGCGAAAACTCATAAACCAAAAATTTTTAAAGGACATGATTAATTCTACACAGCGCATTCATAAATAGTCCAGATCAGCTTTATTACTACCTTGTAATTTACCCGAATCACCAATATAAATAGCTAAAATGGCTAAGAAGAGCTCTAATTATGGTAGCTGTAGTATGGTTTAGAAATGATCTAAGACTATCTGATCACTTAGCGTTGGATGCAGCTGTTAAAACTGGGCAACCTATACTGCCGATTTTTATTTACGACAACACTCACCCAAGATTATTAGGAGAAGCATCCAAATGGTGGCTGCACCACAGTTTAGCTTTTTTAAAAAGTAGCCTTGATAAACTCAACGCAGATTTAATTTTTCGCCAAGGAAATGCTTTTGAAGTATTAACAGATATTGCTACTAAGGTACCTATATCGCACGTCTTTTGGCATCGACGTTATGAACCGGATGGAATTCAACAAGACACAAAAATTAAAAGTTATTTCAAAGAACATAACATTATCTGCAAATCTTTTAATGGATCTCTGCTATTTGAACCTCATACCATTCAAAATAAAGAAAACAAGCCTTTTAAAGTATTTTCGGCTTTTTGGAGACATTGTTTGACGCAAAATTCTTTAGAGCGCCCCATTCCCACGCCCGAACGTTTAAATTTTGACCCTCAATTTAAAAAGCTTTCAGATACTCAAGAATCACTTGGACTTTTACCACATCATAATTGGATCAAAGGATTAGAAGAATCCTGGAAACCAGGTGAGACTAATGCGCAAAAAATTCTAGAAATTTTCTTAGATAATAATCTAAGCAATTACAAAAAAAATCGCGATTACCCAGCAATGAAAACTTCACGATTATCGCCATATATACGCTGGGGAGAAATAAGCATACGCCAACTGTGGCATGCAATTCATCAATGTAATATTTTTAATGGCCACGAAATAGACAGTACGTGTTTTTTAAGTGAGCTTGGATGGCGTGAATTCTCTTACCACACACTTTTTCATAATACTGACTTAACGGATGAACCTTTAAGAAAAGATTTCAAGAATTTTCCTTGGCAGAAGAACCAAAGATTTTTTGATGCTTGGACAAAAGGCAAAACAGGGTATCCAATTGTTGATGCAGGCATGCGGGAATTATGGACAACAGGTTATATGCATAACCGCGTGCGCATGATTACGGCTTCCTTTTTAATTAAGCATTTGCTGCAACCTTGGCAAGATGGAGAGCAGTGGTTTTGGGATACGTTAGTAGACGCAGATGCAGCAAGTAATCCTTTTAACTGGCAATGGGTAGCCGGCTGCGGTGCCGATGCAGCACCGTATTTTCGAATTTTCAACCCAACGTTACAAGGGGAAAAATTTGATCCAAAGGGTGAATATATAAAACACTGGGTCCCTGAATTGAGAAATACTCCTGATAAATTCGTGCATACGCCCTGGCTTTATAAGAACAAGTCAAATTCTTACCCCACACCTTTGGTGGACCACCAAAACGCTAGACAGAAGGCGTTGCAAGCGTTTAAGGGAATATAGATTATATTTAACTCAGCTGTTTACAGTTTCTAATAAAATGCCTATTATGCCGAAGTTTTCCATCTTAACTAGGTACTTGATTTATGAAAAAGTTATTCAAATCTTTCTTATTTTTAATATTACTAAATCCTCATATCTCAGCCACAGCAGATCAGGAAACCGCAGACTTTTGCAGGGAATGGTGTCAAATTACAAAGTCTCTTATGCCAGAAAGAATTTCTCATTTTCAAGAACTGGGATTTAATCAACAGTCAGCTGAAATTTTTTTCTCGATTTATGACCCTTGCATATCCTGCAAATATTGAAGTGATTGCCGACTATCTATGTGGACCAACTTCACAATTTACAGGCCTGCAAAATATTAATTCTCCTGAAGAAAAAAAAATGGTTGGATTGGCTATCAAGTCAATTTTGGCTTACCAAGGTCCAATTTACATCTATGCATATGGTATTCTTAAAGATTTCCCCCACGATAAATCAAGCCCTTTGGTAGCTAATATACTTGAACACACAAAACCAAGGTTTCAAGCAGCAACAGGAAGAAATGTACTACCGCCGATTGATATAGAGTTATTCGGAAATATCTTGGGGGGTAAAGATTCAATTAAACAAGATTTTTCAACTTTATTAGGAAACATATTAAAAGATTGTTGCAATGCACAGATTGGCACCGTTTGCACAATGAATGATCTTTCGTTTGAAGAATTTTCAAGCTATCTTTTTTGGAAAGTCATTTTTGATACTTGCGATGCCAATACTGTATCGAGAATTGAATCCGGAAATTTTATGTTTGTTCGCTTTTAGCCTGAAGGAATCAAAAAAATTCGCAACGTGAGCCTAACAATGTTTGCGTTAGCGAATTTTAAATTCCTGACCTTGAAATAACTTGCAGTGAATAAATCTTTTTCTGGGAAAAAACATTCACATTGTGTATAGCTCAAAAAATTTCCATTCAGTTACAATAAGAAAACAGCAAAGTATTTTTATTATGAAGAAAATAGCTATTTTTTTTGTTTTTGCTTTTTCATGCATTTTCAATATTTTAAATGCGTCTGAGGCGGAATATGAGCAGCTGCGTACCTATTTAAATGCACGTGGAGGAAAATATACAACCATAGCTAGGGATTTCGAGGTTGAACCTAAAGCAGTATCTAATCTTACTAAAAATATTTCAAATTTTATAAGAGGCGTTACTCAGAAATCACCTACACTTTTAAGTAAAGTAAAAGCAAAATACCCAAACATTTTTCAGCAACCTGCTCCTATTCATCATGCCGTTGCACCATTGCTACCTAATGCAGCACCAATTGTTGATCAATTGCCTATTCAACAAAAAGTTGTACCGATTATTAGACAAGAAAATGTTCTTGTTCCTAGTCAGCACCTCTCATTACCAGATTTAGCAACAGGCTCGAAATATGTAATTTCTATGGTACCTATGAATAGCTCTGGCGATAGTTATCATATTTTAGCATATTTAATTCTTGCCAAATCACATGAAAAGAAAGTGCCTGATATCCTTTTAACTTATGATGGCATTCCTGAAATTAGAGACACAGAATCAAAGATGAATGCTTATACACAAGTGCAACGAACACTGCATTTTGCTCAAGTTTTAGGGTATGGAAGGCATTTCCAAACTGCATTTATTGATACAGGAAAGTGCCAGCGCGAAAATAATCGTCAAAGTAAATTAGAAGAATATTTAAGCACAACTGAGTATACCCACTATATAGATCAAAAAGCTCTTACAACTATAATTGCTGAACATTTTAGAGCCTTCGGCAAAGATAATACTACTAAACGATTGCGTCATGGTTTTAATAAATATTCTCAGGAATATCTTAGCCAAATTGCATGCAAAAAACTTGTAAAAGAAGCGCGCGATGAAGTGCTGCGTATAGGCGCTAATTCAAATCCACTTATTGTTATGCATGTACGATACTCTTCAAAAACAAATGAAAAGCAAAATATGGAAGATGGGGTTATTGGAAAATTAAGCAATTACGTTAAATCAAAAGGATATAATGTATGGTTTATTTTTACCGATGGAAGGAAAAGTGGATCATTTAAAAGCATTGGAGCAGATAGAACAGATCCCTTCCCTTTTATCACTGATGATGGTCAAGATAATGGTAAATACTTTCACTTACAGCTTTTGCTAAATCTTAGGACTCTTCCTAATTTGAGAGGCATAATTGGCAATACCAGCGGCACATTAGACCTTGCTGGATTTCTAGGACACAATGTATACAACCTTCACAATGTACAGCAAGCGTTTGATTACCAATCCTGCCGGATTTTGATTCAATCTAGCTTCTTAACAGTAGAAAGATTAAATTTTGATTCGTTAGAAAATGCACTTAGAACACGCGAAAAAAAATTAGGTGAGTTTACTGATAATATTGCCCAAGCGCATTTACCGCTTTTAAGTAGTTGGATGGCAGGAAGCCCACAAACAGCCAACTTAGCAGCCACTTCTCAATTAACAGTTAATTCCCACCAGGCTGGCTATTGGGAGCTGTTCTTTATTAAAACAACTAAAGCTAAGCAACTTACTAGCCTACCCTTAGCACGATCAATAATTACGTACTTAGAAATGATAGCACCAGCAATAAAAATTAATGCCTAATAAGAAATCTCTCGTGTTTGCCAGGCTACTTAGCAAACACGAGAATTTTCTGCGATCCATGAAAAACATAAACTAAAAATTGGCACATATTACATCTGATCTCGCAATTAGCTCTAATATGCTGCTATACTTGCAATCATTAAGTTATGGTATTTAACAAGAAATATGCGCGCTCAAAACGTTCAACTTCGTGTTAGCTTAACGGGAAGCTACGCAACAGCTCTGTACAAAGAAGCAGAAACCATGAAATGCATTGATGCTATTTTAAAAGATATCAGTACTTTCAAAGAACTGCTTGCAAATAATGCCGATCTTGAAAACATTCTAAAAAATAAGCTTTTTCAGGTCAGAAACGTGCTCAGCATTATTACAGAAATTTCAGAGTTGATGAGCTTTTCTGTTTTGTTCGTGAATTTTTTAAAAATTCTTATTACTAACCGCCGTTGCGACTTGATGAAGAATATCTTCGCAGACTTTCAAGCCCTTATCGATTTTCAAGAAAATGTCGTGCCTATTCGTGTAGAAATGGCAAAAATCAATACAGAACATAATGCCGCAATCGAAGAATTATTAAAAAAGGCATGCCCTAGCAAAAAATACAGATTTGAATATCACCAAAATTCTGAACTTTTGAGTGGATTTAGAGCCTTTATCTATGAACGCTGTTTAGACTATAGTCTAAAAAGCCGATTAAATCGTCTATCATACCAACTTAAAGAGGCCTAATTTTTATGCAACATCGCGCTACTGAAATCAGCGATATCATTAGAAAAAATCTACACCATGCTGATAAAGCTTGTGACAGCTACGAAGTTGGGACTGTGCTTTCAGTGGGAGATGGCGTCGCACGCATTTACGGTCTAGATAACGTTCAAGCAGGTGAGTGGATTGATATTATCACAACCGACGGCACCCAAGTCCGTGGCATCGCTGAAAATCTTGAGGTTGATCACGTAGGTGTGGTTATTGTCGGAAATGACCAACTCGTAAAAGAAGGAGACCAAGCACGCAGAACCCATCAAATTGTTAACGTAAATGTAGGCAAGGGCTTACTTGGACGCGTGGTTGATGCTTTGGGCAATCCGATTGATGATCTTGGGCCACTAGAAAATGTAACCCTCGCACCTGTAGAACGAAAAGCACCAAGTATTACGGCTAGAAAATCTGTACATGAACCTATGCTAACTGGTATTACAGCTATTGACGCCTTGGTACCAATTGGGCGCGGCCAACGAGAATTGATTATTGGCGACAGGCAAACGGGTAAAACAACAATTGCTATTGATACTATTTTAAATCAACGAGAAATTAATAAAGGCCCTGATCCTAAAAAGCATCTCTATTGCATCTATGTAGCTATTGGGCAAAAGCGTTCATCAGTAGCGCAGCTTGTTAAAACTTTAAAAGACCACGATGCTATGGATTATTCTATAGTTGTTGCTGCAACAGCTTCAGATCCAGCTCCACTTCAGTATCTTGCGCCCTACACAGCATGTGCTATGGGTGAATATTTTCGTGATAACGGCATGCATGCATTAATTATTTATGATGATCTTTCCAAGCATGCGATTGCCTATCGCCAGATGTCATTACTGCTGCGCCGCCCTCCTGGACGTGAAGCTTACCCAGGCGATGTATTTTATTTACATTCAAGACTTCTAGAGCGTGCTTCAAAACTAAATAACGATTTGGGCGGAGGGTCATTAACAGCGCTGCCTATTATTGAAACGCAGGCTGGCGATGTTTCAGCCTATATTCCAACAAACGTTATTTCTATTACTGATGGGCAAATATTTTTAGAAACTGAGTTATTTTACCAAGGCATACGCCCAGCCATTAACGTGGGGCTTTCTGTCAGTCGTGTAGGGTCAGCCGCTCAGACTAAAGCAATGAAAAGTGTTGCTGGGAAAATCAAACTAGAACTCGCTCAATATCGCGAAATGTTGGCATTTTCTCAATTTGCAAGTGACCTTGATGCCAATACTCAAGCCCTTCTCTCTCGCGGCGCTAAACTTACTGAACTATTAAAGCAAGATCAGCGCAAACCCCATTCTTTGGGGCAAGAAGTTGCTATCCTTTTTGCAGCAGTACGTGGATTCCTTGATAAATTATCTGTCGAGCATATTAAAAGGTTTGAGCAGGAGTATTTGCATGCTCTTGAAACTCAGGAACCAGAAATGCTTTATGCAATAAATAATACTGGAATTTTGAGCACTGATCACGAAGAAAAACTCAAAACCTTCCTTGAAGAATTTCTAGGTCGCTTTTCTCATGAGCCTTAAAGAACTACGCCGGCGCATTTCAAGCGTGAAATCAACGCAAAAAATTACCGCAGCCATGAAAATGGTAGCTTCGGCAAAATTACGCCGTCTGCAGGAACGCGTGCAGTTTGGTAGAGATTACGTTGAGCGTTTAAATCTTATCGGCCATCATTTAGGAAATATCCATCAGGACCTTGAAATACCTTCTGCCTGGTTAAATACAGAAGGCGACTTTGATCTCACAATTGTTTTTGGGGCAGAAAAAGGTTTGTGCGGGAGCTTTCACAGCAATCTTATTCGCAAAATTCACCAAGAACTAGAAAATGACGCGAATACGCAAATCTTGGTATTTGGGCAAAAAACAATTGATACTTTAAAAAGTCGTTATCATTTTTGCGAAAATTTAAATATCGAAGTCAAAAACCCTGATATGCAAACTTTTTTAAATCTTGCAAAAGCAATAGATCCCTTAAAGCAAACCCAAAAAATTGGACGCATTCGTGTTATAGGGTCAAAATTTAAAAACATTTTAACTCAGCAATCCTTCTCAAGCTTCCTTTGCCCTTTTACCTTTGAAACTCCGAAGACAAATCCTGACGTTAATATTTTTGAACCATCCCCCGATGTGTTTTTACCGCATTTTTTTATTCAATATTTAAGCGCTAATCTTCATCAAACATGGATTGAAACGCTAACCGGTGAAATGGCTTCACGCATGGCAGCCATGGATAACGCAACAAAGAATGCAAAAGATATGCTAGAAAATTTAAATCTAAAATATAACCGCACGCGCCAAGCGCAAATCACAACAGAACTAACCGAAATTATCGCAGGATCAGAAGGAGCACAACAATGACCACCCAGCATAAAGGCTATATATCTCAGATCATGGGTGCTGTTATTGACGTCTACTTTGAACAGCATTTACCACCTATTCTAAACGCTCTGGAGGTGCCATGTAAAAACAACTCTACTGGAAAATTAATATTGGAAGTTGCACAACACTTAGGTGAAGGAACTGTACGCACTATCGCCATGGATTCGACTGCAGGGCTACACCGAGGACAAGAAGTTATCGATACAGGCTCATCTATTTGCATACCCGTTGGCCCCGAAACATTAGGGCGCATTATGAATGTTATCGGTGAACCTATCGACGGCCGCGGCCCTATTAAAACCAAAAACGTAGCCTCAATTCACCGAAGCGCTCCGGAATTTATTGAGCAATCTCCTGCAACCGAAATTTTAACAACTGGAATTAAAGTGATTGACCTTCTAACTCCCTACCCTAAAGGCGGGAAAATCGGTCTTTTTGGGGGCGCAGGAGTTGGTAAAACCGTTTTGATCATGGAGCTTATTAACAACGTTGCAAAATCCCATGGTGGCTATTCCGTCTTTGCAGGCGTTGGGGAACGCACTAGAGAAGGAAATGATCTGTATAATGAAATGATTGATTCAGGCGTTGTAAAGCTTGAGCAAGAAGGCTCAAAAGCTGCTCTTATTTACGGCCAAATGAATGAGCCTCCTGGGGCACGCGCTCGTGTAGCTTTGTCTGGCCTCACTGTTGCTGAATATTTCCGTGACACCGAAGGAAAAGATGTTCTATTTTTTATTGATAATATTTTCCGCTTTACTCAAGCGGGCGCTGAAGTTTCCGCACTTTTAGGACGCATGCCGTCGGCCGTCGGGTACCAGCCTACACTATCTTCTGAAATGGGGAATTTGCAAGAACGGATTACTTCAACCACAAAAGGTTCCATTACCTCAGTACAAGCTATTTACGTACCCGCAGATGACCTAACTGACCCTGCCCCTGCTGCCTCTTTTGCACACTTAGACGCAACAACAGTATTAAGCAGAAGTATTGCAGAACTTGGTATCTATCCAGCGGTTGACCCACTTGATTCTACATCACGTATTTTATCTGCTGAAATTGTAGGCGATGAACATTATCAAGTTGCCCGTCAGGTTCAAAAAATCTTACAAGTTTATAAGTCACTGCAAGATATCATCGCCATTTTAGGCATGGACGAATTATCCGCGGAAGATAAACTTATCGTATCCAGAGCCCGAAAGATTCAGCGTTTCCTCTCACAACCCTTCCATGTAGCTGAAGTTTTCACAGGCTCTCCTGGAAAGCTTGTATCGCTTGCAGATACAATCAAAGGCTTTAAGGGTATCTGTGACGGAGATTACGATCATATTCCAGAATCTAATTTTTATATGATTGGTAGTATTGAAGAAGCTCTGGAAAAATCAAAGGCAGCTTAAGATAGTTATGAATACTCATAATTCCCAGCTGGGCTATTTCCTACTCACCATCCTGAGCCCTCGCAAAGTGCATCCAGTGAATAGTACCAACGCATGCTAACACCTCAAACACAGCTTTTCTTAGAAAATATTAAAGCCCTGAATCTACCTTCGATTGAAACAATCCCAGTTGAGATACTTCGCTCTAATTATGAAACACTAGCTATGCTCTACGGCGGCATCAGAGATAGCTCTATCCCTTTTCATGACCAACTCTTAAATTTACCCAATATTGATAAACCAATTAGGGTTCGCGCATTTCACACTAACAACCCTAAAGCAATCATCCTTTATGCCCATGGGGGTGGATGGACTCAAGGAAGCTTAAACACACACCATGTAATGTGCCAAAACTTAGCAAAATCAACTGATAGCCAAGTTGTCTCAATTGAGTATTCCCTAGCACCTGAACATCCCTATCCAGCAGCTTTGAATGAAATCGAAGCAGTATATAAATGGGCTGTTGAGCAATATTGTTTCCCTATAAATGTTGCTGGTGATAGCGGCGGTGCAAATTTAATGGCAGGTCTTATCGTAAGGTTAAATAATCTACAAATATCTTTACCTAATGAATGCATTTTTTTCTATCCGTCTTTTGATCTGACCGGAAAATTAGACTCACTCAAAGAATTTGCTGAAGGGTATAGCTTAACTAAGAATTCCATAGAATATTATGTAAATAATTACCTCAACGCAAACTTAGCGCTAACAACACTTCCCGAAGTTTCCCCTTTATGGGTAATGAAGGACATCGATTTTCCATCGACTCTCATAATTGCGGCTGAAAAGGATCCTTTAAGAGACGATTCGAGAATTGCAGCAAAAATGCTAGAGGAAAAAGGCAAACTAAAAGGCCACTTAGAAGTCCCCGGTGTTATTCACGCTTTTGCTCAATTTCCAGGCCTATTTCCGGAAGCCACGAAGGTTTTCGAATGGATTAATAAATTTTATAAACCTTGAATTTTTTCAAAAAACATCCTATACCCTATCTATGGATCCAAGACCTAAGGTCATGAATAAATTTTTAGATTTTGAGAAACCTATCGCTGAACTTGTTGGAAAAATTGAAGAGCTTCGGCATCTTTCTAACAACAAAGATCTAAACATAGCTGATGAAATTTCTAAGCTGCAAGTAAAAGCAGACAAAATGATGCGTCAAACGTATACTCAGCTATCACCTTGGCAGAAAGTTCAAATAGCGCGCCACCCTGACAGACCAAAATTTTTAGAGTATGCACGCACTATTTTTACTGATTTCATGCCACTAGCCGGTGATCGTCTATTTGCAGATGACCAAAGTATTGTAGGCGGACTAGCAACACTTAATGGTAAATCCGTTATGGTTATTGGCCAAGAAAAGGGCAATGATACTGAATCGCGTATGAAGCATAACTTTGGCATGCCAAAACCAGAAGGCTACCGAAAAGCACAGCGCTTAATGGACATTGCTAACCGCTTTAAATTACCTGTCATTACATTCGTTGATACACCTGGCGCCTATCCAGGAATTGACGCAGAAGAGCGAGGCCAAGCAGAAGCCATAGCAAAAAGCATAGAAAAATGCTTATCAATTGAAGTTCCACTTATTACCATAATTATTGGTGAAGGCAGCTCTGGCGGTGCTATTGCTATTGCAACAGCAAACTGCGTTCTCATGCTTGAACATGCTATCTACGCTGTTATTTCTCCAGAAGGATGTGCTTCCATTTTATGGCGCAGCTCATCTAAAGCTGCTGAAGCGGCTGAAGCTCAACGATTAACAGCTCAGGACCTATTAACCCTTGGTGTTATTGATGAAATAATTCCAGAACCAATCGGTGGGGCACAACGATTTTCTGAACAAGTAATTGAATCTGTCAAGCGTCAACTAGGAAAGACTTTAGATGATTTAGTGCGGCACAGCGGACCGCAATTAAAGCAAATGCGCCGTGAGAAATTTCTACGTATAGGCCAAAATGGCTTATAAATTTTTCGTTAAATACTTCGCAACAGAACGGTAATAGCAATTATGATGTTGAACTTAAATATTCCCAAACATGTGGCAATTATTATGGACGGGAACGGACGTTGGGCGAAAGCAAGATCTCTTCCCACTATTGCAGGACATCGCGCAGGCGCAAAAGCAGCGGAAGAAGTTGTGAGTCGCGCTGCCGAAATTGGTATTGATTGCATTACTCTTTGGGCTTTTTCTTCCGAAAACTGGCAGCGTGAACAAGCATGGGTAGAAGAACTCATGGGGTTATTCCGCTGGTATCTTCAGCATTCTGTCGATAAGCTAATGCAAAATAACGTGCGCATGAAAATTATTGGTGATCGCACTACTTTCGCAACAGATCTACAGGACTTAATGAATTCTGTTGAAGAACGCACTCAACAAAATACTGGTATTACTTTGGTGTTAGCCCTAGGCTATGGTGGTCGCGATGATATCAGACGCGCCACTCAAAAAATTGCGACAGATGTTCAAAATGGCATTTTACGCCCCGAAGACATAACCGAAGATTTAATCAGTAAAAGCTTAGACACAAAATTCTGCCCTGATCCAGATTTACTTATCCGCACCAGTGGAGAGCTACGCATTAGCAATTATCTACTCTGGCAAATGGCCTATACTGAATATGTCTTTGTTGATTGCTTTTGGCCTGATTTTGGGGCAAAACAGTTAGACTTAGCTATTGAACAATATTCAAAGAGACATCGACGTTATGGCCTATACAGTGTTGCCGCCTAAAAATGATCTGCTTCCGCGTGTCATTACTGGGCTAATTGCAATACCAGCAATTATTTTCCTAATTATCCAGGACCCAGTTTACTTTAGAATTGTAGGAGTTTTTATAACTTTTGGACTCCTTAGGGAATGGTCACGCTTAAGTTTTAAAGAAAATTATCACTGGATGAACAGCATATGCTTGCTTGCAATCCTTTCAAGTTTCATGCCGATGCTATATATAGGTTCTATTGCGGTAGTTTTAGTGGGATGCTGTTGGCTATACTATTTAAATATCTTGGCCTTTAAAAAATTTACAATTGTTAGTTCTGGCTATGTATATATCAGCCTTGCCATGGGGATTATTATTCACGTGATACCGCAAATTAAGGTCCCCTATTTTCTTTTGTTAATGATGATCCTTATTTGGCTTGTAGATACCGGAGCTTTTCTAGTTGGAAAACTTGTTGGAGGACCAAAATTAGCACCAAGCATCAGCCCCAGCAAAACCTGGTCAGGATTTTTTGGCGGTATCTTTTTTGGCTTAACAGGAATATGGCTTATAATAAAGGCAATGGAACTTCAAACAAATCAAGCCCTATGGGTTTTTTTTATTGTTTCTGTTTTCCTATCGCATGGTGGAGACCTTCTAGAATCTTGGTGCAAAAGATATTTTAATGTTAAAGATTCAGGGAGCTTTCTTCCTGGCCATGGTGGCTTATTAGACAGATTAGATAGCCTTTTGGCAGTCAGCTTTGCAGCTGCATTTTTCTGGTATTTTTGTAGGTAATTCAATGATTTATTATAACTGCCAAAATTTATGCGATTAGTTTCTTCAGCTCTCAATGTTGCCTTTTTTACCGTTCTTAGTCGATTAACTGGCTTTTTTCGCGATGTCTTAATGGCCCAGTATATTGGCACAAGTTTTGTCATGGATGCACTTGTTATTGCCATAAAAATCCCTTCTTTTTTAAGAAGAATCTTTGCAGAAGGCGCACTCAATTCTTCTTTTGTGCCTATTTATTCAGCGATGCATGTTTCACAAAAAGAAGAAGCAAAAGAGTTTATTAAAGATATATTTTCTTTAATGGTTGGCATTTTAGTAGTGCTAATTTTTATTTTTGAATTGGTCATGCCTTTTATTGTCACTCTAATTGTTCCAGGAGTTGGTGAAGAAGTTTTCTCACTTGCAGTATCCTTTTCACGCATTACCTTTCCTTTTATCTTGCTTATTTCTCTAACTGCCCTATTTAGCGGCGTTTTAAACACACATGATCGTTTTGGTGCAGCGGCATCCTCGCAAATTGCAGGAAATCTTTTTATTGTATTTATTATGAAACTTGTTAACCCTTCAATGCTTGGGGATGGAAAAGTTGTTGCTACCGCAATCATGGGATCTGGTTTTGTACAACTATTGTGGGTTTATATCCCTTGCCATTTAATGGGAATAAGACCATCCCTTAGAAAACCTAGGGAAAATCAAGCGATGAAAAATTTTGGAAAGCGCATGATCCCTGCTGCGGTAGGCTCTGCTGTTCTACAAATTAATCTGTTCATTGACACAATCATAGCATCACTGCTTCCTATGGGTACAATATCCTATCTTTACTATGCAGATCGACTTTACAATTTACCTATCAGTGTCACCGGAACTGCCCTAGGAACAGTTCTATTACCCATGCTTTCAAGGCAATGGAGAGAAAACAACGTCGAAGGAGCCATGCACAATCAGAATCGTGCTATTGAATTTGCGATGCTGATTACACTCCCAGCTATGCTTGGCTTAATCTACTTATCACATCCACTTATTATGGTTATTTTTGAACGCGGTGCTTTTGACCAGGCATCTAGCATAGCAACCGCAGAAACTCTTGCGGGTTTTGCAAGTGGTTTACCAGCCTATATTTTAATCAAAATATTTAACACCAGCTTTTTTGCTCGCCAAGATACCGTCACCCCTATAAAAGTGGCCCTTTCTGGCATGGTTGTTAACGTTATTTTAAACTTCGTTCTTATCTACAAATACAAACATTTAGGTATTGCAATAGCTACTTCCAGTGCATCTTGGTTTAATGCCGCTGTGCTTGTTTATCTGTTAAAAAAGCGTAACTTCGTCAGTTTTGACGCAGCACTTTGGAAGTTTTTATCTAAAATTCTTATTCCTTGCTGCCTCACGTTTTTAGTGCTTTTCATCGTAAAACCACTTGTTACTCCATACCTTCATTCAACTGATGGCATTCACATTCGATTTATTGCCTTAGCTATATTAGTTTCTTCTGGGTTATTAACCTACCTTCTAGCAGCTTGGAGTTCAGGACTACTACGATTTAAGGAATATACTTCGGCCTCTTAAAATTCATAAACACACCAAAATCTGGGCTCTGAATTCATAATTTAATTCAGACTCGTCCAATTTTTCAAATTCATTGAAAATTAAATTTTAATACCTATTTATACTTAAAGTACAAAAGGTCATTAAAATACATGAAATTTTTAATTTTATTAATATTTACAATAAAAATAAACTCAGCAATTGAAACCCAACATAACAATGTTGATACGCAAGTAACTGAATGGAAAAAAATTTACAATTCCTTTCGATTAGCTGGCGCGAACTGGAAAGAAACACATGTGTCTGAATTAAGTGATCGCATACGTTACACAGCAGATTACGCAGAAAAAGCATTACAGCATCTACCTGAACGTTCAGAGCAAGTAAGAATAATTTGCGATATGATCAGCGAAAAAATAGAAAATAATTCGCTAACCTTTCAATGGGCGATGCGATGTTTTGATGCCTTAGCAAAAATTTGTGATCAAAAAAGAAATTTAGAATTAATAACTGAAGAATTACCAAAATCATATTTTGAAGAACGGTTTGAAAACAGTAGATCTTTTCTTCGCAATTCAGATATTTATTTCCTTTGTGTGCCAACGGCAATGTTAAAAATAGAAAGATTTGTTGATGGGTATCTACAAGAACGCCCTACCCAATATATCACCATTGCTAATAAGGAACTCGAAAAAGGTGGACATGGTGATTATTACAAAACTGTTTATGATACTTATCACCATGACCTGCAGCATGCATACTACTTTCTTGCAATCGGCGGTAAGCATTTTAAATACTTTTGGCCAGCATATAAAATTATTAAAGAAATTCGGAAAATTTCGAATTTTTGGGAAAAGAATATTCTAGACACTTTTCTTCACACTTATTTTCACGAAATTTATGCAGATGCTTATAAATTTTATAAATCAGCAGATGGGTCATTTTCTTTACCTGCTGATCTTGATAGAAATTTTAATGCTTTCAGTGCGTTCATCGATAATATGGAACTAGCAAATACACGCTTTGATCTTAGAATCAATTTTGACGCTATAAATTGGAGCAAAAAGGATGCGTCCCATTATTCAAAATTAATCTCTTCACATCTTGATTGCCCCTATAATGACGATACTATCTACCGATTAAGAAATTCATCTTCTTTGCTTATTGAAGACTATCTACCCTCTTCCACTGAAGACATAATAACAATAAGCGACGTGCTAGAAATTACACATAAAAGGAATTCAGCTATTGTCGAGGAAATTTCTTGCACGGTGCAAATTGAGAATATAGCCAATCCTTTATCAACTGTGCACATTACAACCGAAAGCAAAACATGCACCTTCTCAATTTATGGTCCAGGACACAAGGCACCCCACTATTTTCAAGACGTCTTGTACTTGTTAAGTCATGCAAAATTCATTAGCCCCAGAGAAATATATAAACCTGTGACCATATTTAACTACGCAGAAGTAAGAGACCTTGCCATACAAATGCGCGCAGATGCTATACAAATTCTTAAAGATAAATTTAAACTTCTTCCTAACTCGCTTTCTAACGAAATTGATGATAGCTTGAATATCTCAAATTAGAATGCATCATGAAAATCTAGCAATAAAGAATGAAAATTTATTCACACGTTATTAAAAGTTATCGTGCTTTTGCTGTGGCAGAGCTGCTTGAAAAAACAAAATCTGCCCTTGTTGTCTTAAGTCGAGATCAAGACATTTATCAATTTAAAAGTCAGCTTAAACTATTATTAAAAAGAAAAATTTTAAGCTTTAATTCATGGGATTGCCTACCATATGATCGAATTTCTCCGTCTCTTGATTGTATAAGTCAGCGTGTTCAAACACTCACGACACTTGCTGAAAATGCTGATCAGATTGTTGTTACTTCAGTTGCTGCCATCAGCCAATATTTACCTCCCCGTTTAAGTTTTTTAGGTGAAGCATTAACTCTTAAAAAAAGGCAAACCTTCTCATTCGCGAAGCTTCAAAATTATCTCATTGAAAAAGGTTTTAACCGGGTTAGCGTTGTATATGAACCGGGTGATTACGCCGTTCGTGGGGATATTATTGATTTTTTCCCCGTAGGCGATAAAAACCCCTATCGTATAGATTTTTTTGGAAATGATATTGAACGTATTCGTCAATTTGAGGCAATTAGCCAAGCTACTTTAAATGAGCTAGATGAAGTTTTAGTGCGTCCAGTTCGCGAAATAACACTCACTCCTCAATCCATCAATCTTTTCAAAAAAAAATACAGAGAACATTTTCCAGAAAATTATCATCAAAGCTCTTTGTATAAAAGCATTAGCGAGGGTCATCTATATGCAGGTTATGAGCACTGGCTACCTTTGTATTTTGAGCACACAGAAACATTACTTGACTATATTACACCAGAAAAAATCATTATAGAATTTGATGCATCACAAACTTTTTCAGAACAGTACGACCTATGCAATGAATATTATCAAGCACGGACATCATCAGTTTTCAATGCGAATTATCATCCACTTCCTCCAGAAATCATTTACTGGAATAAACCCAAATGGGATGATTTTTTAAAAAAAGATCACATAATTATCTCTCCTTTACACGCAGAAAACTCAACACAACTATCTGTTCAACCCTCACCAAATTTCTTACAAGCCCGACAGCAAGGGCAATTATTTGAAAATTTAATCACCTTAAAAAACACGCATGATGATAAACAACTCATCATCACAGCTCAAACAGATGGTTCAAGAACACGAATCGAAGCAATGCTAAAAGAACATTGCAATATTCAAATTTTACCATTAAATGATTGGCCACCATCGAATGCATCACGCAAACCTATTTATACTTTAACATTTCCTCTAGACGAGGGGTTTGTTACCACATCTCAAATTGTTTTAACAGAACAAGATATTTTAGGTGCTCGCAAAGGTCAAAAAACACGAAAAAATGCAAACGCTTTTAAAGATACTACTGAGTTAAATGTAGGTGATTATGTCGTTCATCGTGAACATGGCGTAGCAAGATATCAAGGTTTACAAACTGTTGATGTAAACGATCAACCTCACGATTGCTTAATCTTAGAGTATGCAGATAAAAATAAACTTTTCTTGCCGGTTGAAAATCTTGAGCTTTTAAGCCGATATGGCTCTGATGATATGGTTGTTGAGCTTGATCGCTTAGGCACTGCTCACTGGCAAAATCGCAAAGCAAAAGTTAAAAAACGCCTACTGATTATTGCAGATTATCTAATAAAACTTGCAGCTCAACGAGCACTACAAGAAGGAGAAACATTCTTAACCCCTAAAGTTTATGATGAATTTTGTGCTGGCTTTCCATACCCTGAAACAGATGATCAATTGCGTACTATCGAAGAAGTACTTAGTGATTTAGCATCAGGCAAACCAATGGATAGATTAGTATGCGGCGATGTTGGTTTCGGAAAAACTGAAGTTGCTTTGCGAGCAGCTTTTGCCGTTGCGGCTACCGGCAAGCAGGTTGTCATTGTAACACCCACAACCCTTCTTTGCCGTCAACATTTTCAAAATTTTTCTAACCGCTTTCAAGGTTTTGGAATACGAGTTGTTCAACTTTCACGCTTGGTTAAAACAGCTGAAGCAAAACGCATTCACGAAGATATAAAAAATGGAGATGCAAAAATCATCGTTGCAACTCACACCATACTTTCTGAAAAAACTGTATTTGATAACCTGGGATTGCTTATCATCGACGAAGAACAACACTTCGGTGTAAAACAAAAAGAAAAACTAAAAAAACTTAAACCAAATGTTCATATCCTAACTCTCACAGCCACACCTATCCCACGAACCTTACAATTAGCATTAGCAGGCGTTCGAGAACTAAGTCTAATTGCCACACCACCGATTGATCGATTAAGTATTCGCACCTTTACCATGCCCTTCGATCCAATCACCATAAAAGAAGCTCTTATGCGTGAATATCATCGTGGCGGGCAAAGCTTTTTTGTCGTCCCTCGCATCGAGGACATCAAAGCCTCAAAAGAAATTTTGGAAGCATTATTGCCTGATTTTCGTATTGCGGTAGCGCATGGTCAACTACCTGCAACTGAGTTAGAAAATATCATCTCAGATTTTTGTGACAGAAAATATGAAATCCTGCTTGCAACCAATATTGTTGAATCTGGCATCGACATGCCTTGGGTCAATACCATCATTTTACATCGCGCTGATCGTTTTGGATTAGCCCAATTATATCAATTACGAGGTCGTGTAGGACGCACAAAAATTCAAGCCTACGCCTACCTTACTTTACCTACTGACACGGTGATTAGTGAGACCGCAAAAAAGCGTTTAGAAGTTATGCAAAGCCTTGATCAACTCGGCGCTGGCTTTAAACTTGCCAGCCATGATATGGATATCCGCGGTTGCGGCAATGTTGTAGGCGAAGAACAGTCAGGCCATATAAAGGAAGTCGGTGTTGAGCTTTATCAAACTTTACTGCACGAAGCCATTTTGCAGGTTCGTGCTGAACATGACCAAACCGATGCCCCCGCTAATGAATGGACACCTCAACTCAATCTAGGTTTATCTTTGCTGATACCTGAAACTTATATTTCAGATTTAAGCTTACGCCTTGGTCTATACAGAAGACTAGCAACTCTTGAATCTTCCAATGAAATTCATACATTTGCAGCTGAACTGGTTGATCGCTTTGGAAAAATTCCTCATGAATGCGAAAATTTGCTAAAAGTTATTGAACTTAAGATTGTTTGTAAACAGCTAAATATTGAAAAAATTGATGCCGGCACCAAAGGACTTGTTATCAGTTTTTATAAAAATCAGTTTGCTAAACCAGAAGCATTGTTAGCATATATCAATTCACCAGAAACACGTAAATTGGCTGAGGTAAAATTACGTCCAGATCAGAAAATTAGTTTCCTCCGTGATGGCCTTAATACTGATCTTCGTTTGAAATTTTGCTTTGCCATTTTGAAGCAATTACAAAAGCTTTGCATTTAAATTGGCATCTGTGACCAAGCATCTTTCGTCGTTGCCCAGAATTCCAACTAGATCCTTAAAAACCCCTCTCTTGCACTACCTTCAATCCCCCTATAGTATAAGCATACGTTAGCATTCCTTCCTTTTTATGATTCAACGTTTGCAATTACAGTCTTTTAGAAGCTATAACCAATTGATTCTTGATATCAATAAGCCTTTTGCGGTCTTTTCAGGACCTAATGGCGCAGGCAAAACAAATATTTTAGAAGCCATTTCCCTATTTACCCCTGGCCGTGGCTTGCGCAAAGCTGAGCTTTCAGAATTACAACAGCATAACTCTTCTAATCCGTGGGCTGCATCAATTACCGTAAATGGATATACAGTGGGAACAGGCGTAAGCGATATTGGCATTAAAAAACGTCTCTGGCACTTAAACGGTGAACCTTTGAAAAGTCAAAAAATATTAAATGATATTTTGCGTCTCTTTTGGCTTACGCCAGAAACTGATCGCTTGTTTTTAGACAGCCCCTCTGTTCGCCGACATTTTATTGACCGGATGATTTTTGTCCTTTGGCCAGAGCATGCAACAACACTCAAAGCATATGAACATGCAACTAAAGAAAGACTACGCTTGCTTGAGTCAAATGCAGACACTAAATGGGTAAGCAATGTTGAAGAGCATATCGTTAATGCCGGCCTGCAAATGCAAAAAAATCGCAGTGCATTCCTTGATCTTCTACCTTTTGATTCTTTTTTAAAAGCCTCAATGAGTGGTACCGCTGAAATTTTACAAGAACAAATAAATAAGAAAGAATTTTACTTAAACCAGCTAGCTAGCAATCGACCTCGCGATGCAGCCGCGGGAATGACTACTTTTGGACCCCATCGAAGCGATTTAGAAGTATTTTATACAGTAAAAAATCAACTAGCCGAAAAATGCTCTACCGGCGAACAGAAAATGATTCTTTCTAAATTCCTAATGAGTTTTTTAAAATATCTACTAGAAAATATAAGCATTCCAGTGATTTTATTATTTGATGATGTGATTTCGCATTTAGATTTTGCCAATCGTGTGCTATTGTTTGAACAACTTATGGACTTACAGCAACAAAAAAGCAATAAAGGAATGTTACAAGTATTTTTTACTGGGACACATTTAGATGCTTTTAATGCTATACTGCCCCATGCACAAAGTTTTGAAGTTGACCCAAGCCAGGTAATAAGGACAGTTTGATGACCTCACCACATACAACACGACCAGAAGACTACACAGCTGATTCGATAAAGGTTTTAAAAGGCCTAGACGCTGTCCGCAAACGACCAGGCATGTACATCGGTGATACAGATGATGGCAGTGGCCTACATCACATGGTTTATGAGGTTGTAGACAACGCAATCGATGAAGCTTTAGCCGGTCACTGTGATCGTATCACAATAACAATTGAAGCAGATGGATCAGTAAGCGTTACCGATAATGGTCGCGGTATACCTGTTGATATTCACCCCGAAATGGGCGTATCAGCTGCAGAAGTTATTATGACTCAACTCCATGCTGGTGGTAAATTCGACCAGAACTCTTACAAAGTTTCAGGCGGACTACATGGTGTAGGTGTTTCTGTTGTTAACGCCTTGTCCTCATTTTTAGAATTAACTATTTACAGAAATGGTAATAAGTATTTTTTACGTTTTGAACACGGTGTCCCTCAAGGATCATTAGAGCTTGTTGGCCCAGCTGAAGACAAAAAAGGTACAAAAGTTAGATTTCTTCCCTCAACAGAAACATTTTCAACCATTGTATTTGATCGGTCCACAGTCGAGCATCGCCTTCGTGAGTTGGCCTTCTTAAACTCAGGCGTACATATTACTTTACGGGACGAACGCCCTGATCATTTTTATGAAAATGTTCTTCATTATGAGGGTGGCCTTGTTGAATTTGTGAAATATATTGATAAAGCAAAAACACCACTTCACGATAAGCCATTGTACTGCACTCAAACAGTCGATGCTATGACCGTTGAAGTAGCCATGGAATGGACTGATAGTTATCATGAAAGCACCCTATGTTTTACAAATAACATTCCTCAACGAGATGGGGGAACACACCTTGCAGGCTTTCGCGGTGCTTTAACCCGCGTGGTTTCTAACTATATAGCAAATACCCCCCAGGGAAAAAAGGACACAAAATTATCTATCACTGGAGATGATATCCGAGAAGGACTAAGTTCAGTTTTATCTGTTAAAGTTCCAGATCCTAAATTTTCATCACAAACAAAAGATAAACTTGTTTCATCAGAAGTTCGTGCCGTTGTTGAATCAGTTGTTGGGCAAGCTATTGAGCAATGGTTCGAAGAAAACCCTGCCCATGCAAAAAACATTGTTGGAAAAGTTGTTGAAGCAGCAGCAGCACGTGAAGCTGCACGAAAGGCACGTGAATTGACACGTCGCAAAGGCGCGCTAGATATTGCTTCTCTTCCTGGAAAGCTAGCTGACTGTCAAGAACGCGATCCATCAAAATGCGAACTTTTCATTGTTGAGGGAGACTCAGCAGGCGGCACTGCAAAAGGTGGTCGCAATAGAAAATATCAGGCCATTTTGCCAATTCGTGGAAAAATTCTCAATGTAGAACGTGCACGTTTTGACAAAATTATCGGCTATGACCAAATTGGTAATATCATCACAGCACTTGGCACTAGCATTGGCCAAGAAGATTTTAATCCAGATAAATTGCGCTACCATAAAATCGTTATCATGACCGATGCTGACGTTGACGGCAGCCATATTCGCACACTACTGTTAACATTCTTTTACAGACAAATGCCAGAACTTCTAAAAAGAGGACATCTGTATATAGCTCAACCCCCTCTTTACACGGTAAAGCGCGGACAATCAGTTGTATACCTAAAGGATCAAGCCGCTCTTGATAACTACTTACTTGACGCAGCATGCAAAGACTCTTTCCTAGTTTTGCCTTCTGGTGAACAAATAGTGGGAGCTGATTGGAGACAAGTTGCAGGGCTAATTCTAAAAGCAGATAACACGCTTAAACCCTTAGCAAGACGTATTTCAAACCGCTTACTTCTTGAAGGTCTTTTAGTCT
>VFQT010001848.1_pt1 | contig 23646 bp, 16 predicted proteins | sample 3512381 | NCBI WGS metagenome assembly VFQT01 (sample SAMN10412376, study PRJNA504923) | tailings metagenome | isolation source: Relicate 2 Philex TSF3 active mining site | place: Philippines: Tuba, Benguet | collected 2017-08-29
GAAGTCGGCTTGAAACTGACATCGATACTGCAACTGGCGTAGGGCGCAACGCTGGCACTGCAGTCGTTGACCATGACGAACTGTGTGGCGTCCGCGCCCGTCACGACGATGCCGCCGATGTTGAGAGGCGCGTTGCCGCTGTTACGCAACACGAGTTTGCGCACGTTACTCGTGGCACCCACGTTGACGGTGCCGAAGGCGACGCTGCTCTCGGCGAGCTGCAGCGAAGGAGCAGCGCCCGTACCACTCAAGCCAATGCTCGCAGGCGAACCCGCTGCATTGCTGGCGATAAGCAGGTTGGCGGCCTTATCGCCGAGCGAGCTCGGCTTGAAGCTTATCGACACCTCGCAGCCCGCCTTCGGCTCCAGCGTCGCGCCGCAAGTGCTCGACTGCAAAAACTGACTCGCGCCACCACCCCCGAGGCTGATCCCTATGAAGGTCAGCGGCACGACAGACGTGTTGGTGAGTGTGATCGCTTGCGCATCGCTCACAGTACCGAGCAACTGCTTGCCAAACGAAAGTGCAGTCGCACTCGTCGCAAGCACCGGAGTCACAGCCTCAACGGTGACGGTCTTCTCATCGAACCCGGAACCCGGCATCTCACATTTCAGCGTGTAGGTCTTGATGCCCGCAGCCAGAGCTTCGGTTTGCTCGACGCCGGCGACGGCACGCGGACCGCCCCAGCTGCCGCTGGCCGAGCAGGAATTGGCCTCGGTGCTGGTCCAGGTCAGCGTGACACGCTGTCCGACCGGCACTAACGTCGAGGAGATCGCGAAGTTGAGCTTCGGCGTACCGAGCGCCTCCACGGCGGCGTTGGCCACGGCAGTACCACCGGCACCGGTGCAGGTCAGCGTGTACACACTGTTGCGCTTGGTGATCGGCCCCGTGGCCTGCGTGCCGCCCGTCCGAACCTTGTCGCCCGACCAGTCGCCACTCGCCACGCACGCGGTGGCCTCGGTGCTCGACCAGCTCAACGTGGTGCCTTGTCCGACATTGACTTGCGAAGCGGCCGCCGTGAGCGTCACCGTCGGCTTCGGTGCCACCACGAGAGTGCGCTCGACCCGGGCCGTGCCGCCTACACCCGAACACGAGATGGCGAATCGCTGTGTGCCGCGCTTCTGATCGGGCAACGTCTCCGTGCCGGAGACTGCCTTGTCGCCCGTCCAGCTACCGCTGGCTCGACAACTGCGCGTGTTGCTGCTCGACCATTCGAGGGTGACGCTTTCGCCAGGCTCGATTACCTCGGCGCTCAGACGGAACGTGACCCCGGGCGGAGCGACGACCGTGACCGTCGCGATCTTGCTCGCCTCGCCGCCAGGACCCGTGCACGACAGCGTATACGTGGTAACGCCGGTTTCAAGCGTGGGCGTCGTGTACGTGCCGGCCACGCCGACCGAGCCGCTCCAATCGCCACTTGCCACGCAACTCGTGGCGTCGGTCACCGACCAGCGCAGCGTCGCCGTGTTGCCGGTCGCGATTTCAGGAGTCACCGCCGAGAACGTGATGCCGGGCTTGGCGACGACCAACACGACCACAGACTCTTTGACCGATCCGCCGACACCCGTGCACGTCAGCGAGTAGGTCTTGGTACCACGCGTCAAGTTGGTGAGCGTCTCCGATCCCGACACCCCCTTGCTGCCGCTCCACGAACCGGTGGCCGTACAGTTGCTAGCATCGATGCTCGACCAGGTCAGGGTCACACTCTCGGTGGGCTCGACCGTCTCCGCACTCGCAGTCAGCGAAACGATCGGCGGCTGCACGGCCTTGATCGTCACCGTCTCCTGATCATCTCCGTTCGGGCCCTCGCAGGTGAGTGTGAATACGTTCTGAACCTTGGCCAGCGGCCCGGTAGACGCACTGCCACTCGTTGATCGATCGCCGCTCCAGTCACCGCTCGCCACGCACTTGGTGGTATCCGTGCTCGACCAACGCAATGTCGTGGCGTTGCCTGAGGCCACTTCACCCAGCGTCGAGGACAATGTCACGGTGGGCTTAGGGATGACCGTCACCGTGCGCGATACGCGCGCCGTTCCACCGACACCCGTGCACGAGAGCGTGTAGGTCTTGGTGCCGCGCGTCAGATCCTCCAGCGTCACGCTGCCCTGCGTCTCTCTCGCACCGGTCCAGGACCCCGTCGCGGTGCAGGACTTCGCATCGGTGCTCTCCCACTCCAGCGTCAACCCTTCGCCTGGCGCCACCACCTCGGCGCTCGGTGTCAGCTGGACGGTGGGCGCAGGCACTGCACGCACCGTGACGCTCTCGGTGTCTTCGCCGTTTGGGCCCTCGCAGCGCAGCGTGAAGATATTATCCCCCGCTTCAAGCGGCTCAGTCGTGACCGATCCCGACGTGTTGCGCGCGCCACTCCAGGCACCACTGGCGGCGCATGCGGTCGCATCGGTGCTCAACCAGCGCAAGGTGGTCGTGCGTCCCGCGGCGATCTCCGCCGCACTGGCGGTGAAGGTCAGTGCCGGACTCGGCACGACCTGCAACTCGACGCTGCCGCGCGCGATACCCGCCGCTCCACGACAACTCAGTGAATAGGTTCGCTTACCCTTGACGAACACCTGCACCGACTCGGAACCTGAGGCAGGCTTATCACCAGTCCAACCGAGGCTCGCGCGGCACGACTCCGAATCTGTGCTACTCCAGCTGATCGTCGCCGATTCGCCGGGCTTAATGACCGCTGGAAAGACCGACATCGACACCGTGGGCGCCGACACCACACCCACCGTCACGCTCGCCGAATCCTCGCCGCCCGCGCCCGTGCAGGCGATGGAGAAGTTATTTTCCGTCTTGGTGAGTGGGCCAATCGACTCGGTTCCCGATCGCGGCTTCGCGCCAGACCAGTCACCGGAGGCGGTGCACGCCGAAGCATCCGTCGCACTCCAGCGCAAGGTGACGTTCTTGCCGACGGGCACGGACGACACGCTGGTCGTGAAAGTCACCACCGGCACCGCAACCACCGCCAGACGAACGGAGTTACGCACCGTGCCGGCGACACCGCGACAGGAGAGCGAGTAGGTTCTCGTGCCCTTGGACAGATTGGCGAGTAACTGCGAACCCGATGCAGGCAAGGCGCCCGTCCATGAACCGCTCGCCGTGCACGAGTCGGCATCGGTCGTCTCCCAGGTCAGGGTCACCGGCTGATTGGGGTTCGGCGTGTCGTCACTCGACCTGAAAATGAGCGTGGGAGCCGGCAACGCGTTGACGATAACCGTGCGGGCGATCGAGGCGCCACCCGCGCCAATGCACGTCATGATGAATTCGTTGTTGCGCTCCGTCAGCGCCGCCGACACGGCAGATCCGGTGCGCGCACGCACGCCGGTATACTCGCGATTCCAAGCGCCGCTGCCGACGCAAGCCGAAACATTGGTGGCACTCCAGCGCAAGGTCGTCGTACGGCCTGCAGCGACCTTCGTGCCGGTAGCGGAGAATTCAAGGGTCGGCGACCCATCAGTGCTCGCCGTGCAAACACCGCTGAACAAATACAGCAGGAGTTGGAGAGCGATCCTTTGCTGTGAGATTTTGAATCACCGAAGCCGAACCCGAACGGGAATATGGTAGCCGCGCAGGCTCCGCGAACGACTCACGCCAGCCGCAGAATTACATCCGTTTTGGCGAGCATTTCTGGCCGAGGCGGACGCCTGACACTGAGGCGCACCCGCAGGCTCAGTAGTTGACGCAACCTGGCGCGCTGGTGCAAAGCCGAGCGCCCTGCGAGACTCTGGATGCATTGTCGGCCTCAAGTTGAAGCCGCAGCGTGAGTTGGTCGCGAGTTAAGCACTCTTCCTTGGCGAAGCGTGAGCCGAGTCGGACGTCTTTGCGACAATAGCGCGGCTCCTCGCCGCGCAGCATCTTGACTCGCCAGCCGACCGGAATCCTGAAGTCGGGCCGCGGATCGGCGCCCGAAGCTGAGGGCGCTGGCGCAGCGCCAGACGCTGGCACAGAAGCTGGGGCAGACGGTGGAGACGTCGCGGGCCCGACCGGCGGCGGCGCCTGCGATGCCACCTGCGATGCCGCCTGCGGCGACGACAGCATCGCGATGGCCGCGAACAATATCGGGACAATGTTTTGGATCATGGCGTGAACCTCGCGGCAGATCGAATTGCGCAATTACACGACTGCCGACTCCAGCATGCGCAGCGTGCCTGCATCGGCGTCAAGTTCGACCTCGACGCCTACCGGCAAGGTGAACTGCGTGCTGATGTGACCCAGCATCGCGCCGTAGTACACGGGCACCTTCAGTGGCAGCAGATGATCGGCGAGCACGTCCGGAATGGTTAGCGAACCGAAACCTTCGCCCGGGTCGCACTTGCTGCAGGTACCCCACGCCACACCACGCACGCGATCGAGCACGCCCGCAAGTTTCAGCTGCACAAGCATACGATCGAGACGATACGGCGCTTCCTGCACATCCTCGAGAAAGAGTATCGAGTCGGTGAAATCAGGCAGATAAGACGAACCCACAATGGCCGTGAGCACGGTGAGATTGCCACCCAGCAACCGACCGCGCGCCTTGCCCGGATATAGCGTGCGCGTGCGATGCTCGGTAGGTACGAGGGCGCGGGTCGCCTCGCGCGGGTTCGCGAACAGCGCCGCCTCACCGTCCCAGGTCACCCGCTTCAGCCACTCAACGTTGGTGCTGTTCCACTCACTCGCCCCGTTCGGGCCGTGGAAGGTGACAAGACCCGTGCGTGCGTGCAGCGCGAGTAACAGCGCCGTGATATCGCTATAACCAATCAATGCCTTGGGGCTACGCGCCACCGCATCGAAGTCGATGAGCGGCAGCAACCGCGCCGCGCCCCACCCGCCGCGGATGCAATGGATGGCCCTGACCTCGGGATCGCGGAACATGGCGTTGAGGTCGGCCGCTCGATCGGCGTCGCGCCCGGCCAGATAACCATAGCGATCGTTGACGTGAGCGCCGAGCTTGCCCTTCAGCCCCAAGGCGGCCAGTGCTTCAAGCAGTACATCGAGATCGAGCGGATCCCAGTTGGCGCTCGAGGGAATCATCAAGCCGATCGTGTCGCCCGCACGAATACGCAGCGGCTTCAGAGCGCGTTTGCGGGCCAACGCCCCAGGCGGTGTTGGTGCAGCACCGCGCTGTGCCGGCGCGGGTTGGCCGGCCCCACCCATTAGCGGAACCAACGCCGCAAGCGCGGCGGCCTTGAGCACATCACGTCGGGAGTTCATGGCTCGTCAGTATACGACCCTCGCCCTGCCAATACCGACGCCATATCGCACTGCCCTTCAGCCACTCGAACCAGAGCACCGAGGCGACACCCGCCACGAGTGCGGGCAGCAGATCCCGCAGCTTGACCGGACCGAAATCGAACAGTTCACGGATCGGCGAAACCGCAAGTGCCGCGGCGAGGAACAGCACGCCGAACCCGGTCACCCATGCCAAGGCCGCATTCGGTTGGCGCAGCATGTGCCACAGCGAATGGGTCCACGAGCGGTTGACGATGATCAGGGCGATCACCGCGACGACCAGCGTCGCAAACGTCAAGGCCCGGGCGGTCTCCGCCCCATGCAGGGGCAGCTGGAGCAGGAAGACGCTCGCGCAAACGATGAACATGCTTACCCCTTGCAGCAAGGCCATGACCACAAGGCCTCTCGAAAACAGGCGGCTGTCCACCGGGCGCGGCGGACGGCGCATAACCCCACTCTCCGCACGCTCGGCCTCGAAGATCAGCGCGCAGGCCGGGTCGATGATGAGCTCGAGAAACACAATGTGCAGGGGCAGCAACAGCAACGGCCAGGCACTCTCCAGCACAGGCAGCATCGAGAGCCCCGCGATCGGCACGTGCACAGCGAGGATGAAGACGCTCGCCTTGCGGATGTTGTCGTAGATCCGCCGACCGAGTCGCATCGCCGTGACGATGGAGGCGAACGAGTCATCCAGCAACACGAGCGCGGCCGCCTCGCGCGCGACATCTGTCCCACGTCGGCCCATGGCGATGCCAATGTGCGCGGCCTTCAGTGCCGGCGCATCGTTGACCCCATCGCCCGTCATCGCGACGACGTCGCCCCTCGCCTTCAGTGCCTCGATGATGCGCAGCTTCTGTTCCGGCAGCACGCGTGCAAAGACATTGATCCGCGCGATGCGTGGTGCGAGCGATGCGGCATCGAGCTGCGCGAGCTCCGCGCCGGTCATGACCTCGACAGCCACCCCGAAACCGGCCGCGCGCGCCGTCGCACGTGCCGTGGCGGGATAGTCTCCCGTGATCATCACCACTCGTACCCCGGCTGCCTGACACTCGGCGACCGCTCGTGGGACCTCTGCCCGCAAAGGATCAACGAAGGCGAGCAAGCCCAGCCACTGCCAGCGACCCTCAGAGCTCTCAGAGCGCTGCTCAGCCACCGCAAGCACCCGCAAGCCCTGCTCTGCGAGCCCGGCCACCTCGCTCTCGATGCGGGACCACTCGGCGCTCTCCAAACCGCAAAGCCGCGCGATCGACTCGGGTGCGCCTTTGGCCGCCTGCCATTGCTGCAGCGAGACCGACTCCCGCCAATGCCGAATCAAGACAGGTCGCTGTGGCGAATGAGGCTCCTCATGCAGCAACTCGGCAGCCTCGTCCGCAAGCCGCACGCCAAAACGCCGCGCCGCCTCACCGACCGCACGATCCATCGGATCATGCCCGACCAAACGACTTGCCCACGCGCCCACACGCAGCAGATGCAGGGCGGCAGGCGGCAACTGCTCGAGCACGGCGAGCTCGTGCTCCTCGCCCGCGCAACGCAGACGCGTCAGCGCCATGCGGTTCTCCGTCAAGGTGCCGGTCTTGTCCACGCACAGCACCGTCGCTGACCCCAGCGCCTCGATCGCCGGCATACGCCGCGTCAGCACCTGATGCCGACCGATGCGCCATGCACCGAGTGCGAGAAACACCGTCAGCACCACCGGGAACTCTTCGGGGATCATCGACATCGCCATCGCAATGCCCGCGAGCCCGCCCTCGCGCCATGCCGCGACATCTCCACCCCGCGTCAGCGCGTAGCTAATTCCGACCAGCACGCAGGCGAGCAATCCCGCCACCGCCAACACCCGAACCACGCGGCGCGTCTCGCGCTGCAACGGCGTGATTTCAGAGGTTACGGCGCCGAGCGAACGGCTGATCGCGGCGAGTTCGGTGGCCGCGCCCACGGCAATCACCTCGCAAAGGCCATGCCCGGCCGTTACCAACGTGCCGCTGTAGAGCCCAGGGTGATCGTCACCCCCTGGGCGCTGCAGCATCGAGGCTTCGAGGGAGGCACGCTTGCGCACCGGCACCGATTCTCCCGTGAGCAGCGACTCATCCACGGTCAGCAACGCCGACTGCCGCAGCAGTGCATCCGCCGGAACACGATCGCCCTCGTTGAGCAGCACGAGATCTCCCACCACGAGCTCTCGCGCCGCAATGCGACGCTCGACGCCATCACGCCGTACGAGCGCGCGAGGGCTCGCGAGGCCGCCCAGCGCCTCAAGCGCGCGCTCCGTACGACGCTCCTGCACCACGGTCAGCGTCACCACGAATCCGACGCACACCAGCAACAGAGCCCCGTCGGCCGGCTCACCCATCAACGCGTAGAGCAGCGCGCCCGCGAGCAGCAAGCCGATCATGGGTTCGAGCAGCACCTCGAGCAGTAGCCGGTACCATCCGGGCGAGCGCGTCTCGGGCAAGGCGTTGGGCCCATCGCGACTGAGCCGGGCGGCCGCATCGGCGCTCGAGAGACCGGTGATCAGCGCATCGCCGCGCCCCATGTCCATGGGATCAGGAATCATAGGTCGCAAAGATGCGCCTCGACTCATCATGCAATCAAGAGATATGCAACCAGACGCTCAACGAATTGCATTGATCGTTGAGGACGACCCGATCTTCGGCGAGGTCATGCTCAGCGCCGCACGAGATCAAGAACCTCGGTGGCGTTCAAAGTGCTGGCCCGCTGGCGAATCGCCGGAAGGTACTCCTGCTGCATCTGCCGTGCGGGTTGCAGCAATTCCTGGTACGTCTGCTTGAGCAGCGCCGTGCTCATCACCCGCCCGCCCGCATAGTAACGCTTGGCCAAATGACCGAGCGCATAGGTGCTCGCGAACGAGAAAGCCATGCCGGTCGCGGCGCGTGACAGTCCGCCCATCGTTTTTCCGGCCGCCTTGCCGATGAGTCCACCGATGAGCTTGCGACCGATCTGCTCGACGTACTGGGACGTCAGACCGACGCCGACAGTGGCGAGGAATTCCTTGATGTGACCTTGATCGAGCTCGACCCCGTGCGCCTTGCCGATGCGGTACACGAGTCGTACCTGCAGCGGGATGATCGCCATCGAGGCCCAGGACTGGGGCAGCAATTCCAAGGCCCCGTTCAGGATTGCGGTGTTGAGGATGGTCTTGTCGAGTTCGGCCGACGCAGGTCCGGGTGCCGCAGCAGGTGCCACGACAGCCTTGGGCATTGTCGCGGTCGCCACGGCCGCGTAGGCCGCTGCGCCACCCACTGCTGCAGCGCCGGCAATCGCCGCCGACTGGGACTCGTGCGCGCTGGCCGCCGCATCGCCCTGCAAACCCAACTGGTTGCGCAGACCCTCGAGAAAGCTCGCCTCAGCCGGATTGCGCACTCCGTCAGCCTCGCAAACGCACACCGCCAGCTCATAAGCGAGCTGACGATGCTCGAGCTCGCGCAGAGTCGAAACCGCTTGCGCCAACGTGACGCGGCGCAGCAGCACATCCTGGTACACACCGGCCAAGGAGGCGCCCGCCCCCGCCAGAGATTCGGCGGCCTCGCGAATGGATTCACGCTCGGCGTCGGCCTTTTGGCCATCGACGAGTGCAGCGTGGATGAGGATGTTCAGTACGGCGCGTTGTTCCGCAGCGTTCATTAAGTTTCCGTAGGACAGCCTGTAACAGGCCGATAGACGCGCATTGCGCGGTAAAGTTCCATCCATGAACACCGATCCCTCGTCCTCGCCGCCACCGTCGTCGCCTACGCCGCTGCCCCTCGCCCGCCTCGGGCTCGCCTTGCTGCAGGCCGCAGCCCTCTGGGGACTGCACCAGTCGATCAACGCGGGGCGGTGGCCGGCGACATCCCCCGGCTGGTTGCTGTCCGCCTATCTCGTCAGCGCGCTACTGCCGCTCACGCTGCTCGTGCTCGCCGAGCATTGGCGGACGCGAACGCTTTGGGTCGTGGCGACCGCGTTGACCCTCATCGGCCTACTCGCCGGACACAACACCGCCGCCGGGGTACGCATCGGCGCCGATGGCATCGACGAGCGCTATCCGGCCGCCTTTGCAGGTGCGGTGCTGCCGGTGCTGATCGCCTGGTTCATCGTGCTGCCCTGGGTGCGTGCGCGCCTCGAGACGGGGCAGTGGCTGCCGCCCTACCCGGAGCTTTTTCGCATTGTCTGGCGAACCTGCCTGAGCCTTGCCGAGGCGGCGCTATTCACCCTGCTCTTTTGGGCGCTGCTTGCGCTCGGTGCCGCCCTGCTCGACACGCTCGGCATCACGCTACTCAAAGAATGGATCACCGATCCACGCTTTGCCTATCCCGCAAGCACGGTGGCGGTGGCGCTCGCCATCCACCTCATCGGCCGTACCGATCGACTGATCGACGGCGTCCTTCAGCAACTGCTGGGGTTAATGCAATGGCTGCTGCCGCTGGCGGGCCTGATCGTCATCGTCTTCACGCTCGCCTTGCTGCCTCGCCTGCCCACACTATGGGTCGATGGGCAACGGGTGATGGATAGCGCTTGGTTGCTGTGGCTGGTCGCAGCCACGGTGCTGCTCTTCAACGCCGCCTTCAGCGATGGTGAACGGCCCCCGGTGTATGGCCGCTGGCTGGCGATCGCGCTGCGCGCCGTGCCGCCTCTGCTCGTCATCGTGGCTGCGACAGCGCTGTTCTCAATCACCCTGCGTGTGCTCGATCTCGGTCTGACCGTACCTCGCTACTGGGCCTGGGTCTCGGCCGTGTTTGCGCTGCTCTATTCGGCTGGCTATGCCGCTGCGGCCCTGCGACCCGGCCGATGGCTGGCAGGGATGGCGCCCGTCAACATCGCGCTCGCCGTTGCCTTGGTGGTGGTCGTCTTGCTCAGCCTCACGCCGCTCGCCAATCCCCTGCAAGTGTCGATTCGCAGCCAAACCGCCATAGCGCAACGCGGCGACATCGAAGTCCGTGAGGGTGCGCGCGCCTTTCTCGCCTTTGAAGGCAGCGCAGCGGAGCGCTACCGAGTCTGGCGCAGCACGCTGCGAGTAATGCCGGGCGGCGGCGTCGATGCGGCACTCGAATCACGTCTACGCGAAGAGTTCGAGCGGGCGCCGCGACTGCTCGCGGGCCCGACGAGCGGGCCTCGACCCGCGCTGCTGTGGCTTGACTTGGACAGCGACTTGGAAAAAGACGCTCTACTCCTCACCGGTGCGCGCGACTACCGCTTGTTCACCCGCAGCGGCGGCAGCTGGGTGCTGCACTCCGCTGGTCGCCTGCGACCGATTCCGGAGCGTGGACGCGACAGCACGTCGATACCCCGCGAGGCCTTCAATACGGCGCTGAAGGACGGGGATTTCGGTACGCTGCCTCCTGTGGTGCAGGAGTTGCGCGCCGGCGCACACCGCTACCAGCTGCAACCTGTCTTACGGTGAGGGACCGACGAGCCATGGAAATCGACATCATCCTCGAACCGGACCTGACGCCGCGCCAAGTGGCCGAGCTCGGGCAGAAGGCCGAACAGTACGGCGTGCGTGCGATCTGGTCCTCCAACTACTTCGCACACTGGGATTGCTTTCTCTCGCTCGTGCCACTTGTGCAGGCGACCTCTCGCCTGCTCATCGGACCCCTGGCGGTCAGCCCGTTCGAAATGCACCCACTGAAAATCGCCAACAGTCTGCTCTCGCTCAACGAAATGTGTGGCGGTCGAGCGGTGATCGCCATGGGCGCAGGCGAAGGCAACATCGACTGCATGGGCATCGAGCGACCCGAGAAGCTCGTGCGCGCCACCCGTGAGGGCATTGAGATCGTGCGCGGTGCGGGTCGCGGCAAACTCGCCAAGGGATTCAAGGGCGAAGACTTCGTGGTGAATCTGCCCTGCGCCTACAACTGGTTGAGCGCCCCGCAACCGCCGCTCGTATACGGCACGGCGTATCGGGGGCAGATGATGCGCATGGAAGCTCGCGTCTGCGATGGCGTGTTCATCGGCTGCACGCCCCCCGAGGTCATGGCCAAAGCGATGCTCGATGTGCAGGAAGGCGCTGCGAAGCGCGAGCCCGACATGGGCCCGCTGCGCACGAACACGTTCTGGGCCTGGCACTTGAAGCGCAACCGCGCCGATGGCTATCGCGAATCGCGGCGCGAACTGCCGTGGCGAGCCATCAAGCTGCAAAAGGAACTGATCATGCAGTGCCTCACGGAAGAAGAAGCACAGCGGGTGCGCGACCACTACGACAAGTTCGTCGCCGCCTGGTTCGACCGCTCGGGCAACATCCAAGGGCTGCCCGAGGACATTCCGAATCGTCTCTGCGAGTACTTCACCTCGACCGGCGGCCTCGAAGACCTTGATCGCGAGATCGAGCGCTTCAAGTTGTTCGGCGCAGCCGGCCTGACCGAGTGCGCGCTACGCCTGCACGATGATCCGATGGAAGCGCTCGACATCATCGGCCAGCACGTGATCCCGAAGCTGCGCTGAGGTCGGTTCCGCGTAGAGCGTGGTGCGCTGACGCGGCGTGCGACCGATGGAACTGATCGCCTCGCGCATCCCGGAGGCGCTCATCTGCTGACCGTTCACACCGCCCGCGGCACGTGTGATGGACTCGTCCATCAGCACGCCTCCCAGATCATTAGCACCGGCCTGCAGCGCCTGTAGCGCCCCGTCACGACCGAGCTTGACCCACGAGGCCTGCACGTTGCGCAGCACGGGCTCAAGCGCGAGACGCGCCACCGCATGCATGAGCATCGACTCGCGCCAGGTGGGCCCGCTGCGCGCGAGGCCCTTGCGCCACAGTGGCGCTTCCATATGCACGAACGGCAAGGGCACGAACTCGGTGAAGCCACCGGTTTCACGTTGCAGCGCCCGAATCGCGAGCAGATGACGTGCCCAGTGCCGCGGTTCTTCCACGTGACCGAACATGATCGTGGCGGTGCTGCGCAGGCCCGTGGCGTGAGCATCACGCATCACGCCGAGCCACTCGGCCGTGCTTAACTTATCCGCGCAAATGATCTCGCGCACATCGTCGCTGAGGATCTCGGCCGCCGTACCCGGCAAACTGCGTAGGCCCGCCGCCGCCAGTCGCTCGAGGTAGGCGCGAACCGTGAGACCCAGCGTCTCGGCGCCGTGGGTGATCTCGAGCGGCGAGAAGGCATGTACGTGAATCTGCGGCGCCGCTTCGCGCGCTGCCTGCAGGATGGCAAGGTAGGTGTGCCCGTCGAACGACGGGTGAATACCCCCCTGCAGGCACACCTCGGTCGCGCCACGCGTCGCAGCTTCGGCTACGCGCCGGCTGATCTCTTCGAGGTCGAGCCGATAGCCGGGTCCGCGCAGCGCGCGGGCGCTGCGCCCTTTTGCGAACGCACAGAACCCGCAGGAATACGTGCAGATGTTCGTGTAGTTGATGTTGCGGTTGACGACGTACGTCACGGTGTCACCGCAACGCGTGCGCCGCAGGTCGTCCGCCGCACGGATCACGGCGTGGAACTCCGCACCCTCGGCCGCGAAGAGTCGCTGCAACCCCTCCTCGCTCGGTGTATCGCCTTCGAGGCACTGACGCAGCGTTGCCGCCACCTCCGCCGACACGGCGCCCCGTGGTGCCGCACCCTGCGCCAAGGTCACGTAGCGAGCGAGTGGTGGATCGCCCGCCCCCGCATGCCACTCGCGCTCGGCGGCGTAACCTTCGCTGTCGAGCCGGCGCAACACGGCGGTCTGCAGCGCAGGATCCAGCCAGCGCTTGGGTTCGCGCGCGAACGAGGGAATGATCGGCAGACGCTGCACGAGCCAACGACCCGCTGCAGCGGTCTGCTCGGCCAGCGCCTCGAGATGCGGCCAAGGCGCTTCCGGATTGACGTGATCCGGTGTCACCGGCGACACACCGCCCCAATCGTTAAGACCCGCCGCGATCAGCGCCGGAAGTGAACCGGAACTCAGATTCGGCGGTGCCTGAAGCGACATGCGCGGCCCAAAGATTAAACGCGCAACTGCCAACGTCCACTGCAGCTCGGCCAGCGAGGGCTCAGGGTGCTGGGCCATGCGCGTGCCAGGCTTGGCGCGGAAGTTCTGCACGATGACTTCCTGGATGTGGCCGTAGCGTTCATGCAGCGCGCGGATCGCAAGCAGGGTGTCGATCCTTTCGAGTCGGGTCTCGCCGATGCCGATCAGCAGACCGGTGGTGAACGGGATCTGCAACTCGCCTGCATCGCTGATGGTCTGCAAACGCGTCGCGGGCCACTTGTCCGGCGAGCGATGATGCGGCCCACCCTTCTGGCTCAGTCGATCGGCGGCGGTCTCGAGCATGATGCCCATCGAGGCGGCCACGGGACGCAAGGCCGCGAGCTCCCCGCGAGTCATCACACCCGGATTCAGATGCGGCAGCAGACCTGTTTCGGTGAACACCCGCTCGGCAGCATGACGGAGGTAATCGAGCGTGCTTGCGTGGCCGAGTCGATCCAAGGCTTCGCGGGCCGAGCGATACCGCAACTCCGGCTTGTCGCCGAGCGTGAACAAAGCTTCGTCGCATCCGGCGCTTGCACCCGCGCGGGCGATGCGCAGCACTTCGTCCATCTCGAGGTAGGCGCTTGAGCCTTTGGCAGGGGGCGCCGCGAAAGTACAGTAGTGACACACGTCACGGCACAGATGCGTGAGCGGGATGAATACCTTCCGCGAATACCCCACCCTCAGACCGAAACCCTCGACCGTGAGCTCGGAAGCACGCGCCAGCAAGGCAGGCAGGTCGTCTTCGTCTGCAAGCAGACGAGCCACCTCGACGGGCATCGGCTCGGCGCCGAGGTCGGTCGGCACATCGACGTCGTGCGACAAGCCCGGCACCTCGATGCGCGCGACCTTGAGCCCCAAGCGCCGTGCGGCGTCGGCGTGCGCTGCGGCGCTGCCCGCGCCGTACTGCGGCATCAGGCGGGTAGGTAAACGTAGCCACAGCGCGTTCGTGCCCTCGCCCCGTCGATCCGGAACGACCGCCACGTCGAGTTCCTGCGAGCGCTCAATCAGCCGGTCGATTTCCTCGGCCGTGACCTGCGGGGCATCAGCCGCAACGACAAGCATCGTCGAAGCACCCTGCGCGGCCAGTTGCGTCTGTGCGAGACGCACTGCCGCGTTCAAGCCCGTGCCATGATCGTGCAGCACCTCGATGCCTGCCGGCAGCGGCAACTGCTCATCGGGCGTCACCACAACGATGCGCTCTATGCGACGTGCGGCGCCCAGCGCCGCCAACACCCGGCGCAGCATCGAGTGGACGAGCGCCGCCCGGCGCGGCGGAGAGAGCACGCCCGCGAGACGCGATTTGCCCTCGCCGAGGATGCGTACCGGAACGACCGCAACGGTCACGCGCGACTCCGCGCGCGCGAACGGGAGAGGGCCGTGGCGAGTTCCAAGGCCGCGGCGGCCACACGCTCGCGATCGGCGAGCGTGCTCATCAGCGTATCGGTGCAAAGCACCGGCACGGGGAGTGCTTCGGCGTGTGCGGCATCCGCGTGATCGAGCACGAGGCCATCGATCAGTCCTGCGTAGTGCGAGGCGATGCTCGCCGGCGAGGCCTCGATGCCAAGTTCCTGCATGATCTTGGCCGTCGGTCCTTTGACGGCGCGCCCGCCGATCAGCGGCGAGACGGCGATGATCGGCACTCCGGACGCGCGCAGTGCCGCACGCATGCCCGGTACGGCGAGAATCGGATCAATGCTGAGGTAGGGGTTCGAGGGACAGAGAATCACCGCCTGCAACGCCTTCGAGTGCAACACGTTCAGCAGTTCGTCCGTGGGCCGCGCCTGGGCGGCGCCGGCAAAGCGCAGGGCGCGCACCTGAGGGGTGCAGCGCAACCGCACGAAGTAATGCTGAAACTCGAGTTCTCCAGCGTCCGTGTCGAGCAGCGTTGCGACCGGCGTGTCGCTCATCGGCAGTAGACGACTGCGCACGCCGAAACGCTGCGCAAACTCCGCCATCAGCGCCGTCAGTCGCTCACCCGCGGCCAACCGCCGCGTGCGCTCGACATGCAGCACGAGGTCGCGATCGCCGAGCAGAAACCAATCCGGACCGCCCTGCCGACGCAGCTCCTCCATGAAACCGAACGACTCGTCGGCCCGCCCCCAGCCCTGACCCGTGTGCACGACGCCGCCCAGGGTGTAGAGCAATGTGTCGAGATCGGGACAGATACGCAGGCCCAGATGCGTGAAGTCATCGCCCGTATTCACGAGCACCGCCAGTTCGCCCGTGGGCAACACCCGCTCGAGCCCAAGCGCGAGCTTGGCGCCACCGACGCCACCCGACAACGCCAACACTGTGCTTGCGGGAGTCAACGAAACAGATCCTCAGCGGGCGGCCGAACCAGACTCTGACCATCGGTCAGCGGCGCCGAAAAGTCCAGCCCGCGAACGTGCACCACGGGTGTGCCCTGGCTCGTCTCGCCCATCACCAGACCCGCCCCGGCGGCCACGGCGTCGGCCAGTGCAATCTGCGTGGTCTGCATCACCCGTCCCTGGCGATCGGTCGTGCCACGCTGGTCGAGTACGGCCGGAAAACCCGCCACACCCAGGGCAACGTTGACCGTACCCTGCCGCCACGGCCGACCAAAACTGTCGCTGACGATGACACCGATCTCGAGCGGTGCGAAGGCCGCGCGCAGCGCCCTTGCGGACGCATCGCAATCGAGCGGCAACAACAGCACCGTATCCTCCGCATGCGGCAGATTGGAGCGGTCGATACCGGCGTTGGCCATGACAAAACCGCTGCGATGCCGCGTGATCAGGATGTCGGGCACCGCCCGAACCACGGCCGAGGATTCGTCGAGCACGAGCTGTACGAAGCGTGGATCCTTGCGGACGGTGGCGGCCAGTTCGACGGCTGCGGTCGAGGGAGTGACGCCGGCGAGCCGGCGTTGTCGCCCCTCCGCCTTGGAGACGATCTTCTGCGCGATCACGAGCACGTCACCGGGCCGCAACTCGATTGCAGCGGCGCGCAAAGCCTCACGGATCAGTTGCGGCAGGTCGGCACCGGGCTCGACCTCGGGCAGGCCCGGCAGCGCGCGAAACGCGACCGGCGCGGACACTCAGCCCGCCGCGGGTGGCGTCAATTGCCCGGTGATGCGCACACCGGCGCCATCGACCGCGTAGGTCTTGTTGAGAAAAATCAACACGGAGGTCAGTGCCTCGGCTGCAGCCGAGTTGACGAGCGCGCCGCCATGCAGGCCGCGCAGACCGCACTGGGCCACAAGCCGCAACACCTGCTCGCGCGCCGCGCGTTCGTCACCGAACACCAACACATCGCATTCGACGGGCGCATCGGTGGCCAGCTTATGGGCCGCTACGTTGTGAAAGGCGGACACCACGGTCACCCCTTCACCGAGCAGCGTCTGCGCACGCACCGCTGCGCTGCCCTCAAGCGGCAACTGCACGCGCATGACCTTGGGCGGCATCAACGGTACGGTCGTATCGACGACGATCTTGCCGCGACAGCCCGCCGCGATCTCGGCCAGCGTTGTCTCCTGGGAGGCGAAAGGCACGGTGACGATGATGATCGACGCCGCCGCGGCAGCCTCGGCATTACCCAGTCCCTGTACCGGTCGGCCCGTCTCCGCCTGCAACGCCGCGGCGGCGGCCGCTGCCTTGGCCGGGTCGCGGGAACCGAGGATGACGGACTCGCCAGCTTTGGCAAGCCGACGCGCGATGGCGGCACCGAGCGCACCCGTGCCGCCGATAAGTGCTATGGACGTCATGCGCGCATTCTACCGATACCCCGCGATCGCCATCACAAGATCGGCGACATTCGTCGAGGTGGCCTCTGTGCGGAACAAATCGCCGGCGAGTGAGAGGGCACCGTGCGAATCGTCATCGGCCAACAGCGCTGCAGGATCCGCGCCGGCTGCGCGAATGCGCGCCCAGGTTCCCCCATCGGCAAAACCGCCGGCCGCATCGGTTGGCCCATCGCGACCATCGGTGCCGGCTGCCAGAAAACAGACTGCGGGCACGCCATCGATGCGTTCGGCCACCTGCAACGCCAGATGCTGGGATCGACCGCCGCGCCCCTGCCCACGGACCGTCACGACGGGCTCACCGCCCGCCAACCACAACACAGGACCCGCATCTCGCTCGCGATGCACTGGGGGCTGCGCGCATAACCGCTCTGCCCACTCGGCGGCGTGCACGCTCGTCGAGTCGTACAGCGTGCGGCCAAGTTCGTGCGCGGTCATTCCGCGACGCCGCGCCGCCTGGTGCACCGCCCGCAACGCATCATCGAGGGAAGCGATGACCGCATAGTTGTCAGGCTGCGCCGCGTCATGCTGCAGCGAAACGTGCCGTTGCAGCACACCTCGCACGCTCGAAGGCAACCGTGACCACACACCGCGCGTCTGCAGGTTTTGAATGACCGCATCCGGATCCCGCGTGCACTCGATGGTCGGCGCCGAGCCGATCACGGTCGGGTCATCACCGCGCACATCGGAAATCGCTACGGTGACGAACCCTGCGGGCGCCAGTCGCCGCGCCAACCCGCCCCCCTTGATCGCCGAGAGCATGCGTCGCAGAGCATTGAGTTCTTCGATCGGTGCGCCGGAGCGCATGGTCAACTCAGTGGCGCGCTGTTTGTCAGCCAGCGTGAGCCCCGAGGCGGGCACGGCGCAGAGGGCTGATGCGCCGCCGCTCAGCATCACGATGTAGCGATCTTCGACGCGCGGCATGCCGATGAACTCGATGAGCGCTCGACCCGCCGCCTCGCTGGCGGGACCGGGCAGCGGATGCTCACCGACGTGAATCGTCAGTGCACTGGGCGACACCGCGCCCATCAATCGGGTGGCCTGTGCTCTCGAGGCCTCATTGACGATCAGGAAGACATCGTCGGGTCGATGCCGGTCGGACAGACTGGCCATCACACCTTCAGCCAGCGCGGCAGCCGCTTTGCCGATACCGATCAACCGCAATCGCCCGTCGGAGTGTGGTGCCGGCAGCGTCAGATTGAGGGTGCGTCCCTCCCGCTCGAAGCGCCATTCACCCTCACACACCGCGGCGTGCCTTGCGAGGACCCGAGCCCCATCGACACTGTCGACGGCAACTCGATACATCTCGTTCAGCAACGATCGAGCACCCGCAGTGTCGACACCCGTCACTGCAGACACCGTTGCCAGAGGGCATCCCAGGCTTCCGGCTGCCATGCGGCACCGACCGCACAAAGCACCTCGAGCCGGTTATCACGACGCCAGGCCGAGGGCGCCACGGACAACTGGTCCCCAACGCGCTGCACCAGCAGCCACTCTTCTTCGGCGACGCGGACGACTGCCTTGATGCGTTCGGCCTGACCGAGTTCAGGCGCCCACTCCTCGAGCGCTGAGCCGAGGGCAGCGAGCAGACGCGTGCGGGAGAAGGCCTGCTGCCGCGGGAAGATCCAGCGTGCCCCATGGCGTCGTAGGGCGAAAAACCCTTGCCGTTCTCCGCCGCCGGCGATCGCGATCGCCTGAGCCTGCACAGACTCGGCGTGATCGTGGCCATGATCCGCAGCCGAGCGCGCCACGCCATGCGTGTCCACGGCGGCACATCGCGCGGCAGGCGCTCGTTGCCACACCGCGGGGGGTATTGCGCCGCGCATGCTCTGCGCCGTCATGAGCTTGGGCGGATACACGCTGGCGGCGAAGCGATCGAACAACCGCTGCTCTTCGGATGAAGCCAGGTCCGCCTTCGAGAGCACCAGCACGTCCGCGATCTCGACGGCCGCGCGTAACTCCTCCTGCGCCGTGCCACTCAGCAGCTCTGCCAAGCGCGGCGGATCGACCAAAGTCACCACGGCCTCGAGATGCACTTGTCCCGCTGCCTCGTGGGCGAGCAGTTCCTCGACGATGCCCGTGGGATGACCGATGCCAGAGGGCTCCACAAGAATCCGTGCGGGTCGCACCGCATCGATGAGCTCGCGAAGATTGCGGCGGAAGTCTGCCTCGCCCGTGCAGCAGAGGCAGCCACCCGGCACCAGTCGAACGTCGTACGCGCCCCGTGCGGCAGCGGCTACGGTCAGCGCATCGATGCCGGCATCGGTGAATTCATTGAGCAGTACCACCCAGTTTTCTTCCGGAGGCTTGCCGGCAAGCAAGGCGGCGATCGCGGTCGTCTTGCCGCAACCGAGCGGTCCGGTGAGTACTCGTACCGGGATCGGCTTCACCGCTGCGGCAGCACTCCATCGTAGGTGCAGAGCGCCGAATACAGTTCCGGACGCCTGTCTCGGAATACGTACCAATTGGCGCGCTGCAGCGCCAACGCCTCCAGATCGAAGCTCGCCGTGAGCACGGCATCGGCATCCTGCGGCGCCTCGGCGAGCTTGGCCCCGCTCGCATCGGCGATGAACGACGAACCGTAAAAACGTAGATACAGTCCCTCGGGATCTTGCAGCGAGCGCTCCACCCCCCAGCGATTCGAGGCAATGAGCGGCATCACGTTGGCCGCCGCATGACCTTGCTGGGTGCGCTGCCAGTGCTCGCGCGAGTCGATATCGGGCGCAGGCGGCGGTTCGCTGCCGATGGCCGTCGGGTAGAGCAGCAGCTCCGCGCCCATCAACGCCATCGCACGCGCACACTCCGGGAACCATTGATCCCAACAAATACCGACACCGATGCGGCCAAAGCGGGTCGACCAGACACGGAATCCGGTGTCGCCCGGACTGAAGTAATGCTTCTCTTGATAGCCCGGGCCATTAGGAATGTGCGACTTGCGGTACACGCCGAGCACCCGCCCATCGGCATCGATGATGGCGATGCTGTTGAAGCACACCTGCCCCGCCCGCTCGAAAAAGCTGACCGGCAAAACGACACCGAGCTCACGTGCCACGTCAGCGAAGCGGCGTACCGCGGGGTTATCTTCGAGTGTGGTGGCGAGCGCAAAGTGCCGCGCGTCCTGCTCGATACAAAAATAGGGCGTTTCGAACAATTCCTGCAGCAGAATGATCTGCGCACCCCGGCCCGCCGCCTCGCGCACCACACGCTCGGCACTGCGCAGGTTGGCGGCTGCATCCCAGGTACAGGCAAATTGCGTGGCCGCGACCATCACGGGCCGCGCGGCACGTTGCAGGTGCGTCGGTGTGCTCACGTGGCCGATCCTCTGTTGGCATGTTGTTCGGCAAGCAGCCCGGTGATCCGAATCGCCGTCTCGAGCGCTCGCAGTCCATCCTCGCCACTCACGACGGGCGGGCGGCCGGTACGAATGCAGCCAAGGAACGCGCGAATCTCCTCGCGCAGCGCGTCGGCCTGTTCGAAGCTGCGCTCGTCGATCTGCACCGGTAGCTGACCCGCCTCGAGCGGACCGCTGCGCTTGCGAATAGTGGTGAGGATGCGTTGCTGCAAATCGATCGATAGATACGCATCGTCGCGAAACACCCGCAGCTTGCGCTCGGTCTTCATGCTCACGCGGCTCGCCGTGACATTGGCCACGCAGCCTCCGGCAAAGCGCAATCGCGCGTTGGCGATATCCACCGCTCCTGAGAACACGGAGGTGCCCACGGCATCGATCGATTCGATCGGTCGGCCGACGATGCTTTGCACGATGTCGATGTCATGGATCATCAGATCAAGGACGACATTCACGTCCGTGCCGCGCTCCTTGAAGGGCGCGAGACGCTGACACTCGATGAAGCGGGCGCCCTGCAAGGCGCTCTCGGCCGCGACGATCGCAGGATTGAAACGCTCGAGATGCCCAACCTGCAGCACGCGGCCCGCGGCCGCGGCGATGGCGATGAGTTCGCGCGCCTCAGCCACCGTCTCGGTGATCGGCTTCTCGACGAGTACGTGGGCGCCCCCCTGCAGAAAATCGCGGCTGATCGCAAAATGCGCCGGCGTGGTCGTGACGACGCTGACCGCATCGACCTTGCCGAGCAATTCACGGTGATCCGCGTAGGCCATCGTGCCGAGTTCGCGCGCGAGCGCCTCGCGGGCCTCGGGCCGCGGGTCGACCACACCAACCAACACGCAACCCTGTGCCGCGGCGGCCTCGGCCGCGTACTTCTGCGCGTGGAACCGACCGAGGTATCCGGCCCCAATGACCGCTGTCCGAAGCGTCTGCATGGCTTATTATGCGCGCAAATGACCCGCAAGGACCTGCCCGTCAACCTTCTGCTCGCGCGCGAAGCGCGCATCCTGCTCTGGTCGCTGGCGGCCGGCGCATTTGCCGTGCCACCGCTCATTTGGCTCACCGGTCGCGCCCTGCTCGGTCCCTACGAGAACGGCGGACTGTTCGCGCTCTGGGGCGATTTCGCGCAGCAGGTCGTCGCAGGCTCTGCGGCGGCGTGGATCGTGTTGCTCGGACCCTTCGTGCTGCTGAGCGCGGCACGCTTCGCCGTCGTGGTCAGTCAGCGACTCTGATCCTTGAGGCTGCGATCCCGCGCAGCCCGAAACTCGCTTTGCGGATACCACTGCGGAAAGCGCCGCTCATTGGCGACCGTGCGGCCGATGTTGTACAGCAACGTGATGTCCTCGAGCCCACCGCGCAGATCCGTACCCGGCCGGAATTCGTCCGAGGGCTTGTGGTAGTCCTTCAGCGTGAACTCCGCGTTGCGCGCCTTAGCCCACTCGGCACCCTTCTCCCGATCCTCGACGCCGAGTTTGATGTAGAGCGCAGGCACGCCCACCTTGGCGAAGTTGAAATGATCGGAGCGGAAGAAAAAGCCGTTTTCGGGCGTGGGTTCGGGCATGACGACGCGATCCTGTCGACGCGCGGCGCGCAGAAGGTAGTCCTCCAGTTCCGAGGCGCCGTAACCCACCACCGTGACGTCTTTGGTTGGCCCGCCCCACTTGATGGCATCCATGTTGAAGGCCGCCACCGTGCGATTGAGCGGATACACCGGGTTGGCGACGTAGTACGCCGAGCCGAGCAGACCGCTCTCCTCGAGCGTGACAGCGAGGAACACGATGGATCGCTCGGGCCGCTGGCGCATCTCGCTGTAGGCCTTGGCAATGGTCAGCAGACCCGCCGTGCCCGTCGCGTTGTCGAGCGCACCGTTGAAGATCGTGTCACCGGAGCGTCCGAAAGCACGGCCGAGGTGATCCCAGTGCGCCATGTAGAACACGTACTCGTCGGGGTGTTTACTGCCGGGTAGACGGGCAACAACGTTCGGTGAACTTGATCGGCGGATGGCGTTACGCAGCGAGCCGCTCGCGCGCTGGGCCAACTCGATCGGCTTGAAGCCGGGGCGACTCGCCGCTTGCAGCATTTGCTCGTAACTCAGCCCGTTCTGCCGCAACAGGGCATCGCCCGCCGCGCGCGTAATCCAACCCTCGATCGCCGCACGGCTTGCGTTGCCATCAGCGGCGACGGTGTCGAGTTGCGGACCACTCCAACTGTTCTGCACCGTATCCCACGGGTAAGCGGCCGGCACATCGTCATGGATGATCAAGGCGCCGGCGGCGCCCTGCCGCATGGCCTCCTCGAACTTATACGTCCAGCGGCCGTAATACGTCATCGCCCGACCGCGGAACAGTTTCGGATCGTTGGTGGCGAAACCCGGATCGTTGATGAGGATCACGGCCGTCTTGCCGCGCATGTCGACGCCGGCATAGTCGTTCCAGCCAAGCTCAGGCGCGACGACGCCGTGCCCCACGAACACCAGGGGACTGTCAGCGAGGCTGATTTCGGGCACGAGCCGCTTGGTCCAGATGACCATGTCCTGCATGTACTTAAGCTCGGCCGACCCGAGTTGCAGCCGCGCATCGCTGCCGGCCGTGATCTCAACGATGGGCACCTGCTGCAGAAACGAGTCGCCGTTGCCCGGTTCGAGACCGAGCTTTTTGAATTCCGCCACGAGGTACTCGACCGTCTTGCGCTCACCCGCAGTACCCGGCTTGCGGCCCTCAAACTCGTCTGCCGAGAGCGTGGCAATGTGGCGCGCATACTCCTCGGCCGAAATGGCGGGCGCCTGCATCCGGCCCAAGCCCGCACAGCCGGCAACCACCGCCATCAGGCACAGCAACAGCACCCTCTGAATACGTAGCATCAGCATTTCTCCCATCACATCTGCTCGGTCGGCCAGTACCACCAGCCGATGAACGCGAGCAGCAAGAACAGCACGGTTTGCGGATAGCGGCGCCAGGGCAGCTCGCGCAACTCCCCGTAGAAACCGAGCCCAGCGATCGCCGCCAGCACTGCGGAGCCCGCGAGCGTGCGCAGCAGCGGCGGGAACTCCTCACCGATCCGACCCGCGTACTCGGGCAGGAACAGAAACACGATGAGGGTCAGCGTCAACGCGGCGGTGATCGAGACCGTCGAACCCAAGATGACACCGAGCAACATGGCCAACGGGCGCATGCAACGCCTCCCTGCAGAGCTATGGCGCAGATATTTTGCCGCCGAGCGCCCCGACACACTTGAAGCCCGGGGGCGCGCGATCTAGGCTGGCAGTCGAGTTTATCAGCAAGAGCGCATCCATGAGCCCATCTCCTCGCCGTTCCAGCCCCATGCTCGCCGTTTCGGCGATCGCCATCGGGTTACTGGCCATCGGTGGCTCGTCCCG
>VFQT010001849.1_pt1 | contig 23640 bp, 18 predicted proteins | sample 3512381 | NCBI WGS metagenome assembly VFQT01 (sample SAMN10412376, study PRJNA504923) | tailings metagenome | isolation source: Relicate 2 Philex TSF3 active mining site | place: Philippines: Tuba, Benguet | collected 2017-08-29
AAACTCAAAAGAATTGACTGCTAGAGAGAACAATGGTGGAACATTGGGGTTTAATGGAAAGATACATCCTTGACCTCACCACTCCTTGTATGGATCATTCTTACTTTTTTCTTTCTTAGTCAGACTCAAGATACCCGAAGACGAGCGACCTAGGCCTGACCAGGTTGAAGGCCAGAGAAATTCTGCGTTGGAGGACCGAACTCGTCACTGTGGCAAAAGTGTGAGATGAGTTGGGCCTAGGAGTGAAAGGCTAATCGAGCTCGTGAATAGCTGGTTTTTGGCGAAACCTTTTTAGGAAGGGCCCGAGCAATCACCAGTGAGAGTGTAAGCACAGGCAAAGGTTGGGGCGGGTCTCAGCTGCCACTTTTCTATGCCAAAGCTGAAGTTTTCATTTGCTTTGCTCGGAGACAGGCGGGGGGTGCGAAGGTCCCCTGCCAAATGGGAAACAGCCCACACAGTTCGTGAAGGTTCCAAAGAAAGAACTCATTGGACATTGAAGTTTTTCATCCAAAATCCTCTACAAATTAGGCTTGGAAGCAGCCAACTGTCATGAAAGCGTAAGAGCTCGTAGAGGTAGATTCACAGCACTGAATATTTTCGGAGCTTAAGTTCATCACCAAGACGGCTAGTGTATGAAATCTTTCTTTTTTTTTCTTCAAGATTTTTCAAAAACACCCGGGGACTTTCCTGGGTGGCTTCCCCAGTCTTTGGAACTGAAGCATCTTGACCAGAGACTTCTCTGGTGGTCAGACCAGACCTAGTGGAAGATTTCCGTGAACCCTGGTCCGGGCTTTTTCTTTTTTCAACATAGATCCACCGGCGTTGCATGGCTGTCGTCAGTCCGTGGTCTCAAGCCGTGCCAGCACTCATTTTTGAAGTGCAAATTACGGACACCACCCCTTTCAGAAAAATCTTTTTCAGATTTCTGAATACATGAACATTTCCGTTCTTGTAAAAGTGGGGGTCACGTCTAGTCTTCATGGCCCTTATGGAGTGGGCTACTCCTGTGTTACAAAGGGAAGTTCAAAGTGCAGCGAACAGTGAAATCTTTTGCAAATCAGAAAAGCTTCCCAATTTCGGATCCACCCCTGCAACTCGGGATGGTGAAGCCGGAATCATGAGTAATCGTGGAACAGCTAGCCACGGTGAATATCAGAACATTCTCTAGAGTACACACCGCCTGTCACACCGATGAATTTTCAAGGACTAAAAGATAGGCAAAAAAATTTCCCCTTTTTTTTCACAAGCCAGAGAGCAAAAAACAAAGGGGGCTTTTGTTTGTTGATCGCAGGTTAAGGAAAAAACACTGGTTAAGTCAAAACATGGTGGCGCTAGGTGAACCTGGTGCTGGAAAGATTTTTTTTTGCAGTATAGAGGAGTGGTTCCTTGTGAGGTTCATGCCCTCGAGACAATAGTTCGAATCTATTTACTGCACTTTCTTTTTTTCTCTTGAACTTTCCGCTCCTCAATCTGAACTTTCATTGCTTTACATCTTGAAACCAAACAGTGGCTTCACTATGTAGGCTTTGGTCTTCAGTGCAACTCTTATGGGAACTGCGCTTGTGTTGGCTATTCCTTCTGAGGGACTTCTGGGAAGTATTTTGTAGTTGCCTTTGGTTTCTGCTTTGCTTCTTTGTTTGATTCCTCAAAAAGAATCTTCTGTGCATAAGCCTTTGTCCCTTTTTGTGAGCCTTGTTATTTAGCTTTTGTGTATGCGATAGTGGTCTGCGTTTTTGCCTTCCGCAGTTGAACCTTTTCAACATGTGATCGGTTTCCAATGCACATGGTCTGGCCTTTTGTCCATTCAATTGGAATTTGGGGTGGATAGTTTGAGCTTGTGGATGCTTTTGTAGACTGCAGCTCTTCTTCCATTGTCTATTTAGTGTAGCTGGAATACTCAGAACGCACATAGTCAATCTTTTTTTAGCCTTCTTCTGGCTATTGAAGGGATTTTGTTTTTGACTTTCACTAGTCTAGACGTGTAGTGCTTTTACATTTTGTATGAATGCTCTTAGTTGCCCATGTACTTGCTTATTGGACTTGGAGGAAGCCGACCTCGAAAAACTCGTGCAGCTTATCTTTAGGTGGTGTATACTTAGGTTGGAAGTTAGGCTATGCTTCCCTGTTTGTAGATGTTGATCAGCAGTAGGGGAACTACTAACTATCTTTAGTAGAGTCATCTTCCTTAGGATTCCAGGCGTCAAACTTTGCTTTGGTGGGGATTTTTCTAGGGGTTTAGGGTAAAAGTCCCTTTGATGCCTTTGCACTTGTGGTTGACTGAAGCTCACGTGGAAAGGAGTACTGCAGGAAGTGTGTAGTAGGCTGGAGTTTAGCTAAAGCTTGGAACTTATGGATAGTATCGTTATAACTTGATGTTGTTTCCAGCTGCAAGCCTTTACTTTGGGCCAAGGATCAACACTGTTTGTTAGTAGGGAATTTAGTATGGAAGTTAGACTACTCTTCGTCAAGTGGATTTGAAAAAAATTGTGGCCTATAGTAGCGTGGCTCATATGAGTATGCTTGTGTTGGCCTTGTTTAGTTTGAATGAAGTGGCTGTTTTGGGAAGGGTGTTTACTATGTTGGCTCACGGAGTCAGCAGTCCCGCTCTTTTCCTTTGTGTAGGAACATAGTATGATCGATTTCATACTAAAAGGATCAAGTACATGGGTGGAGTGGCCACTACTATGCCGCTCTTTTCCTTGTTCTTCTTTCTGTTTAATTAGTGTAACATGGCCTAGCCATAGACTCCTAATTTTGTGGGAGAATTCTTGTCTTTGAGGGGAATTTTCAGGCAAAATCCAGTGAGGTTGGTGTAGAGGTAGGGTGGAGTTATCTAGAGGGCGGTCTATTCTTAGTGGGCATATTCTCGTGTGGTTCATGGAATGCCTAAAATTCAATTTGTGAAAAGCATGGCTGATTAGAATCGCCGAGAATTTTTCATGCTTTAGATCCTTCTTTTGATTGCTTAGTGGTGGGGATTGAAACCCTCTGCTGTGTTGGATTCTTAGGGATCTGGCATCTATTCTTGGGTTGCATGTGCATACCCTTCTTCTTCCCAATAGAGCTGGGCTTTGAACTTTTCATCTTTTTTCCGGGTGCATAGCTCAATGGTAGAGCGGCTGCCTTACAAGCAGTAGGTTGTGGGTTCAAATCCTTCTGTGCCCAGAGTGCATAGCTCAAAGGAAGAGCGGCGGTTTCCAAAACCGCAGGTATAGGTTCGAGTCCGTTTGCACTTGAAGGCGGATATAGCTCAATGGCAGAGTTTTTGGCTTCCAACCAAAGGACGAGAGTTCGACTCTCTCTATCCGCTTCAAAGCACAGAGTGGATGCCTCTCCACCAGCAGAAAAGGACGTACAAAAACGAAAGGCTGTTCACCACAGATCTCCTTCTGGAAACTTCAAATCAAAAAAATCCTTCAAGGAGAATCCTCTCCAAGAAGGAAAAAACCAACAGGGAAGTCGAAAGTAGTAGCGAATGAAATCGATCCAATTTGGCCTTTTTCTTCTCTCTGCGAAATTGCAGAAAAAATGGGCCCGTGAATTTCTCTGGAAAAGAGCAACCACAGTGGGTGAAAGTCCCGTAATGGTCCCTTCTTCGTCAAAGATTCTGGCTTGAAAAGTTGAAAGACTTTTCTTTGGAGGTGCCACCCTCCTAAAAAAACTGCTGAAGTGAGAGAGAGCGAACAAAGTATCGTGAGAGAAAGGTGAAAAAGAAGGGCCACGGATGTCCTGTGAAAAAGTCCTGAAACTCTGTGTGTCTCCACAGCAAAGCTTTTTTTTCTTGAAGACTAGAAAGCTTGTGTGCCTTTTGCACCATGAGTGGGCGAGTTCTTGATTCTGGCCTTGCTTAAGCGAGAAAGCGTAGGCTTTTTTTTTGGGGATTTAGCTCAGATGGCAGAGCATATGTTTTGCAAGCATAGGGTCTTGGGTTCGATTCCCAAAATTTCCACAACAATTCTGGCCAGGAAAAGAAAATTCTGGTTTTTCAGGCATTCCACCATTGAAGAAATGTTTCAAGATCTGAAAAGAAAAAACTTGCACCGTATAAATCCGACTCGGGTGGGAAAGCAGAATATGCGCAGGCGATGGGAGACTCTGGGCTAAGGAACTCGGCAAATTCATTGCGTACCTTCGGAAAAAGCAATCCCAAAAAATTCATTCTTGGGGACACTAAAGAAAGGGGAGCGACTGTTTCTCAAAAACACAGGGCTTTGCCACGTCGAAAGACTTTGTATAAGGCCTGACGCCTGCCAGGTGCTGGGAGATATTGAAGGAAGGTTTCGCCTTTCTCAAGAAGGACCAGTGAACGGCAGCCCTAACTCTGAGGGTTCTAAGGTAGCGAAATTCCTTGTCGAATAATTGTCGACCCGCATGAATGGCGTCACGACTCTCCTGCTGTCTCAGCCCAGACCCCTGCGAATTTGACATTCTCGTGAAGAGGCGAGAGAGTTCCCACGGGACAATGAGACCCTGTAAACCTTCACTCTAAGCTTTTCTTGCATGATTTTGATCCAGTGTTCAGCTTAGGTGGGAGCTGCTCTCCAACAAAGTGGGAGAAAGCAAAAGTGAGAGACCACTCACTGAAGAAAGATCATGCACTTCTTTTGGAATGCCGGAAAGCTTGGGAGTTTGTCTGGGGCGGAAGCCTCCTAAACAGTATCGGGGGCGTGCAAAGGTAGAGAAAGGCTAAATTCTAGCTATTTCATTGGCAACCCAAAAACTCTGCTTAACTGCGAGGCACACAGGCCCAGCAGATTTACGAAAGTAGGCGGTAGTGACCCAGCTTTTTTCAGTGGACAAAAAGCTGATCAACGGATCAAAGGTACTTCAGGGATAACAGGTTAATCGACCCTTAGAGTTCCTATCGACGGGGCGGTTTGACACCTCGATGTCGGCTCATCGCGTCCTGTTCCTGAAAACGGAAATAAGGGTTAGACTGTTCGTCTATGAAAGCGGTACGTGAGCTGGGTTCAGTGCGTGGCGACACAGCACGGTTCTTCTCTGTGGGAACATCAAAGACTGCTTCAAAGGTTTTTTAGTACGAAAGGACCTGAAAGCCTCCACCTCTGGTTTCTCAGTTGTTTTCTTCAAAGCACGGCTGAAAAGCTACGTGGGGAAACTGAAAAGCTGAAAAAATCTCAAGCTTCAAAGTTCTGAAGATCTATGTCTCTTTTCATGGGGAATAGAACATCCCCTTTCAATCGGTTCTGGGTAAAATCTTGTAAAAGAAAAGCTACAGGATGCGAAAAATTTCAAACTTTTTTTTCAAGGTGGATATAGCTCAAAGGCGGAGCATTGGTCTGTGGCTCCAAAGGGTGCAGGTTCGAGCCCTGTTATTCACCAATCATCCACGGTAGCCAAACGTCCATTTTTTCTGAAAAGGAAAGTCGAAAGGCTTTCTGCAGAACACTGGAGTGAGAATGCCCACATAAGTAGCAACAGTCTAGATTCTAGACCGCCGAAATTCCCCCTGCTTTCGCTTCAAAAGGGAGTGACTCGGTCTCTAAGGAAAAGTTTTTTGACACTTTCCGAAGAGGGCTACGTTTTTTCAGAATTTTTCTCTAGAATTGACTTCATCAAGGCGTGATTTTCTTTCTTCCTCCGTAGCTCAGTGGTTAGAGCGGTTGGCTGTTAACCAAAAGGCCGCAGGTTCAAATCTTGCCAGAGGAGTGGCGTAAATAGCTCAATCGGATAGAGTCTTGTACTACGGATACAAAGGTTGTGGGTTCGAGCCCTGCTTTACGTAGGCAAGATAGCTCAAGGGCAGAGCATACGTCTCATAATCGTAAGGTTAAAGGTTCAAATCCTTTTCTTGCTACTCTGAAACTTTCTGCCAAAGCAGAAGGAAAGGGCAGGTAGCTCAACGGTAGAGCATCGAGCTTTTAATTCGATGGCTAAGAGTTCGAGTCTCTTTCTTCCCACTATGAATACTTCTTTCCAATTGATCGCCACCGGAGCATTGACTTCTCTTTTTTAGATGTTGCGATGTAAAAATCCTGTGCATGCAGTGTTCTACCTAGTGTAGACCTTTTAGCACTGTTCTGGTTTGTAGGTTTTTTTGGGTCTTGAATTTTTTGTGTAGTTGCAACTTTTGGTCTATGTAGGTGCATAGGCTATTTAGTTTTAGTTTGTGGTTATGTAGTTGGACATTCAATCCACAGAAATCTTGGCTCACCAACGAGGAAGTTACCCTATTACTGGGGTCTAGGCTTAGTGCGTGATGGGAGGAGTGTTGTACAATTAGAATTCTTTGGCACCCTTGAATTCTCTGAACACTTCTTCTGCCAGGAACCCTGTGATGCATAGTGGATTTTGGACTTCCACTAGGGAATCTACCACTCCTGTGGTCAACTAGGGAATTGCTTTGTACGGAGTCCACCCTTTTTAGTTGATGGTCAGGTCTTTTGTTTTGTTGGTAGCTATGATTGGAGCTGTGGCATTGACATAGGAACGTCCAGTGGAAACACCAAATCATGACGTCTTTAGGCAACACGCAGTTGACTTCCAAAAAGTGGTGGTTCAACTTCCAAAAGCTTCACCTGATGCTTCTTTTTTTAACATGATGGCTATGACAGTGAATTATCGAGGAAGTTTGTAGGAACAACCTGTTTTGGGAGTGGTCAACAACCATTTGGTTCGATATCCTACTCCTTCCAATTTGAATTCCAATTATAATTGGGGAGTCTTGAGGGGATAGTGTTAGGTCCTTCAAATTGCTACCGGAATTTTTTAGGCAATGCATTATACTGCTCACGTAGATTAGGCATTCCATAGTGTGCAACATTAGATGCGAGACGTTCCTTTCGGATGGTTGTTGCGATATTTGCATGCCAATGGAGCCAGCCTCTTTTTCAGGGTGGTGTATTTGCATTAGTTTCGTGGATAGTATTACACTAGTTATGCTCAACCACGTGAATTGGTGTGGATTCTTGGTGTGGTTATTTAGTAGATCATGATTTTGACTGCTTTTATTGGGTATGTATTGCCTTGGGGACAAATGAGTTTGTGGGGAAGGACAGTGATTACTAGCTAGGCAAGTGCTTTGCCTGTGGTGGGAAGTTCTATTGTGGCTTGGCTTTGGGGAGGATTTAGTGTAGATAATCCTACTTTGAATCGTTTCTTCAGCTTGCACTATTAGTTGCCCTTTATTTAGGCAGCTTTGAGTTTGGCTCATTAGGCTGCTTTGCATCAGTATGGGTCTACTAATCCTTAGGGAATCCAAAGGCAAGGTGACAGGGTAGATTTTTATCCTTATTACTACACCAAAGATTTGGTGGCTGCCTTTAGGATGAGGTTGGTGGCTGCTTTTTTGGTAGCTTTCAGGCCTGAAAGGTTGGGACACCCTGATAACAACATTCCTGCCAACCCCTATTCTACTCCCGCCCATATTGTGCCTGAGTGGTATTTCTTGTGGGTCTATAGGATTCTTCGTTCTATTCCTAACAAGTTGGCTGGAGTTTAGGCAATTTAGTAGGTTTTTGTGGCCTTGCTTAGTTTGCCTTTTGTGCATACTCCTGGTGTTCGAGGTCCTTCTTTCCGAAGGTAGCATCAAACTCTGGTCTGGGCTTTGATTAGTGATTTCTTCTAGTAGACTTATTAGGGACAACAACCAGTTGAAGCTCCTTATGTTTTCTAGGGTCAGTAGGCCACTGTAGCCTTCTTTGGTCTTTTGGGTGCATAGTGTGTGGCTGCTTAGGTGGATGATTGGCTTAGGACTTTTTCTAGGCGTCTCCAGTCCTCCCAAGTCAGGCACAGGCAGAGGGATTCCAAGTGATTTCAGAAATCTTGAAAAATCACCCCTGAGCAAACACTTCAGGAAACTTTCTTTGGTTGAAAAATATAAACTTTTCACTGAACTGAACAAAACCAGCAAGAGAATTTTCAGACTCTTTTTCAACAATTTCTTCTGGCTGAAGAAAAAACAGAGAAATGTGGAAACACCTTGAAAATTCCATATTTTTGAAAAAAAAAGAATGGGGGCACATCCCTTTGAAAAAGAAGACGGTCTTCAGGTGAGGACAAAATGGTGAAATTCCCAGTCATGAAAGGATATGTTAGAAAAAACCCTTCTTAAACCATCTATTTGGCACTTTTTTCTCGCTTCTTGTGTTCTGACCTTCAATGAAAATTCAAAGGGCCAAATTCGACAAAATAAAGGGGTTTATGAAAGATTTTCTCAGATTTTCCGAAGCAAATTTCGAAAATTTCAAAAAGCATGAAATTTTTGCCTTGCCTAGAGTTTCAAAAAAAAATATTTTTGGTGATTTCATGCATACAGAAATTTGAAGAAGAAAGCTGCCACTCTTTCCTCGATCTTTTTTTCCTGAAAGTTTGCACACACTTCTCTTTCCCAATCAAACGGGAAAACTCCTTCTTCATTTTTCTTTTCTTCAATTCCAGCAAACTTTTAAAAAAAGAACACAGAGATTCGTGAGAAAGCTCTTCACGAAGGAAGATTTCTTCTGTTCTCTCAAAAACATATGAAAATAAAAAAGCTCAAAAATGGTATCTTTCCATCTTTGAAAAGCAAACTTTTGTGAAAAGGACTTTTTTTCTTCTTTTCTTGAAATTTTTGTGAAGAGCTTTTCCCAATTTTCTTCAATGTGTTTCTCCTTAAGAAACTGCTCAGAACAAAAAAGCCAAAAAGGGAAAATCAAGGAATATTAGGAAAAATCAAGAAAAAGCAAATAAAGGGAAAAAAACAAAAAAAAGGCATTTTTTGAACACCAAAATTTCAAGGCATGGATACTGTGCTATTACTACTACTTAGGGCCTTTTTTTCATTCAAATTGTCATGCAAATTTTCCAAGTGCACTTTTTTTTTGCACATTTTGAAAAAGTCATTTCCTTCTAAAATATGGTTCAAACCTCTTTTTTTCAAAAAGGTCGTTTCACTTGAAATCACACCCTTTTGGACCCCATTTTTTTTGGGTAATTTTCGTGAACTCGTTGAGGTACACATTCATATAAATAAAGGCTTCTTAGTTCGTCAGATTGAAAAATACCCGTTTTTGGCAAAAACTTTGAAAAAAATTCGAGCCTTTAAATAAAAGGAAACTTTTTTTTTTCAATTTTTCGTGCTTAGTAATAGGGGCGGCCGGGCAGCTCCAACAGGAGGTTGAACTCAAAAACAAAAAAAAAAAAAAGTTCTAATATAGATATAATATATAGTAATATATAGTATTATTATACATATTGTTTATTAATATAGTGTATTATACTGTATATTCATGCAAAATAAAGAATAAAAGGGCAAAAATTGCACATTTTGTCTCTATTTGCCTTTCATTTGCTGCAAAAAGAAGAAAAAAGCCAAAAATTGCTAAAAAAGTGAAAAAAAGAGAAAAAATTACATTTTTCACATAAGGTTGTTTTCACTGAACTGAACAATAAGACTTTGCTTTGCATTGAAATCTTGATTTCTTCAACCCCATAAAAAGGACAAAAATGCCATTTTTTCCATCTTTAAGGCCTTTTTTCATTTCACTGCAAAGCAAGAAGAGATAAATAGAGTATTTTTTGCTTTTTTTATTTGTTCAGTTCAGTTACAGCGAACTTTAAAAAAATTCATCATGAAAAAAAAACAAGGGGTGCACACTTTTGTTCAGTTCAGTGAAAAATTGCATGAAATGCTTCTTTTTTGGCTTCTTTTTCATTTCGATGGAAAGCAAAGAAAGATGAAAAAATGGCATTTTTGTCCTTTTTATGGGGTTGAAGAATTCTAGGAAAAAGCCGCAAAAAGAACAGACGGCAAAAGATATCCTTTAGCCGTCTGTTCTTTTTGCGGCTTTGTTTTGATTCCATTGAAAAAAAGAAAAAGTTTGCTTTTCAGAGCGAAGAATTGCATTTTTTTCTTAGCAAGTCAGAAAGATAGGAAGATGCCTTTCACCAATGAATTTCTCCATGGGAAATTTTGCCTCTTTTTTGCTTTGCTTCTTTGTGCATATTTTGCATATGAAAAGAAATTTTCTTTTCCAATGGGGCATGTGCTGGTGAAAAATTTCACCAGAAATCTGGTGAATTCTTCTGATTGGCAGCTTCTCTGTTCTTTTTGGGGCTTTTTTTCCTGATGGCGGTGTGCTATCTTCTTTTGACGAACCCCGAAAAATGGTATTTTTGGACTTTTCTTTTTCAAGGGGAAATTCTATCTTTTTCAACAATTTCTCCTGACTGAAGAAAAAAGAGGAAGCTGACGCCGCTGAGAAGGAGAAAAACTGCAGGAATCCCCCTTTCTTTTCTGTTTAAAGGTCTTCAAACTTTGATTGAGGGTTTCACCACACGAGCTTTCAAAAAAATGTCAAATAGACTTCCCAGGCGTGGTTTTTTCCAGAGAGCTTTGAAGAAACTCGTGAATCTCAGGGAGTTTGCTTTTTTTCTTTTTTATGCTTTGAATTTGCGAAAGAATTTTCTTCAACCATTGAAAAATTCTAGGTATTTTCATTTTTTGGAGAAATTTTCACTGAACTGAATATTAAAACTTTGCTTTTTTTTGTATTGCAATCCACCAAAAAAGTCTGGTGAGGTCTTTTCGAAAAGAATTCCTAAAAACTTGAAAAATTGCTTTTTGGTACACATGTTCAGTTCAGTGACAACGGTTTTGAAGTACGGACAGAGAGACTCGAACTCTCAAAAAAGAAGCTTTAGAAGCTTCCGCGTTTACCAAATTTCGCCATCTCCGCTAAGGTGTTGAAAAAGAATGGTGATTTCACAGGATTCCTGAGTTCATCTTTTTGTTGAAGAACTTCAGTCTAATAGAAACCTCCCAACTAGCAGAAAACTCCAGATTGAAGAATAGCCACAGTGGTTTCAAGAGCACTCAAAGCCATCTAAATACATGCAGCCAATGCAGTCAAAGGAGCTCCCTACACAAAAGGAGTGCACTACAAAGGAACCTATGTCTAAGAGGTAAAAAGGTGCAAAAGCTAGTGTCCCCTGAACATGTTACAATACTATCGAGTTCCCAAACTAATGGCACGGAAAGCGTAACTAATAGATTCCAACAAAATAAACAATGGTGCCATTGTCCACCTGGGTCCACTGGGCAAAAACTAAAGCACAAAACGAGCACCTCGACGAGCAATTCCCACCTAAGTAATGGCCCTTAGCTACCTGAAACTCTACCCCTAAGTAAAGCCTGCTTGTCCAGTGATGGCAGTAAACAAGGGAACCAGTCCAAAGCAGTTGCAAATCAACTACTAAAAGAACTAAACCCTCAACCATACTGGAGTAGTTTTTCCCCTGACATCTGCCAAAGAACTCCAAGCCCTAGGCTATCGATTGGTGTTCATCATGATTTCTTGGGTATTTTCTGCCCCAGAGAATCGACCATCAAAAGCTCGCCATTTAAAGTGCACACGTTCCAATGTTTGGGTATTCCAAAAAGCACTGATTGCTTTCTTAAATCCAGAAATGCCGCTATTCCTTACTGGAGCTGCCCTATGATTCTAAGAATGCAACCCTACAAAAATCAAAGCTGCTGCTGCCACGCTCAAAGACCATACAGAAAAAGCAGTTACAGTTCCCATCATAGGAACTTGAAAGCTTACCATAGGGACACTTTGCCATGCTTCAGCTGCAGACGCCACAAAATACAAAGTCCTCATCATTCTTGCCTTCTAAAAAAGAAAAAATGATTGCCAATCCTACGCCCCCTTTTGCCACTCGTAGAAAAAGCCCCTGGTCAAAATAAACAAGAAAGCCCTGAGCCTGCAAAATCCACTAAAGCCTGCGCACACTCCACCTACCCTCCAAGGCAACTAAAACCTGACTTCAATATCAAAAATCAAGAACTAAATAGCTGTCAGATAAAAACTTACGCTAAATGGGGAACGTGGTTGATCTTCGTTAAAGAAACCGCACTCGTAAGCAGTGCTTTTTTCCTAGTCTAGACGACCAGGCCTTACCAACAAAGGCAATACCAAGACTACAGCACCAACTCCAGCCCTGATTGCCATGTACAAAAGAATTGCAACATATGCAGATGCCATAGAAAGAAAAGAAGAGCAAAGAAAAGGTGTAGTTTCCATGCCAGGAAAGCTTGCGCCTTTTTTCAGACCACAGGTCTTTGAAGGAAACACTTCTTATTGCAGAGTTTTTCCAGGGCAAACTCCTGGAAAGGATTTCATGGACCATAAGAGGAAAAATTTCTCCTTTCTTTTATGACTTAGGATCTTTTGTTGATTAGGCCTGAATTGTATGGAATCGTAAGGTTTGGAATTTTGTTGTGGCATGGAAGTTGTGACTTGGCTGTTCCTGTAGCAGAAGTTTCTACTTAGATGGTTCAAGGAAGGAAAAAGCCTTCTGAAGACCACCACCTGAAAGTTCCTACTAGGGGCCCCAATCACCCATCTTCTTCTTTGACCGCTTGGGCAGTGGTTTAGTGTGGATTGAGTGCTTTGGTGTATAGGATGGTTCCTATGCACAGTATTTGTTAGGGTGGCTGTTTCTTGAAAGATAGGTATACTCTTTGGTAGGTTTCTGCCTTGCTTGTGGTGGCTGCTTTGGTCCTTAGGCTTTCTGTGAATTGGCAAAAGGGAGCTTTGATTACAGATCCAGAATATGCTTATTAGTCTATTCTTTCTGTTTTGGGTGGAAGTCTTTTGATTCAATCTGCAGATTAGATGGCTATGTATTAGAGCTAGGAATTGCAAAGTTTTAGGTAGATTGTGTAGTGTGGCTTGAATTCTAAAAATCCTTATTCTTAGGAAGCGGCCATTAAATACTTTCTTTTGAGTGCTTTCAGGAGTTGTTAGGTTTAGCTAGGAATTAGCTAGATTTATTGGTATTCTGGATCCACAAACTAGAGGGGAATTGCAGCTATTTAGAGCAGCAAAGGAGACGCGGATTCTCTGATGTAGTTTTTGGGAACTTGGTAGGTTAGCTTGGGCCTCTAGTGGAAATAGGGGGCAGCTCCTGTTCATTTTTGGGTGGCTGATGTGTAGGCTGGAAGGTGGACTAGTGTTTCTTTGTGGATTGCACTTTTGCCTAAAATTAGGGTGTTGGCTTTTTGGACTCATTGGTGGCAAAGCTAGTGGGCAGTCACCTTTGGAAAAAGTTAGCTTTTCTTTAGGATCTTTTCTTAGTTGGTGGGAGCATAGGCTCCTTTGGCGCAAACCCAATAGAAACGATTGCTTAGGTTTAGTAGTGTAGGTCATATGGGCTTCATGTTGATGGCTTTGTGCTGCAGTGCGGCAGAGGCAGTCAGGGCTTAGTGGCTTCATTAGTTCTTGTACAGTGTGGTGAATCTGGGGGTTTGGGCATAGTTGCAATGGCCTTAGATTCGACCTGACCACATGGGAAAAGCACAAGGTCCTCAGTACTAGTGGGACTTGAAGAACTTGGCGGCGACCTCCCCAGCGGCAGCCTTTAGGTTCACCGTTTTCATGGTCAGTTAGGCAGGATTGCCTCCTATGGCAGGCTTCCTGGGAAAAGTTGCCATTCTTCAAAGCAGCTAGAAAAGGGGCCTTTTCGTGCCTGTGGCTGTTGCTTTGTTCAGGACTTTGCTGGGAAGTGCTTATTATTAGAAGGTGGTGAAAATTAGCTACATGGAAAAAGCAGAATCTTGGGCAAGTTATGGAAAACTTAGTTCTTAGAATGCCTATATTCTTGCCAGGAGCACTGCCTAGATCTTGGTGGCTTAGTGGCATGGACGTGGTCTTTTGTTGGCCACTCATTAGCTAAGGCTAAGGTGATTTGCTCTTTTTTCATTTTGATGAATTTTTACCCTTAGTTTGTGCGGTGGTTTTGTAGCACTAACGCCAAAGATATTGGCATGTAGTATTTGGCTTTTGCTAGGTGGTGCGGTGTGATGGGAACCACTATGAGTTTGTTGATTCGAATGGAGTTGAGTAATGCAGGTCCCGGGATTTTGGCGGGAAATGGACAACTTTACAACGTGTAGATCACAGCTCACGGTTTGTAGATGATTTTCTTTGTGGTTATGCCTGCTCTTATGGGTGGTTTCGGGAACTGGTTGGTTCCCGTGATGATCGGAAGGGTAGATATGGCTTTCCCTCGAATGAACAACATTAGTTTTTGGGTGTTGCCAATGGGATAGACTCTTTAGTAGTTGAGTGCATAGGTAGAACAAGGGCCCGGAATTGGGTGGACTGCCTATCCTCCTTTGAGTAGTGCTTTGAGTCACTCTGGAGCTTCTGTTGATTAGGCTATTTTTAGGTTGCATATCACTGGTGTTGGATCCATTTTGGGATCTATTAACTTTCTTGTGACTGTGGCCAACATGCGAGCTCAGGGAATGACTTTGTATCGCTTGCCTTTGTTTGTGTGGGCTTAGTGCTTTGTCAGCATTTAGTAGATTGGAAGTTTGCCTGTGTTTGCCGCAGGATTGACCATGTAGTTGACTGACCGAAACTTTAACTCTAGCTTCTTCTTGCCTGCAGGAGGAGGTGATGTTATCTAGTATCAACACTAGTTTTGGTTCTTTGGTCACCCTGAAGTTTACGTGTTGATTTAGCCTAGGTTTGGAGTGGTTAGTCATGTGTTGAGCTTTTTTAGCCGAAAACCTGTGTTTGGATACGTAGGAATGGTGAATGCCATGGGAGCTATTGCAGTTCTCGGATTCTAGGTGTGGGCACACCACATGTATACTGTGGGCTTGGACGTGGATACTCGTAGCTACTTTACTAGGGCTACCATGATTATTGCCGTGCCTACTGGAATTAAAATTTTCAGTTGGCTCAGGACTTTGTACGGTGGATCTTTGTGGTTGACTACTCCTATGTTGTTCGCTTAGGGCTTTTAGGTGTAGTTCACCCTTGGAGGATTGACTGGAATTGTTTAGGCCAATAGGGGTGTGGACGTTGCTTTGCATGATACTTATTATGTGGTGGCGCACTTTCATTATGTGTAGAGTATGGGGGCAGTTTTTGGAATTTTTGCGGCCTTCTACTTTTGGTGTTCCAAACTTACTGGATGTCAATATCCTGAGGCTCATGGACAAGCACATTTCTTTTAGTTCTTTATTGGTGTGAATCTTACCTTCTTTCCTCAGCACTTTTTGGGGTTGGCGGGAATGCCTCGTCGATATTTGGACTATCCTGATGCTTTTTAGGGGTGGAATGTTTTGAGTTCTTACGGGTCTTACCTTAGCAGGTTGAGTTTCTTGTATTTCTTCTTGATTGTGTATTGGACTTTGGCTTACGCACCTAAGTGTAGGAACAATCCTTGGGCAGACAAAGAAGATCAAGATTAGAGGCCTGGATTGGAATGGGTTCTTCCTTCCGCTCCTGCTTATCATACCTTTGGGGATCAATTGCCTGTGATTCGACCTACTCCTTTGATTCATTCATTTAGTTCTTTGAAAAGAAAGAAAAAGGTTTTTTCAAATTTTTTGACGATGATGGCGGAATATGGCAGACGCGAAGATTTCAGCAATCTTTCTCTCAATTGCAGGTTCAACTCCTGCTCGTCGTAGTTTCAGAGAATGGCGCAGTGGAAGCGTTTCGCAATAGGGTTGCGAAGGTCATTGGTTCAACCCCAATTTCTCTGATCAGTATGGAAAGGTTTTTTCTTTTTTCACTTCATTTCCGTGGTTCAAGCAGCAAAATTGATTGGAGCAGGGTCCGCTTTGATTGCCCTTAGGGGAGTTGGAAGGGGCATTGGAATTGTGTTTGGAGCTTTGATTCAAAGGAGTGCACGCAACCCCACTATGGCGAAAGCTTTGATGGGATACGCCCTTTTGGGATTCGCTCTTTGCGAGTCCGTAAGGTAGTTCAGGTTGTTGGTAACTTTCTTGATTTAGTTCGGTTCACCTGTTTTTTTTGGAATCATGGCTGAGTGGCTGAAAGCGTAAGCTTGCTAAGCTTTTGGAGAGTCATTCTCCCGGAGGTTCGAATCCTTCTGATTCCGTCACAGCATGATGATCGAGTGGCAATGGTGGGGGGTTGTAAACCCCTTGAGTTTCTCTTCGCAGGTTCGAATCCTGCTCATGCTACAAGCAGTTATGATGAAACGGTAAACATGCTACGCTAAGGACGTAGTGGATTTCTAGTCCTTAGGAGTTCAAATCTCCTTTTCTGCATGGAAAAAAGTGCCTCTAGTTCAGTGGCAGAACGTGAGCTTCCTAAGCTTAAGAGGATGGTTCGATTCCGTCGAGGTACAGTGCAGAGCATATAGCTTAAGTGGTGGAGCACTTGACTAATAATCGAGGGGTTGCAAGTTCAAATCTTGCTTTGCTCAAATGCAAAGGAGTATGCTTGTATTTTTTTTGACTGTGCTTAGGTGGACTGCTTGCCTTAGCTCTTGGACCGTGGCTTTTGCCACAGCATTGGCGCAGCTCGGCATTTGGACTACAGTTTTGGCTTTGGTGCCTATGGTGTCTGCATGGACAAACTTCCGTCCTGTTTCTGGACAGCATCCTCACTTGACCTTTTCAAGGAATTTCCTTCTTTTAAGACTTTCCTTTTTCTTGAATTTTTTGCGATTCTGGCGAAATTGGTAGCCGCGGAAGCTTCAAAAGCTTCTTCTGATCACAGATTATAGGTTCAAGTCCTATGAATCGTACTATGAGTAGTCACAGGAAAATCCCTCATCATGGGTATCATTTGGTGGACCCTAGCCCTTGGCCTAGGTAGACTGCTATGACTTTGATGCTTAGGTTGTAGAGTTCTGTTTTGTTTTTTCACCAGTATAGTGCTGGACCTACTTTGGCAAGCTTGAGTTTTCTCAGGTTGATTACAGTGGCCACTTAGTGGTGGCGTGATGTGACACGAGAAGGAAGTGCAGGCTATCATACTAGGAAAGTTCGTAGTGGACTTCAACAAGGAATGTATTAGTTCATTAGGAGCGAAGCCGTCTTCTTTGTTGGGTAGCTTTGGGCTTTTTTGCATGCCAGTTTGCAACCAACTGCTTTGATTGGATTGAACTGGCCTCCTGTAGGAATTGTGCCTGTGGATTGGAAAGGATAGCCTAAAGTCAACACTCTTTAGTAGTTGGCATCTTTCTTCACAGCCAATGCAAGGAAGCATAGGATTGAAAGCGGGAAAAAGAATGAGTGCCGATTCCAATAGTAGCTTACTATTGTTTTGGCTTAGCTCTTTATGTATTGCCAGTATTAGGAATATACTGGAAGGGCCTTTACCTTTAGTGACAGCGTGTTTGGAAGTGGTTTCTATTTGACCACAGGATTTCACGGTTTCCACGTTTAGGTTGGGTTTTAGTACCTTGGTGTTTGTGGGTTGTAGATTGAGTCCACACGAAAAGGACATTCTGTGGCCCTTGACCTCAGGATTTAGTATTGGCACTTTGTGGACGTGGTTTGGGTCTTCTTGTTGTAGATTGTTTACGCTTTCGGAGGAGCCCTTCCTACTAGTGAACTTGCAGCTTGTAGCTATTTGGATCAATGCGACCAAGGAAGGTGTTCTTTGGCTCATTTGTTGTATGAAGCAAAAAGCTATGAGTTTGCTCACCCTACTGCAGGACTTTGAATTTTTTGTTCTTTTTTCATCATGATGTTTTTTCAAAGGAAAGCAGACGCTCCTATGAGGTGGCAGATGTTGTTTCAAGATCCCGCGACTTCTAATATGGAAGGGATTGTTGATTTGCACGCTGACATTTGTTGTTTTTAGATTGTGGTTTTGATTTAGGTTTTGTGGGTTGGAGCTCGTATTGTGGTGGTCTTTCATCATAGCCATCAACCAACTGCTGAGCGATTCAACCATCATACTAGGTTGGAAGTGGTTTGGGCTGTGTAGCCTTCTGTGATTGTGACTTTGATTAGGTAGCCTTCTTAGTCTTTGGTGTATACTTTTGATGATTTGGTGACTAAACCCTGTTAGACTGTGAAAATTACAGGTCGTCAATGGTATTGGAGTTATGCTATTGATGAGCACGTCAATATGAACTAGAGTGCGAACGCACAAGCTGAATAGTTGAAGGTGTCAATTTTTTCTCCCAAGGCTAAATGGTCCAATGGTGAAGATGCGAGTTTGCAAAACTTGAGATAGCAGTTCAATTCTGCTTTTTGCCTTTTCCTGGAAATTTCTTTTATTTTCAGTGCACAGAAAAAATCTTTCCCAGTGATGAACCTTTTTATGTTCAGTTCAGTGAAAAAAATCAGGTGGTGATGAGGGTTTTCCTCTAGAGTCATATGATTCTTTATTAGCTTGTGATGATTTAGTCTACTGTGGTACCTTAGTAGCTTGCTGTAGCTTTCTTGACTTTGGTAGAACGTCGAGTTATGGGTGCAATGCAACGACGACAAGGACCTAATGCTTGGGGATTGTTTGGTGTGCTTCAGCCCTTCTTGGACGGCTTGAAATTGTAGTTGAAAGAACCTGTGGTTCCTAGCAGTGCAGATCATGGCTTGTTCTTGTGGGCTCCTATTTTGACTTTCTAGACTAGTCAGCTTGGGTGGGCTGCTTTGCCTACCAGTCAAGCAGGGGCTGTCAGGGATTTGAATTAGGGAACTATGTATGTTTTGGCTGTTGGAAGCCTTGGTGTGTACGGAATTTTGTAGGCAGGGTGGGCCAGTAATAGTAAATATGCCTTTTTGGGATGTTGTCGTTCTGTGGCTCAAATGATTAGTTATGAATTGCCTATGGGATAGGTGGTTTTGACTGTTTGCGTGATTTGTAATAGTTTGAATTGGAGTTCTTTGGTTAGGCAACAAGACCATGGGATCTTTCTTTAGCCTTTGTGGCCATTGTTTTTGATTTGGGTAGTGTGTACTTAGGCAGAATTGAATCGTGCACCTTTTGATCTTCCAGAGGCAGAAGCTGAATAGGTTGCTGGATATAATGTGGAATATGCTTCTATGGGCTTTGCCCTCTTCTTTATCAGGGAATACAGTTCCATGATTTTGATGGGAAGGGTTACCAGGTTGTTGTTTTAGGGTGGAGGTGCGGCTCCCTTTTCCTTTCTTAGGTGGCTCCCTGTTCCTACTAGGTTTTGGCTCAGGCTAAAAAGGACTGCTGTGGTCTTCTTGTTTATTTGGGTTCGTGCTACTTAGCCTCGTTTTCGTTATGACCAATTGATGAATCTTGGATGGAAACGACTTTAGCCATTGACTTTGGCAGGTTTTGTTGCAAATGCCACCTTGGTTTTTGCTTTTCAAACACTCTGAAAATCACGGTGCAGAATGTACTTGCCTGCGATTCTTGCACCTTTTTTTGGCAGTGCCTAGGCAGGATTGAGTGGCCGTTGGCTTGGTGCTCGAGGCAGGGGACTTGTGACCATTCTAGGATTGGGAACTAGGACTGTTTAGAGTTCTTAGATTTAGTATGAAGTGGTGAGTTTGCAGTCTGCTGTGACTGTTCCTTTGGGTCCATGGTTTCAAGCCCATACCTTGAACATTCAGTGGATGTAGTGGATTGACCCTTTGAGTGCTTCTATGATGCTCACTGTCTGCACTGTTAGCTTGTGTGTCCATATTTACAGCTTGGGCTACATGCAAAATGATCCTCACTAGCCACGCTTTCTTAGCTTTTTGAGTTAGTTTACAGGATCTATGTTGTTTTAGGTCACCAGTAATGATTAGGTAACTTTGCTTGTTGGTTGGGAACTTATTGGAGTCAGGAGTTATTAGTTGATTGGTTTTTGGTTTTGTCGATTGAGCAGGACCAAATCTGCGCAAAAAGCTATGTTGGTGAACCGTGTAAGTGACACCATTTAGCTTGGAGCTTTGTTGCTTAGTTGGTGGTGTTAGGGAAGCACTGACACCATTTAGATTTCCGCCCTGAGGACTCCCGCTTCTTATGCAGATTGGATTTGCCTTTGCTAGTTGGGTGGTGCTTTGGGAAAAAGTGCTCAACTTGGATTGCACGTTTGGTAGGCAGACAGGATGGAAGGACCTACTCCTGTGTCTGCATTGATTCACGCGGCTACCTTGGTCACTGCGGGAATCTTTTAGATCGCCCGTACTCAAGGGCTTTGGGAATGCAGTTCTTTCGCCCGAACTTTGTTGATTTGGGTTGGTGCTGTGACCAGCTTGATGAGGAGGACCTAGGGAATGGTTCAAAATGACGTGAAACGAGTCATTGCTTATAGTACTTGTAGTCAGTAGGGCTATATGGTGGTGGCTTTGGGACTGAGTCATTATGGATTGGCTATGTATCATTTGATGACTCACGCTTGCTTCAAAAGGTAGTTGTTCTTGGGAGCAGGTGTGGTTATTCATGCCAGTGCTGATGTGCAAGACATGCGACGTTCTGGAGGTGCACATGCCAGCCTTCCTTTTGCCTGGGCTTGTTAGCTTCTTGGAACTTTGAGTTTGTTGGGATGGCCTTTCTTGAGGGGATATTATAGCAAAGATGCTATTTTGGAACTTTCTTGGAGGACTCCTGGGTCTGCTGCAGCCTATGGTCATTTGATTTAGATGACAGTGGCTTGTTAGACCAGTGCTTATAGTTTTCGAGTGTAGTTGGCGGTGTTTACTCACGCACCAAATGCACGAAAAGCGGAAATCTGGACTCCTGGACTTCCTTTCACTATGACTGTGCCTCTTTTGATTTTGGCCACTTGTTCTGTGTTTAGGGGATATTAGTTGAGTGACGCTTTGATTGGGTGGGGAACACCCTTTTGGGCGACTGGAGTGGTGCCTGCCACCACACAAAGGGTAAGGAGTCATATGATTCCTGTGTCTGTTGCCCTTTTGCCTTTGGCCACCCTTGGAATTGGCTAGGTTATGGCCAAAGTTTTCTAGTGGCCTTTGCCCTAGTGTACTGAAGCATCTTGGAAAGCAATTTTCTTGTTTCTTCAAGCTCGTTGGGGATTTGATGCTTTCTTTAATCAACGAGTCAGTCTTCCTGTGCTTCAATAGGGAGAAGCCACTTGGGCTTCTTTGGATAAAGGTCTGTTGGAATGGTAGGGACCACGAGGAATTAGCTTTCAAGTCACTTCCTTCTTGCCCTAGGTACGAAATAGTGGATTTATTCACGATTATGCTTAGGTTTTGCAATAGGTAGCCATTAGGGGATTGGTGGGATTCACCAGTCTTTTGATGCTTCCAGTGAAAGAATAGATTCTCAGGGCTCTTTAGAGGACCCTTCTTCCACAACCACACCCAGATTCACCTTTTTTCAAAACAATGACTGCCAATGCATAGTAGTGGACCCTTTAGACCATGTTTTTCTTGGCAGCTTTGGGGACTTTTTAGAATCGACGAAACTTCTAGGTTATGTAGTAGTGTATTGAAGCCATGTTGCTTTCTGTGAATATGGTTTTTTAGACAGCTTCTGTGAGGCTTGACGATGTAAATGGACAACTTTTGGCTCTTTGGGTGTTGACTGCGGCTGCTTCTGAAACAGCTTTGGGCTAGGCACTTTGTGTATAGTATTTTCGCCTTCGATCTACTTTGGATGTGGAGTTGATCAGTTAGTAGAAAGGCTGAATTTCCTCATGTGTTCTAGCCGAGATAGCTCAGTGGCAGAGCAAAAGACTGAAAATCTTTGGGCCGTTTGTTCAAATCAAACTTTCGGCATTTGAATCTTTCATGAACTTTTTCCCCTTGATCCGTCTTCATCGTCTAGTGGTTAGGACAGGGCTCTTTCACAGCCCAAAGGTGAGTTCAATCCTCACTGGAGATAACTTTCTTTGAAATTTTCCCCTCTTTGAAAAAGCTGGTGCCTTATGGTGAAAAAAATCGTGGCTCCTTGGGGGTATACACGCCCACTTCCAAAAAAATAGAAAAAATGGGTGTTCTTCAAAAAAATGGTGAGCAGGAATGAAATTGGGGGACTGATGAAAAAACAAAAATGGCCCCTTTCTTTTCCACACCACAGGAGTGCTCAATCTTTCAGTTTTAGTGATCGTCATTTTTGGTATTTTGATACTGCAGCCCCCATTCCTGGAGTGTCTGGTCGACTTTTTAAAGGGAAACTTTAGAAAGCTGAGATTTAGGATCAATGGCTGGGGTTTTAGTCTAAAAAACAGCAAAAGCAAACTCTTCTGCGTGAAACTGACCAAAAAAAATGGAGTTTCTTTCAGCACCAAGAAAGCCTGCTTTAGAGCAATTAGGTCAAAGCTGGGTTTTTTCCAACACTGAAAAGCAGGAAAGCAAATCTCCCATGTTCTTTGGTGTGTATGAACGGAAAGAAGCAAAAAAAGAGGATTGCTTTTCAAAAAAGGGGGGATGTGATGCATCTTGAAGAAGCTTCAGCTTGGGGTATAGCCAAGTGGCAAGGCACTAGGTTTTGGCTCTAGCATCGGTGGTTCGAGTCCTCCTTCCCCAGCTCTTTGAAATGATTCTTTCCTCTCACAGCTGATCAAAACAGATGGCACGAAAAAATCACGTAGGAAATCTTCGAAGGAAGCTCTGGCCTTCTTCTAGTTTCTGTGTTTTTGCCGACAAAAAAGCGGGAGTGGATCTTTGGGCTGAGCAATTGATGACTTTTCAAAAAGTCAATGCAGTCTTTTCTGAGTGCAAGAAACCATCTGGCGGAAAAAAAACTCAACCTTTGTAGAACCCTGGAAAACTTTAGCTTTCTACAGCAGCTGCTTCTCAAAAATGGGTCCCTTTTTCTGTGCACACAGGAAAGCAAAAAACCATTGACCTTTTGCAAAAAAAAGTTCAAAATGGCATGAAAGGGTCCTTTTGAAGGGCAAAAGCTTGAAAGGAAAGATGGCAGAATGGTTATTGCGCCAATTTGGAAGGTTGGTTCCCTCAAAGGATTGTTGGTTCGATTCCTACTCTTTCCGTTTTTTCTGACATTTTTTTCTTCCATGATTTTCCCACAAAAAAAATTCCCAGAGGAAGTGGCGCAGATGGTTAGCGCGTGAGTTTGTCACACTCAAGGTCGGGGGTTCGATTCTCCTCTTTCTCGATCATTATGGGTTTGATCTTGGCCCAGCTTGAACGCGTGCAGAATGTTTAAGACATGCAAGTTGACTTGTCAAGGGTTTTCGAACCCTAGAAGTGAGCGTCCGGGTGCGTAGAAACCGATCTTCTGTGCCTTTTTCTTAAAACAGAAAAGCTTCACAGAAATTGGTCTGGATTAGGTAGTTGGAATTTCCAAGCCCAGGATCCATAGCCTTCCTCAACGGGAGAAAGGCCACAATGGGATTGAAAAAGGCCTATCCGCGCAAGCGGCAGCAGTGAAGAATCATTGACAATGGGAGAAATCTTGATCATGCATTTCTGCGTGTGGGAAGAAAGAACAAGCTTTCTTCTTTTGAGAAGGCAAGTTGTCGTAAACCACTTTTCTCATGTTTCTACAAAGACATACACTTGAGAAAATCTCCGGCTAACTCTGTGCCAGCCGCCGCGGTAAGACAGGGGGAGAAAGTGTTAAGCATATGGACTAGGTATAAAAGGCTGATAGGTGGCTTTTTTTCCATCATTCTCAGGGTGTGTAGTTCACACCACCAAGGATTCTAGAAAAAAAGCTTGAATGGTGTAGGGGAGGATTTGGGAATAGCCTCTGTACTGGTGAAATAGAAGCAGAGAGGTTGGAAGGCCGACAGCGAAGGCACAAGTCTAGAAACCTATTGACACTGAACAGCGAAAGTTTGGAGAACAAATGAGATTAGAGACCTCAGTAGCCCTTACTGTCAACGATGAGTGTTCTGCTTTTTCAAAAAATGGCAGCATCTAAATGAAAAAACACTCTACCTGGGGAGTAATGTCGCAAGGCAGAAACTTAAAAGAATTGACTGCTAGAGAGAACCATGGTGGAACATTGGGGT
>VFQT010001853.1_pt1 | contig 23599 bp, 28 predicted proteins | sample 3512381 | NCBI WGS metagenome assembly VFQT01 (sample SAMN10412376, study PRJNA504923) | tailings metagenome | isolation source: Relicate 2 Philex TSF3 active mining site | place: Philippines: Tuba, Benguet | collected 2017-08-29
TTCCATCCACTTTCGTACTGAGCCTTCGCTCAGAGCCTCGGCTACTCTAGCAGAGTAGGACTTAGGCGAGAAGAGGCAGTTTGGACAGCGCAGCCAGGGACATATCAGAGGTTCCAGCAGTAGAAATCATCAACACCGCAGCCGTTCACCTGATGAGCGCGGCGGCTGTCCAGTGCGGTCTCGCCGAGGATGCCCCGGCGGATTTAGATGAGGCCCGGAAACTAATCCATGCCCTGGCAGGGCTCGTGACTGCCGCGGCACCTGAAATCGGGGATCACCACGCAAGACCGCTAAGGGACGGACTGCGTTCACTCCAACTCGCCTTCAGAGAAGCCTCTGTTATCCCAGATCCCCCCGGTCAAGGTCCAGGTGAGAAATTCACCGGACCAGTTAGCTAGGCATAACCTTCAAGGAAACCGAATCAACCAGCTGCAAGAACTCTTCAGACTGAAGCGATTGCGAAAACTGGTTGAGCAAATCACTTAGCTGAGACGAATTCAGACCGGCTGTGACGGATAGCTGAATCATGAGCTCGGCCTGTCGCAAGGTGCCTGCAGGGTCTGCGTCGAATAAACCAAAACTTTCTATGTGCTCCAAGTTTGATAAGGCAATTTCAACCAAGTCAAAAACCCGGGAGTTTTTATGTGGCGGCGTCCATTTCAGCTGTTGGGCCAAAGCTGCCAAGAAAGGTCTTCTCAGAGCTATGGAATCGGTTCCTGGATTCAAAATCACGCGAGTGTGACCCTCGGCTATAGCCGCCAGTGCCACACGACTGGTCTCAATCGGAACTGGGCGTGCATCGCCTTTCCAGATTCTCATGCGATCTACCGAAGTAAAAGCAGGAATGGCCGACTGACCATCTGGAGTTGCGACAGCAACAATTGAAAGCTCAGCACTTTTATCGACAACTTTTCCGTGAGCACCGACTTCCGATTCTCCAAGCTGAGCAACCAGGGGAATTAGAACTCTTGAGTTGAGCAGTGCTTCGTGCAGCTTTTCAAGAGAAAAATTTTCTTCAGCTAGCGCTTTGGCAACAATTTCCGGAGTTGAGCCATCATCATCGGCAAAACTATTCGCGCTGAACTGCCGTCCCTCCCAAGGAACACCAGCGGAATCATGAAATTTATCCATTGGCAATTTCGAGCGCCTGCTGCAGCGTGAACTTTCTTGCGTATAGCGCTTTACCAAGAATTGCACCCTCCAAACCGAGGTGAACAAGCTCGTGCAAGTTTTCGATATCAGAAAGAGATGAAATACCTCCCGATGCCACAACTGGCTTAGCCGTTCGCTCCATAACTGACTTCAGTAGTTCTAGGTTTGGACCCTTGAGGGTCCCATCTTTCGTAACGTCGGTCACCACATACCTGGCACAACCGGCATCTTCGAGCCTGGCAAGAACTTCGAAAAGTTCTCCACCCTGCTTGGTCCAACCGCGGGCAGCGAGAGTGGTTCCTCTGACATCAAGCCCAACTGCAATCTTGTCCCCGAATCGGGCAATAACTTTCGCCGTCCACTGCGGATCCTCAAGTGCGGCCGTTCCCAGATTTACCCGAGTAGCTCCAAGTTCGATTGCAGCTTCCAGTGAAGCGTCGTCTCTAATTCCGCCGGATAGCTCAATCTTGGTTTTACCAGCCAAGGAGATAACTTCGGAGATTACTTCCTTATTGGAACCGCGTCCAAACGCTGCATCAAGATCCACCAGGTGAATCCATTCGGCGCCAGCGTCAATCCAGTCTTGAGCCGCTTTAGCGGGATGACCAAATGACTCTTCACTTCCTGCCTCACCTTGAGTAAGGCGAACGGCCATGCCGGAAGCGACATCGACAGCAGGAAGCAGTTCTAATTTCATAAGCTACCTACAGCGTGCCGATCCAATTGCTAATCAACTTGAGACCGGCCTGGCCTGATTTCTCAGGGTGAAATTGTGTAGCTGACAGTGGGCCATTCTCAACCGCCGCTAAGAATTGCTCGCCATGAGTGGCGTAAGCAAGCTTTGCGCTTTTGAATGGAGGACGGATGTCCAGCTTCCAGGATTTAGTCGCATAAGAGTGCACGAAGTAAAAGCGCTCTTTCTCAAGGCCTGCAAACAATTGGCTTGTGGCATCCGATTCAACTTCCGTCCAACCAATGTGGGGAAGAATCGGAGCCTTTAGTTTTTCAACCGTTCCTGGCCATTGAGCAAACCCATCCGCGCCTTGATTCTCTTCTCCTCGTTCAAAAAGAACCTGCATGCCAACGCATATGCCAAGCACGGGTCTTCCGGCCACAAGGCGTGAGTCGATGATGGAGGCAGCATCGATTGCATTAAGTTTTTCCATCACAGCAGCAAACGCGCCGACACCTGGGATCACTAGCCCATCAGCCTCGAGCAGTTCTTTTCTGTTAGCGGTAAGTATCACTTCGGCCCCGGATGCCTGCAGGGCTTTGGCCGCCGAGTGGACATTGCCGCTGCCGTAATCCAGCAGGGCAACTTTTTTTGTCAAAGGCTTCCCTTGGTGGATGGGATTCCCTGAACACGAGAATCCTTCTCAATGGCTTTTCTTAAAGCCCTGGCAAATGCCTTGAATTGTGCCTCGGCGATGTGGTGCGCATCGCGACCAGTCAGGACATTAATGTGAAGAGTAATTGCAGCGTTGTGAGCAATTGATTCAAAGACGTGACGGACCAGAGAGCCCGTGAAGTGCCCTCCGATTAGGTGATACTCAAAACCCTGTGGCTCCCCAGTGTGAACCAAATAGCCCCTACCTGAGATGTCAACTACTGCTCGAGCTAGCGCCTCATCAAGTGGAACAAGGGCATCACCAAAGCGATTGATTCCGCTTCGATCCCCTAGGGCCTGCTTGAGAGCCTGGCCAAAAACAATGGCAACATCCTCCACCGTGTGGTGGGCATCAATGTCCGTGTCGCCTTTGGCCGAGATCTTCAGGTCAAACAAAGCGTGCTTACTAAGTGCCGTCAGCAGGTGGTTATAGAAGGGAACCGTAGTTTCGATTTCCGATACGCCGGTGCCATCCAGGTTCAGCTCAAGCTCAACACTTGACTCGCTGGTTTGGCGAGACAGCTTGGCAATGCGCATTTAGGTGCCTTCTTTGGGGATTGGTTAGAAGTCTAACCAAGAACCAGAGCTAACTCAGCAATTAATTTTGTGGTCTCGGCTTCGGTACCGGCAGTGATTCTCAGGGTTTTAGGGATGCCGACATTTCTAACCAGTACCCCACGAGCCAGAAGTTTCTCAAAAACTTCCTCGGGATTTTCAAATCCGCCGACCAGCACAAAGTTGGCATCGGACGGGTAGGGATGAAGTCCCCAACCAGCAGTTGCCTCAACTATGCGATCGCGCTGCTGCTTGATTTTCTCTACGTTTTTCAGAAGCTCAGCGCTGTGGTCTAGGGCAGCCAGTGCGGCCGCTTGGGTGAGGGCAGATAGGTGATACGGAAGACGCACTATTCGCATGGCGTCAACTACACCCTCGCTCGCAGCGAGGTAACCAAGCCGAGCCCCAGCAAATGCAAAAGCCTTACTCATAGTCCGAGACACGACTAGGCGATCCCTGCCCTCTAGAAGGGACAGCGCGGAGGGGTTATCAGAAAACTCGGCATATGCCTCGTCCACAATCACAATTCCGTCGGTTGCTTCGTAAGCACTTTCGATCAGGTCGAGCCCGAGTGCAGTGCCGGTCGGATTGTTCGGAGAGCAAAAGATTGTGATGTTGGGCTTACCCTCCGAAATCGCTTCAACGACGCTGTCTGCATTGAGGGTGAAATCTGAATTGCGTGGCGCTTCGAAATAGCTAGTTAGCGTAATTCGAGCAATGTTTGGATACATCGAATAAGTGGGTCCAAAGCTCAGAGCATTTCTTCCCAGTCCACCAAATGCAGTGAATAGTTGCTGCAAGATTTCATTCGATCCATTGGCAGCCCAGACCTGATTGGCTGAAAGATTGTGACCGAGAAAACTTGCAAGCTTCGAGCGAAGCTCTAAGAACTCTCTATCGGGGTAACGATTGAGAGTAACTGTGGCTCTTGCCAAATTCTCAACGATTGATAGAGCAACTTTTTCCGGAATGCCATGAGTGTTCTCGTTAACATTCAAAGAAATGGGAACGTCGAGCTGCGGAGCACCATAAGGCTTTTGACCTCGTAGGTCATCCCTAATGGGTAGGTGCTCTAGATTGCTCACCCCTAAATGCTAGGGCTACTAGGGAAGCGCAATCTGTTGACCAGGGGTCAGCTCGGAAGAAGTGAGTGCGTTTATTGTGACAACCTGGGCAATCCAATCTCTTGGATCTCCCTCGGCGTGCTGCTGAGCGAGTGACCAAAGGGTGTCACCTTGTCCCACCGTCAGGTACTGAAGTGCCGCTGGGTCAGTTGATGTTGCTACCGAACCCGACATGCCAGCAAGGCTAAGTCCCGTGGCTAGTGCCACAACAGCCAGCGCGCGGAAGAGTCGACCGGGGTTAGTCAGCCGGTATTGGCCTACTTTCAGCATTTTGGTCCTCCCTGTCCGAATCTTTATTTCGAACACTTGTTCTAAGTATAGATTTCCTAGCCAATTTGGCAAGGATTTCTGCCCTAATTTTGAGTTTTTTCGAAAATGTGTTTGGAAATTCCATGTTTTCCGAATACAGTTTCGATAGCTAGATACAACCACTAGCCACCGACATTTATGGAGGCAGCCATGGAAAAGGGCCTAACAGCCGTCCAGAGCCGGATTTTAGACGTTATCCGGGAGTCCATGCAGGAGCGTAATTACGCCCCAAGCATGCGAGAAATTGGTGAGGCCGTTGGCCTTTCCTCCACAGCCAGCGTGTCACACCAACTCAACAAGCTGGAACTTCTGGGCTATCTCTCTAGGGACCCTAGAAGACCCAGAACCATTGACTTGATCGGCGAGGAAGACTCTGCCGATATCCCCCGCCCAGACACCGCTTTTGTTCCACTAGTTGGTCGAATTGCTGCAGGTATTCCGATAACTGCCGAGCAAAACGTGGAGGAGATTTTCTCGCTCCCTCGCCAACTGGTGGGGCAAGGCGAGCTCTTCTTGCTCAAGGTAGTCGGTGACTCAATGATTGATGCAGCCATCTGCGACGGTGACTGGGTTGTCGTAAGACAGCAGCAGACCGCTGACAATGGAGACATCGTGGCTGCGCTGATCGAAGAAGAAGCGACAGTGAAAACCTTTAAGCAGCGTGATGGTCACACCTGGCTATTACCAAGGAACAGTGCATTCGAACCAATCCTTGGCGACCACGCTGTGATTCTTGGAAAAGTTGTTGCGGTACTTAGATCTGTTTAACTGCGTTTAGCTCGGCTGCCAGTTCAGCAGACACCATCGCATGCAACGCAGTTCCCTGCTCAACGTATTCGGTTTCCAACACCTTGCCGCTGAGGTGAGCTCGAGAAACTAAGTCACCTCTTGAGTATGGAACAACCCCTTGAAATTCCACCTCAGGTTTTGGAAGTAGCTCAGCAATGCGAAGCTCTAACTCAGCAATTCCTTGGCCGGAACGCGATGAAATCATTAGCGCCCCAGGGACTAAACCACGCAGCTCGACTTGTCTTTGATCATCAACCAGATCAACTTTGTTGAAAACCAACAATTCAGCAATCGCACCAGCTCCAGCATCAGCCATTACTTCCCTGACGGTGGCGATTTGGCCTAAGGGGTCTGGGTCCGTCGCATCAACAACGTGAATCACTAGATCGCTGGCAGATATTTCTTCAAGTGTTGAGCGAAAAGCCTCCACCAACTGATGAGGAAGATTTCTGACAAATCCGACTGTGTCAGAGATTGTGTATTGCCTACCATCAGGCGTCTCGTGTCTTCTAACGGTTGGATCAAGTGTTGCAAAAAGTGCATTTTCGACCAGCACACCGGCTCTTGTCAGACGATTCAGCAGCGATGACTTACCTGCATTTGTGTAACCCGCAATTGCCACCTGAGCGATTCTCGACTTTTCACGTTTGGCTCGTTTTGTATCTCGAGCCATCTTCATGGCAGCGATGTCCTTACGCAGTTTCGCCATCTTTGTGTTGATTCGTCTGCGGTCTAGCTCAATTTTTGTTTCACCAGGACCACGAGATCCAATACCTACGCCACCGGCAGCCTGTCCTCCGGCCTGGCGTGACATGGACTCTCCCCAACCGCGGAGCCTTGGCAGGAGATACTCAAGCTGTGCTAGTTCAACCTGTGCCTTACCCTCTTTGCTCTTGGCATGCTGAGCAAAAATGTCCAGGATGATTGCAGTTCGGTCTATGACCTTTATCTTGACAATATCTTCCAAAGCCCTTCTCTGAGAGGGCGATAGTTCGGTATTCGCAATAACCGTGTCAGCCTTCAGCTCTTTTGCGAGGCTTCTAAGCTCCTCAGCCTTACCCTTTCCAAAGTAGGTCGCTGGATCAGGCATTGCCTTGCGCTGCAGCACTCCGGCCAGAACAACAGCTCCCGCTGTTTGCGCCAAAGCAGCAAGTTCCCTAAGCGAGTTTTCAGCCTCTGTGACAGTTCCCTGCCCCCAGACCCCGATGAGGATTACTCTCTCTATTCTGAGTTTTCGATATTCAACCTCGGAAATGTCCTCGAGCTCAGTCGAAAGTCCGGGAACTCTGCGCAGAGATTCGCGCTCTTCTAGCTCTAACTGGTCGCCGTCAAAGTCACTGGGGGCGCTAGCTCCGCGTCGCAATATTCGCTGAAGCGTGGTCTCGTTTTCCATCTGGATAAAGACTATGCCTAGGTAGATTGGTGTGGTGAGCAAAGAGCACTATTTTTCTGAGGAGCCAGCTGGCCAAAGAAAACTCAAACAGGTCAGCTTTGTCGTAGGCGGAAAAGAAGTTTCCGCCCAGGCTTCATCTGGAACCTTTAGTAGCTCAGGACTAGATAAGGGAACTAAAGTCCTTCTCTCGCTATCAAGTGATTTTCCACAAAGTGGAGACGTTCTGGACCTTGGCTGTGGCTGGGGTCCAATTGCTCTTTCTATCGCCACGCTTTGTCCAAGTGCGAAACTCTGGGCCATCGATGTCAACACTCGAAGCGTTGAGCTGACTAGGCAAAATTCCGAAGCCCTTGGACTAAAAAATTTGACAGCGGTATTGGCAAATGAACTGCCAGATAATCTTCGTTTTCAAGAGATCTGGTCTAATCCCCCTATTCGAATAGGCAAATCAGAACTGCATGCCCTGCTAGAGAAGTATCTTTCTAGGTTGCTACCAGGAGGTCGGGCAATGCTGGTGGTTCAAAAACAGCTCGGCGCTGAAAGTCTTATGAAATGGCTCAGCGAACAATTCGTTGGCCATCAGGTAAAGAAGTTTCACACAGACAAGGGTTACTGGGTGATAGAGGTTAATCGCCCCACTGACCAGTAAAACTCAGAACTGCGTTACCGCTGATGGCAACGTGCTCACCATCTTCAGTCGCAAACATCTTCACCGCTAACTCTCCCCCAGGAACATTCACACGCCAATTGTTTTGTATCCCACCAGCCCAGTGACGAATTGCTATGGCTGACGCTGCCACTCCTGTCCCGCAGCTAAGTGTCTCCCCTACTCCACGCTCATGAACGCGCATGGTGAGAGATGCGACACCCTCCTCAACCAGCGGATCTCCTGGCACAACAAATTCAACATTTGCTCCGGAATCTGAAATCGGGTCCAGGCTTGGTGCACGATGAAGATCCAAATTTTCAAGCTCATCCAAATCAGCCAGAGCGACAACCACGTGAGGATTACCTAGATTGACATGAAGACCAGGTCTGGCTACCTGTAGTCCCTGTGCCCTAACCAGAACTTCTTCTTCCGAAAGCTTCCAAGGGCCCAGGTCAACTGCAAAACCTGTTGCGGTCTGTGTGAGGTCCTTAATGCCAGCACGAGTTGCAACTGGAAGAGTGCTGCCCTGAGGAATTTCAGCAAGTGAGTGCTCTAGCAAATATCTGGCAAACACCCTGATGCCATTGCCACACATCTCAGCCTTTGAGCCATCCCTATTTCGGTAGTCCATGAACCACTTAGCCTCAGGTTCCTGAGAAAGAAGGGACTCCACCTCACTACCTTTGGTCGGACGAACAACAATCAGGCCATCCGCCCCAATTCCAAAGTTGCGATCACAAATCTTGCGAATCTCAGCTTCGCTTAGATTAAGTTGTCCAACCCTGTCTAGCACCAAAACAAAGTCATTGCCTGTGCCATGACCCTTGGTGAATTGGATTGCCATCGCTACAGCCTAACTAGCTCAAGAGCCCGAGCCACCAGGTTTGGTTCATCCTTGAGCCAGTGAATTCGCTTATCCCTTCTAAACCAAGTGCCTTGCTTCTTGGCATAGCGGTTAGTCAGGAAGATAATTTCAGCCTTTGCCTGATCCTCGGTAAGTACTCCATTGAGGTAGTCAATTACCTGCTTGTAGCCAATTGCAACTCGAGCCGTTCGAGACAGCTCACCCTTGATCAGTTCTCTAACTTCATCAACTAGGCCCTGCTGCCACATGTTTGCAACTCGCAGCTCGATTCGCTGGGCTAGCTCAGCTCGAGGAATATCAATTGCTATCTGTATCGTTGGTCTTCGATAGGTCGGCTCTGGAAGCGAGGCTGCGTAGCTCTTTCCACTCAGTTTGATTACCTCGAGGGCTCGAATTACCCTGCGGCGGTTGGTGGCTGGAATTTTTTCTGCGGCAGTGGGGTCTAGTTCTCTAAGTCTTTGGTGCATATCGAGTGCGCCAATTTGCTCACCCAGCTGCTCAAGTTCCTCTCGCAAATCCGGATCAGTTGGGGCAAAGGTAAGTTCATCGAGTGCGGAAGCAAGGTAAAGGGTGCTGCCGCCAACAACTATTGGTTGCTTTCCTCTAGAAACTACATCTTCTACCGCTGCATCAAAGAGCTCGCGGTATTCAACGGCTGTCAGCTCCTGAGATGGTTCGATAACTGAAAGCAAATGGTGTCTAACGCCTTTTTGCTCAGCTTGAGAAAGCTTGGCCGTTCCAACATCCATCCCGCGATAAAGCTGCATGGCATCAGCATTGATAACTTCGGCCTCGCCCAGTGATTTCGCAAGGTCAATCGCCAACGAGGACTTGCCGGAGGCAGTTGCCCCGACAATTGCGATCAACTTAGTCACGCTTTACTCGAATGGGAATACCGAGCTGAACCTTGCCATCTGAGCAAGACTGCGCTTGCGAGCGATCAAAGGCATCTCCTCCGGCTGTGCGGCGCAGCTGGTAGACAGAGTTCTCTAGAGCGTCAGCCACCAGGAAATAGGGGGCAGCGCGACTGATCTGAACCCTCACCAAATCACCTGGCCTTGGCTCATCTTGGCCGGCGGGAACCTCAAAGTGAACTAACCGATTGTCTTTGGCTCTTCCAGATCTGCGGTTAGTGTTCTCGTCTTTTCGGCCCTCGCCACTTGCCACCAAAACCTCAACCTCGCGGCCAATCAGTTTTTGATTCTCCTGCCAAGCGATTTCATTGACTGTCTCGAGCAGTCGTTCGTAGCGCTCCTGGACAACTTCCTTGGGAAGTTGGTCTGGCATATCAGCTGCAGGGGTTCCTGGTCGCTTTGAATACTGGAAGGTATAGGCCATGGCAAAGCGAGAGAGCTTGGCAATCTCCAAAGTCTGTTGGAAATCCTCTTCCGTCTCACCAGGGAAGCCAACAATGATGTCGGTGGTGATTGCGGCATCTGGAATTCTTTTTCTAACCGTTTCTAGAATTCCCAAGTACCGCTCAGCGCGATAGCTGCGCTTCATTGCCTTGAGAATTCGATCAGATCCAGACTGTAGCGGCATGTGAAGCTGCGGCATGACATTTTTAGTCTCCGCCATCGCATCGATCACGTCATCGGTGAAGGCAGCTGGATGTGGGGATGTGAACCTTACTCGCTCTAGGCCCTCAATCTCCCCGCAAGCTCGCAGCAGCTTGGCGAAAGCTCCCCTGTCACCAAATTCAACCCCGTAGGTGTTGACGTTTTGTCCAAGCAACGTCACCTCAATGACGCCATCATCAACCAGTGCCTTTACTTCGGAAAGTATCTCGCCAGGTCTGCGATCTTTTTCTTTGCCTCGCAAAGAAGGAACTATGCAGAAGGTGCAGGTGTTGTTGCAACCTACCGAGATCGACACCCAGCCCGCATAAGCGTTCTCACGCTTTGCAGGAAGAGTCGACGGGAAAACTTCTAAAGACTCGAGAATCTCAATCTGGGCTTCACGATTGTGCCTGGCACGCTCAAGCAGGGCCGGTAGAGAGCCCATGTTGTGAGTTCCAAAAACGACATCAACCCAAGGTGCTTTCTTCAGAATCGTGCTCTGATCCTTCTGCGCCAGACAGCCTCCAACTGCAATTTGGAACTGAGGGTTCTCCTCCTTGCGCGAAAGCATGGTGCCCAGATTCCCGTAAAGCTTGTTGTCCGCGTTCTCCCTGACCGCACACGTGTTGAAGACCACCAGGTCTGGATTGCCATCACTGTTTGCCACATAGCCGGCTGATTCGAGTAGGCCAGAAATCCGTTCACTGTCGTGAACGTTCATTTGACAGCCGTATGTTCGGACTTCGTAGGTTAGAGACATTGCAAGGGGATTTTACCCCTGGCGCTCAACTAACCGCACTGCTTGGCTAACTAGCGCTCCTGGGAATCCCCGTCTCAGCAGGTATCCGCTTAGCCGGCGCTGACGCACTTCCGACTCCAGCCCCGCTAAACGCTCAGCTCTGCGCTTTGCGAGTTCCATAACCTGCTGCCGCTGGTCCTCAAGTGAAACCTCGGAGCAGACGCTCTCAATAATGTGATCAGCGATGCCCTTTTGCCGAAGCTCACGCGATATCAGTCGAACGGCTTTGCCCCTGGCCAGTCGCGATGATAAGTAACCCTTGGCGAAAGAAAGATCATCTATCAAACCAGCTGATACAAAATCGGAAATGACGGAATCAATCAGAGCCTGCGGGATTTCTCGCTTGAGCAAGACTTCTCGAAGTTGACTCTCGGTCTTAGCCGATCGGGTCAGTTGATGAAGCAGGATATTTTTTGCTCTTTTTTCGAGCTTTTCCTCGCTAGGCATCGTTAGCGGCTTTAGCCACCTTCGGCTTAGTCTCTGCCTTTTCGCTAGCGTTCTCCGCTGGCAAGTCGGCTACTGCCCTGGGGACTCCAATACCGAGCTTGATTTTGATCTTCTGCTCGATTGTGTCTGCCACCGCTGGGTTTTCCTTAAGGTACTTGCGGGAGTTCTCTTTACCCTGACCTAGCTGCTCGCCTTCGTAGGTATACCAGGCACCAGACTTCTTGACGATGTCCTGCTCAACACCAAAGTCGATCAAACCGCCTTCGCGAGAGATTCCTTCGCCGAAGAGAATGTCAAACTCTGCCTGACGGAAAGGAGCAGCAAGTTTGTTCTTGACGACCTTTACGCGAGCTCGGTTACCAACGGAATCCTGTCCATCCTTGAGCGTTTCGATTCGTCTGATATCAAGTCGGACCGAGGCGTAGAACTTCAGTGCCTTTCCACCAGCGGTGGTTTCAGGTGAACCGAAGAACACACCAATCTTTTCGCGCAACTGGTTGATGAAAATCGCGGTGGTCTTTGTTTGACTCAGCGCACCGGTTAGTTTTCTCAGCGCCTGTGACATCAGCCTTGCCTGAAGACCAACGTGGGCATCGCCCATTTCACCTTCGATTTCTGCTCTTGGCACCAAGGCAGCAACAGAGTCAATAACAATCACATCGATCGAGCCGGAGCGAATTAGCATGTCGGCGATTTCTAGGGCCTGCTCACCCGTGTCTGGTTGGCTAACCAGCAGCTCATCAATGTTCACACCCAGCTTCTGGGCATACTCCGGATCTAGTGCGTGCTCGGCATCGATGAATGCGGCAACACCACCAGCACGCTGAGCATTGGCGATTGCGTGCAGGGCAATGGTTGTCTTTCCGGAGGATTCAGGTCCGTAGACCTCAACAATTCGTCCACGGGGCAATCCACCAATACCAAGGGCTACATCCAGGGCAATCGAACCAGTGGGGATCGACTCAATCGGTGCTCGTTCTTCGCTGCCCAGTTTCATTACTGAGCCCTTTCCGAACTGACGGTCAATCTGTGCCAGGGCGGTCTCTAGTGCCTTTTCGCGCTCTGCTGATGTGGGCATTGCATCCTCTTTTCTTCGGTAAGTAGCCATGCTGGTAAAGCTAGCTGCCACCTCAGACACCTTGGGGGGAATCCGACACGCTGTGGATAACTCCCGATTTGCCTAAGTTGTGAAAACTCTAGGCGTTCGAACAAAATTTCGAATAATGTCAGTCGGCGTGTCTTGGGGTCTTTAGCCTGCCCTGCCAGCGCTCCTTGGGAACTGCCAGCTGAGCACAGATCGCCAGCCAGACTTCCCTGGGCTCAGCGCCGGCGGCCAACTGCTGGTTTGGGGTTTGATCTGAGGTATCTAGGCGAAGATCGCTCAAAATGGCATCCGCCAGTTGCCCAAATTCATCGAGCATGAGCTCGTGAAAGCGGCTGAGAGTCAATTACTGCCTGGAGTAAAGGTCTGCCTCGGTCACGAAATCGTCAGGCAGGGTATCCGGAATGAAGGTGTCATCAAAGTACAGACCTTCGGCCGTGGCCATACGCTCGGCAACCTCTCGAAGGACAACCGAAAGCGGGATTTCCAGGGCATCGGTGACAGCAGCCAGAATCTCTGAGGAGACTTCCTTTTGGCCACGCTCAACCTCGGACAGGTAGCCCAAAGCGACCGATGCCTTGGCCGCCACCTGACGCAGGGTCGCCCCCTGCTTCTGACGGTGGGTCCTTAGGACATCGCCGATCTCTTGCCTTAGTAACAACTTTCCTCCTGGCCCTCTAATCTACCTGTCGGTAGTGACAAAGATAGAGGCTGCTGCTGAATGTTTCCTGAGGTTAAACCTAAAACCGAGCTAACTCTTCCCGAAGAATCTCAAGGGCTCTATCCCTGGCAAGTAGGCGGATTTCAGCCCTAGAACCCTCAAATTGCTCGGCAAAAACCTTAGTTCCAAGGCTGGAGCTAATGCCCAGGTAAACCTCCCCCACCGCCTTCCCGGGCAGGCTGTCTGGGCCTGCGATGCCAGTTGAGGAGACTCCAATCACCCGCTCCTCCGGAAGCTGCATGGCGTTTGCGAACTTTGCTCGAACCTGGGAGGCCAGGTGTGCTGCTACCTCCGGGTCAACAGCGCTCTGCTGCTGCAAAAGCGAGCTTGGTACGCCAAGTAGCCGCTGCTTAATCTGATCCTGATAGCAGTTGATTCCTCCGAGGACAACTTTTGATGAGCCAGCAGTCTCAACGAGGGTTGAGCAGATCAGCCCAGCCGTAAGAGATTCAGCGGTGGCTAGGAAAAGCCCCTTTGCTAAAGCTGCAGGAATTATTTCTTCGGCCACAGGTACAGAGCTCCGCTCCAGAGAGTTATTGCCACGGTAAACCAAAGCACGATGTTAGTTAGCCAGCTGTACCAGTCACCCAAGAATCCAAATGGTGCAATCACCAAACAGACAGCAATGATCTGCATAACCGTTTTGAACTTTCCTGAACCATCAGCAGCAATAACGCGCCTGCGAATCACCATGAGGCGAAAGAGAGTTATCCCTAGCTCCCTAACCAGAATCAATCCGGTTGCAAACCAGGAAACTGCGCCCAGCATCGAAAGAACGATTAAGGTTCCACCGAGCAGAGCTTTATCCGCTATGGGATCAAGAATCTTTCCAAGATTGGTAATCAGTCCACGTCTTCTGGCAATTGAGCCATCAAGACCATCAGTTGAGGCGGCGATAATCAGAATTACCATGGCTATAAAGCGAATAACTGAGTCATCCCAAAACTCAAGTAGTAGCCATAGAACCAGCGGAACCAGCGCTAGGCGGAGAGATGTAATTAGATTTGGAGTTTGACGATATAGAAAGCTGTTAGAAGTCATCTCTTCTACCGGTGAGCTGCCAGGCGTCTTCATCAGGGCTATCCTCCCCCGATACCTCATCGCCCGCAACCGGCGCTGTTCCAGAGATTCGAGCCAATGCCTTGGACATATCCTCTGGCCTGATTAGAACTTCCCTGGCCTTTGAACCCTCGGAGGGACCCACGATTCCCCTGGATTCCAGCAAATCCATTAGTCTTCCGGCCTTAGCAAATCCAACCCTAAGTTTTCTTTGCAGCATGGAGGTTGAACCAAATTGTGAATTTACGACCAGATCACAGGCTGCCAACAGCAGGTCCAGATCGTCACCAATTTCGCTATCTGCCATTCGCGACTGCTGTGCGAGGGTGACATCGCTTCGGTACTCCGGATCCATCTGAGCTTTGACATGAGCCACCAGCTTGTGCAGCTCTGGCTCACTAACCCAAGCACCCTGCACGCGAATTGGTTTATTTGAACCCATTGGGGCAAACAGAGCATCTCCTTGGCCAACCAGCTTTTCGGCACCAGGGCCATCCAAGATGACCCGCGAGTCAGTGAGCGATGAAACCGAGAATGCTAGGCGGGATGGCACATTGGCCTTGATAAGGCCCGTAACTACGTCGACAGAGGGGCGCTGAGTTGCAAGAACCAAATGAATACCACTTGCCCTAGCTAGCTGTGTGATACGGACAATTGCATCCTCAACATCACGAGGGGCAACAATCATCAGGTCCGCTAACTCGTCCACGACTACCAAGAGGTATGGATATGGAACTAATTCACGCCTGGATCCTGCAGGAGGAGAGATCTCACCAGCCACTACCGCACGATTGAAATCATCAATGTGCTTGAAACCAAAGGAAGCTAGATCGTCATACCTTGAGTCCATTTCCCGGACCACCCACTGCAAAGCCTCAGCAGCCTTCTTGGGATTAGTGATAATTGGTGTGACTAGGTGCGGGACTCCCTGATAGGCAGCCAATTCCACTCGCTTGGGATCAATCAGAACCAATCTGACTTCAGCAGGTGTCGCTCGCATCAGCACTGATGCAATCATCGAATTCACAAAGCTCGACTTACCCGCACCTGTGGCACCGGCAACGAGAAGATGGGGCATCTTGGCTATGTTGGCAACCAGATAGCCGCCCTCGACATCCTTACCAACGCCAATCGTTAGTGGATGACTCGAGGCCTGAGCGTTCTTGCTCCTGAGCACATCACCCAGGGTTACTATCTCCCGATCGGAGTTGGGAATCTCAATACCAATCGCACTCTTACCAGGAATAGGCGAGAGGATGCGGACTTCATTCGATGCTACAGCGTACGAGATGTTGTTGGTGAGTCTGGTCACAGCTTCAACCTTCACGCCGGGCGCCAACTCAACCTCGTATCTGGTTACGGTTGGACCTCGTTGAAAACCAGAAACCTTTGCCTCAACATCAAATTCTTGGAAGACAGCATCAATAGCAGCGGCCACCTGGTTGTTCACGCTGCTGGCAGTCTTTGCTGGAGAACCAGCAGCTAAAATTCCAAGACCAGGCAGGACATACGGCTTCTTCTCGCGCGGAGCCGGAATGTCAATCGGCTCGGTTACTCCCTCTTCCGCCTTGAAGAATTCCAAATCCGGCTCGTCATTATCTTCGACTAGCAAATCTGGCTCAGGAAGTATCTCAACTTCGGGTTCTTCGATTATTTCTAGTGGAGTCTCAAAAGCCTTTGGCTCTTCCTTTTTAGCTCCCCACCACTTGCTTTCAGTTTCAATCTTCCTTTTCTTGTTTTGCTTTTCCTCGGTGACATTAAAGAGGAATCGATAAAGCTCCTGAATGCGATCAACGACTCGACCCGGTGGGGTTCCGGTCATGATGAGAAGCGAAGCAACAGCTAGCAAGACCAACGCTGGAACAGCTCCCCAAATGCTCAGTAGAGCATTCAATGGTCCGCCAATCAACCAGCCGAAAAGACCGCCAGCCTCGGCGAGCGCCGGCACCCCATCGCTAGGAGACGGAAGAGTAGAGAAGACGTGGAAGAACCCGGATATAACTGAAAGAAAAAGCCAAAATCCCAAAGCGAATCTAGTTGAGTCGCGCAAAGAAGATGGATGCCTGAAAAGAAACATGGAGTAGGCAAAGAGCACTACCGGCAGTCCAAAGCTAACTAGGCCAAACAGCATCCCGAAGGTGAACTGGTGGATAAGAACAGCCCAGGCTTCATTGCTTAAAAACCATGCAAAAAGCACTCCCAGAACGCTTAGTAGGAAGAGCGCGAAGGGAAGGCCATCGCGTCTTTCGTCATCCTTGATTTCCTTGCTAAAGGATCTGACCAGTCCCCCGATGCCATGGGCGGTGGCCATGTAACCACGCTGAAGATAGTCAAAAAAGTTTCGCTCTGATTTGGCTTTGGGTGCGACCGAACGCGAGCGCGTCTTGCCGCCCGCTCGGCTGGGCGGCTTGGTCTTTCCAGCCATGCTAAAAAGTTAGCAAGGGGATGGGAAAATCGCGTTTAGGCAGGGCGAGAAGAATAGACAACGATTGGGATTATTACGGGCCTTCGGCGATGAGCCTTTGCCACCCAAGAGCCAACCGTCTTGCGAATCACCTGCTGGAATTGATAGCTGTCCCGCACGCCATCACTTGCAGCTTGCCTGAGAGCCTGCTGAATCGCCGGAAGAATATCGTCGAACACGTGATCTTCTTCCGCATATGCTCTCGCTCTGATGGCTGGTCCCTCGACAAGTTCACCAGTTTCTTTGTTGACTACAGCGAATATAGATATGAAACCCTCAGCAGCCAAAGTCCTGCGGTCCTCGAGATCCTCTTCGGTAATCTTGCCCACAGCCTGACCATCCACATAAAGCATGTCGCAACGAATCTTGCCGACTATCTCTGCAGTGCCATTCGCTAAATCAACCACGGTTCCATCTTCAGCAACAATGATGTTTTCTTCCGGCACTCCGGTCTTTTTGGCCAGCTTGGCGTTCGCCATCAGGTGTCGATACTCACCGTGGATGGGCATTACGTTTTTAGGCTTGATGATGTTGTAGCAATACAGCAGCTCTCCAGCTGCCGAGTGCCCAGAAACGTGGACATTTGCATTGCCCTTGTGGACGACATTTGCTCCGAGTCTAGTTAGGCCATCAATCACCCGATAGACGGCATTTTCATTTCCAGGAATCATGGAGCTTGCCAGCAGCACGGTGTCGTTTTCGCCAATTTCAATTTGGTGGTCCTGATTGGCAATTCTGGATAGCACTGCCATCGGTTCACCCTGCGAACCCGTTGACATAAAAACAAGGCTGTGGTCGGGCATATCGGCTGCTTCACTGAGGTCAACCACTGCCCCGTCCGGGATTTGCAAAAAGCCCAGCTCGGCTGCAATCTTCATGTTCTTAACCATGCTGCGTCCAACAAACACGACCTTGCGATCATTGTTGAGTGCAGCTTCAATTACCTGCTGAACTCGGTGAACGTGCGAGGCAAAAGATGCCACCACCACTTTTCCCCTAGTTCGAGAAATTACCCCTTCGATAACCGGACCGATGTCTCGCTCAAGTGGTGTAAACCCCGGGATGTCAGCGTTGGTGGAATCAACCATGAATAAGTCGACACCTTCTTGACCGACCTTGGCGAACGCCCTCAGATCAGTGAGTCTGCCATCAAGCGGAAGCTGGTCCATCTTGAAGTCGCCGGTTGCAAGCACCACACCAGCTTTTGAGCGAATAATGATTGCGAGGGCATCTGGAATGGAGTGATTTACCGCAACATATTCACACTCGAATCCTCCAATTGCGCTCTTCATTCCCTCGCTTACCAGCTGCACCTTCGCCGTGAGGCGATGTTCGGCGAGCTTTTCTTGGATGAAAGCAATCGTCAGCTTTGATCCATAGATTGGAATATCTGGGCGCATCTTCAATAGATAAGGAATGCCACCTATGTGGTCTTCGTGACCGTGGGTTAGAACCAGTCCGGCAATTCTGTCGAGCTTGTCGGCAAGATAACCAAGATCAGGAAGGATCAAATCAACCCCCGGCTGCGACTCCTCAGGAAAAAGCACTCCGCAGTCAACAATCAGAATTTGGTCATTGATCTCAAAGACGGTGCAGTTGCGACCAATCTCTCCGACTCCGCCAAGCGGAATGATTCGAAGAGTGTCTGGTCTAAGGGCTGGAGGTGTTTGCACTTATCTAGTGGTTCCCGCGACCTTGGGCAGTGCCCCACCGGCAGCGGCATTTCTATCTGGACGGAAGTTATCGAAGCTAACTCCTGGCACACTAACCACCTGGTCAATGCCACCTTCGATCAAGGCCGCTTCGTGATCCTCAGGACCAACTAGCGGGAGTCTCACTCGAGGAGATCCGATGAAGCCAAGACCGTGCAGCACATACTTCGCGGCTACGGTCCCTGGCACGTGGGTCATAATTGCGCGCTGAAGTGGTTCCAGAGAATTGTGAACTGTCAGCGCCGCGTGGAAGTCATTGCGATTGGTGGCATCGACAATCTGGCGATACGCGTGAGGAGCAATGTTGGCGGTGACGCTGATCATGCCAGTGGCACCAATCGAGATATGGGGAAGAACGTTCGAGTCATCGCCAGAGAAATACATCAGACCCGTTTCCAACATCAGCCTCGATGCTTGAGCAAGATCTCCTTTGGCATCCTTAATTGCCACGATGTTCGGGTGTTTTGCTGCTCTGTGAAAAGTTTCGTAGGAAATTGCCACCCCAGTTCTACCTGGAATGTCATAAAGGATATTTGGTAAATCTGTGGCGTCTGCAATCAGACGGAAGTGTGTGAGAATTCCGGCCTGAGTTGGCTTGTTGTAGTAAGGGGTGACGACCATGATGCCGTCAGCTCCAGCCTTTTCACTTGCCTTGTATAGCTGAATGGCATGTGCTGTTTCATTTGAACCACCACCGGTAATTATTTTCGCCCGGCCTGATGAGACACTCTTGCCAACCTCAACCAGCTTGATCTTTTCTGCGTCGGTAAGCGTTGATGTTTCTCCGGTGGTGCCGGTTACAACGACACCATCTGCACCATTGGAAATTACATAGTCGACATGTCTTTCAACGGCAGGCCAGTCAACTTCACCCTCGGCCGTCATCGGTGTGACCAGGGCAACTAGTACCTGGCCGAAGATGTCTTTTTGCTGAGAAACCATCCGTTTAGCCTAGCGATATGAAAACTAAGGAGCTACCCGTCCGTTTTCGTTGAAGGCCTCATAGCTCAGAGGCATCAGCTCGGCCCAGTAGTTCTCCATCTGCTCAGCAACCATCTCTATTTCCCGCTGGGGGAAGGATGGAAAGTGAGTGCCCTCGCGCTTAGTCCGGAGGGATAGAAAATTCATCAGAGATCGGGCATTCATGCTGACATACATGCTCGAGTAAATGTTGAGCGGCAGAACTATTCTGGCAACCTCTCTGGCTACCCCGGCTTCAAGCATTCTTTTATATGCCTCATATGCTGCACGAGTAACCGTCATGGTTTCCTGCTGAACAAGCGCAAACTGTTCGGCTGACCCATCCTCAAACTCGTAATGGCCAGGCTTGCCAACTTGGATTAGTTTTCTATCTTCGCCTGGGACATAGAAAACTGGTCTGAGCTCGCGATAGCGACCTGATTCCTCGTTGTAGCTGGCAATTCGGTGTCGCATGAATTCGCGAAAGACAAAAATTGGAGCCTGAACATAGAAGGTCATGGAGTTGTGCTCGAAAGGAGATCCGTGGCGATCGCGCATTAGGTAGTTGATTAGGCCCTTGTCTTTCTGCTGGGCCTGAGCATCAACCTGCTTGGCAGAATCCAGCGTCTGCTCACCCTGGGTGGATACTCGGGCAGCGAAAAGCACATCGGAATCTCTGGCGCTGTGTCGCACCAGCTCTACGGTCATATCGCTTCGGAATTCAATCTCGCTCATCGCGAAAAGCCTAGGGGGTTTCAGCGAAGTAAAAAGGTGTAACACTCCCAAAAGCCGCTCCCCTATGACCTAACCTAGGGCGGTGGATAATCTGCTCGCGGTTTTAGCCTTAGTCGGCTCCGCCACGCTGGTCGGGCTGGCCTATCGGCTTCTGCATGGCAGAGGTCACCGCGTAAAGAGCAGAAAGAAGATTGATTTGTTGAGGCTAAGTCCAAGTCGAAAAAATCAGGCTTCAACCGAGCTTGGCGAAAAAGCCACCCTGCTGCAGTTTTCAACAAGCTACTGCGGACAGTGCCCGGGTGTCTCTCGTCAGCTATCGGCAATGGATGACAGCTCTGCTGGACTTCGACACCTGGAAGTGGATATCACTGATCGGCTGGATGTTGCCGCTCACTTTGGCATAAACCAAACACCCACGGTGTTCCTGCTGAACCCGAAAGGTGAGCTCGTCTACCGTGTGGGTGGCGTACCAAATCTTGCAAAACTAAAAGTTGAACTGGAAAAATTAGGAGTGAAATGAGTCAGCTTATTGATCCAAGAGCACCACGAGTAGGTGCCGCCGTAACCTCTGCACTAGCTATTCTCGGATTTGCCGACGCCCTAACATCTTTTGGAATCACATCTCAGTTTCTGGTGGTAGCTCTGTTTCTGCTTTTTGCCTGGAGTGTATTCTTCCCAAGCACCCACCCATATAAAAAGCTATTTGCAGCAATCAGACCTCGACTGGGTGAACCAAAGGAAATGGAAGATGCCAGACCACCAAGATTTGCTCAGCAGGTTGGGCTTGGATTTGCCACTCTCGGACTGATTGGACTTATTGCCAACTCCCAGCTGGTTGTGACAATTGCTTTTGCCTTTATTTTTATTGCAGCTTTTCTAAATGCTTTCTTCAACTTCTGCCTTGGTTGCCAGATGTATCTGCTACTAAAGCGCGTGGGCCTGTTTCGCTCTTGAAATAGCCTGGCGGGCAGCCTGTCGAGCTCGTTTTCTGTCGCCGAGTTTGTCGTAGGCATCGGCCAGCAAATACCAAAGAAGAAAGTTTTGCTCATCTTTTTCTAAAGCTGCTTTGAGCTGCTCAAAAATTCGCTTTCCACTCTCAGGCTCCGCCCTGCCACTTGGCCTTAGCTCGTACCCGGGTGACTCCATCCCACTTGCTAGGAAGAGCTTCTCAAGTTTTGCTAGTCGCAAGCCAAATCGAATCTCGAAAAAGATTGTTGCTAGCGCCAGAAGTGGAAAAACAAGGATGGCTACCCCCATAATCACGGCAACCGGCTGACCATCTTGCAGTAGGACAACTCCACGTTCAAAAAGAAGAAAGGCGTATAAAAGGGTGATCGCAACCATAACTGCCAACCAAAGTTTGGTCAGCACGCTAGCCAATCACCTTGTCTAGGCCAACAACCAGGCCACTTGCATTTTTAGCAAACTCAATTGTCTTTAGGATTCCAAGCGAATACGCGCGATGCGAGCTGACATCGTGACTAATCACGAGCTGTTCGCTGTCCGCAGCAAAGATGGTGTCTTGCTTTGCTGAGACTCCACTTAGCCGAATTGAATGAATGGGCACACCCTCAACAATCTGTCCCCTGGCAGATGATTCAGCACCGGGAACTAAATGGGATTTGCCACGTGATTTGGCAATTTGCTCTGCAGTGCGAATAGCTGTTCCAGATGGAGAATCTAGCTTTCCAGCATGGTGAGCCTCGACTATTTCCGCCTGTAGAAAATGCTTTGCAGCCTCCTGAGCAAAACGCAGGGCCAGCATTGAACCAATCGAGAAGTTGGGTATAACAACAACTGCCGCATTAGGCGAGTTCTCTAGCTTTTTTCTAAGCCCATCAAGCTTTACCTCAGACCAGCCTGAAGAACCAATAACAAGCTTCATTGAGTTCTTGATTGCGTAATCTGCGATGGTTTCACTGACTGTGGGATTGGTAAATTCAATTACGACATCCGCCCCATCGACCATGCTGATGTCCGAGCTCGAGTCAAGTGCGGCGTGCAGCTTTAGCGACGAGTCCTGGTCGACCAGCTCTTTGGTCAGTCGACCCATGCGTCCGCTCGCACCAACAATTGCCACTGAAATCATGGAGTAAACCTATCAAGCCAACTTCTCAAGTGCTCCAAGAGATTTCCCTACAGCCACCAGTGTGCTCGGGGCATCCACAATCCTGCGTGCGACCTTGCGGACATCCTCTAGGTTGTGCGCCTCAAATCTAGCGATTACCTCACTGACGCTCAGGTATTCTCCCGATCCCAGTTCAACTCCGACCAGACGATTCATGCGGGCCAGGGAAGCTTCGAAACGTAGCGCCAATGAACCGGTGATGTTGCCAAGTGCCAGACCAAATTCTTCTTGAGTGACGCCATCCTCGGCAATTGCTTCAATCTCGCCTCGCATTAGTCGAACCACTTCCTCGGCATTCTCTGGGGAGCAACCGGCATATAGGCCGAAGAAGCCGCTGTCTGAATAGCCATGCTGATAGGAGTAGGTCGAATAGGCAAGGCCTCTAATTTCTCTTATCTCTTGGTATAGCCGCGAGGACATGCCTCCGCCCAGAACAGTATTGAAGATTGCCAAAGCGTAGCGATCCTCATCCATCGAGTGTGGACTTTGAAAACCTAGGATGATGTGGGCCTGCTGAGTGTCCTTATCAATTAGTCGAAATCGCTCAGGAGCAGGAGGCTTGCGATAGCTCTGCTCACGTCTGGCAACCGGTTCAGCGTGGCTAGTCCAACCAATTTCTGCCAGCTGCTTTTGAACCAGTTCTACAAACTCTGCGTGGTTCACTCCTCCGGCTGCTGTAACCACCATGCTGGATGTCGAATAGTTCTCCCGGTAGTGATCAATCACCTGCTGCCTGGTAACGGCAAGGATGCTCTCCTTGGAGCCACCGATTGGTCTTCCTAAATCAGTGCCGGGCATCAGAGCATCAGAAAAAGCTTCGTGAGCTACATCTTCCGGATCATCCTCATTCATCGCCAGCTCTTCAAGGATTACTGTCTTTTCGGTTTCAAAATCATCTTCGTCAATCTTGGCCGAGCAAAACATGTCAACTAAGACATCGGTAGCTAAACCTAGAGCGGCGTTCTGAACCCGTGCGTAGTAGGTGGTGTACTCCTTGGCGGTTGCCGCATTGGATGATCCACCGACAGAGTCAAAGGCAACTGAAATATCTCTGGCTGAGCGTTTCGCTGTTCCCTTGAAGAGTAGGTGTTCTAAAAAATGCGTCGAACCAAGGTGGCTGTCAGTTTCATCGCGGGAGCCAACACCAACTGACACCGAGACAGACACCGATGGTGCGCCGTGCACTGTTTCCGTGAGAATGCGAACACCGCTGTCGAGGACTGTCTTTGAAACAATCGCCTCGTCAGCGGTGAACTCAACAGATGCTTTTAGCGGAAGTAGCAAATCACTACTCCGACTTAGCCTCGTCCTCAACAACTGGGACAAGTGACAGCTTGCCTCGGTCATCAATCTTGGCAATCTCGACCAGAATCTTTTGACCAACCTCAAGAACATCTTCGACGTTCTCAACACGCTTGCCGCCTGAGATTTTCTTCAGTTCGGACACGTGGAGCAGTCCATCCTTGCCTGGCAGAAGTGAAACGAAGGCACCAAAGGTTGCCAGCTTCACCACAGTTCCTAGGAACCTCTCGCCAACCTCAGGAACGTGTGGGTTAGCGATGGCATTGATAGCTGCCTTGGCAGCCTCAGCGGCAGGCCCATTGGTTGCACCAATAAACACTGTTCCGTCGTCCTCAATGCTGATTTCAGCTCCAGTGTCTTCCTGAATCTGGTTGATCATCTTGCCCTT